>Ga0335073_10012524_pt1 | contig 11907 bp, 11 predicted proteins | sample Lox_Sample_22_FD_207093 | JGI IMG/M metagenome (GOLD analysis project Ga0335073, IMG submission 207093) | Soil microbial communities from Loxahatchee National Wildlife Refuge, Florida, United States - Lox_Sample_2.2 | ecosystem: Environmental > Terrestrial > Soil > Wetlands | place: USA... | reverse complement strand
TGGCGAGCAGGGACGACCGGCCGCGGGTCGTCTGCCGGCGCGCGGGCGATGCCAACCTGCTAATCGAATACGGCGAGCCGGTGCTGGATCTCGAGCTGCGCCTGCGCGTGCACGCCCTCGCGAGCCGCATCCGCAAGCAAGGCACGGAGGGCATTCTCGACCTGACGCCGGGCATTCGCTCGCTGCAAGTGCATTACGATCCGCGTCGCTTGCGCGAGGAAGTTCTACTCGCGGCGCTCATCGATGCCGAGAGCTCGCTCGCCGGAATCGACGATGCGGCGATTGCCACGCGAGTCGTTCGTCTGCCGCTCTCCTGGGACGATCCCGCCACCCGCCAAGCCATCGACAAATACATGCAATCGGTGCGGGCGGATGCGCCCTGGTGCCCGAGCAACATCGAATTCATCCGCCGCATCAATGGTCTCGACAGCATCGAGCGGGTCCGGGAGATCGTCTTTGCCGCGAGCTACCTGGTGCTGGGGCTCGGCGATGTGTACCTCGGGGCGCCGGTCGCGACTCCGATCGATCCGCGACATCGGCTCGTGACCACGAAATACAACCCGGCGCGCACCTGGACACCGGAAAACGCGGTCGGCATCGGCGGCGCCTATCTTTGCGTGTACGGCATGGAAGGGCCGGGCGGCTATCAGTTCGTCGGACGCACCTGCCAGATGTGGAACACGCACCGGGTGACGCGCGAGTTCGCGAGCGGCAGTCCCTGGCTTCTGCGCTTCTTCGATCAGGTCCGCTTCTATCCGGTGAGCGCCCGGGAGCTGGCGGAGTTTCGTGCCGACTTCGCCCACGGGCAGGCGAGCATCGATATGGTTCCGGGCGAGCTGCGGCTCAAGGATTACCGCAAGTTCCTCGCCGACAACGCCGCGGACATCACGGCGCACAAGGCACGGCAGCAGGCTGCGTTCGAAGCCGAGCGCGCGCGCTGGACGGCGAGCGGGCAGGCCGCCTTCCATGCCGAGCCATCCGAGCCGCAGGCCCCGCTCGAGGACGATCTTGCGGCGGGCTGCATCGCCGTTTCGAGCCCGGTCGCGGGCAGCGTGTGGCGTGTCGAGACCGCGCCCGGCCGAGAGGTCAAGCGCGGCGAGACCCTGCTTCTGGTGGAGTCGATGAAAATGGAGCTGCCCGTGATGGCCCCGGCCGACGGACGCGTCGAGGAGTTGCGCTGCAGCGAGGGCAAATCGGTGGTGTTTGCGCAGACCCTCGTGGTCCTGCGCACGGGCGATGCGCGAGCGTTCGCCCAGGGTTCGGGATGACTACGGGAGATACCATGAAGTTAGCGCGCAGCGTCTTGAAGTCGAAGGTCGCCGCCGTGGGGCTCGCGTGCATGGCGTTGTGCGGATCGCTCGCGGCCCATTCCGCCGAGAAGACCGCCTTCAACGTCGCCTGGAGCATCTATGTCGGCTGGATGCCATGGGACTACGCGGATCGCAGCGGAATCCTCAAGAAATGGGCGGACAAGTACGGGATCAAGATCAAGCTCACGCAGATCAACGACTACGTGGAATCGATCAATCAATACACGGCCGGCCAGTTCGATGCCTGCGTGATGACCAACATGGACATGCTCACCATACCCGCCGCCGGAGGCGTCGACTCGACCGCGCTGATCGCCGGGGATTTCTCGAACGGCAACGATGGCGTGGTGCTCAAGGGCAAGGGCAAATCGCTCGCCGACATCAAGGGACAAAGGATCAATCTGGTGGAGCTGTCGGTGTCGCATTACCTTCTCATCCGCGCGCTGTCGAGCGTCGGACTGCGCGAGCGCGACGTCAAGATCGTCAACACCTCGGATGCGGACATCGTCGCCGCATTTGCCAGCCCCGGGAGCACTGCGGTCGTCACCTGGAAGCCGCAGCTCTCCACCGTGCTCAACGCGCCCGACGCGCAGCTGGTGTTCGATTCATCCAAGGTGCCCGGCGAGATCATGGATCTCATGGTGGTCAACACGGCGACGCTCGCGGCCAATCCCAAGCTCGGCAAGGCTCTGATCGGGGCATGGTACGAGACGATCGCGCTCATGCTGCAGCACGATCCCGCGGGCGCCGCCGCGATCGCGGCGATGGCGAAGGCCTCGGGCACGGATGCGGCAGGCTACACTGCGCAGCTCGCGACCACGCATCTGTTCGCCACTCCGAGCGAGGCTTACGCCTTCATGACCGGCGATGCTGTGGTCAAGAGCATGGATCTCGTGCGGCATTTCTCCTTCGACCATGGCATCCTGGGGCAGGGCGCGCCCTCCGTGGATGCGGTGGGGATCGAGTTCTCGCAGGGCAAGGTTCTGGGAGATTCCAAGAACGTGACCATGCGCTTCAATCCGAAATTCACCAAGATGGCCGTGGATGGCCAGCTCTGAGCGGGCTTGAGATGCCGCGGCTCGTCAATCGCCATCCGAACCGCTTGCAGGCGATCACCTTGAGCCTGCTGCCCTTCGCCTTGGTCCTGGCCGCGTACCTCGCGGCCTCGCATGCGAGGCTCGCGGCAAATCCGGGAGACAAGCTGCTGCCCGCGCCGGCCGCTTTGATCGACTCGATCCACCGCTTCGCGCTGGAGGAAGACGAGCGCAGCGGTTCCATCCTGCTCTGGAGCGATACCGGAGCGAGCCTGCGCCGACTCGCGATTGCGCTCGGCCTGAGTGCGCTCCTGGGAGCCTCGCTCGGCATCGTCGTGGGGATCATCCCGTATGTGCGCGCCGCGCTCGCGCCGTTCGTGGCGGCGATCTCCCTCATCCCACCGCTCGCAATCCTGCCGATCCTGTTCATCGTCGCCGGACTCGGCGAGCTCGCCAAGGTGCTGATCATCATCATCGGGATCGCGCCGGTGATCGTGCGTGATCTGGCGTTGCGAAGCGCCGAGCTCCCGCGCGAGCAACTCATCAAGGCGCAAACTCTCGGCGCCTCGACCTGGCTCCTCGTCAACCGCGTGGTGATCCCGCAGATGGGACCGCGGTTGATCGATGCGCTGCGCCTATCCCTCGGGCCGGCCTGGCTGTTCCTCATTGCGGCCGAGGCCATCGCCTCGACCGAGGGCTTGGGCTACCGCATATTCCTGGTGCGAAGATATCTTGCGATGGACGTGATCCTTCCCTATGTCGCCTGGATCACGCTGCTCGCATTCGCGCTCGATTGGCTCCTCAAGACGTGTCGGGCCAAGTGGTTTCCCTGGGCCGAGCCGACACGATGACGCGGCTCAGCGTGAAGGGCCTGTGGAAGGAATACGAGGACCAGGTGGTCCTCGAGAACGTCAATCTGGAGATCGGCGAGCATGAGTTCGTGACGGTGATCGGCGCTTCCGGCTGTGGCAAGACCACCTTCCTGCGCCTGCTGCTCGGGGTGGAATCGCCGACGCGCGGGCGTTTGCTGCTCGACGGTCGTGCGCTGCCGAGCGAGCCGGGTCCGGACCGCGGCATCGTATTCCAGCGCTACTCGCTGTTTCCGCACCTCTCGGTGCTCGACAATCTATTGCTCGCTCCGGAGCTGCAAGGCTCCCGAGTGCTCGGCCGGCTGTTCGGCAAGCGACGCCGGGCGGCACTCGACAAGGCGGAGCGACTGCTCGACGCGGTGGGCTTGAGCTCATCGCGGGACAAGTATCCCGCGCAGCTCTCCGGCGGCATGCAGCAGCGCTTGTCTCTCGCGCAATCGGTGATCGGCGAACCGCAGGTGCTTTTGCTCGATGAGCCGTTCGGCGCCCTGGACCCCGGGGTGACCGCGGACATGCACCGGCTCATTCTCAAGCTCTGGAACATGAACCGGATGACCATCGTGATGGTCACTCACGACCTCAGGGAAAGCTTCTATCTCGGTACCCGGCTGCTGGTTTTCGACAAGCCGCGCATCGACCCGCAGGCGCCGGATCGTTACGGCGCCACGGTGACCTACGATATCCCGCTCAAGGGACATCGTCAGGCGTCGAGTCCGATGGCGCGCTTGCAGGCGGTCACGACGTCGGCGCGCGCGATGCCATAACGCCGGTCCTGGCGCCAGTCGGCACCCAGGCCTTGGTCGAGCATGCGGCTCGCACATTCCCGCGCACGCGCCGCGGCGGGACGAGGACATGCCTCGCCATGCGCGAGACGGGCCTGATCGGCGAGCACCGCGAGCCGAGCGGCCGTCGCGAAGTCCTGATCGGCGCACGCGAGACAGCACATCGCGTCGAGCACCAGACGCAGCTTGCCTCTATCCATGCGCTCCGCCAGCCGCAGGATCTCGCCGCCGAGCGCGCGGGCCTCGCCGCGCTCTCCGGCAAGCACCAGCGCGGTGAAAGCGAGTCCCATGAGCTCGAAGGCGGTGTCGCGGCGCCCCGAGTGGGGCAGGCTCTGCACCAGCGGCCTTGCGAGCTGAAGCGCGGAGGCGAGATCGCCGCTGGCGATATCGAGCTCGACGATGTAGATGGTCGAGGCCAGCGCCTCGTGCTCGCTCGCGGCGAGCGCGTGACGCACGGCACGGGCGAATGCGGCGCGCGCATCGGTGAAATCACCGCCGCGCATCGCGAGCGCGCCTTCGGTCTTGGCGCCCAGGGCCAGCAGCCGCACCGGCCAGGCGGGATCCTCGAGGCTCGCGGCCTCCCGGTAGGTGCGACGCGCCGCCCCGGGATCGTCCTGCCAGTTCAGAGCGAGGAGCATCAGCGCGTGGTAACGCGCGCGTCCATTCCCGGCGCGCGCATGGAAAGCGGCCGCCAGCTCGGCGGCATAGCGCGCACGGTCGACGTGAAATCCGGACTCGTAGGTCGCGACCGCTTCCCAGAAACGCGCGACGCGCGTGCTCGGCAGCCTGTCACTCAGGCGGCCGACCACCTGCTCGAAGCGCACGCGTCCCTCGGTCTCGAGATCAGTCTCGACGTACAGCGGCCAGACCGATCCGTAGAGCGCAACCCCGAGTCCGGCATCGTTCTCGCACGCCCACTCGAGCGCGGCGCGCACGTTGGGAAGATCAGGCCCGTAACGCGCGAGCCAGATGGCCTCATCCAGCGACCAGTATTCGATATAGGCCGAATCCATGTGGATCAGCATGGCCGCGGCGAACCTCTGGTGCGCGCGCTCGAGCGAGGCGGATTCGGCGAGCTTGGCAAGCGCATACTGCCGCGCGGTCTCGGGCAGCGAGTAGCGGGGCGGCTCGCCGGTGAGCACCGTGACCAGCGAGCGATCGACGAGGCGCGCGATCAGATCGATCCCGTCGGCGACGTCGGTGCAGTCGTCGGCGACACAGCCCGCCGCCACTTCCATGGAGAAGCTGCCGGGAAAGACCGCGAGCGTCTCGAAAACATGCTTCTCCGCAGCGCTGAGCAGGTTGTGGCTCCAGTCCAGCGCGGCATGCAGGGTGGTGTGGCGCGGATCCTCGGCGTGGCCAACGCGCTTGAGAAGACGAAGGCGGTTGTGCATGCGATCGAGCAACATCGTGAGTCCGAGCGATGGCGCGCGCGCGGCCGCGAGTTCCAGTGCGAGGGGATTGCCGTCGAGCCGGCGGCAAATCTCCGCGATCTGAGCGTAAGTGGCGGGCGTCAGGCGGAACGAGGCGTCGGCGGCGGACACTCGATCGCGGAACAGCTGCACCGCCAGGGAGCGGGCAATCTCATCGGCCGCGGCGTCGACGGACGGCACGGAAAGCATCTCGAGGCGATGCACGCGCTCCCCGTCGATGCCGAGCGGGGTCTGGCTGGTGAGAAGGACCCGCAGCCCCCGGGTCTGCGAGACGAGGTGCGACAGCGCCGGGGCAAGCGCATCCCGCAAATGTTCGGCGCCGTCGAGGACCAGCAACACCGCATCATCCTGCAAGGCGCGGCTCAGCGAGGCGTACCCGTCCGGGCCGTTCGGCAGGGAAATGCCGAGAGCCAAGGCAACGGCGGGAGGCACGTGAGCGGCCTGTCGTAGAGATTGCAGCGGAACCCAGGCCGCGGCCCTGGTGCTCGATTCCAGTGCCAGGATTTCCAGCGCAAGCCGGCTCTTGCCGATCCCCGGCCCTCCGACCAGCGTGATGACCAGCTCCTGGGCCAGCATCTGCCGCACCGCCGTCACCTCGTCCTGCCGACCGATGAGAGGCGTCAACCTCGTCGGCCAGCTGCGGCGCGCGGAACCCAGGCGCGACGCATCGCCGGGCATCACGGCCGGGCTGTGCCCGGCGCAATCTTCCGCCTCCATCGGGATCACTCTCAGCTCCAGCCGGTAGCCGTGACCGGGTACGGTCCGGATCGCGCCGGCACCGAGCGCCCGGCGCAGGCTTGCCACCTGGGCGGCCAGGTTGTTCTCATCGACCACGAGCTTGGGCCACACGCGCTGCATGAGGGTGTCCTTGTGGGCCAGGCGCCCGGGCTGATCGACCAGCGCCAGCAGCAAGTCGAAAGCGCGCCCGCCGAGTTCGATGCAGCGCTCGCCCAGCATGAGCCTGCGTTCCGTCGGGTACAAGTCAAATGCCCCGACTCGAATGTGAAGCATCCCGACCCCGCGGAAAAAGTGGTTTGCGCGACCTTTCAGGAAATTTTCAGGCCGATTTCAAGACCGGCACGGCTTTGAGGCAGATTCTATACCTGCCGGCAGCCGCGGCGGCCGCAAAGTAAATTCAAGCACCGAAAGGAGATCCTATGCCGAAGTTCGTGATCGAGCGCGAGATTCCAGGCGCGGGCAAGCTCACCCCGGCCGAGCTCAAGGCCATTTCACAAAAATCCTGCGGCGTGCTGTCGAGCATGGGACCCAGCGTCCAGTGGGTGCAGAGCTACGTGACCGCGGATCGCGTCTATTGCATCTATCATGCGAGCGATGAGTCGCTGGTGAAGCGGCACGCGGAGCTCGGCGGATTCCCCGCCAACAAGATATCCAAGGTCACCACCGTGATCGACCCGTCCACGGCCGAATAGCACGCTGCCGAGGGCATGGCCGCGCTCCTGCGGCCCTGTCCCCGCGCGGCGCGCTGCGCTGCGATAGCGGGGTGCATTGACGGTTTGCGCCGGCAAGATGCTAAGCTACGTCATTATTTGTACGGACTGGCATCGCGGTGCCGGCCGCGGGCGCGTCGCGGTCGGGCGCGAGGAGGAGACGGTCATGAACGTCGAGAACGTCAAGCCGACGATCGGTTCCATCGTCCACATCGAGCGCCCGGCGCTGTTCTCCGACGAGACTGCGCAGCGCTGCCTCGAGCTGCTCGAGGAGCGCCAGGTGCTGGTATTTCCCCGCATCAACCTGAGCGACAGCGAGCAGCTGGCGTTCACCGACAAGCTCGGCGCGCGCGTGAACTTCACCAATCGCGTGCCGGGTGGCGACAAGGCCTCGAAGGACGTCTACACCATCACCCTGGATCCCAAGATCAATACCGAGCCCGAGTACGTGCTCGGCACGTACTTCTGGCACATGGACGGCATCACGGTGCCCATTCCGCCGCCCAAGGCGAGCGTGCTGAGTGCCCGTCGCGTGGCCGCGAAGGGTGGCCAGACGGAGTTTGCGAGCACTTATGCCGCCTATCAGGCTCTGCCCGCCGAGGAGAAGGCCGAGCTCGAGGGCCTGCGCGTGATGCACAGCGTGACCGCGGCGGTGCGCGAAGTCGCGACGCCCGAATCGCTCGATCCTTATCGCCGCGAGCTCAGGCAGGAGCAGCCGCTCGTGTGGACGCGCAAGTCCGGGCGCAAGTCGCTGATCATCGGCTACACCGCCGACTACGTGGTCAACATGCCCAAGGCCGATGGCCGGGCGCTCCTGGCGCGTCTGCTCGAGTGGACCGCGCAACCCGCTTTCACCTACCGCCACTACTGGCAGGAAGGCGATCTCGTGGTATGGGACAACTGCGGCGCATTGCACCGCGTGATTCCGTACGCGGCCGATTCCGGCCGTACCATGCACCGTACCTCGGTGGCCGGCATCGAAGCCGTCGCCTGATCCGTCAGAGCGATCGCGCCGTCCTCAGCCGCCGAATCCCGGCGGAATGTGCGCGGCCCGCCGGTTGGCGAGCGGCCGCCGGTAGGAGATGTCCTGGGCGCTGCGCGAGGCTTCGCCGTTGACCCGAAGGTCGGCAACGCCGGCGAAAGGAATGGGCATGGTCGGAATCATCCCCGACCATTCGATCGCGTTACAGCGCAGAGCAATCTTCCACAGGCCATCTCGCCGCTCCAGCCGGTCGATGTAGCGTCCGCCCGCGATCCAGTTGCTCTCATCGCGATTGCGAGCGGCGAACAGGTAATAGGTTTCTGCGTGAGCGGTGGCGCCCTCGATCTCGCAGGTATGGTTCAGCAGATTGTGCTGCGTGGCCGTTTGCCCGCGCGCGTGCAGGTCCGACGCCCACGCGTAAAGCTTCTCGGGTCCGCCGCAGAACTCCCCCGCATCGATGATGGCATCGCGATGAAAGGCCGAGAGAAACAGCTCTCGATCGAAGCGGTCCATGCCGCGGCTGAAGCGGATGAGGCAATCGAGGATGTCCTGGCGCTCGAGCAAGCGCTCGAGGCGCTCGCGGGTGGCCGGATCGGGATACGGGGATTTCGGCATGCTGACCTCTTGCGTGCTCAGACAGGCGACCAGATCGGAGAGCCGCGCTGCTCGCGCAGCGCGGGCGGAGTCTTGCCATCGATGTCGGTGACCCCGTATTCGCGCGCCAGCTCGGCGGCGATGAAAGTACCTCCCGAGCGGCGCAGGATGTCTTGATCCTTGGCCAGGGCCGCGATCACGCGCCCCGGAAACTCGACCGAGGAACCCACCATGGGGTTGGTCACGATCTGAGATTTCATCGCGGGATTGCGCTCGAGGTTGCGCTGCGCGCGCTCGGTGAAGGTCAGGCCCAGCCACATCGAGAGCGAGGCCACACGATGCGGCTTGAGTTCGATGGCCATGTCCCGCGCCATGCGGTCGACCGCGGACTTGCAGGTGCCGAACACCACGCCGTAGGTGTAGGTGACGCCGACGTAGCCGGAAATCGCCACGATGAGTCCGGATTTCCGCGGCACCATGAATTTCGCGGCGTGCCAAGCAGCCACGAAATTCGAGCGCACGCCGACGTCCACCATTTGCCAGTTGGAGAGCGGCTTTTCCCAGAAAGGCCGGGGCTCGGTCAGGTCCTCCGGCAGCGAGAAGGCGTTGTTGACCAACAAATCCAGGCGGCCGGACTCGCGCCGCACGCGATCGAAGAGGGCGGCCACCTGCTCGTCCTCGCCGTGATCGACCGCCACCGCGATACCCTTTCCACCGCGGCGCTCCACTTCCGCGGCCGTCTCGCCGACCGTGCCGGGCAGTGCGTAGGAGCCCGGCGTCACGCTGCGCCCGGTGACGTACACCGTCGCGCCCTCGCTCCCGAGCGCGAGAGCGATTCCCTTGCCGATGCCGCGGCTCGCACCCGTGACCACGGCGACTTTGCCGGAAAGCGAGGTCATCGAAAAAAGACCTCGCTGTAGTCGCCGACGGCTCTGCCGGTGTAATGGGCGGCGCTGAACGGCAGCCCCAGCACCCCTTTCGACCAGTCCACCGAGGCGCCGAAATCCTGGAACCAGTCGTAAAGCATGGTGCGCTCGGCGATGCGCCAATCCGCGCCGCCGCGTTTCTCGAATCGGTCGAGATAACGGCCGCCAATGACGGTATCGCGCTCCTCCGCGCCGAGATTCAGCCGATGATAGGACGTCACCTGCGTCTCGACCGCAGCCTTCCCGCCTCTGAGGTCGATCATGCTCTGTCCCAGGACATGCTGGGTCAGCGGTATCGCCGGCGATCCGGGCACGACCCAGGCAAGGTACTCATCGAACGAGCCCTTGAACACGCCGTAGTCGGTGATCGAGTCCGGCCAGTAGGATGCGCTGATGAGGCTCGCGTCGCGACGGTCCTCGCCGCGAGCCAGCCGCACGATGCACTCGCGAATCTTCTCCCGCTCGAGCAGGGCCTTGAGCTCATCGGGCATATCCATGTCAAACCTCGCTCTTGGGATGATCTTGTCGGGCTGCGATGCCACTTCTCGCCATCTCGAAGCTGCGCTTGAGATGCTCGAGATAGCCGCAGGGAAGGGTGGGAATCGTCCACGACCCCACGGTGTCGCGGATCGCGTCGATCTCCTGCGCCACCTCATCGATGGACCAGGTCGGCCGATACACGCCGGCGCTCTCGGCGATGAAGGCTTTCGCCACGCGGCCGGCCATGGAAATCATCTCGCCGCTGATCGAGCAAGATTCATGTGCCAGCCAGCCCACCACCGGCGCGACCAGTTCCGGTCCCATGGGCGGATAATGCGAGACATCCAGGCCCTCGGCCATGCGCGTCACCGCTCCCGGCAGGATGATATTGCTCTTCACGCCGCGCTGCGCTCCCTCGATCGCGGCCACGTTATTGAGTCCGATGATGCCCGCCTTCGAGACGCCGTAATTCACCACGTGGAAGGCGCCCATGAGATGGACGTCCACGACCGCCTTGAAGTCCTCGTAGGTGATCTCCTCGAGCGATCCGTAACGCACGTTGCCTGCGTTGTGGATGAGCACATCGAGGCGGCCGAAGCGCTCGAGAGCCGCGCGCACGATGGCGGCGGCGCCCTCGACGGTTGCCACCGATTCGGTACAGGCCACGGCCTCGCCACCCGCCGCCGCGATCTCCTCGACCACCGCATTCGCCGGGCCGCGATCGAAGCCCTCGCCTTTCACGCTCGGGCCCGGATCGTTGACCACGACTCTCGCACCGCGCGAGGCCAGAAGCCGCGCATACTCGCGCCCCAGACCGCGCCCGGCGCCGGTGATCACCGCCACACGCGTCCGTCAAATCTGCGTATCGTCACCCATTGCTCCTACACCGCCTTGCAGATCGGCGCACCGCGCTCGGCGCGCAGCGAGGGGATCACCTTGCCGTCGATGTCGGTGATGCCGTACTCCCGCGCGAGCTCCGCGTTGATGAAGGTGCCGCACGAGCGCTGCATGAGGCTCGGGTCCCGTGCGAGTGCAGCGATGATGCGGCCGGTGAGATACACCGTGGAACCCTCATCGGCGAGGGCGAGGGCGATGCCTTTACCGACGCCGCGGCTGGCTCCAGTGACCACCGCGACCTTGCCCGACAGCGCACGCATGCGGGGAAATTACTGCGCGCTGCGCCGCGGCGCTTGACAATCGGGGACAGAGGGTGCGGTCGTGGCGTGATGATCCGATCTCGGCCCGCGGCGGACGGCCGATCGTCCGCGCAGCTCGCTCGGCGTTGCACTGAACCAAGCGAGGCAGCTGCGCGAGAAGGCGGAGTGGGCGGAGTAGCCGAGCTTCTCCGCGATGCGCGCCAGCGGCAGGCCGGTATTTTCGAGATAGCTCAGCGCGACGTCGCGGCGCACGCGCTCCTTGAGCGCTTGAAAAGATTCGCCTTCCGCCTTCAGGCGCCGCCGCAGCGTGCGCGGATGCAGTCCGAGTTTTGCGGCAACGCGCTCGTCGCTGCAATCCTCGGTGGCGATGAACTCGAGGATCAGGGCGCGAACTTGCGCATGAACGGGCTGCGCCGCGCGTGAGAAGCGCCGATCGATGATCGAGGTGACCCGCTCATAGAGGCGCTCGTCGCGATCGAGGATCGGACAGTTGAGATCGCGCTCCGAGAAGACCACTCCGTCCGCCTCCTGCTCGAAGCGCACCTCGCAGCCAAAGTGGCGCCGGTAGGTGGCGGGCGCGGACACCGGCCGGCCGCGAAACAGCACCCGGCGTACCTGAGCTTTGCCGCCGGTGATCTGACGCGCGTTGAGATGGCCGAGCAGCATGAACTGCTCGATGATCTGGCGCCTCTCGGCCAGCCCGTCCAGCAGGATCTCATGGCCGACGAAGCGACCGCCTCGGTCCGGCTCGAGATGCACGCGCGCCGCCAGGCTGTGCGCGTAGCTGTGCTCGGCAACGTAGTTGAGGGCTTGGCCGAAGGTGCTCGAGTTCTTCATCACGAGACCCATGAGCCCGAACGCCTTGCCCCCGCCCTGCAGGCATGCGAGCCGC
>Ga0335073_10012523_pt1 | contig 11908 bp, 7 predicted proteins | sample Lox_Sample_22_FD_207093 | JGI IMG/M metagenome (GOLD analysis project Ga0335073, IMG submission 207093) | Soil microbial communities from Loxahatchee National Wildlife Refuge, Florida, United States - Lox_Sample_2.2 | ecosystem: Environmental > Terrestrial > Soil > Wetlands | place: USA: Florida... | reverse complement strand
AGAAGTTAGTATAGGGACGTTATCGCGGAAACGCAAGCGCGGCCCGCAAATACCGTGATTTGAGGGGGTTTTCGAGGCCATGGCACCGAGCGACCCCAGCGCGAAATCGGAATTGACACAAATCGTCCAGAGCTACCTCGCGGCCGCGGGCGAATTTGGCAGGCCGGTGGCGCTCTCGGCGCTCGGGCTTTCGCCCAAGCAGATCGAAGACGCGCTCGGCACCCTCGACGAGGACTACCACATCAGCCGCTTTCTCCACTTCCAGTGCTCGGCGGGCGCCAACTACCAGATCAACGGATTCCCGCAGACCCACGTTTCCATCGACGCCGACATCCAGAGCATGCTGTAGCGACTACCTCAGCGGTGGGTGGAAATCGAATTCCGGATCGACATCGACCGGGACATTCGAGCATTTCGCCAGCGCCGCAGTCAGCTCCGGCGGCATCACGGCGTATTTCTTGAACCACGCTTCGGCGCGCGCACGATCACCGCTCGCTTCCTGCTCGAGGAGTTCCTTGTCGAGCGATTCGATCGCGCCCGGGAATTTCGCGAAATCAACTTTATAGCGCCCGGTCGCAGGATCGCGGCGGATCGCGCCCTGCTCCGTCAAGTAGCTGAGCTGCATCATTGAGCCCTGGCCATGTGCCTCGGCGATGCCGAATCGAATCGTGCGAAACGTCTCCGCCAGATACGACGCGTAGATTCCATTGAGCTTTTCTTTCGGAATCACGCCGTGATCGACCAGCCACTTCACGTCGTGCATGCTCGTCACGTCCGCCTTGGATTCCTCGAGCGACGAATATTGCGGGCCGATCGCCTCGCCGACGCCGATCTTGCCCGCGGCCGTATGCGCGAAAGACGGGCCGAGGCCGTGCGACACCTCGTGCAGGATCACGAAATCCATCAGGCCTTCTGTGCTCGCCATCTTCGCCTGATCGGGACGCATCAGTTGCTTCGCGAGCGGCAGAATGATGTAGTTCACGCGCGCGTCCATGAAATTCTGCCAAAACATTTTCTTCGAGCCTTTTTCTTCGTGAATGCGCGGATCGTTGGGAAGATTGTCGGCAACGGCCTGGTATCCGTGCAGCAGATCGCCCGCGCGATAGACTCCGTCGACAACTTCCATCGGCGTTTGCTTGCCGCGCTTCGACGGGAGATCGGCCGCCGGCAGCGCAAGCGATTCCTGCAATTCGGGGACGTATTTCTGGAAGACTTCCACTTTCTTGCTTTCCGCGTCGTCGCGGATCATCACCGACGCGCCGTAGGATGTCTTCACGCCAAGCAGCCCGTCGAGATACACCTCATACGGCGCGAAGATCACGTCGAACTTCGGATCTTTGAGGTCGAGCCAGGCGATGTCGCTCTTGTAGTAGTCATCGGTCAGCAACGCGTCGGCGCGGAGGCGAAGGAAATTCGCGAAGGCCGGATCGTCGCTGAGATCCGCTGCTGCGCGCAGGTCGGCCGCCATCGGCTTAAGGAATTGGGCGAAGGCCACGTGGTAGGGAACTGCTTCCAGTAGATCGCCCTTGCGCCGGACCATCGTATACGGACTGTAGAGCGCAGCCTTCTGGTCGGGGTGGGCCTTCACATACCCGTTGAACTCGTCGGGCGTCATGCCCCAGGGGAAGAATCCGCGCCCCGGCGGCATCGGCGCCGTGCCGACGAAAGGCTTGTTGTCGTCGATCAGATCGAATCGGCCGCCGTTGATCTTGAGATACTCGGCCAGCATCTGGTCCCGCGTAGATCGGCCGCTCTTCGCAAGCGAGAGATAGAGCTTGAGTCCATCGGGATCGCTCTGGCGCCAGTAGATGCAGTCGAGCAGGCCGGAAGCGTCGACCAGCTTCGCGACCATCTGCTTTTCGCGATCCGTCAGCTGGGACGAATCGAAGGGCATGTGCACTTTCTTGAATTTCGCGAGGCGCTGCGCGAGGTCGGGCGCCACAACCAAGTTGGACGTCTGCGAAGAAACACTCGATTCGGCGAGGGCGAGCGAAACCACGACGATCAGTGCAATCACAAAACCGCGCAATGAGGTGACGCCGGCATTAGGTCTCATGCCGCCATCTTAGTGCAGAAAGGCCGCGCGGCGCTGCAAATTTGAAGGAGCTTCCCGGGGCAGCTAGCGCGAACTGACCGCGCTCAGCCGGTCGGCGAGAGCCCTTTGCTCCTTGCGGATGGGCTCGGGGAGATGATCCCCGAACTTGCGGAAGAATTCGTCGATGCCGTGCTCTTCCTCGACCCAATCGCTCGGGTTCACCGCCAGCAGCTCCTCGAGCGTGCTGCGCGAAATTGAAAGCCCGTCGAGCGTCAGCGAAGATGCCGTCGGCACGCAGCCGATTGGCGTCTCGGTCGCCCCGGCGCGGCCCTCGATCCGATCGAGCATCCACTTGAGCACGCGAACGTTTTCGCCGTATCCCGGCCAGAGGAACTTGTTGTTTGCATCGCGCCGGAACCAGTTGACATGAAAAATCTTCGGCGGTTTCTTGAGCTTCGGCCCCATCTCGAGCCAGTGCGCGAAATAATCCGCCATGTTGTAGCCGCAGAAGGGAAGCATCGCCATCGGATCGCGCCGCGTCACGCCGACTTTGCCAGTCGCCGCCGCCGTCGTTTCCGAAGCCATCGTCGCGCCCACGAATACGCCGTGCTGCCAGTCGCGCGATTCATACACGAGCGGAGCGAGATGCGCACGCCGTCCACCGAAAATCAGCGCGGAGATGGGCAACCCCTCCGGATCCTCCCAGTGCTTGTCGAGTGAAGGAGATTGCTTGGCGGGAACCGTATAGCGGGCGTTGGGGTGGGCCGCGGGACCGTTCGCGGGCGTCCACGACTTGCCCTTCCAGTCGATGATGCCGTCCGGCGTCGCGTTCGTTCCATCGATGCCTTCCCACCAGGGCTCGCGCGAGCCCGTCATCGCCACGTTGGTGAAAATCGTATTGCTGTGTGCCGCCGTCATCACGTTGGGATTCGTCTTGGAGTTCGTGCCAGGCGCGACGCCGAAAAATCCCGCCTCGGGATTGATCGCGCGCAGCGTTCCGTCCGATGCGACGTGCATCCAGGCGATGTCGTCGCCGACCGTCCACACGCGATAGCCCTGACTTTCGAGCGCGGACACCATCATCGCGAGGTTCGTCTTGCCGCAGGCGGAGGGAAACGCTGCGGCCATGTAGGTCACCTTGCCCGAAGGATCCTCCAAGCCGAGGATCAGCATGTGCTCGGCCATCCAGCCCTGTTCGCGCGCCATCCAGCTCGCGATGCGCAGCGCGAAGCACTTCTTTCCCAGCAGCGCGTTGCCGCCGTAGCCCGAACCCACGCTCCAGATCAGTTTTTCCTCGGGAAAGTGAACGATAAACCGGCGCTCCGGGTTCAGATCGGCCAGCGAATGCAGTCCGGGCACGAAATCGTCGGAAGAGCCGAGGCGGTCGAGCGCCACCTCGCCCATGCGCGCCATGATGCGCATGCTCGCCACCACGTACGCGCTGTCCGTGATCTCGACCCCAATCTTGCTGTACGGCGATTTCGCCGGACCCATGATGTACGGCACCACGTACATCGTGCGCCCCTTCATCGCGCCGTCGAAAAGCGGACGCAACCTTGCCTTGGCGTCCTCGGGCGTCATCCAGTTATTGGTCGGGCCGGCGTCTTCTTTGCGGCGCGTGCAGATGAAGGTGAGGTTCTCGGTGCGGGCTACATCATTGGGATTGCTGCGATGAAGATGACAGTTCGGGAACGTCTTCTGATTGAGGTCGGTATAAGTGCCGTCGCGGAGCATCTCCTCCGTTAAGCGTCCGTCTTCACTCTCCGTACCGTCGCACCATACGATCTTCGAAGGCTTCGTTAGACTTGCCGACTCTTCCACCCATTTTTCCAGCGGTGTGGACACCATCCCTCCTGGGCCTCTTGCGTGGGGAAGCCGCCTGTTTCCGCGGACCTACGCATCATGAAAGCAAATAAAAACCAATCGTAAACGTAAACACAAATTTTAGGTCAGCCATCAACGAAATGCAAGGGATCACGGCCCGAAAAGCCCCACATTCGTGCCGATGTTATACTCGCGACGAAAATGTATGCGCGGAAACTATGCGCGGAGATGCAGGTAGGAGGCGAGCGCCGGGCCGTGCCGCTCGATTGGCTCGATAGTTTCTGTATGCGCAATTTCACCGGCTCGGCGGAGTTCGACGATACTCTGCCGACGGGCGAGGGCACGCTCGAAGCAGGACTGAGTGTCGAACCGGATCGCCTCGCCGCCGCCATGTCTGAATGGTTTACGAAGCGCGGCAAAGGAAACGGGAAAGATGTGAAGGTGGTCCTGCGGCAGGCCTGACGCTGCAGTCGCCGGCTCGCCTCGACCGGCGAAACTTGGACGGAGGGGTTGGACCCGCTTGCGATGATTGGGGCGTTGCAGCGGTCACCGCCGCGAGTCCAACCCCTCTTGCTACCTTTGACGTCGCGGCGCAGCGATCGTTAGCAGGTCCTCCGAACTCACACACGCCGGCGCATTCTTCGCTCGGGGCCGGCATAGGGCATCGGCTTCCGGGCGATCGCCGCCTTGATTTGCGGTAGAGCATCGCGCGCCGCCGCTTCTCCGGCCGCCACGAGTTCCGGCGCCCGCGAAAATTGATCCCACAGCACGTGGTGGACGTTCGGCTCGATCAGGATATCGGTCGCCGCGCGCCAGGGCTGCGTCGCCGCCAGTTGAATGATCGAAAACGAACGGCTGATCACTTCGATTGTGTTGCGGGGCCGCCCGTCGAGCAGCCCCGGCTCCAGGTGCACGCCGATCACCACCTGCGCCCCCATCTTGCGCACCGCGGGAGACGGCACCGTCTCCGTCAGAAATCCATCGACCAATGTCCGCCCGTGATATTGAACCGGCAGAAACAGCCCCGGATACGCGCAGGACGCGCGCAGCGCCGGAGCGATTTCTCCCGACGTGAAATAAACGGATTCCCCCGACATGATGTCTGTCGCGACGATCGTCAGCGGCTTCTTCATCTCGCCGAACGTGCTGACCATCGTGAATTTGTGCAGGAAATTCTCGATCCGGTCGTTTGAAGCCATGCCCATGCGCGAAAGCGTCCAGCGCCCAAAATCGCGAAATGTCGTCTCCCTCGCGTGAATCTGCATCATATCGAGCGGGGTGCCGCTGGCGTAGGTCGCGGCGATCAAAGCGCCCACACTTGTACCCGCAATGTAATCGATGGGAATCTCGTGCTGTTCGAGGACCCTCAGGACGCCGATATGCGCGATCCCGCGGGCAAATCCGCCGCCGAGCGCCACACCCACCTTCGGGAGTTCGCCCTCTTCCGCGTATGCGAATGACCTAAGGCCCTGGACGGCCCTGGTCAGCCACCTCGAACCGTGCCCCATGCCGTGCCCTCACCCGGATACACTTTACCAAAGTTGCCGAGCGCCCGGGTATTTCCGGTTGACCCCCGTTAGCGCTTTTGCAACCATGTGCCACTGGTGGACATGGGGAGACTTTCGCAACTTCGCGCCCTGCGGAACGCGATTCGATGAGGCGCCCGATCGAAAGGGCGGCGGTGCTCGGCGCCGGAACGATGGGCGCTCGAATCGCCGCACATCTTGCCAACGCCGGTATTCCTTGCTACCTGCTCGACATCGTCCCGCCGGACTTGAGCGCCGATGAAAAGCGCAAGGGCCTGTCGCTCGAAAATCCCTCCGTGCGCAACCGGATCGTAATGGCTGGGCTCGACGCAGCGAAAAAATCCAAACCCGCGGCGTTCTTTACTCCCGAAACCGCGCGTCTGATCACTTCCGGCAACCTCGACGACAATCTCGCCTGGTGCTCGCAAGCCGACTGGATCATCGAGGCGGTGGCGGAGAATCTCGAGATCAAGCGCAAGCTCTTCGAGCGCATCGAGGCCGTCCGCAAACCCGGCACTCTCGTAACCACCAACACGTCGGGCTTGCCGATCCGGCTGATCTCCGAAGGCCGCACCGAAGACTTTCAGCGGCACTTCGCAGGCGCGCATTTCTTCAATCCGCCGCGCTACATGAAATTGGTTGAGCTGATTCCCGGCCCCAAAACGCCTCCTGAACTCATCGGCGCGCTCGACGAAGTGTGCGACGTTACCCTCGGCAAAGGCGTCGTCGTCGCCAAAGACACTCCGAACTTCATCGCCAATCGCATCGGCACGTTTTCGATCCTGAAGGCGATCGCCGAAATGCAGGCGCTCGATATGACCATCGAGGAAGTCGATGCCTGCACGGGCCCGGCGGTCGGATGGCCGAACTCCGCCACGTTTCGGACCGCCGACATCGTCGGCGTCGACGTGCTCGCCCACGTGGTGCGCAATATCTACGAGAGCGTGCCGGACGACGAGTCGCGCGAAATGTACCGCGTCCCGCCGGTCGTCGAAGCGCTGATGGCCAAGCGCTGGCTCGGTGAAAAAACGGGCGGCGGATTCTACCAGCGCGTGAAAACGGGCGGCGACTCCGAAATCCTCACGCTCGACTGGAAAAAGATGGAGTATCGGCCGCGCGAAAAAGCGAAGCTCGCCTCGATCGAGAACGGAAAGACGATCGAGGACACGCGCGAGCGCGTTCGCATGCTCGTCGCACCCGCGCTCGAAGGCAAGGCGGGCGACAAGGCGAGCCGCTTCCTCTGGAACTGCCTCGGCGACACCTGCCTCTATGCGGCGCGCCGCGTCCCCGAGATCGCCGACCGCATCGTGGAAGTCGATCGCGCGATGCGCTGGGGATTCGGATGGGAGCTCGGTCCGTTCGAGATGTGGGACGCGATCGGCGTCGAGCGTATGGCGAAGGCTCTCGAACGCGACGGCAAATCGCTGCCGCCGCTCGTCACGAAGGCGCTCGCATCGCCCGCGAAATCCTTCTACCGCTCCGAAAAGGGCTCCACGAGCTATTTCGATCTCGCGTCTGCCGCGCTCAAGCCGCTCCAAGAGCCCGCGGGCATCCTGATTCTGAAATCGCTCAAGGAGCGCACGCCCGTGGTGCAGGAAAATTCCGGTGCGAGCCTGATCGATCTCGGCGACGGCGTTCTCTGCTGCGAGTTCCACGCCAAGATGAACGCGATCGGAGGCGACATCTTCGCCATGCTCACCGCGGGCGTGGCGCGTCTCGAAACCGAATTCGAGGCCATGGTGATCGCCAATCAGGCGCCGAATTTTTCGGCGGGCGCCAATCTGATGCTTCTGCTGATGACCGCGCAGGAAGGCGAGTGGGACGATCTTCACCTTGCCGTCCGCCAGTTTCAGCGCGCCAATATGGCGATCAAGTACGCGCCGCGCCCCGTCGTGTCGGCGCCGCAGGGCCTTGCGCTCGGCGGCGGCTGCGAGATCAATCTCCACGCCGCTCGCATCCATGCCACCGCCGAGGCATACATCGGATTGGTCGAAGTCGGCGTCGGCCTGATTCCCGCCGGCGGCGGGACGAAAGAGATGCTCATTCGCGCGAACGAGCAGGCCACTGGCGCCGACAATCTCGACCTAATGCACGCGATGCGGCCCATTTTCGAGAATATCGCGATGGCGAAAGTTTCGACGAGCGCCGAAGAGGCTCGCACGCTCGGCTATCTTCGCCCCGCCGATCTCATTGCGATGAACCGCGACCGCCAGGTGGCCGCCGCCAAGGAAACCGCGCTCGCCATGGTCCGCGCGGGATACCATCCCCCGGCGCCGGCCGAGATTCGCGTGCTCGGCGAGGAATTCCTCGCCGCCGCGAAGCTCGCCGTCCACATGATGGTCCGCGGCGAATTCGCCACGGAATATGACGGCGTGGTCGCGCGAAAGCTCGCGTATATTATGGCCGGCGGCAGCATCACGGCCGCACAGGCGGTGCCGGAGCAATATCTGCTCGATCTGGAGCGCGAGGCGTTCGTCAGCCTCTGCGGCGAGCGCAAGACGCAGGAGCGCATCGCGCACACGCTGAAGACCGGCAAGCCGCTGCGGAACTAAAACAGCGCGAGCGGCGAATCAGTGCAAGTGCCTGCGGCGGCCGATTGATGCAACGTTTTCGAGTGCCGCTGACTCTTAGGAGCGTACAGGTTACGGTCCACGCCAGGCGGCGTCCGTAGGCGCATGAAAGATCAGGGGATCGCGCAACATCAACATGCGCGGCCCGCGAGTTCTTCGAATCATACGGCGACAAAACAGGGGCGAATGACGATGAGGATGCGGAATCATATCGGGCGGTTTGTGCCCGCGGCCATTGCAGTGGCCGGCCTGTTGTGGATGGCTGCCTGTGGTGGTGGCAATTCCGCACCCGTTCAGCCCACGCCGACTCCCACCGCAGCCGGCCCGGTGGCGATTTTCCCCGGGACGGTCAGCGTCCCCGCCGGCAGCCAAGCGCAGTTCAGCGCATTCCTCGCGAGCGCCCCGAGCGCAACCTTTACCTGGGCCGTCTCCTCGGGCGGTGGCAGCATCGACAGCTCGACCGGTTTGTACACGGCGCCCGATTCGGTTCCGGCGAGTCCGACCGTCACGATCACAGCGACGGGGTCGAATGCGAAGGGCACGGCCATCGTGACGATCGTTGCCGCTCCGGTCGGTGGGCTCGCGCTCAACCGCGCCGTCGTCGTCGTGCCCGCCGGTTCGCCCTTCACTTTTTCGGCCACTGCAAACGGCAATCCCATTATGCCGACATGGCAAGTCGCGGGCATCACCGGCGGCGACGTAATTCACGGCCTGATCGATGCCAACGGCAATTTCACGGCGCCACTGACGCCTCCTCCCGGCGGCTCCACCACGGTCACGGCGCTCAGCGGCGGCAACTCCGTCACGGCAACCGTCGCCGTCGTCTTCTCGAACGCATCGTTGAACGGGCAGTATGCCTTCTCGTACGCGGGCCAGGATAGCAAGGGCCCCTTGATGGTTGCCGGCAGCTTCACCGCGAATTCGTCGGTCGGCACGATCAGTGGGATCGAGGATTACAACAGCACCTCGGCAGCGCCCGCGCAGGCATCACCGGTGAGCGGTACATTTTCCGTGAATCCGGATGGCACCGCCACCGCCACTCTTGCCGATGCGGCGGCTGGTGGCTCCGAGGCCTGGGGACTGACGCTCGTCTCGAGCACCCAAGGACAAGCGGCGCCGCGCGCCTTGCTCGCCCGATTCGACAAGACCGCGACCGGCAGCGGCGAAGCCGACATTCAGAACACGACGCAATTTGTCCTCGGATCGTTCAACGGCAACTACTCCTTCACCCTCTCGGGTCGGGATGGAAAAGGGAATCCGCTGCAAATGGCCGGCTTGCTCCAGGCGGTCGGGAACAACGGGACGATTCCGGTGAACTTCGCCAAGCAGGATATCAACGACGCCGGCACCAATACCGAAGCGAGCCCGGACACCACGCTTCACGGTCTCTTCGCCACCAGCGCGAACATGGCCGCGAATGGCCGCGGCACGCTGCAGCTGATCAACGCGAACACCACGGTCACCGCAGCCGTAGGAACGTTTACGTTCGCCTATTACATCGTCGATAGCACGCATCTCAAAGTCGTCGAAACCGACGCAAATACGACGGCGCAGCTTTCCGGTGACTTCTTCAGCGCACCCAACACCGATGGATCGTTCTCGAATTCGATCCTGAAAGGGAACTACGGGTTCACCTTGACCGGCTCCAATGCGACCGGCTCGCGAAGCTACGCCACGGGCGGTGTGATGGTCACGAGCGGAAACGGCACGATCTCGAGCGGCGAGCTCGACGGCAGTCTGGGCACGGACTTGAGCCTGACCTCGTCTTCCTACGCCGTCGATACGAGCCTGGGGCGCATTCTCTTCACGTTTTCGCTTTCTTCGAAGACTCGTTACCTCGCCGGGTACCCGACTACGAGCGGAATCGTGGAAATGATCGAGCTCGATAACGACTTTCAAGGCGCCGGCACCGCCTACCAGCAGACGAGTCTGCAAGCTCCGGCGGGAAATTCTGCTTTCAACCTGACGAGCAACGGCGGCACAGCCGGGTTCAATGAAGAAGACGCGATCGGGCAACTCTCCCTTCCCGCAGACGCTTTGATTCCGCAGGGAAACCTCAACATCAATGCAAAAGGCACGCTGACCACGGGGACCGCCATCGAGAATACCAGCACGATCGTGGCGCCCGACGCGTCGGGACGTGGCACATCGGTTCTCGTCACGCAGCCCGCGAGCTACTCCCTCGCTTACTACACCGTGAGCAACGCGATGCTGCTTGCCGTTGAAACGGATGGCACGCGCGCCACGACGGCGCTCGCCCTGAAGCAGTTCTAGAGGACCGCGCCGCACCTCGTTTCCCCCAAAAATCTCTCTGTTACCCCGCAACGCACGCGAGTACGGAAGTACTATTGCCCGGTTTTTCCGGCGCTCCGAGAATCGAGATAGACCAGGGAAAATCCACTGTTTTGAGGGAGCGGCCACTAGACCGTTCGTACTACATGACTCCACTTAAAGAAACATTGGAAGTTGGTGCGAGTCCGGCAAACCGCCCGAAACCTGATTCCGGCCAACTGCGCATGGACGCTGTCTCGCTGGACGTGCCTGTCAAAGTTCATGGATCGCGCATCGTGGAAGTGGTCCGCGGAACGACGGCTCACACCGAGCCCTTCGAAGAGCAGACCAGCACCATGATCATCTTCCCGCTTGGCGGCGTCCTGAAAATGGCGACGCCCGTCAACGTGGGGCAGGCTGTCGTCATCACAAATCTTCGCACGCGCCAGGATGCGATCTGCCGCGTCGTCAAAGTCCGCACCAATCCGAACCTGCACTCTTACGTCGAAGTCGAGTTCTCGCATCCGCAGCCCGGATACTGGGGCGTTCGGTTCTCCTCGGATGGGCCTGAGCCGCCGAAGCAGGCGTCTTCACCGGAAGTTGCGGCTCCGGCCGCGCCGCCTCCCGCCGTCGTGCCCATCGCGTCCATTTCGCCGACGGTTCCTCCGCCGGCGGCGCCAACGGCATCCGTCGCCCCGGTGAGTTTCTCGCCGCCGGTTTCAGCTCCCGCGCCGCGCGTGCCACAAGCCGCCGCGCCCGTCGCGCCCCTCGCGCCCGTCACGCAGGTTCCGGCCGAGCCGCCGAAGCAGGTTCCTCCCGCCGTGCTGTTGGGCGCGAAACTCACGCAGGCGCCCGCACCGCGGAGTGCCTCCGAATCGGTCACCTTTGATCTCGATCAACTGAAGCGCGAGGCAAGAACGGCGCCGCCCGCGCCGCCCTCGATCGCTCCGACGCCGCGCGCCGAGACCGTCACGCCTGAGTCCACGCACGAAGCAGCCGCGCCGGCGGCGGTCGACGAGCCCCCGGCGACGCACGAGGCTCCAACGTTGGGCCGGTTCGCCGCCACGACTCTAGGCGCAGGCCGCACGGCTCACGAAGACTTTGGCGCGCGCCTCGATACCGCGCTTGGCGTCACGTCGTCCGCGTCCGATGTGCAAACAGCCGAAGGGAAAAATTCGAAGTGGATCGCGGCGGTGGCGATCGTTCTTATTGCCGCGGCGGGGGCCGGAGGCTACTACTTCCTGCACGCCCATCCGGGGCGGCAGGCATTGGCGGTCACCGCGCCGCCCGCGCCGGAACTCCGGGTGCAGCCGCAACCGGCCACGGCGGCAAACGCCGCGCTCGGACCGGCGTCCGTGCAGCAGCCCGCGCGCGTTACGCCCGCTCCCCAACAGCCGGAACGAAACGCAGCGGCATCCGCATCTTCCGCGCCAATTCACCCGCGCGAAGCGGAATCCGCCAAGCCGAACACGCCCGCAGCAATCGCGCCGGCTCAATTGCCCGCGCGCCCTGGCGAGTCCGCTCAGGCCAGATCGAAAACGCCGCCAGCCGCCGTGCCCGACATGTTCGGCGCGCTCAACGCGCACCCGACCGCTCAAGTGCGCCAGGATGCCGCGACGCCCACACCCGACGCCGCTCCATCGATCGGTTCCGCCGAGGTGCCCGCAGGACAGGCCCTTGCG
>Ga0335073_10012522_pt1 | contig 11908 bp, 7 predicted proteins | sample Lox_Sample_22_FD_207093 | JGI IMG/M metagenome (GOLD analysis project Ga0335073, IMG submission 207093) | Soil microbial communities from Loxahatchee National Wildlife Refuge, Florida, United States - Lox_Sample_2.2 | ecosystem: Environmental > Terrestrial > Soil > Wetlands | place: USA: Florida... | reverse complement strand
AGGATACAACCATCGACGCCGTCGTTGAGAAGATTGTGCTTGCGGAATGCGAGGCCAATACCAGTCTGCGCGACATCATCGAGGCCGAACCGTCGATCGCACAGCCTGAGCTAACTCTTGCCGTTGGCCCTGAGGGCGGATGGACCGAAGAAGAGTTGGCCTGGTTTCGCCAGTCTGGATGGCAGGCAGCCTCTCTTGGCGACAATATTCTTCGTGCCGAAACGGCAGCCATCGTAGCCACGGCGCTCGCGCTCGACGCTCTCCGATAAGCCTCACAGGCTTCCACAACCGCCTTCTGATATTCTCGCCGCAATGAGTTCTCCCATTTTGTCTGCCGGAAAGATTTCACCCGATGAACGCCAGCAGGAGGCAATCGAACATGTTCATGGCCCGATGGTGGTTCTGGCGGGTGCGGGCACGGGCAAGACCACTGTACTCACACAGCGCATTGCGCGGCTGATCCGCGCAGGGCACGCTCGCCCGGAGGAAATCCTCGCCCTGACTTATACGGACAACGGTGCTGCCGAAATGCAGCAACGCGTGCGAGCCGAACTTAGAGGGACAAACACCGGAGGCTTACAGGCCTGCACCTTTCATGCATGGTGCAATGGCTTGCTGCGCCGGCGGGGCGCCGGGTTCGAGGTGCTCGATGACAAAGACCTATGGGTCTTTCTGCGGCGGCGCATCCGCGACCTGCGGCTGAAATACTTTGTGCGGGCCGCGAATGTAAGCCAGTTTCTCGACAGCCTGCTCGAGTTCATGCGTCGCTGCCAGGACGAATTGGTCGGTCCGGAAGAATATGTGCGCTACGTCGAGCGGCTGGAGCGAGGTGAGCTACCACTGCCGCGCGTAACGAGTTCAAAGAAGCAGGCGGAACTTACTGACAAGGAGATCGTTGGGCGCTGCCGGGAGATTGCCAGCGTCTTTACGACGGTCGAAAGACTTCTCGCCGAAAAGAACCTCGGCACTTTCGGCCACATGATCACCGGCGCGTATCACCTGCTGAAGAATAATCGGGAAGCACTGGAAGAGGAGCGAAGCCGCATTCGCTTTCTGCTGGTTGACGAATTTCAGGACGCGAATTTCGCTCAGGTAGAAATCCTTCGGTTGCTGGCCACGCCAGAAGATAAGCCGAACATTTTTGTCGTGGGTGATCCTGACCAAGCCATTTACCAGTTCCGTGGCGCTTCGAGCGAGGCATTCACATTGTTTAGCCGCCAATTTCCCGGGGCGCACCTCGTCGTTCTGGGGAAAAATCGGCGGTCGCTTTTGCCGATTCTGCGGTGCGCTTTCGGAATCGTGAACGAGAATCCGGCCGTCTTTCCGCAAAAGGGATCGACGCTCGCCTACGAGCGAAAGCCGCTCGATTCCCTCCGCGAAGAGGAAGCAAGCGAACGCGGTGATCAAGTGTCCTCCGCGCGGGTTGAGATCGTTACCTGGCGCGACGAAGAAGTGGAAGCCGCCGACCTGGCGCGCCGCATGCAGAAAACGCGAAAAGCCGAGCGCTGCGGTTGGCGGGACTTCGCGGTGCTCTACCGGCAGCACAATCATCGAGACGAGCTGGTGAAAGAGCTGGCCGAACGGAATATTCCGTTCTCGATTGAAGGGCTCGATGTGCTCGATACGCCGGTTGTGCGCGACGCAGTCGCCTGCTTGACCGCTGCGGTTTCTCCCAATGATGCGGCGAGCCTGTTTCGAGTCGCGGCGCTGCCGCAGTTCGGAATTGCTGGCGCTGAGCTGCGAGCGGCGATGCGAGCGCAACGAAGGAACGAACTAGACTTGCCCGGAATCCTACAAAAACTTGCCGGGGGCCAGGCCGTTCTGCGATGCGTCGCGGAGATCCATGCAGATGCAGCGAAAGATGGGGTGCGGGCGGACGGAGTAGCGAGGAAAGTGATTCGCCACTTCGGCTTGCCTGATTTGCCATCTCTGGCGGCGTTTGTGAGCTTTGTGGAGAAGTGGCAGGACAAAGCCATCGTCGAGAAGGGAAGCCCTGCCGAGTTCCTCGACTACTTCAATTATTTCGTTGAGGCGAAGGGCACGATCACGCTTCCGCGAAGCACAGCCGATGCCGTGCAGTTACTGACGGTCCATTCTGCCAAGGGCCTGGAGTTCCGGCATGTGGGGATTCTGCGCGGAACCTCGATCTGGTTTCCTTGTGCGTACAGGGAACCGCTAGTCGCTTTTCCGCCGGAGTTGCGGCGGTCGGGAACCGCATCGTTCGACGACAAGACGCTGCACGAGCAGGAGGAGCGGCGCCTTTTTTACGTCGGCATGACCCGCGCCAAAGATTCGCTGGCCATCTATGCTCACCAGGGGCGAGGAAAGAAGGATCCGAAGCCAACGCAGTTTTTGCGGGACTTCATGATCCACCCGGCATATAAGGAATTCTGGTTGACGCGTTCTGCGACCGCGGTGCAGGAAACGCTTTTTGCCGAGGAGGAGCAGAAGATTGCGCTGCAGCAATCGAATGTCGCTGGGTGGTTACTGATGGATCCGGCGGCGAACTTTACGGCTGGATTGAGCGCCTCGGCCATCGAGATCTATGAACAGTGCCCGCTGCGATTCAAGCTGGAGAGGGAGTGGAATCTGCCGCGCGAGGTCCCAGCGGCGCTTCATTATGGAAAGGCGATGCACGAAGTCTTGCGAACCTTCTATGACGCGCAGCGCCAGGGGCGCGAGATCGGGGACGAAGAATTGTTGGAGCAGTTCCGCGCCGCTCTTTCTGAGGCGCGAATTGCCGACCGATACCAGTACGAACTCTATCTGCGGCAAGGAGTCGATCAGCTCAACCAGTTTTTCGAGGGTGCGCGTTCTGCCGCATCGCCCGAGGTCCTCGAAACCGAACGACGTTTCGAACTGGCAATGGAAACCATGAAACTTGTGGGCCGGGTCGACCGCATCGATCGCACCGGTGCGAACACGGTTTGCGTAGTCGACTACAAAACCGGTAAGCCCAAGTCACAGGAGGAGGCTGACGAGAGTCTGCAGCTCTCCTTGTACGCGCTGGCGGCGAAGGAAGCGTTTGGCAAACAGGCGGACCGGCTTGTTTTTTTCAATCTCGAAAACAACACCGCGATTCTCACCACCCGGACGGATGGGCAACTGGAAGAAGCGAGGCTGCGCGTACTGAACGCCGCGCATTGTATCGAGCGGGGAGACTTCGCGCCGAAGCAGGGTTATCAGTGCAGGTTGTGTCCATACCGGAATCTCTGTCCGGCAACAGAGAAGGCGATCCAACTTCCCGAGAAGAAGGTTCCGGACAAGAAGAGCGCGCGTGGTGTGAATTAGAGTTCTTGGGGAGCCGGTCTCGAGCTGCGACATGACGTTTCTTGCCTACATCGTTTGGGCCATCGTGATCTTTGTCGCGCTCGCCGGTTTGTCTGCTCCCATTCTTATTGACGCACGTCATTGGTGGCCGCGTAGACGATCGAAGAAGATGTGAAGCGATGGATGCTGCCAGGTGGGAATCTATGGCTGCGAGGCCGATATTTACTGGGGATTTCGCATCGTGCAACCCGGGCCCCAAAAAACTTTGGGGACGCTCATCGCGTCCCCATGGTTGCCTTTTTCCTACTGCAGTTTCTTAGTGCTTCTTGCTGCTTTTCTTCTTTGCTTTCTTTTTGGTTGCCATGGATCTATTCTCCCTTTCCATTCTTCATGGAATCTTGCAACGGTGTTTTGTTGCAACTGATTGAATGTATAGAGTCAACGCAGAACGAAGTCAAGAGAAAAATGATCGAACCAGCGTCACACATCGAGGCACCAAAGTCACCTGATTGACTCGCGTGAGAATTTTTCGCGTGCATCGAGTGCAGAGTCGAGATTGGTCGCGGCGTTCGAGAGATTTCATTCACTGCAGCTGTCGTGAAAGCGTCGTCGTTATGCCAATTCGTCGTGAGGACAACACTGGCACCGGCGTGCCATAGATATTGCGCGCCCGAATCTTCCACGAGCAACCAGCGATCTATAATGTTGGCGGTTTTTGAAGCAACGTTCCCGCAAAGGAGCAGCTCTTATGCCAGGTTCGAACGATGTCGTCATCATCTCTGCATGCCGTACCCCCATTGGAAAATTTCAAGGAAGTCTAAGTGATCTGACCGCGCCACAACTCGGAGCTGTCGTCGTTCGTGAAGCAGTGAAGCGCGCCAATCTCGATCCCGCGCTTGTCGACGAATGCATCATGGGCAACGTCGTCTCCGCCGGCCTCGGTCAAAATCCCGCGCGCCAGGCTGCTCTCTTCGGAGGACTTGCCGCGGAAGTGAGCGCTATGACCATCAACAAGGTATGCGGATCGGGATTGAAAGCAGTCGCGCTGGCCGACCAGGCCATCGAGACAGGCAACAGCTCGATCGTAGTTGCGGGCGGAATGGAGTCCATGACCAATGCGCCTTATTTGTTGCCGAATGCGCGCAAGGGGTATCGCCTGGGGAATGGGCAACTCGTCGACTCCATGGTCAAAGACGGTCTTTGGGATATTTACAACGACTATCACATGGGGATCACCGGCGAGAACGTTGCCGAAAAGTACGGCATCACCCGCGAAGAGCAGGATGAGTTTGCGGTTAACTCGCATCGCAAAGCCGTGGCCGCGCAAAAAGAGTGCCGCTTCAAAGCGCAGATCGTTCCCGTGGAGCTACCTGCCAAAAAGAAAGGTCAGACGCCGGTGATCTTCGATAAAGACGAATCGCCTCGGGAAGACACGACGATTGAAGTTCTACGGGCGCTGAAGCCTGCGTTCAAAAAAGATGGAACCGTGACGGCGGGGAACGCTCCGGGAGTCAATGACGGAGCTGCCGCCGTGGTCGTGACCAGTGCGGCGCGCGCGGCGGAACTCGGCGCGAAGCCGATGGTGAGAATTGTTGCCCAGGCCACAAGCGGCGTTGAACCGAAGTGGGTGATGATGGCGCCCGTGACGGCTGTGCAGAAAATCTGGCAGAAGACCGGCTGGAAAAAAGACGAAGTCGATCTCTACGAACTGAACGAGGCTTTTTCCGTGCAGGCGCTTGGGGTGATTCGCGAACTCGGACTTGATATGAATCGCACCAACGTCAACGGAGGCGCCGTCGCCCTTGGCCATCCCATCGGGGCCAGCGGCGCGCGGGTGCTGGTGACGCTGATTTATGAAATGATCCGCCGCGACGTGCATCGTGGAATTGCCGCATTGTGCTTGGGCGGAGGGAACGCGGTAGCAATGGCGGTGGAGAGGTAGGCGAGTCGCGCTCTACCCTCGCGGGCTCATGATAGTAAGGCACAAAGGGAATGAAGCAAATCCTTGCTCGTGTAGGGTGCCTCGTTTCAGTTTTGGCAACTCTCACTGCGATCGTGGTTTATCCAAGAGCGAACTGGCTGTTTGCGTTCGTACTTATTGGCATTTTGATCGTAGTGCTCGACCTTTTGAGATCAAAGAAATTTACGCCTCGCGAAGTGGCCGATTTCGCTGAACGAATACTCCGTGGGCATTCCCAAGGGTGGGACATTGACGACTACGAACATCTGAATCCGAGAGATCCTCATGTGAAGGATTTGTGGCGCAGTACGATGACTGTCGGTGGATTGCCCGAAGAATGGGTTCGATTGGACGAGGCTAAAAAACGCGAACTGCTTGAGATCATTCAAAGGCTCAGAACGCTAGATGTCAGCGACAAGAGCGCAAACGGTTAGTCGGATTTGGTCAGGACACCACCGCCCCCACCGGCAGCGTGATCGTGAACACGGCGCCTCCGCCGGGAGCGGATGAGGCTTCGATGTTGCCTCCGTGCTCGCGCAGCACCGTCTTGCAGATGCTAAGGCCGAGGCCTGTGCCTCGGCCCGGCCGCTTCGTGGTGAAGAACGGATCAAAAATATGGGGCAGATTCTCGGGTGCGATTCCCGGTCCATCGTCCTGAAAAACGATCCAAACTGAATCGGCACTCGATGTCCCGGTCTTTGCCGAACCAGCCGCAGTGCTAGCCGCCATGCCACGTCCCAACCGCACGCGAATTGTGCCCTTTTCGCGGCCTTCACGGATCGCCTGCTCGGCGTTCAACAGCAGATTGAGAAACACCTGCATCAACTGGTTTGGATCCGCGACAACAGCAGGCAGCGCCGGTTCAGCGAGAAAATCAACCGTGATGTTGCTCTTGCGCAGCGGATACGATTGCAAATGCACGGTACGTTGTACGAGTTCATTCAGGTCGACCTGGCTGCGCCCGGGAGCTGGGGGCCGCGCAAAATATTGCAGGTTCTGCACGATCTCGGCCGCGCGCCGCGCCTGCTGATGCAGCACAGTGACCTGCTTTCGCCCCGCTTCGGTCACGCCGCCTTCCTGCAGCAACTCCGACATTCCTAGAATCGTGGTCAGCGGATTGTTCAGTTCGTGGGCGAAGCCTCCGATCATCTGGCCCATGGCGGCAAGGCGTTCGCTCTGAATGATCTGCTGCTCGAGCTTCTTCTCTGTCGTCACGTCGCGAACGGAAATGATCACGCCGGTTGGTTTGCCGTCGGCATCCACCAATGGGCTGGCCATACCCAGCATGGTGCGCCAGTTGCCGTCCTGATGGCGCGCGCCAAACTCACACGAAGCCCGCGAATTCTCACCCGCCGAGACCGCTTTGTAGAGCTTGGCCAATTCGGGCGAACTGTTCTCGGAGTCATCCACGCGTTTGCCCAACAATTCCTCGGGCCCGTACCCGAGCAATTCACGAATACGCGGACTGACAAATGTGTATTGGCCGTTCAGATCGAGAACGAGGATCAGATCCGGGAAGCTTTCGAGCAAATGACGGCGGAACTCCTCCTGGCCGCGCAACTGCCGCTCCATTGCGCGCTTTTCGGTGACGTCGACGAGCGTCCCGTGATAGCGGACGATGCGGCCGTCTTCGATCACTCCTGTCGAAGTGTCCTGGCAAACCGCAACCTTCCCGTCTTTTCGTCGGAGCCGGACTTCGCGCGTTCGGGTGCTTCCGCTCTGGCTTCCTCCGCGTCCAAGGACCGGATCGGTGCTTTCCCCAACCCTAAGAGCGTCGGGCGAAAGACCGAGCACTTCTTCTTTGGTCTCGTATCCGAGAATCGCAACCAGGGCCGGGTTTGCGTCGATCAGCTTGCCTTCCGGAGTGCAGATATAGACGCCCTCCTGCAAGGTCTCGAACAATTGCGTGAAGCGCTGCTCCTTATTGCGCTGCTCGGTGATATCGCGCGCCAGGACGCTCGCTCCGGTCACATCATCACCCTTGGTGATGGCGTTGACCACGCAGTCGTAATAAAGCGTGTGCGGATTGTGCTTCAGTTGAATTCTGACCACGCCTGACCAACTCCGCTTCTCGATGAACTTGGCCAGATCGAACGTTCCTTCGATGATGGGAGGGGCAGCCAGAAAATTCTCAAGCTTGCGTCCCATCAATTCCGAGTAAGGAACCTGAAGGATCTCGGTAACCCTCCGGTTCACGGTCCGCATCGCTCCATCGAGTGAAAGCGCCAGCGTAACATCATCCAGAGAATCGATCAGCTCTTTGAAGTTGCGTTGCGAGCGGGCGATCAATTGCCCGAGTTGGTCAAGTTGTTCTTCGGTGGGCGCCGCGCCAGCGCGATCCTGAAAGCCTTTCAGCAGTTGCCGCAGTTCCGAGACTTCGCGCTTGCGCCCAAACGCATAGGTGGCGAACAGCACCGAAAGCACGAACAATCCAACCGGGATGGCCCAGAGTCGGTAAGGCAGGTTCTTCAGTTGCTCCCAGGAGAGCGCCGCGACCGCGGCTGCCATGAGCACGAGCAGGCCCAAAGCCCATCGCCAGAGTTGGCTCTCCTCCCGCTCGAGGCGGGTTGGAGCGGCATCAGAACGTCTGGGCGCAGGATTCTTGTCGGACATTCTTGTACGCCTTTTGCTCCGAACTTTCGCAGGCGAGGAGCACTCGTCAGCAGCAGACTTTTCCAACCGGAACTGCCCTAGCGTAGCACCGAATGAGTCTTTTCATTGCCGTTACTTTCATTCACGTTACCGGGCAGCGTTCCATCACGGTAACGGGGTGACGGCAATCACAGAAGAATGGTTCGGCCGCGCTTATGCTCGCCTCAGGATCTCCCACCGGCCTCGTCCCACCCGTGCTCACGCAAGCATCCCTATGCTCTATAAGACTCTAAGCGCCGCCGTTTATGGCGTAAATGCGAATGTCATCGAGGTTGAGGTTGACGTTTCCGGCGTCAAGTTGAACGAGGACTACTTTCACACTGTCGGCCTGCCTGATGCTGCCGTGCGCGAGAGCCGGGATCGTGTGCGAGCGGCGCTCAAGAATTGCGGATACGACATTCCTCCGACGCACATCACGATCAACCTCGCTCCCGCCGACATTCGCAAAGAAGGTTCCGGGTTTGATCTGCCAATTGCTTTGGGAATTCTGGGGGCTTACGGCGGGCTGAATAAAAAGGACATTCCCGACGCCTTATTCGTGGGTGAGCTCTCTTTGGACGGCAGCCTGCGTGGGGTGCGGGGGGCGCTGCCGATTGCCATCGAGGCGCGGAGCCGCAAGCTGAAGCGGGTGGTTGTACCCGACGTCAACGCGCGCGAGGCCGCCATGGTCGGAGACGTCGATGTTTATCCGGTGAAGTCGCTGCTCGACGTTATTCACTTCATTAATTCGGGCAATGGAATTTCGTCACTGCAAGTGGATCGCGATCGGCTGCTGAGTGAGGCGCAGCATTTTCCGGTCGACTTCAAGGACGTTCGCGGCCAGCAAACGGCTAAGCGCGCGCTGGAAGTCGCTTGCGCCGGAGGCCACAACCTCCTGATGATTGGCCCTCCGGGGTCAGGCAAGACGATGCTGGCCAAGCGCATGCCGACGATCCTGCCGCCTTTGACTTTCGAGGAGGCCCTCGAAACCACCAAGATTCATAGCGTGGCGGGAGTGCTCGACGCTCGCGCCGGTCTGGTTGGGGTGCGCCCTTTTCGCTCACCTCATCACACGATTTCCGATGCCGGGTTGATCGGAGGGGGAGCCATTCCGCGCCCAGGAGAGGTTTCGCTGGCTCACAATGGCGTTTTATTTCTCGATGAGCTGCCCGAATTCCCACGAACTGTTCTTGAGGTCATGCGGCAGCCGTTGGAGGATGGAAATGTGTGCATCGCCCGCGCGGCCATGTCGCTTACTTTCCCAGCGCGCTTCATGCTGACGGCAGCGATGAACCCCTGCCCCTGCGGATTCCACAATGATCGCACTCGCGAATGCCATTGCACTCCGCCGATGATCCAGCGCTACATCTCGAAGATCTCGGGTCCGCTGCTCGACCGGATCGATATCCACGTTGATGTGCCCGCCGTGAATTACAAGGAGATGCGCAGCGGGACCGAGCCTGAGAGTTCTGACAGCATCTTGCAGCGAGTGATTCGGGCCCGCCAGGTTCAACTGGAGCGCTTTTCGTCAGGCAAGGACAGGATTTTTTGCAATGCGCAAATGTCGCCGCAGAATATTCGCAAGTTCTGCGCGCTCTCGCCGGATTGTGAGCGACTGCTGGAGCGAGCGATGACCCAGCAAGGCCTTAGCGCCCGCGCCCATGATCGCATTCTCAAGGTGGCGCGCACCATCGCCGATCTGGAATCGAAGAGCGATCTGGAGCCAAAGCATATTGCGGAGGCAATTCAGTACAGGTCGCTGGACCGGACTTACTGGGCGTAGGGAGCAAAGCAGAAGAGAGAAGTCAGAATGCAAAAGTAAGGCAAGAGGTAAGAGGTCAAAGGTTAAAGCTGAGGGGTCAGAGATGGAGGCAGAAGTTAGTGACAACGGATTAAACCTCTAGCCTCTGCCCTCTAACCTCCAACCTCAAAATCAGTCTGCCGCGGCCCCTGCGCCGCTGCTTGGATGAGCCTCCTCGGACTTGGGAGCTGCATCTTCGGCCTGTCTCATCCGCAGGGCGCGGTTCGACGGCAGGCCAGCATCGCGAATCTTGTACAGCAGTGCGCGATAGCTGATCCCCAGCGTTCGTGCCGCCTGCTTGCGATTCCAGTGGTGTTGCTGCAGCACTTTGAGAATCACCTTCCGCTCAAGTTCGCGCACGGCCTGGCGCGTGAGCTTCTTCAGCGAGATCGGCCCATCCAGCGAAATCTCGGGATTGAGAAAATCCGGTTCGCGCGCCACGAGGTCAGATGTAATCGCGTCTTCATGCCCAAGAATTACGTATCGCTTGATCAGATTCTCGAGTTCGCGAATGTTGCCCGGCCAATGATATTTCTGCAGCACGGAGAGAACTTCAGCCGACAGGGCCCGCGCCCGGCAATTAAATTTCCGGTTGTAGTATTCCAAGAAGTAGTTGCACAAATCTTCGATATCGCCACGGCGTTCGCGCAGCGCCGGCATCCGCAGGTTTACGACGTTGATTCGATAGAAGAGATCCTGGCGGAAAGTTCCGTTCTCAATTTCAGCTTGCAGATCGCGGTTGGTAGCGCATACCACCCGCACTTCCACTTTCTTGTCTTCTTGTGCGCCGATGCGGCAGAACTGTCCATCCTGGAGTAACTGCAGGAGCTTCGATTGCAGGGAAGGATCAAGTTCGGAGATCTCGTCGAGGAAAAGGGTGCCACGATGAGCCATCTCGACACGCCCGGGCTTCGATCCGAAAGCGCCGGTGAAGGCGCCTTTTTCGTATCCGAATAATTCGCTTTCCAGAAGAGTGCCGGGAATCGCCGGGCAGTTCACCTTGACCAACGGTCCGCCCTTCCAGGGGGAAAGCCCGTGGATAAGGCGCGCAATGATGTCCTTTCCCGTCCCGCTCTCGCCGGTGATGAGTACGGGAACGTTCGCTCCGGCCACTTTGGCCAGTTGAGCGCGAATGGCCTGCAGTGCTTCTGAGCGACCGAAGATTATGTTGTCCGGAGGAAACTCACCGAGGGATTGCTGCAGCGAAGTTACAGAAGGTGTTGTCATAAAACGAAGGGCCCCATTTCGCGGGGGTGTCACCCGCATGCACTAAAAGTGCACCTCAACCGCCAAACAGGGGAGGGGAATAAGGGTAGCCCTAGAGTAAGCTCTTAAATATTAATTTTCGAGCCAGTTAGGGACATCATAGCGCTGATTTGAAAGAGCGGGTGATGGCACGAACGGGCCATGCTCCGGAACGGAAACGGAAGGAAAATTATTTCACAGCGATTCCCAGAGGTTTCCCCGGACGGCGACGGAAGGAGCCAGCCTCATCCGTATTCAGGGGGCGCGAGAACTTGAGTCCCATCAGATGATAGTCATCGAAGTGATTGACCCAAACGGCTTTAGCCCTAATTATGCGGGCGAAATTGGGTAAAGCAGTCTGCGGTCCGATGGGAGCGCTCGGGATCTCCAGCGAGACAGATGTCGATGCCGGCAAAGAACGCCGAACCACTACCAGCGCTCCACCGGCAGAGATATTGATTGCAGTGGCGAACTCCAGAGAATCCTGGCCGTTTCCGTTATTTGTCCGGACAAAAACCGGAATCGCAAGCTGCAACCGCGCCCATTTCCTGGTCTTCTTGGTCATGTTCCGGCGCACCACGGCAGCTTTCCACCTAAATTAAGGTATTAACTGTCGCTATCTTCGCACCTCAGGTGCCAAAGTCCATGGGATCAGCTCTTGTCCGGCGATTTGCCCCGAACATCGCTACCGGCGCGGAATTTAGGTGCTCTGGGGGAGACGATTAGCGGCTCGTATATGACCATTAGTCAATGAACGGGAGTGCAAGGTTTTTCGCTTCACACCACAGTGGGTTTCCGATTGACAGTTTGTTGCACGTGACTTAGCATCCTTTTATCCCTCGTTCCTTGAATAGGTAGCAGCGTTCCCTCCCCAACTGACTTACTGGGTTCCGAATGGCTTTTACGCCCGAGAAAACTCCAGCCATGTCTCTCTCCGGAAGTAACGCCATTTCGCCACCATCGAGCGTTAGTCCAGTCGCAGGTCCTGCCGTTTCAATCGA
>Ga0335073_10012519_pt1 | contig 11910 bp, 7 predicted proteins | sample Lox_Sample_22_FD_207093 | JGI IMG/M metagenome (GOLD analysis project Ga0335073, IMG submission 207093) | Soil microbial communities from Loxahatchee National Wildlife Refuge, Florida, United States - Lox_Sample_2.2 | ecosystem: Environmental > Terrestrial > Soil > Wetlands | place: USA: Florida... | reverse complement strand
GAACGTGCTGGCCGCGACGGGTGCGGTCGTCATTCAGTGCAGTGCCCCGGATGCGGATCTACCGGCGGAACTGGCCTTGGAGCGAAACGCGATCGTGAAGAGAAACGGCGGAAAACTGAGCGGGACCGGACCATTTCATATCGAAGACTGGCAGCCGGGAAAGAAGTTGACGCTGGGCGCAGAAGAAAGCTACTGGCAGGGGCGGGCGTTTGTGGACTCGATTGAGATCGAGCTGGGGCGAAACTATTCAACGCAATCGATCGAACTGGAGCTAGGCAAGGCGCAACTGGTCGAGGTACCGCCGGAGCAGATTCACCGGGCGATTATGGAAGGGCGGCGGATCGAGAGTTCACAGCCGGTGGAACTGCTGGCGCTGGTGTTTGCGCGCGATGCGCAATCGGAGGAAGAAAAGCAGCACCGCCAAGCGCTGGGGTTGAGCGTGGATCGAGTTTCAATTCGCAATGTGCTGCTGCAGGGCGCAGGGCAAGCAACAGGGAGCATTCTGCCCAACTGGATGAGCGGTTACGGCTTTGTGTTTCCCGCGGAGGCTGACCTGGCACGCGCCCGGCAGGAGCGCGGCGAGGTACGCGAGCCTCCCACGTGGTCGTTGGGATACGATAACAGCGACCCTATCTCCCAAGTACTGGCAGAGCGCATTGCTTTGAATGCGAAAGACGCAGGACTTGCCGTGCAGCCAACGACGGCAGCAAATGCAGACGTTCGCCTGATGCGCATTCCGATGGCATCGGCAGACCCGTGGGTCGCGTTGTCGCAGGTTGCGGAAATGGCGGGACTGGGAAGGCCGACCGCTGGGCATTCGGTGGAGGATCTTTACGCAGCGGAGCAAAGCGTCCTGGCCACGCAGCGTGTGATTCCGCTGTTTGATCTGCCGGTGAGTTATGCGCGCTCTTCGGCTCTTAGAGACTGGGCGCCGGATGCGGAGGGAAGCTGGAACCTGGCCGATGCGTGGCTGGGAAACGAGGGACCGTAATGTTTCGCCGCAAACTGCTGGCCGTATTCGCACTAACGGTATTTCTGTCGGTGGTGGCGGTGGCGTGGCTGGTTTCGGCGGTGACCCGGCGAGAGTTTGCCCGCACCGAGGACGAACGCACCGCGGCACTGGTGACACAATTCCGGCGCGAGTTCAACCGCCAGGGAGATGACGTAGCACGACGCGTGGAGGCGATTGCGGCGTCCGACGCCGTAGCCCGCATGGCACTGGCTTTGAATCATGCGGCGGCGGATTCGGGTCCGTATTTTGAGCTGGCCAAGTCGATGGCCGACAATCATCAACTGGATTTTCTGGAATTCGTGGACAGGCAGGGAACGATTATTTCTTCGGCGCAATGGCCGGCGAGATTTGGCTATCCGGAAGCGGCGTTTGGCAGTTTTGCATCGGCAGGAACGGGAGCGTTCCTGAAGCAAGAAGAATTGCAGGATGGCACGGCGTTGGGGCTCTTCGCCGTTCGGCAGACCAATGTTGGCGACCATCCGATTTATGTCATCGGCGGACGCCGCCTGGATAAAAGCTTTCTTTCGCAACTGGATCTGCCGGCGGGAATGCGAGCGTTGCTCTATCAAAATCGCGGTGATCATTTCTCCGCGGACTGGATCATCGACCCATCTTCGAATCCGGCAGCGAATTTGCCGGGCGAGCGTCTGGAACCGCTGATCGATGCCGTGCGGGCCGGCAACCAGGAGATGACGGCGCTGGTGCACTGGTCGGGAGATGCAGCCGACGATGAGGTGTTTCACGCGATCCCGCTCGACGGGCTGAGCACAGGAAAGGACCGGGCGCTTCTGGGGATTCTTCTGGTGGGCAATTCGCGGCGGAGTTACGTGGAATTGCAGAGGCACATCCGATCGGCCGCAATGCTGGTGGGAGGCAGCGGAATCGTGCTGGCAATTCTGCTCAGCAGCTGGGCGGCAGGCCGGGTGACGCGTCCGGTAGAGCAGCTGGCGCGCGCCGCGCAGCAGGTGGCGGGCGGCGATTGGAATGCGCGCGTGGAAGTTACCGGCGACGACGAACTTGGACAGCTCGCCGACTCGTTCAACCGCATGACGACTGAGCTGCTGGCGCAACGCGAGCGCCTGGTGCAGGCCGAGCGGGTGGCGGCCTGGCGCGAGCTGGCGCGGCGCCTGGCGCATGAGTTGAAGAATCCTTTATTTCCTTTGCAGCTCACGGTGGAAAACCTGGTGCGCGCGCGGCAACAGAGTCCTGAACAGTTCGAGGAAGTGTTCCGCGAAGGGTCGCGAACCTTGCTGGCAGAATTGGCCAATCTCAAGGGGATCGTGGGGCGCTTCAGCGAATTTTCCAGGATGCCCCAGCCGCAGTTACAACAGGTCCAGGTGAACGATTTGGTTCAAGGAGTGATCGGGCTGCTGCGGGTACAGTTCAAAACGCCGGGGCAGCACGAGATTCGCTGCGAGACGCAGCTTGATCCGCATCTGGAGCCGATCGCGGGGGACGCAGATTTGCTGCACCGGGCGATTTCCAATCTCGTGTTGAATGCGATTGACGCCATGCCGGGGGGCGGAACGCTGACGGCGCGGACGCGCAATGAAGGGGCTCAGGTGCGGATCGAGGTTTCCGATACGGGATCGGGTTTGACACCGGAGGAATGCGCGCGCATCTTCACTCCTTATTACACGAGCAAGCAGCACGGCACAGGTCTCGGACTGGCGATTGCGCAGTCGGTGGTGAGCGATCACAGGGGAAGAATCAGCGTGCAGAGCCAGCCGGGTCGGGGCAGCACGTTTGTGATCGAACTGCCGAAGAGTCAGGATGCACCTCCGGGCACGGGCGCAGAGAAAGCGTGAGGAGAGAAAGTTGCCGCCGAAAGCACATCTGCTGATCGTGGACGATGAGGCCAACACGCTGGCCTCGTTGTCGCGCGCGTTTCGCCTGGCGGGGCACGAAGCGACGGTGTGTGACAATGCCGCCAAGGCGCTGGACCTGGCGAAGGGCCAGCATTTCGATTTGATTCTTTCCGATGTGGTCATGCCGGGAAAAGACGGACTCACGCTGCTCGAGGAGTTGAAGGCGCAGGGAGTAACAGCGCCGGTGGTCATGATGTCGGGGCAGGCGCATATCGAAATGGCGGTGCGGGCGACGCGGCTGGGCGCCCTGGATTTTCTGGAAAAGCCGATCTCGACGGAAAAGCTGCTTCTCACCGTGGACAATGCGCTGAAGCTGCAGCGGCTGGAGAGCGAAAACCGGCAGCTGCGTCAACGGCTGGGAAAACACGAAATCGTGTGGACCGGAGAGGCCATGCGGCGGGTGATGGCGCAACTGGAGCGCGTGGCGGCTAGCGAGACACGGGTCTGCATCCTCGGAGAAACTGGTACCGGAAAGGAACTGATAGCACGCACGATCCACGAGCGCAGCGCAAGGGCCGGCGGTCCTTTCATTACGCTGAATTGCGCGGCAGTTCCGGCGGAGTTGATCGAGTCGGAGTTGTTCGGGCACGAAAAAGGATCATTCACGGGAGCAGGCGCGCGGCACGTAGGCAAGTTCGAGCAGGCCGACGGAGGCACGATTTTTCTGGATGAGATTGGCGACATGCCGCTGGCCATGCAGGCCAAGTTACTGCGCGTGCTGGAGGAGGGCGAGGTCGAGCGCATCGGCGGCGACAAACCGGTGACCGTAGATGTTCGGGTGCTGGTGGCGACGCATCGCGATCTGGAAGCGCGCGTACGCGAGGAAAAATTCCGCCGGGATTTATTTCACCGCATTTACGTTTTTCCGCTCGCTTTGCCGCCGTTGCGCGATCGCCAGGAGGACATTCCGCGGCTAGTGGAGCACTTCGCGGCACAAGTGAGCGCGCAGAATGGATGGAAACCGATTCCCTTCACCTCCGAAGCGATGGAATCGCTGCAATCCTATTCGTGGCCGGGAAACGTGCGCGAGCTGCGCAACATGGTGGAGCGGCTCATGTTGCTTGCGACCGGGGGTCAGGTTGATGTCGCGACCGTGCAGATGGCATTGCCGCGGCCTCTCCCGGGAACAGAGTCGCGGAACCAGCCAGCGTCGGGCACTCTGGGCGCACGGGTGGAATCGTTCGAGCGCGAGGTCATCCTCAATGAACTCAAGCGAAGCCACCACAACGTGAGCATGGCTGCGAAATCGCTTGGCCTGGAGCGCAGTCACCTGTATAAAAAAGCGGAGCAACTCGGGATCGATTTGCGCGCCATGCGCCGTGAGCAGGAAGCGCAGGATTGACCTCGGGTCAGACTCGCGGATCATCTCACTGAATGCTGGAGATCGCCTTGTCTCGAACTGCCGCTTGCTGGATGCGTTGCCTGCTGCTCATCTCGTTTTCCTTTTCCCTTTGCGCATTTGCCATCGATCCGCCGTCGCCGCCGATTTACGGAGTGCGTATGGAGAACAGCTGGATTCCAATGAAGGACGGCGTCCGGCTGGCGGCAACTCTTTACATGCCGGATGGCGCAAAGCCTGGCGACAGGTTCCCTGCCCTGCTGGAATACTTGCCGTATCGAAAGGATGACTGCACGGCGACGGAAGACTATTCCAAACATGCTTATTTTGCGCGACGCGGATACGTGGGGGTGCGCGTGGATATTCGCGGCTTCGGCGCCAGCGAAGGCGTGCCGCCGGAACGCGAGTATTCCGAGCAGGAGCAGGAGGATGGCGAAGAGATTATCGCGTGGCTGGCGCGGCAGCCGTGGTCGAACGGAAACGTGGGCATGTTCGGAATTTCGTGGGGCGGGTTCAACTCATTGCAGATGGCGATGCGGCATCCACCAGCGCTGAAAGCCATTCTCGCGGCCGACGCGACGGCTGAGCTTTTTCATGATGACGTTCACTACATGGACGGCATGGCGCACATCGACGAGTTCGAACTGAACATGGATATGGCCCAGGGCTGGGTCGGAGCGCCGGATTACTCGCTTGACGAGAAGGTTCTGGGTCCGCGGTTCGATACTCCGCCGTGGTCGCTGCTATATCTAAAACATCAGCATGACGGGCCGTTCTGGCGCGACCGGGTGCGGCCGCTCAGGGAGATCACGATTCCAAGTTTTTTGATTGGCGGATTGCAAGATGGATATCGCGATAACGTCACCGACATGCTGATGAAAGCGAAGGGCCAGGTGCGGGCGATCGTCGGGCCATGGAACCACACTTTTCCGAATAATGCGGACTTTGGACCGCCAATCGAGTGGCGCGATCAGGCGGTGCGCTGGTTCGATCACTGGCTCAAAGGACGAAACACGGGAGTGGAGAACGATCCGCGGCTCATCATTTATATGCAGCATTGGCATCCGCCCGATCCGAATTTGCCAGAGGTTCCCGGCGAATGGAGGCGCGAGGATTCATGGCCTCCGAAAGAGGCAAAGGCCTCCCCTTTGTTTTTTGAGCCGAATCACACTTTGGCGGCAACTGAGCCGCAGGCGGATACGCATCGGCTTAAATACATTCCGTCAGTTGGAGTCGAGGCGGGATTCTGGTGGGGAGAATTGCTGAGCGATACGCGGCCGGTAGACGCGTTCAGCCTGGTGTACGATTCGGCTCCTCTGCAAGAGGATCTGGCAATTTTGGGACGGCCGCGTGCGAAGCTGCGGGCTTCGGCCACCGCCCCGCTAGCCGACTGGTTCGCGCGGCTCTCGGATGTGGCCCCGGATGGCGAAGTTACGCAGATCACGGGTGCGGGCATCAACGGAGCGCAGCGCGAGTCGATGAGCCAGCCGCGCGCACTGGAGCCCGGGAAGATCTATCCGCTGGATATCGAAATGCATTTGACCTCGTGGGTTTTTCCCAAAGGGCATCGCATCCGGGTATCGATTTCGAACGCGCAGTGGCCGATGATCATTCCGACGCCGTATGCGATGACGACGTCGCTCGAGTTAGGCGGCGCAGAGGGATCACGGATCGTGCTTCCTGTGGTTCCGGAACACGGCGAGGCGGCGCCGGCGTTTTCGCCGCCGCAGCCATCGGAAGAAAGAACAGACATCAAGAGCGAAGGTTTTCCCTGGCCGGGAGAATGGACACTGGAGCGCGATGAGGCGCGGCAGAAGAGCACCGTGCACTGGAAAGGCAAGGATGCATACGAATATCCGTGGGGGAAGGAAGATGATTACGAGAGCCTGAGCTACGATGCCGACGACGCGCACCCGGAGACATCTTCGGTGCGAGGCGAGGCCGAGAGCATCTTCACGCTGAAAGGCCGCACGCTGACCTGGCGCGGGCACTTGCTGGTGACTACCGACCAACAGAATTTCTATTACAAGTACACGCGGGAACTGCTAAAGGATGGTCAGATGCTCAAGACGAAGACGTGGCAGGAGACGATTCCGCGGGATCATCAGTGAGTGCAAACGAATCAGTGGGGAGGGCGCCGGCTATTGTTTGTAGACGACGCCGTCTTTCATCACGAACTCGACATTTTCCAGCAAGCGGATATCGGTGAGCGGATCGCCGGACACGGCGACAATGTCAGCAAACTTTCCCGGCTTGATCGAGCCAACTTCGTCGGAATGGCCGAGCAGGTCGGCGGCATTTGTAGTTGCAGCTTGTATGGCCTGCATGGGCGTCATGCCATATTTCACCATGAAGGCGAATTGCTTGCCGCTTGTGCCGTAGGGGCAGACTCCCGCGTCGGTGCCGAATGACATCTTGGCTCCGGCGGCGACGGCCTTGCGGAAGTTGTCGCGCTGACTCTGGCCGAGTTGCGCGTCGTGCTGGAGAAAGTCTTTCGGCATTTTGCCCTGACGTCCCTCTTCCTGAATGCACTCCTCGTCGTAGATATCCATATCGAGATAGGTGCCGCGCGCCTTGGCCAGCGCAATACCTTCATCGTCGATCATGGTCGCATGTTCAACCGAGGCAACTCCAGCGCGGATCGCGTTCTTGATTCCTTCCGGCGAATGCGCGTGGGCCTCGACGCGCAGGCCGAAATGGCTGGCCTCATCGACTGCGGCCTGCAATTCTTCCAGCGTGAATTCCTGCGAGTGAGGATTGCTGCCGTGGGTGAGCACGGCTCCGCTGGAAAGAATCTTGATGTGATCGACGCCATCATGGGCGAGCTTGCGGATCACCTGGCGAACTTCCCACGGGCTGTTGGCTTCGCCGTAGTGCATGTCCCATGGCAGTGTGATGTCGGGAGCGAGACCGCTATCCGAGCCTGCGCCGCCGGTGATGGTTACGTACGCTCCGGCGACGAACATGCGCGGGCCGATGATATCGCCACGATTGATGGCGTCGCGCAAGGCGATGTCGCCCAGGGCGCGGTAGGTGCCGACGTCGCGGACCGTGGTGAAACCGGATTCGAGCATGGCGCGAGCATTGGGCACGGACTCGAGCGCCAGTTCCGCCGCGGTTTTGGTGAACACACTCAGAGGCTCGGCGTCGTGCGCGCCATCGGCCAGATGAGTGTGGCAGTCGATGAGACCGGGAAGGATGGTCATTTTGCTGAGATCGATGACCTTTGCTCCGGCGGGAATGGCGATGTCTTCATTTTTGCCGACGGCTTCGATCTTGTTGGCACGGATAATGATGGTTTGATTGGTGGACACCGTAGCGGAATCCGGGTCGATGAGTCTGCCGGCGCGGATGGCGGTGACTTGCGCGGGCGCGATGGCGGAAAGCAGGCAGCAGACTGTAATCGGCAGCAGAACGGCAGCGAGTTTTTGGATCGCGGATTTCCCCATCTGGATTTTTCCTCGGGCAGCAGAACAGCGCGCACGGCCGCAGCCATGCCAAACGACGGCGAATCGCTCTAGTCGGCAGCAGCGGACATTGGATCGAGGCCGCGCTTGAGATCGGCCGCCAGCAGACGATGAAACAACTGCTCGCCCGCCTCGCGGCGCACCGACAAGCGGCCGGCGCCGTAGGCGCGCGACTTCAACCCGCGCTGGACATCTTCGCAGATGCCGAGGTCTTCGTCCTGCACCCGGTTGCCCACGTTGACCGACTGCTCGTTATAGGCACGGCGGGCATCGCTGACATCGCCGAAGTAGAAATCGAAGATCACGGTGCAATGATCGGCGTCGACGGGGATGACGAGATTCGTATCCATGTATCCCTCGTAGCAGTTGATCATCAGGTTGGGATATTGCCAGAAATACCAGGCGCGGTCGCCCTTGCGGGTGGCGCCGGTAGCGGCATCCTCGTCGGAGGAAACCATGGGGCTCGACTGCAGACAATAACGGTCTTCATTTTCGATGGTGTACTGCTTGTAGTCGAGAACCGAACTCAGGCCCTTGTGCAGATGAGGCACGTGGTATCCCCCGTCGAGATAGTTGTCGACGAAGACCTTCCAGTTACAGTGAATGTTGTAGATCCGGCGGTCGAAGTAGTGGAGCCTGCTGATGCCAAGAGGGGCAACACGCTTCACAAGGCCGCCAAGAAATTGGGCCAGCGGCTCGGCGCGGTCATCGAGATTCACGAAGACAAAACACTCCCAGGTTTCGACGCGAACAGGAAGCAGACCATTTTGCGCGCGCTCGAAATTCTCCACGCCGTCGAATTCAGGCATGCCTTTGAGCGAACCATCGAGACCGTAGTTCCAGCCATGATAGGGGCAATGCAGGAGCGAGGCCTGACCGCAAGGCTGGGTCACGACTGCCGCGGCGTGATGGCGGCAAACATTATAAAAAGCGCGGAGGACGTTATCGCTTCCCCGCACGACCACGATGGGTTCACCGGCAACGGTTGTGGCGACAAATTGACCCGGGATTTGCAACTGGTCGGTACGGGCAACCAGTTGCCAGGTTCTGCTGAACACATTGCGGCGTTCGAGTTCGGCGATGCGGGGATCGACATACCACGGAGCGGGAATGGTGGAGGCCTGCGATAAAGGAGCGCGGTCGTTATAGCTGGAAAGAATGGCTTCGATGGATGCTGGCATGGTCATCTGCTCTCTTGCTGAATCAGGAACCGCAATGGTGTTTGCGCTTGCCCGAAGGCGGAGAAACTTCTTGCCTCAGCGGCGTTCCGCCCGCACTTCCAGGCGCGCACTGCGTTGTGCTGGTGACGGTTCCGCGCCAATAGCGCGCTGCAAAACCGCCAGGAACTGCTGAATTCTGGCTTCCTTCTTTTCCGGCATTTCTCCTTGTTTGCGGAACAACCCGGGATCGAGTTCGGCGGTGAGGAGCGCATCCTGGAAACGCTCCATGGTCCAGTCAAGAATGGAGACAATCATGTCCACGTCCATATCCCGGCGCAGTTCGCGCCTCTCCAGTCCGAAGCGCACGAAAGCAACGTTGCCGTAAGGATCCTCGGCCATCAGAAAACGGTTGATCTCCCGCTTCAAAACCAGGTCGGTGCCGTAGTTGCCCAGCAAAGAAATGCGGTATGGAATCCAATCCTCGTGCAGGAGGTGCTCGGTGCGGACCAGCCAATAACGGAGAACTTCAAAGAAACCCGAGGCGCGAACTTCGGAGGGGGCGTCGAGATACTTTGGGAAAGAGCGTACGGCGCGCTTGTAGACTTCAAAAAACAGCCCATCCTTGCTGCCGAAGTGCTGAAACACGGAACCCTTGGCGATGCCCAGAGCGGCGGCGATGTCGCCGACACGGGCGGCGTGGTAGCCCGACTCGGCGAAGTGCACCATGGCCGCCTCGATAATGCGGGAGCGCTTGGCTTCGGAGCGGGGACGAGGCGGGGCCTGACGCGTATAGTGCGGCGGGGCGAGCGGGTTGCTGGCGATTCCACCCATGAATGACTCCAAGTCACGACAGCATATAGAACACGCTTCTAATTTTCAACTTCATTTTTGTTGATACTTCGATTAATGTAGGTATCCCGCAGGGCTGCCTGCGTGACCTTGAGTCAGCCTCAGTGAAGCAAGGCTCGCAAACCATCTATGACGCGGTTGTGGTCGGCGCCGGCCATAACGGACTGACGGCAGCGGCTTATCTGGCGCGCGCCGGACTTTCGGTGCTGGTGCTGGAGCGCCGCAACATTGTCGGCGGCTGCTGCGTGACCGAAGCGATTGCTCCGGGTTGCCGCGTCTCCACGACATCTTATATCGCGAGCATGTTGCGGCCGGAGGTGATTGCCGAACTCGGCCTCGCCAGCCACGGACTGCGAATGATTCCCTGCGACCCAGCGATTCAGGTTCCCTTCCCCGACGGACAGGTGATTCCATGGTGGGCCGAACCGCAGCGGGCGCAGGCGGAGTTTCGCAAGATTTCCGTGAAAGACTCCGAGCGCTTTGCCGAGGTCGATGCACAGTTGAAGAAACTGGCCCGCTATCTGCAACCTTTCTTTTTAGAGCCGCCGCCAGAAATCGACACCACGAGCTTCAGCGGGTGGGCCGATCTGTTTCGCGTGGGCAAGCGCTTTCGGGGAATTTCCAGCGCAGAAATTGCCCAGCTGATCTCGTTTCTCACCGGCAGCCTGGGAGAGTTTCTCGATCACAACTACGAATCCGAAAAGATGAAAACGCTGTTCCTGGCGAACAACGTGTATGGCAAGCACGGCGGGCCTTTTCAGCCGGGCACGGCGATCGGGCTGCTGTTCCATCTGCTAAGCGGCGGCGAGCACGAACTGCAGGGATTCTATGGCCATGTCATAGGGGGTATGGGGGCGATCACGCAGGCACTGGCGGCCGCGGGAAAAAAGCTGGGGGTGGAGATTCGCACCTCAGCGGCTGTGGCGCTGATTGAGGTTCGTGATGAACGGATTCGGGGAGTGGTGCTGGAGGATGGCACCGAGATTCGCGGGCGCATGATTTTGTCGAATGCCGATCCGAAGCGCACGTTCCTGAAGATGGTCGGGGCAAAGGAATTGCCCGAGGATTTTCTGTTTGCCATTCGCGGCATCAAGATGGATGGGCCATGCGCAAAGGTGAATTTCGTGCTGGCGGAAGAACCGCGATTCACGGGAACTCCGGCGGATCGCACTCCGCTGGAGCGAACTTTCTACACGCTGGTGCCCTCGCTTGAATTCGCTGAGCGTTGTTACGACATCGCGAAGTTCGGAGAGATTCCTGAGGAATTGTGGGTGGATTGCGTGGTCTCCTCGAACGCCGATGATTCGCTGGCCCCGGCGGGCAAACATATTCTGACTTGCTTCGTGCAGTACGTACCCTACCGCCTGCGCGAGGGAAACTGGGATGACAAGCGTGAGTTGCTGGGCGATCGCGTGGTAAGGAAGATCGCCGAATACGCGCCGAATGTGCCGAATGCGATGATCGCGCGGCAGGTGCTGACCCCACTCGATCTGGAACGAACGTATGGCTTGACCGAGGGCAATATTTTTCATGGCGATCTGCGCCTGGAGCAGCTTTTCTTTATGCGCCCGATTCCGGGCTGGGCACAGTACCGGACACCGATTGACGGGTTGTATTTGTGCGGTGCGGGGGCGCATCCGGGCGGCGGGGTGACGGGAGCGCCGGGGCGCAATGCCGCGCAGCAGGTGCTGCGCGACTGGAAAACGGGGCGATTCAAGGAGGCAGTGGCGTGAGTTCCAACGGAAACAGCGGAAGCCCGCTTGCTGCCAGTTCGCTACCGAAAACTGCCGACATCGTCATCCTGGGCGCGGGCGTGATGGGAACGTCGATTGCATTTCATCTGGCGCAGCGCAACGCGGGCAGGATTGTTGTGATCGATAAGGATCATGTGGGACGCGGCAACAGCGGCCGCTCGTCGGCGCTGGTGCGCATGCACTACAGCTTTGCGCAGGAGGTGCAACTCGCTCTGATTAGTTTGCGAATGTTCGAAAATTGGCGGGAGATCGTGGGCGCTCCGGGAGACTTTCGCAGGACGGGATTCGTGCGCATCGTGCTTCCTCAAGAAACCGAGCGGCTGAAATTGAATGTAGAAATGCAGAAGCGGCTAGGGGTGAATGTCCAACTGATCGGGAAAAGGGACTTGCACGAACTGGAGCCCGATTGGAATGTGGATGACGTGGAGCTCGCCGCGTATGAGCCGGACTCAGGCTATGGT
>Ga0335073_10012518_pt1 | contig 11910 bp, 15 predicted proteins | sample Lox_Sample_22_FD_207093 | JGI IMG/M metagenome (GOLD analysis project Ga0335073, IMG submission 207093) | Soil microbial communities from Loxahatchee National Wildlife Refuge, Florida, United States - Lox_Sample_2.2 | ecosystem: Environmental > Terrestrial > Soil > Wetlands | place: USA... | reverse complement strand
TAGTTGGCGCGACGGTAGCGACCGCGGTTGCTAATTCGAATAACGCGGCCGCGGCGAACAACGCCTATGCCCAAGGCTACAATGCAGGCGCGACCACCGCCAACACGGCCAACGCCAACGCGGCCGCAGCCAATGCCAACGCTGCTGCAGCCAACGCGAATGCTGCCGCAGCCAATGCCAACGCTGCTGCAGCCAACGCGAATGCTGCCGCAGCCAATGCCAACGCAGCCGCTGTCACCAGATCGACCACGAACTACACCGTGGGCCAGATGACCGCCGTTCTTCCTGCGGGCTGTATCACACCCAACGTGAACGGTCAGGCCTACTACCTATGCGGAAATACCTGGTTCAGCGCAGCGTATGGGGCGAACGGCGTGTACTACACCGTTGTGCCGACTCCGTAAGAAAACGCATCGCGCAAGCTCGTAAGACGGTTATTTCGGAAATCCTTAATTCGGTCTTAGGAGAATTCAAATGAATTGGCGGCCTGCTTCGACGTACCAGAGTCCTACGAATACTGTCACCATACTCGTTAATAACTTGATGCTAGCCAGTGCGCTCGTGCTTGTGGCCACAATCCCAGCGCGTCCGCAAAATTCTGAACTTCAAAAAAAGCTCGCAGCCGTGAAGGCGGTCGCCGCAGAAAATAAACAGCAACTTCACCAATATCAATGGACCGAGACAATTCAGCTCACCTTGAAAGGAGATGAGAAGGCTCCTACTCAGAATTTGTGCCAATACGGCGCGGACGGCCAGGTACAGAAGACCCCGATCGGGCCTCCTCCGGAAGAACCCAGCGGTGGGCGGATAAAGCAAAGAATCATCGCCAAGAAGAAAGCCGAGATGAAGGACTACATGGGTGACGTTAAGGCACTACTCAGCTTGTATGTGCCGCCCGATCCGCAGAAAATGCAACAGGCCTACCAGGCCGGAAAAGTCTCTCTGAACCCCGTTCCCGGCATGGTGAATTTAATTTTCAAGGATTATGCGCAACCCGGCGACCAGATGACCCTCACTTTCGATACGGCGGCACACAAGATCACTTCTTTGAACATCAACACCTATATGGGTGAGGCGAAGGATACAGTGACGTTGCACGTGCAAATGGCCACCCTCCCGAATGGGCCCAACTACGCGCAGCAGAGCGTTCTTAGCGCAACCGCTAAACAGCTCGTCGTGACGACGACGAACTCCAACTACCAGAAGCTGTGATTTGGTGTAGTTCGTAAAGAAGCTTCCGTTTATTGGTTTTGAATCGCGAAAGGCAGCGGAAAAGAATCGGAGAATTTGTGCTATTTTCAGTTTGAGAGGACCGGAGGCCACGACGCTCTACTTCGAAGTCCGATACGGCAACGACAAAGGCACACGACCTCATCCGCCCCGCTTGCGGGTGATCCTTCGGTCGCAATTGAGGTGCGAGTGATTAAGGGATGGAGGAAGTCCTAAAGCCCTCCAAAACACAGTAAAGATGCGGTGATTTGCATAGTGTTCAGATTGAAATTTCGATTTCCATCTAGTTTCCGCTTGGAACTTTCGCTGTCTTGGTAAGTGCCGTCAGTCCAGCGTGTTGGGGTTAACTTCGATGTCCTTGCCAAGGTTCAGGCGTGAGTTCGATTCTCATAGGCCGCTCCATTGTCTTCTTGTCTCCTACCAGTCACTGCCATGTAGTATTTTTCACTGATGCTGCCGGTGGAACGTCAGATGTCGGCCATGCTCTGGAAGAGGGGTAGTTGCTCGCAGAGCTGACGAAGCTGTTGTTTTTGATCGTCGGATAATCCTAAAAACTCAAAGCCGTACATGGTGCCGAGCTTTCTGCGGATAATGGCCTTTACCGATTTACTTAGGATCGGCGAGATCTGGACGATGGCCCCGACGCGAAACAGGTTGGGAGTGGCGGCGGACATACCGGACTCGCTGATCTCAAAGGTAGTGGCGGCGTAAACGGTGCCATCCCTGCAAATCTCGATCTCGCGAACGTATTCATAACGAGGATGTTTTCTGCGCTCGACCCAACGGGGGGATGGATTGGGACGCTTGGGGTCATCTTTGGCGAAGAGTTGAAACATTTAAAGCTGCGTCAGGAGGACGAAGTTGCAGCACCTGACCAAGGTATCGGCATCGCGGGAAGAATCTTTAGAACGGCTTGGTGAGCGAGGTACAACGTTAGGTGTGAGCGTTCATAAAGGCAATTACCAGCGCGGTGATTTCATCGGCGGCGGTGCCCAAAGCGAAATGGCCGCCATCGACAATGTGAATTTTCGCGGTGGGTACGTCCTGCCTGTAGGATTCCGGCTCTGAGGGATCAAAAGACTATTCATGCTTGCCCCAAATGACCAGTAAGGGCGCCTGGTTCGCGCGCATCCATGCTTGCCATTTGTGGTAGGAGTCCACATTGGTTCGGTAGTCGTAGAACAGATCGGTTTGAATATCGATTTGGCCGGGTTGGTTGAGGAAATAAAATTCGTCGGTCCAAAGATCGGGATCGTGGCGCTGGGGAGCCGGGATCGCCGCCGGCGTGGCGGCCGTGCGGACGCGAGGCTTGTTCACGGCCAGCCGTCGCTAGAATTCCTACAAGATTCCGCGCCGGTTCTATACGTATGGCTTTCGATGCGTTCCGAGACGGGAAAGGCATTTTTATCTAATAATGACGCTGCAAAGATTTCCTCAGGGACACGAAGAATGGCGGTGAAGCGGAATGGAGTTTCCCGATAAAATCCACCAAGAGGGGAACGGATGTATGGGAACGTTTTGCATTGCGGTGGGCAGCGTGCGGCGGCCCAAAGTGGACGCGGTAAAGGGTGCGACGTCGTCGATGGCGCAATTTTTCGGCGAAGGGGCGGTGCTGCAGGTGGAAGGATACGAGGTGGAAAGCGGCGTGAGCCATACGCCGAGTTCCCGCGAGGAGTTAATGCAAGGGGCGCGGCAACGGGCTGACGCTCTTCGAGAGAAATTACGGATGCAAGGCGCGGGAGCGGATTTCTTTGTTGGCGTGGAGGGTGGCCTAGATATAGCTATGGAAAACGGCCGGAAACGCGTATTCCTGGAGAGCTGGGCTTACGTGAGCGATGGCACGCGCGGGCATTTCGGCTGCTCGCCAAGCATTGAATTGCCCGAGGCGCTGGCGGAAGAGGTGCTGGAGCGCGGGGTGGAACTGTCGACCGCGATCGACCAATTTGCGGGAGCGGTGGGCATCCGCGATGGACAAGGCGCGTGGGGAGTGCTCTCGCGGAATCTGATCTCCCGCCAGGATTCCTTCCGGCTAGCGGTAACTGCAGCGTTCGCGCCTTTTTATAACGCGAATATGTACCGGCGATCGGCCACGGCGGGCGGTTGATTGGGAAACCCAGAATGGAAAGTGTATTCTGTGAAGTAAAGCTGATTGCAAAGACCAATCCAGGGAGCGCCAAGTGGACATCGTGAAGGGCAACATGGGGTGGATCGAAGTGGTGGTTGGCCCGATGTTTTCCGGGAAAAGCGAGGAATTGATTCGGCGATTACGGCGGGCAGAAATCGCGCGGCAACGCGTGCAGATATTCAAGCCCGCGATTGATGTGCGCTATGCGGCAAATGAAATCGTGTCGCATTCGGGGCTGGAAATTCCCTCCGACAATGTGAGTAAGGCGAGTGAAATTCTGGAGAAATTGCAGCCGCGCACGGAGGTGGTGGGAATCGACGAAGCGCAATTTTTGGGTGATGAGGTAGTGGAGGTCTGCACGAAGCTTGCGAATTTGGGCAAGCGCGTGATCGTGGCTGGCCTGGACACAGATTTTCGCGGACGGCCCTTTGAGCCAATGCCGCGGTTGCTGGCGGTTGCCGAAGAAATCACGAAATTATTGGCCATCTGCGTGAGATGCGGCAATCCCGCGGTGCACACGCAACGATTAGTGGAGAACGAGGAATTGATCGTAGTCGGAGCCAGCGGTGCCTACGAAGCGCGTTGCCGGCGCTGCTTTGAACCTAATCCCGCACAGGCCAAACGGGAAAACGGACCGCACATTCTGAACCGGAATCGCGCGATTTCCGGTGGCGGCGCGTAGTAGAATTCCCTCAAGAATCTGTAGGGCCATTTCACGCTCACAGGATAACCATGCGCATCGAATCGAAAGCACCAACACGTGTTGATCTCGCAGGAGGCACGCTGGATATTTGGCCGTTGTATTTGTTCCATCCGGGAGCGGTGACGGTAAACGCGGCGATCTCGCGCTACGCATCGTGCGTTGTGGAAACGCACTTGGCTGGGGATGAGCGAATCAAGTTGGTATCGTTGGATACCAACCGCTCGGAGTCATTCACTTCGCTGGACCATCTTTTCCGGGCGAAACATTACCGCTTGCCGCTGCTGGCGGAAATCGTGAAATTTTTCCACCCTAAGGGCGGGCTTTCGCTCACGACAAACTCGGAAGCCCCGGCGGGTGCGGGAATTGGTGGATCGAGCGCGATGGCGGTGGCGATCTGCGCGGCGCTCGACCGGTTCACCGGGGCAGGCCGGAGCAAAGTGGACTGGGTGCATATCAGCCGCGACGCGGAAGCGATCGTGATTCATATTCCGACCGGCATGCAGGATCACTATCCTCCGGCATTCGGCGGCGCGGCGGCAATCGAGCTAATTCCTGGCGGAGAGCGCCGAATCGAGATCAACGTGAACCTGGACGAATTGGAGAGGCGATTGGTGGTCTGCTACACCGGCAAGCCACGGCAATCGGCGATCAACAACTGGGGTGTGTTCAAGGCACATATCGATAACAAGAAAACCGTGGTGAGCAATCTGGAAAAGATTTCGCAAATCGCGCAGAAAATGAGAGCGGCTTTGGAGGCTGGAAACTGGGCCGAAACCGGACGCCTGATGCACACGGAGTGGCAGTTCCGGCGCAAGAATCTGCCGACGATCTCGACGAAGGTGATCGACCGAATTATTGAGAACACACGCCGCAAGGGTGCCTTGGCAGGCAAGGTCTGCGGTGCCGGTGGCGGAGGTTGTGTGGTGCTGCTGATCGAGCCCGAGGCGCGGGAGCGGGTGGAGAAGACGGTGGTGGAATCCGGGGGCCAACTGCTTCCAATGCGTATTGATCGACAAGGGGTGCAAGTAGTAGCTCAATAGTGCGGCAAAAGTGACCGCTATTCAATCCGCTTGCAGCATCATAGAATACAGGTGCCCGGCCGAGGTTCGGGTAGTGAGTTATGTATTTCCGAATTGCCATTCCACTGAGCCTGCTGTTCTGCGTGTATGGGGACGTGCCGGACGTTCCGCGGGTTGTCTCCCCGCAGACGACCACGCAGCCGAAAGCGGACGCGTTTACCTCCGAGGATCGAATCCCTCTGTATCCGTCCATCGTTACCGGACAGGGACAAGACCAAGGCGCGCCCGCATCGCAAGGCAAGAAAAACGACAATTTAACGGAAGCCTCGAAACTTTCCTTGATCCGATATGTGTCGGGCGAATTCTGCAAAGCCCGGAAGCCGCTGCCAGGAGGAAAGGACGGCGTGACGCTATACGCGGACAAACCTCTGGATGAGCAGAATCTGGACCGCCAAGTGACCATGCATGGAGCCGCGGTGAATACGGGAGACAACTGCCAGGTGACGCAATTGGAGTTTCGCGAACACACGATCGTGGTTGACGTAAATGGCGGAGGTCGCCCGAAGAGCAAATGGTGGCAGCACATTCAGTTCGGCATGGGAGGCAATGTGCCCACCACAAGCACGACGACAACGACAGATGGGCAAGATCAGGGGCCCCCGGGCTTTCAAGAAGGCCGGGGAGGAACGATCTATCTGCAGTTCTCAAAGAACGTGCCAGATCTTACGGCCGAAGAATTAAAACAGCTTCTTTCGCCCTTTCTGGATTTTTCGAAGGAGAAGTCCGCCTCGGTGCATTGGATTGATACCTTGCCACCGGAAATGAAAAAGGCCATTACGGACCGGCGGGCAGTGGTGGGCATGGACCGGGACGAAGTCGTTGCGGCTATTGGCAAGCCGGATCGAAAAGTCCGGGAGCGGGACGCCCAAGGAAACGATACGGAAGATTGGATCTACGGCCACCCGCCGGATAAAACGGTGTTTGTGCACTTTATCGGAGATAAGGTTACGGTCATCAAGCAGTACCCCGATTAGCGCAGCGCGCAAACCGCTTAAGCCCACAATATACGTCTATACAGTAAGTACCCGAGAAGCGATGCGCGAGAAAGCCGATTAAGAAGTTATAGCGGAACGGGAAAAAAGCGAATAAAATTCACGACGGGTGAGATACCGGCGTCACCAGCCAGCGAATCCCAGCCGCCCGAACCACGGAATCACGAATCAACCCAGCCGATTCGATTTGTGAGGAGAGAAGATGAAGCTGTCTACTGGAGCTTGTTTGTTCTTGAGTTTGGGGCTGCTGGGTGGGTGCGCCACGAAGAAATACGTGAACCAAACTGTAGACCCTGTCAGCGCCAAGGTAAACCAGGTCGACCAGAACCAGCAGAAAACCCAAAAGCAATTGGATGAGGCGGAACCGCGGATCAGCGCAGCCGATGAAAAGGCGACAGGGGCGGACGCGCGAGCCACCGACGCGATTGGCCGCGCCGACGCAGCTTCGAAAAAAGCCGATCAAGTGCGCGATGATCTGCATTCTGAATTGAATACGCGGATCGCTGACCTAGACGACTACAAAGCCGGCACGCCGGTGACAGTACTGTTCAAGGTGAACTCTGCGACGCTGTCGGACGAAGGCAAACAGGCGCTGGACCAGATGGCCGGTGGGCCGCTGGGCAGTGCGAAACGGTATTTCATCGCGATTCAGGGATTCACGGACAAGACCGGATCGGCGGATTATAACTTGGCGCTGAGCCGGCGTCGTGCTGAGGCGGTACAGACTTATTTGGTGGCGCAACACAATGTCCCTGTCTACCGAATCCAGATCGTGGGCCTGGGTAAGGACAAACCGTTGAACGAGCAGAAAACACGGCAGGAACGGGAGCAAAACCGGCGAGTGGAGGTGACCCTTTTCACCGCAGATACCAGTGGCAACGCGCCGAAGCCGCAAGCTTCGATGTAACAAAGACTGACAAGGTGCTTGGAGAAAGCCCGAAAGCGAACTTTCGGGCTTTCTCTTTCGTGATGACGGCAATCGCGACCGGCAGATTCGCTAGTATTTTTCGGGGATGAAACGACGATGCTTGATAGAGGCATGGTCGTCGTAGTGTCCCTTGTTGGAGCGTTTAGGAAGTTTTACCTTTTCGCGAGGCGCTTTCTTGTAAGGAATGAGGCTCAATAAATGGGAAATGCAATTGAGCCGGGCTTTCCGTTTGTCATCGGACCGAATCAGGTACCAGGGGGCATGCTTGGAATCGGTGGCTTTGAGCATGCGGTCGCGCGCACGGGAATATTCGTACCAGCGGCGAAACGACTCTAAATCCATAGGACTGAGTTTCCACTGACGAACCGGGTCGCTCAGGCGAGCCTCGAAACGACGCTGCTGTTCTTTCTGTCCCACTTCAAGCCAGTATTTGATCAAGATGATACCGGCATCGACGATGTACTTCTCCGCTGTGGGACATAACTTCAAGAACCCGCGGTACTGGTCATCGGAGCAAAAGCCCATCACGTGTTCAACTCCGGCGCGGTTATACCAACTGCGGTCGAATATCACGATTTCACCGGCAGCCGGAAAATATTGCATGTAACGTTGAATGTACATCTGGCTCTTTTCCCGGTCGGAGGGAGCAGGCAGGGCGATCAGGCGAAAGACGCGAGGACTGACGCGTTCGGTGATGGCACGAATCGTTCCGCCTTTACCGGCAGCGTCGCGGCCTTCGAAAACGATGATGATGCGGAGGCCTTTGTGCTTGACCCAGTCCTGCAGTTTGCAGAGTTCAGCCTGAAGGCGGCGCAATTCTTTTTCGTACTTTTTGCGCTTGAGGCGTTTGTCGTCGCGTAAATCTTTATTTGCCATAAATGACGCTCCGTTCGCAGAGTCCAGACGAGCAACGGCTCAAACGAACTGGTGGCCGGCTCGTCCGAATCTATTTACCCGGATTGTACTGAAATTAACGGAGACCGGCGGTAGTTCGTAGAAAGTACACACCACATCCTGCTGTTGGTGGAGCGAGGCCGCAGCTAGTTTCTTGGGGACGGACTAATCGGGCTGAGCTAAGACTTAACGCCCCAGAAAGAACCGTCCGGTTCGGCGAGCGCGATCCCAATGTCCCAGGCTTCGTGACCACGCCAGACCACCTCACCTTGAGTGGTGCGGCCCGTGTCGGGTCGAACCAGGCGGACCTTGCGGCGTAAAGGAAGATCGGCGCCTACGACGGCCATGCAACCAGAGCTGCTGACGTCCACGGTAACGGCGTTGGCCGAGCGGCGGTTGTCGCCATCTTCCCATTCGACAAGGAAACGCAAGCTGGCGGCGAGGCGTTTGTGAGAGCGCATCCTCGCCCAACGTTCTTCGAACTGACGGGAGAGGGCCAAAGGTGATTCAATCGTCGGAGCGGACATAAGAAACCTCTCGGAAGGATTGCTGCCTAAGGGCGGGCTAAAGGACACGTTAGTGCGGCGATCATATCCTGTCAATGGTACTTGCTAAGAAAAAATCACGGGTTCGGGGGGTGGTCAGCGTGGTTCTACGGGTTTCGGAGCCTCGCGCAGGCGAATGAGCAGGCGATGCAGCTGGGGTGCATCCTGTGTGGGAACGGAATTAATTTTCATGCCAAGGCCGCGACCCGCCTCAGCGTGCTTCACGACGGCCTCCGCCCTTATCTGGCCTTCCTGTACAAGGAAGTGGAGATTCATTAGGTCGCCCTCGCGTTTACGGGCGCGAGTTTCAATGAACAGTCCGGAAGGGCTCAAGTCCTTCACACGCGAAATGTCGCGAAGAGAGCCGGATAAGGACTCCCAATACACCCACACAAAATCGGCAATTGGGATACGGGAAGTTCTTCTACGGGATGGGCCGGACGTGACTTGCATAAGACGCTCCGTCTGTCACCCAAAACCGCGATTGTCCCGGTTGGGCTTGCTGTACCACGGTGGAACAGTTTTACATTCTCGTTATTGTGCGCCTGGAAGTCAACGGTTTAGTACTGTGGAAACCCACCCTTGACCGGGTCAGGTGCAGTCTGTACGGGTCTCACAGAACGCCACCGGCTTGCGAAAATAGTTGCAGGAAAACCACAAGAGAGGGACAATCTGCGCATACCGACCGGCACCGTCCCCCCGGTCCTGCCTCTGATCCGTATGCGTGTATGAGAATGAGCGGTCCAGCCCGGGGGCCCTCCTATGTGTGGCGGCTTGTGTTCTGCGCCGTCGTGGCCGTTCCATTTTGTGTGACAGAATCGCATTGCCAAGATGTGGCAGAGGCTGCCCGGCAGCAAAAAACGCGAAAGACGGAGCGACAAGCGACCCATCACGTCTACACCGACGACGACCTGAAACGTAAAGTCATTCTGACGCCAGAAGATCAGGCGCGAACCGAAACCCGGAAGAAGCAGCAAAACTCCGTGCCCGGCGAGCAAGATGCCAGTTCAAAACCGCAGCCAGTCGACGCCGCCCCGGCTACCACGGAATCATTGGGGGACATTGCGCGGCGCTATCGGATGGAAAAGGCTGGGCGCGAAGCGGCGTTAGCGGCAAAAAAGAAATTCACGCCGTTCCCGTACGGTGTTCCGAACGACGCGCTTGCGGAACCGAAGATTGGCACGACGCCGATCACGGGGGTTCTGCCGGGCTTGGAGCGTCGCCCGGAGATGGCTCCGGAAGTTCGTTCTGGTCGGAGGCTTCAACCACCTGTTGCACTCGATCACCACGGTAGAATTTCACCTTTTGAACCGCGGCCGGTACTGGGAGGTTCTGCGGTGAAGCTGCCTGCAATTGCGCCGGTGCCCTCCAGACCGTTGCGAACCGTTGCGCCTGTGAGCGGAGCGGGAAGTCTCGAAGCGGCAGATCCGGTTGGTGCCGGGTTGAAAAGTATTCAGGTGATGCGAGGACAGAGTTGGTGGAAACTCGCCGAGACATATCTAGGCAGTGGCGCGCGCTGGCCAGAGTTAAGGAAATTGAATGCGGAAGCTGGCGATCGGCCGGAATTCCTCAAGGCGGGTAGCAGGGTGGTAGTTCCTGCGAACGGCAGCGTCACTCAAGCATCGTCGCAGACGATCACCGTAAGCAAGGGTGATTCTCTATGGTCGCTTGCAGAGCAGCATCTTGGGCGGGGAAGTGCTTGGACTTGCCTGGCCAGCGCGAATCCGAGAATCAGTGATTACATGCACCTGGCGATCGGAACCGTCTTGCAAGTCCCCAGCGGCGGGGCGGGCTCCTGCGAGCAGAGTCAGGCTGACCTAGTCCGTAGATAAATCCATACAAGGTTGAAGGGATTCCAACGGCCTGCCTCAGAAGGCGGCCGCCAAAGGTCGTGGCTTCAGCGACTGCGGGCCTAGCGATTTACGCCAGTGATGCCGTGGCATAAGCCATGTCGTAGGGGAAATGCGGCGGGATTGTGCCGATCCCTGCACCGCCGCGAAACAAGCGTGACGGTACAGAACAAAACCGAGCAGCGGTCAATCAGGCAGCAGCACCGGTTTTGTGCAGGCGCGGAGGCGTGTCGTATCCGTCGCGCTTCAGGTAACGATAGAGGCTGGTGCGGCCGATACCCAAGATCTGCGCGGAACGTAGACGATTGCCGTTGCACATCTGCAGAACTTTTTGGATGTGTACCTTGCGAACCTCGTCGAGAGAGAGAGGCTGCCAATCGTCATCGCCGTTGAGCTGTGGCGTGCGATGGCGCCATCGGGCAACATGCGCTGCAGGGAGATGTGGTGACCGGCGAAATCGTCCGAAGCCAGATCGGATTTTTCCACGCAGAAAGATTGGTTCTCGTCCCATCCGGAAACTTCGACCCGGTAAACTTCCGATGGCGCTAACCACCTCAGGAATCATAACGGCTCCCAAGAGCGGAGAGCACTTGTTAGACCGCCGCAATGTTGGGAAGGCATTGGAAAGACGAAAGATAGTGGATGTTAAGAAAGCCGAGAAAGGGATTAGTGCACGGGATAGAGACGGACTTGCAGGAAGATGTGCCGCTCTGATGCAGCTAATGCAAAATGCAAGAACTCTTAGAGGAGAAGTGATTGAACGAATTGTTCGACGGGCGGAAAGATGTACCGGAATACGATTAAACCAACGAGGATGCCCGGCAGAGCGTAGGTTCCAGTGTGGATCCAATCCAGGTAGCCGCGCGCGCGATCTTCGCTCATAAGGAGCGTGATGGCAGAACTGCCATCCAACGGCGGCGCAGGAATTAAATTAAATACGCCCAAGAGTAGATTGAGCGAAAACAGCGCAAAAAGCAGTTGAGCTGCAGGATCGTGGAAGGAGTGAATCCAGTGCAGGGCCGCTCCCAGTCGTAGCCCGATGGCCCCAAGAATCATTAGAGAAAAATTAGTTGCTGGGCCCGCTAAAGCCATCAAGCCGGCGCGATGCGGATGACGCCTTGCCCAGTTTGGATCATAAGGAGCGCTGGCGAAACCAATCATTCCGCCATTGAGAAGAAAGAAACTGAGCAGCGGGAAAACCACCATACCGAAGGGCGAACGGCGAATGTGAGGAAGGGGATTCAGGGAAACTTGACCCCCACGTTCCGCGGTATTGTCGCCACCGAGTTTCGCGACAAGGGCGTGAGCCGCTTCATGGCAGGTGGTGGAGAACAGGAACACGACGTAGTAGATGAAACCAAGGACCAGGAAGTTGGGATCAAGGTTAGGCATAAGTGAGTCAGGTTAGGGCGTCGTGCGGCGAAATGCAAGCGGCGGTGCGCAAGGGAATCCCTCGCGCTGCTCGGGACGACGAGAGCTTTTGTTTAGCGCGGATGACAACGAGCAAGTCTACGTCGTGGTTATTTCTGTGGTGGACTTGCCAGTAAAGAAAGCGCGCGCGGGT
>Ga0335073_10012517_pt1 | contig 11910 bp, 16 predicted proteins | sample Lox_Sample_22_FD_207093 | JGI IMG/M metagenome (GOLD analysis project Ga0335073, IMG submission 207093) | Soil microbial communities from Loxahatchee National Wildlife Refuge, Florida, United States - Lox_Sample_2.2 | ecosystem: Environmental > Terrestrial > Soil > Wetlands | place: USA... | reverse complement strand
GAGCAAGTCAACGCCGTCTGAGAAAGCCTTGAAAGCGCTCTCTTGTTCCTCTATATTCCTGTACAGAGGATCTTGAGCGAGTGTTTTGTAGCAGCTCTGATAAGCCTCTTCGAACTTGGCTCTCCGTTTTGGCTCCTGGATACTTTGCTGATATGTTTGAAGCACTGATAGGTTTCGCTGCACTGTTTCGAGGCCTTTGGTCCTCGTCAGTCTGCTCTCAAAGGTCCAATAGTAAAAGCCGCCGGTTCCCTTCACATCATCAGTGGGGTTCGAGGCAGCGGCTTACAATCCAAAGCGTAGTCACCAATGGACGTAACTTTGGCCAGTGTCGACCGAGACTTCGCCAGAAAAGTATGGGTGTGAGCAATAATACTCCATCCCAAGTTCTCTGGGTCCTGGCCATTTCATATTTCCTCACATCGCTGCTGACTCTGTCCACGAGCTTCTAGGTACAGTCAGAACTGCATTGGCCTGAAGACATACAGCCACAACATAGGCATCCTGTCGACGTCGATCTAGGTTCATGTCAATTCAGCGGATTGACAAAGAGAGAGTGTAGAAGGAGCCAGGACTCCAGGAGCAACCACGGGCGGCGAACCTTTACTGCGAGAGAATTGCTTGTTATCTAATTCGCTCGGCACGTGAAGATTTTCTTTCGTTCGGGCCAACAAGGTAACTCGTCGACTTTCATAGTCTCCACGTTCGACGACTTTCCCAATGGAATCGAACAAGGAAGAAGCCTTACGGTATCTATAACTCCAAGCTGAAATATCTTATAATGCTGACTCTCTACAGAGCCCTGGAGATCGCTCGTCGAAAGCGAGCAGAGGGTGATATCTCTGGAGCCCGGAAATTTGCCCAAAAGTCTCAAGCCTTGTACTCGAGTGCCGAAGTAGCAGCTTTCCTGGATTCATTAAAGCATTCTGAGGCATCAGACGGAAGAGCGTCTGCTACAGGCACGGCGTCTTCGACTGCAGCAAATGAAAGCCAACCCGATGGCGCAACATCAAGAAAAGCAAAAGCGACTGAACACCGACAGGGTCGACAGGATACCCAATACACTGTTGAACAAATCGCGATTGTAGAACGGGTACGGAAATGTAAACATCACGAGTACTATGAAATACTGGAATTGGAGAAGACTGCAAATGATTCACAAGTAAAAAAGAGGTATTCCAACCTCATTGGTATCGTATTGACGAACAGTTATCGTAAATTGGCACTTCAATTACATCCTGATAAGAACGGAGCTCCGGGTGCCGACGAGGCTTTCAAGAGTATACGCCTTATTGTAATGGGTCTTACTGGTAGTGGTGTCGCGTGCGTTTCAAGTTCTTTCGGATCCAGACAAACGTGCTGCATTTGATAGACATGGAGAGGACCCGGATTCACGAACAGCCGGAATGGGAGCATCACCGTTCGGAAATGGATTCCCCGGTGCGCGAGCATCATACGGAGGAGGTGGTGGGATGTATGGAGAAGAAATATCACCAGAAGAGTTATTTAATATGTTCTTTGGTAACGCTGGCTTTGCAGGTGGCGGATTTAATGCCGGTATGTGCCCTTCTAAGAAGGGAGAATAACATTAGGCCCATTTGGATTGGGAGGAGCCCCATTCGGTGCTCAATTTGGACCTGGAATACGAGTTCATACTTTTGGTGGTGGACCACGACAACGGCGACCGCAGCAGGCGGGGAATAACCGTCAAGGAAACTTCTCTGTCTTATATCAACTACTACCTATTCTCTTATTAATTGCCTTCACCATAATACCAAACTTATTCAGCACATCTACTCCCGTCACCCCTCCACCATCATTCTCATTCGAGTTGAAAGATCCCTATACTGTTCAGCGGGTGACGCCTCAGCACTCAATACCCTATTACATGAAACAAGCGGATGCAACATCGTTAAGTAACTCCAAGTTACGACAACTAGACCAAAAAGCAGAAGTAACTTATGTACGAGGTCTACGGGACATGTGTCAAGCAGAATATGACGCTCGACAACAAAAGTTAGTCGATGCACAAGGCTGGTTCGGTCAAATCACAGATAAGGAGGCTTGGGAAGAGGCTAGGACAATGAGACTTGCAAGTTGTGAACGGTTACGGGGGTTAGGCTATCGACCGGAAGTTTATTAGATCTATTTGCATCCAAGTTTACCCATCGCGATGGTTTTATAAATCATTGACGTTTGTACAGTTTAATGGTGATTTAATATGCAATTATGCGGTGAGGCACCGACTCTACATCTCTTTCGCTTTTTCTTTTCCCTTCCCTCGCCATCTTAGTCCTTTTATTCCTACTCTGATACCTTTGACTAACAAATACATAAATCCAGCCAAAATACCAAAAACAGTTAAACTTTGAACTAGTTGTAGTTGAGATGCGTCTGCAATAGGAACATCTAATGATACTACACCACCTCCTTGGCTTTTCTCTGGATATGCATCACGACTGACATGATTCGTTAGATGATAAAATACGGTATCCACCGGAAACAAGGCATTCATTACCGATTTGGAAGAAGGGCCGAAGGGCGATAAGATGAAATCTACATGAGCTTGAGATAACCAAGGAATAAACCTTCCACAGTATTTTGACACGCCCAGAAGATTTCCGGCGGCAGTAGTTCGAGATGTTGATAGCCCCCTCCATTCTGAGGTTGCAAATAACGCAGATGGAGTGGTAACTCAAACGTCAATTCTGATTCCTCTTCCGCTATTTCCACGAGGACAATACTTCCCCACCCTTTTATCATGTAACTCGGATCCTCCAGGTCTGTTTCTCCATACAAGGCTTTAACGTCTTTCAATCCTCCAGATTGAAATTGAGATAACTGTGCCAGCTGATATTTATCGACAAAGACATCTTTGGAAAGGGTATACAAAGCATGTAATATGCAACTGTCATGATCAAGGGTATCGTTAACAGGCGGCCGTAATGCAGTTAAAGGCATACTAGTCTGCATCTTAGGATGTGATCCATACGGAGGATCTAATGAAGTGATTAATGGATGTGACCGCTGAATATGATGACGATGGGGAAATGTAAAATCAACAGGCTCAAAATCTTCGTCTTGACCTATGACCGCACGCACACCATTCAAAGCGTGTTCGTCTTTGTCTTTGCCAGATCCTTCTTCAAAGATACCTACTTCCACCCGAGCATGAGGTTCTGCAGAGATATCCATTCGCCATCCATCGGAGTGACTTGCGGAAGCCCAAAGTGCTCGTATTTGGATCGTATTTGATGAGAGGACATCGAATTCTATTACATCGGCACGGGCTAGGGAGGCAAGTAGTATAGGATCTGTTTCGGGTGATTGAAGGGACCATAATGTCCTGAATAGAGCGTCCAGGGTAGTAGACGGTAAATCGCTCAAATGAAGATAATGAAGATTCTCAGACATAGTAATCGGTTCAACATTAAGTTTTGAGAGAATTGAGCCGACGAACGGTAGTTCCGGCACGGTACTAATCGTCAGTGACATCGGGAACGGAAGTTGGACAAGTCTCGCCAAAACACATGGAGGCCTTGAACGAAGCCGCGGTACAGTGGTTCAGGGATATCTTTGGCAGTTTGCCCAACAAACTGAACAGTAATCAGGCCCTTTTTGAGCTCTTTCGCCTTCTTTCCATGGTCAGCCAGGTCAATTGGTATGGTACCTGGGCGTCAAGATCGCGAGTATCAAGAGTAATTTTCCATTCTCTTGCGGCATGAAGATTCCTTATTCTGACCAGCGACTCCTTGCCATTTTCCCCTTCGACCAGCTCAAAGGCATTCGAAGAAGTAGGCGGCTGAGACGAGACGAAGAACGTATGCCGATGTTTCATGTTGTCGGCTGTGTCCTCTCCACAGTTGTTTGCTGGTTAATTTGTTGGGCTGATGATGATCTTAGCTGGCCGATTTGATTCGACTCGGATTTTCTCAAGTCGATGATCGGCCTTGTTGGTGCGAGCGAGGATCTGATTCGGTGGATTTTCCATCCATTTCGATTGCCGATCTTTGATGTCTTTTTCGGTTCCCCTCGAGAGGAATTGCTGCATGATGTTTCTCCTCCGCAATACCAACACCTCCACCATGCTCTCAAGGACCCTTCTACGTTCTCCAAAACCGCATTTTTCTCCTTCTCTGAGCCTCTTTGTTCGTGCCTATGCAGTCCCTTCAGGTACCAACAACCGACCCCAAAACTTCAGCTTCAATCTCGGAGGTCAGGAACCTGAACCTGGCGAATCCCTCAAGAAGTATTCTATCGACTTGACTGAATTGGCCAAGGAAGGAAAGTTGGATCCTGTTATTGGCAGAGATGATGAAATTCGAAGGACAATTCAAATCCTCAGTCGGAGAACAAAGAATAATCCTGCCTTAGTTGGGCCAGCCGGTGTTGGCAAAACTGCCATCATGGTATTGTCGTTGTCTTTTGAAGAAAGGCTAATTGAATAGGAAGGACTTGCGCAACGGATTATACGGAATGAAGTCCCTGCTTCATTGGCTAAGAAGAGAGTTGTCTCATTAGATTTGTCGGCGTTAATTTCTGGTGCAAAGTATCGTGGTGAGTTTGAGGAACGGTTGCAAAATGTTTTGAAAGATATCAAGGGTGCTGGAGGTGAAATAATTACGTTTATTGATGAGTTACATATTCTTCTGGGTCTGGGGAAGGGAGAAGGAAGTGTGGATGCGGGAAATATGTTGAAACCTAGTTTGGCTAGGGGCGAACTACAGTGTTGTGGAGCTACCACTTTAAATGAATACAGGTAGACCTTGTTCAGATGTCCAGCTGACTTTAGACAATATATTGAGAAAGATGCTGCGTTGGCTAGGCGCTTCCAGCCAGTTATGATCAACGAGCCTTCGGTGGAGGACACGATCTCAATACTTAGAGGTCTTAAAGAACGATATGAAGGTTTGCTCTCAGATACACGCGGGCTAATTACCTAGTTCACCATGGTGTACGTATAACAGACGCTGCTCTTGTTTCCGCTGCAGTCTACTCCAACCGTTACATCACAGATCGCAATCTCCCGGATAAAGCAATCGATCTCGTAGACGAAGCTTGCTCAGCACTTCGACTTCAGCAGGAATCCAAACCCGATAGCATAACCGAACTCGAGCGACAAATAATGACAATCCAAATAGAATTGGAGAGTCTCAAAAACGAAAAAGATAGGTTAAGTATTGACCGAAGAGAAAAACTGGAACACAACCTTGCCGAGAAACGGAAAGAAGTAGATCACTTGACTGAGATCTGGCAACAAGAAAAGTACGCTCTCCCTATTGACGTCTCTAATCCACTATAGGAAACAGTTGGAACAACTTAAAACTGCAAAACAAGACCTTGAAAATGCGAGACTTAATCTAGAAACCGCACTTCGAGAAGGTGACTTGCGTCGTGCCGCTGAACTTCGATATTCTATTATCCCTTCTTTGGAGAAAGCTATTCCGCCTGAAGAATCAGAAGATACATATTCCTCCACAACACTTCTTCACGAAGCAGTCACATCCAACGATATTGCCAACGTCGTATCCCGTGTCACCGGCATACCACCCGCGAACCTCATGAAAGGCGAAAAATCGCGACTAATCCACATGGAAGAGTCCCTTGCTGAAAAAGTAAAGGGACAAGACCAAGCTATTTCTGCAGTTGCAAGGGCAGTCCGTATCTCTCGAGCTGGATTAGCTAGTCCCAATCGTCCTATTGCGAGTTTTATGTTTCTTGGTGGCACGGGTGTAGGCAAGACGGAATTGTGTAAAGCTCTTGCTGGGTTTTTGTTCGATAATCCGGAGAATATGGTTAGGATTGATATGAGTGAGTATCAGGAACGACATACTGTGTCTGGATTGGTGGGACCACCGCCTGGGTATGTTGGATATGGAGAGAATTTGGGAGCATTGACGGAGGGAGTGCGAAGGAAGGGATATTGTGTTGTATTGTTGGATGAGATTGAGAAGGCGCATAAAGGTGAGATATTCGGGATACCTTGACTAATTATAGATGTTACGAATTTACTGTTGCAGGTGCTGGACGAGGGATTCCTTACCAATTCGCAAGGTGTCAAGGTCGATTTTAGGAATACGATCCTGATAATGACTTCTAATCTCGGTGCGGAGATCCTTGCTCATGACACAAGTGACGTGGTCTCAGCAAAAGCCAAAGAGCAAGTGCTCGATCTGGTTCGAGCCTACTATCCTCCTGAGTTCTTGAACAGAATTGATTCGCAAATCGTCTTCAATAAACTATCTAAAGCGACATTACGGTCAATCGTCGATTTACGACTTGGCGAAATCCAGACCCGTTTGGATGATCGTCGGATCGTTCTCAATGTTGACGATCAATCAAAAGAATGGCTCACCGAACAAGGCTACTCGCCTATCTACGGTAGTTCTTTTTCTCATTCGCAACTGATAATAGGTGCTCGCCCATTGAACCGTCTGATCCAAAATGCGATCCTGGAGCCTATGGCTATGGAACTCATATCCGGAGGCATTCGACCTCACGAAGAAGTCAAAGTACGAGTGGAAAATGAAAAATTGGTCGTACTACGGAATCACGAACCAACAGAAGAGTCTACAAGCGTAGCGCCGTCCAACGGGAATGAAAAGTGGATCAGGGATTCATAGAAACGATGGTGTAAGAATCGGTTTAGTGGTCTCAACTCAGTTATGATATTTCCGGAGTAAAATAGGTGGATCTCAGCTCATGCATTTACTTTACAAGACGATATGAAAATAAGTTTACTTGTACAAGCTCTACTTTGATTGTCGATCTATTCTTTCTTTGGGAAGATGCTTCGCAAAACATCTTCAAGAGGAGTAAGTGGTCCGATAAGCTCTTGCAAGAGTGGATCCACCGTAGCTGCTTCACCACGTTCAAGACCATTGTACGTGGTAGCCCACAACCTCGCGAATTCAGGCCCAAATGTTCCTTTCCCAAGTCGTGCAATATACTCATCAAACGAAACAATCTCAACCCTGACCTTCTTCCCAACAACCTTCTCCAGCAAAGCGGCCGTCTCCGACAAACTATAAGCCTTATCCCCACTCAATCGAACGATTTTATTCGCAAAATCATCTGAAGTGAGCAACTTTGCCGTTCCAGCTCCCAAATCCGGTCTTGAAACCCATGCGATTTTACCATCCACAGGGACTTTAATCACTGTTTCCTCATCCGGGAACGTCGGATCAAAGAATCCCAAATACATGTGCACGCTCTCCGAATAAATACCTTCTCTGATACTTGTGTAGTTCACACCACTATCCTTTAAATATGCCTCGGTACGTAAATGCGCTTTCATGACTGCTGTTACACTATCGCTCGAAAATGCAAGGGAGGTATAATAAATATGTTGGATTCCAACTGCGATTGCTGCGTCTATAGCTGTACGATGTTGATTGAAACGTTCGAGATCTTGGATCGAAGGACTTGAAACGAGTAGCAGCTTTTTGCCTCCTGAAAATGCTTGTTTGAGGCTATCTGGATTTTTATAGTCGCCGTGTCGGATTATTACTCCCAGGGATTGTAGGCGAGTTGCTGCTTCCGAGGAGGTGTTGTAGAGAGAAACGATGATTTCTGAAGGAGGGACAAGTTTGAGAAGCGCTTTGAGAACTTGGGAACCGAGATTGCCGGTCGTGCCTGTGAGTACATATGTCATGATACCGCAATTGACGCTACCTTAAAAACAAATGGATGTTAACGCACTCGAATACGACCAAATGAATGGATTGACGAAGTTTGGGAAAAAGATGACGAAGGCAAGAAGGAATGAAAAGATCACGCTATCGACCTAGCGATTGGCTTGCGCCGATTGCGGGGAATACCGAATTTTTGGCTTAATTTCCGATCTCCTCAATTAGGTCCGTGAGATCTCACCTTGACAGAGATAAAACCTTGATTACCGACCCAGAACTAGCTATTTACGTATTGAAACGCATTTCCCAAGAAACCCCTGACGGATCTACGCACCTCCACACCAAGCACCATGAAATCCATGTGGAACCACAAACGAACTCCCATCCTCGACTTCAGCCCTAGCAATCTCCTTAAACGAAATCCCATCAATCACCACAAGTGCACTCTTCCCTCTTTCTCCGTCCAATTCCACCATCAACACCACCCCATCATCTTCCCTCTCAGCACCCGGTCTCGGAACAAAAATGGGCTCAGATGGAGTACATTTTGCACGAGAGAAGGTCAGAATAGTCCTTTCTGGAGGCGACTCAGGATTTGCGAAAAGTTTCTCGAGGTCGACTTTAATAACGGAGTCCCAGAGGGATGAAAGACCACAGAAAGAAACGCCATAGGCATATCTGTTTGGACGGATAGTATAGTTTGCGGAGATTGTGGGGAGTTCAATAACTGTGTTGGATTTTGTGATGATTGCCGTACCAACTTGTTTGGAAGATGAGATGTTGGGAAGCGTGACGCGACTCAGAATGGCAGCCGGATCTAGGCTTTTAGTTGCTTTTGTGCTTGTGATAAGGTCGATATAGAGGTTACTGATAAGACCGTGATTGGGATATATAGCCAAATCGACAATGACATCGTCTCCGTCATCATAAGAATTGACATGATGAAAGGCGAAGAAAGTTTCAGATTCGTATTTCCTGACCACCCCAGCACCATTCCGATCAACAACATACCACAAGCATTTCCTGTTTGGATTCCATTCTTTCAACGAGTCGATAATGTTCTTGTGGTAAGGAATAGCAGCCCCATTCATTTTGAGATCGGCCTGCCAAACACAAAAGATGAAATACTTCTTGGTAAGACAGACAGAATGGATATAAGCGGCTGGTGCATCTGTGATTTTAGCGAGGATTTGACTTGCTGCGGCAGCCTCTGTGGTAGGAGGAGTCAGTTTGAAGAGAGTATAAGTTGGTGTACGACCGAAACTGAGAACGAAATTGAAGAATTCACCGGTATCTGGATCAATAGCTGAGTGAGCAGCTGACAAGGCTCCCTCAACACCAGGCGCCAAAGCATTGTAACGTGTACTTTCAATAGGATCAAGTGTCACCGGATCGAGAGATTTGAGGAAATTGGCATCGGTTTTGACGTATAAATTGCGCACAACCCCAGTTTTGTCTCTGTGCGACGAGTCATCTGACAATTTGGGACCGACAGGGAAATTGGGAGTGAGTGTTACGTTGACATTGGGATCCTCCTCGCCATTTTGAGGAGCACCGCCTCCCAAGAAATTGGTGAAGAATTTATGGAAGAAGGAGTCGCAGGGATCTTTTTGGCCGAAGAGGATGGGAATTTTTCCACTTTTTCGGATTCGTTCGATATGTCCGTCGCAGGTTCGTCGGGAACGATAGAATACCTTGCCAGTGGGAGTGATTTCAAAACGATGTTGAAGCGCAAAACCGTCGAACCTGTTTACTTAGTATTTGCCTAGAGATGGGATAGATGACGTACCAATGTTGGATTTTGAAGATTTGTCCGTTGTCCATAGGAATAGTGTAGCTCCCGGGACCAGTACGGTAGAGAACTCCTTGGACATAGTCGGGAATTTTGCCCGTGACTTTCAGTTCAATTGGTGTTCTTGTCTCTGGGGTATCTGCAAAGCCAGCATCGTTAGGCCAGTCTTTGAAATACTGAACTTGCTTGGACGAGCCATTCGTCGTGCCGCTGACTTTAGAGGACATCTTACTACAATGAAGCTGGTTGTGTGTAGTGGAGTGTATGCTCTTGGCAGGACTCTTTCTTGCATGCTTTTATACCACACTGCTGTAGCCGAGGTTATAGTTAAAGTTCGTCAAGACGGAGAGACTTGCCTCCGGTTTGTGGTATGATTTCCCCATTTGGATAATCAGTTACCATGTTAGGCCCAGTAGGATCAGTGGCGCTCCGAACAACGCGGGGTTCAGCCTGCCAACACTAATTCCCCCCACAGGACTGTGCTTAAATAACGCAAGTGCATATATTATACTGAGGTGCCAGAACTTTAGAAGTCTCGGAGGAATCCACGGCCGGGCCAGGGCCAACGACTGCGGATTCGTACGGCAGCCCGGAGTCGGGACCAGTCCTGTCCTAGACATGGGGTAACGTGCGTTACGCACTCAGCCAAAATCTCTCAGTATAACTGTGTGTGACTTCAGATTGCTGCGATCTGACAATACTCCGGTTTCGGAAGAATGAGTTGGGCCGCCTTCAAAATCATGAGCTGCGATACGGACCGAACTCTTCTCTACCAGACATCTTATGACCTCAACAATTTCAAGAAGTAAACATGACACTAAAATTACATCCGATTTGTCAATCCTCAGACTTGCGTTACACTGTTATGTGAAGTTGAGAGACTTAGACTCTAACCTGTCATGAGATGAATTGACTAACTGCAGAAGGATGCTACGTCAGCGATCAGATCTTGAGAGCAGGCTGACGAGATGAAATGTAACTTACCACGGGTTTGACATGGTGAACCAACGGGTCTTACAGCCGTCTTGATCATGAGCTGTGTTGATTGTGTAGGGTACGATCTCATTGAAATAATTTGTAAGGATCGAGTATCACCAAACGTTGTCGTCCTGACAAGTCAAATCTTATATAATGAGCAACTTCTTTCAAGGATTTTATGCATGTACCCCGAGGAATTTGATCCAATAGATATATAGTTCTTATTTTAAAGTCAAGATTGACTCGGAAATTTTCGCGATGGAGCGGGTCCAAATTCCGTTACATAGCCTTGATTGAGATTAAGTATTCTTGCGATCGGGCACTACGGAATCACCATCCGTTGCACAAGCAACCAGAACCACAGCATAAGACCAATGTCCTTGTGATGCTGAGACTTCGGAAAATTCGGGCAAGAAGCCGCCAACTGTGATTGGGGAATTACAAAGGGTAGAAAGGTCTTTGTCCTATCAAGCGTTGGCTCAGGGAATAACCGTTCGTCCGGCTTACACCGAACGGGAAGACTACGTCATAGGAGCCATCCAATCATGACACTTTGTCCACCGACACACTCGGATTTCTAATTTAGATGCCGGATATATCCGCCCTCACCAATCACACGCTGGCCCTAATTGCGTCCTCAAATGACAAAGTCTGAGGAAACAGGGAGTGATTTGGAATAATCAACTCAGTGCAACACACTTGACTTGGACCATGTCATCGGATCGAGGCCGCCTCGGAAGCTGTTTACCGCAAAGCGTCTGTGAATTGCCCCTTAACCCCGGGCCAACGCTGGGATGACTCTCCTAAGCATATTGTAATTGCGGTTTACTCAGCGCAAACCGCGACCATTTCTCCTAAAATGTCTACAACACTCGAGAATCTTCGGCAAGAAAAATTACCGCCAGGGCACTTGTCAAACCCACCCCTGGATCACGGACGGTGGAGCTATTTGAATAAATACCCCCTGATAGATACCCAAGAATTTCGGATATTTTCAGCAAAAGTCTACTCACATTTTCATTAGCTTCGAACAAGTGCAACAGCTCTTTACTTTGGAACAACATCAACGTTTCGGACGGACACCGACTGGGAATCTTGTGAGTCACCACGAGCAATAGTTACCATTCCCCTGGAGACAATTCTTCATCACCGACAAAACATAAGATTTCAGTGTAGCTCGTAACCTTTTTACTCATCGCATCTGCAATTTCAAATCAGGCAACCGACACTACGGTTCGCCAAACCTTATTCACGAACACGAGTCGTTTGAATGGTATATAACAAATGTAAGAAAATGTGCCCAAACAACATGGAAGTCATAGCATTAACAACGGCAATGGCTGACGCCAGAGCCGTCATCCAAGCCGCCATCCGTCAGATTCGAAGCTATCGACATCAAAGGATTCAACGCCAGCCTCCGGGACCAAGAGATCTCGCGACCGACGAAATGACAATCACGCTAACCAATTCGGAAAGTTTGCTTGGAATTATTCAGGTGCATTTATCTTATCT
>Ga0335073_10012516_pt1 | contig 11911 bp, 9 predicted proteins | sample Lox_Sample_22_FD_207093 | JGI IMG/M metagenome (GOLD analysis project Ga0335073, IMG submission 207093) | Soil microbial communities from Loxahatchee National Wildlife Refuge, Florida, United States - Lox_Sample_2.2 | ecosystem: Environmental > Terrestrial > Soil > Wetlands | place: USA: Florida... | reverse complement strand
CCCTCCCTCGCACATCTACAATCCCATCCCCTGGGGGGGGGGGGGGGGGGGGGCCCCCCCCCCCACCCACTAAACTTCGGGGGCCCACCCGCTAAACTTTGGGTGGGATGTTTATAACTTCGCAATTAGCAGAGGTTGCCATTGGCAACTCGAGCCGTGTCTAGATTCAGATTTACCAAACTGTATTGCAGTCTATAAGCACCAAAGGGGGAAAACCCGAGAACCCCGAAACTCCGCCGCACCACAATTATTATACTACCGTACAACACTTATTCATCAACTTCCGCGACCCTGCTGCCTTCAGTTGTATTTTGAGGATTAATATTTCGTACAACATCCGCACATCTTGCTTGCCAATCCCTCCACTTGCAATTACCACAGCACCCACCTCATTGATCTTGCATTGTACGGGACTCTGTAAACTGTCCACGATTTGGGGTATCTTCGCATTTTTTGCAAGGCTCGATGGCCAAAACCCCGCGAGACTGTATGAGAATTGCATTAATGTATGAAAGGCGGCCGGAGTTGAACTGTTCAATCGTCATCGATATCAGAGCCTTCAGATTCTCCCTGCTCAACTGCTTTGGTGAGGTAGTTGCCCTTGCGGCGGGTCTCGAGCTTCTTAGCGTATTCAATCACTTGTTTGTCCTGTTGAATGATGTGCTGAATATGCTCTTCATCACCTTCCCACGGCTCAGGTTGCGAAAGGTTCCGGTGCTTGCAGTAGAAGAAGCTGTACTCCCCAAACTCCTGCATCTCTTGAGTAACAAACTCCTTCCATAGCTCAGGTATTTGCTGGCGAACTTCTTTTCGGAAGCGCTGGCATACCTCGTCAATTTCCTTTGGTGACTTCACCATCTGTTCAAGCTGGTTTAGCAGGCCGTAGTCATTCCAGCGACGCCTACCAACAAGGGCTTGGCTTAGCGGGCTCTGCGACAGGAAGGTACTCGATCCAGGGAAACGATAGGGCGGCTTCCCGTACATGACGCCGTACCCAGATGGGGTTGCTGGCGGTAATGACTTGGACGTATGTGCGAGGCTCAAGTCCTCCCACGTGCCGGCTTCGACAATCTCCAAGGTGCTGTTATCGTCTTGGACCCTGACATACCAGGGAAGAATCGTTCGTCGCGGGCCCTGTGCTGGTCCGAGGGCACCATGGGGAAGGTGAGGTTGGGTGATGCGAACTTGCCCTGCCTTGCACGGCACAGGCTCGAATGACCCAAACTCTCGCTCGTCTTGCTTGTCATACACTTTTCGCATGTTGTGAACATAGCCCGTGCTGATTTTGTCTTGCCAACGGTTATACCAAGTACGGATGACTTCATCCTTATGGAAACCCTTCACGACAATGGTGCAGTCTTTCTCCGATTCATCGTCGAGGGACAGGCTGCCCTGAATTTGGTATTTGCCGCGCTGTTCAGAGAGTAGTTTTGGAAGGTTAAGATCAATATGACGGAAACTTGTTTTGTCGTCTTTTTTTGTGTATTTGCAGTAGTAAGGGTACGAAATCAGCTTGTATGCATTATCTTCTCGCAGCATGATGTAAAGGAAGTAGTAGAAGGGGTCCTGCCGAACAACATCCTGCGCTAGTGAGTACCAGCAATTGCGGAGCCACCCCAGGTTATCTTTATCGTTGACACGGCGTTGGTGCCAGAGGTAACAATCAAATTCAAGTTTGAACAAGTCGGCTAGATTCGTCGGGTAAAGATAGTTGAGCATGTTCGAAGGGCACTTCTGTCGATTCTTATCGCGCATCGACGTTAGCTCTGGGACGTGTCCCCAGAGCCACTGAAAGCAATTGATATTGATGGTCCCATCTTCGTGCCATGATTGAACGCCCTCTCTCTTCAGGTAATGTTCAGCAAACTTGAGGCGGAGTTGGGCTGTCCATCCAGCCATTCGCTTCCGCTCTTGGGTAGGGAACCGATAAATTCCAAGGTAATCAGAGGGTGCAAGTGCTTTGGACGCAGATGTGAACCAATACGTGGTGGTGACAGCAACCTTGTGGTCGCCGATGTCATTCGGTCGTTCGCAAACATGAATAATCCGATTCCACAAATCCTCGGTACCGATGCTAGCAGTCTTGAGCCCAATCTTTCCAGCAAGAATGATGAGGTGAGACTTGCACATTGGAAGCTGCCCAATTGAACGCGATTGCCTGGTGGCTTTGTATACATCTCGCATCAACGTCATTAGTTGTGCGGCAGTCAATTTCTTGTCTCGCTTGATCTGGTTTAAAATTCTGACCTCGACTTTGTCTGTATCACATCCACAAGTGTTGTTCCTCTTTGTTCGAGCAGCTATGACACGTCTGGCGTTGCGGACATGCGCGGTATTGTCGTAGTCTTCGTCGTCGGCGGCATCGAGCTCATCAACGCTGATATCATCTGCTAGGTCTTCGTCACCCGCGGGATCGTTAGCAACTTCGAAGGTTTCTGGATCATCCTCGTCTTCGATGGAAGGATACTCGGAGTCGCCTTCCACTGACGTGGGTAGGTAGCGAGGTCGCGAGAGAACGGGAATGGTGACTGAGGAATGTGTGCCGAGGGCGAAGCCTCTGGTATTCGGGCTGCCTCCCTCCGCGATATGGATATTGCTCTCGGCGCGTTGGGCGGACTCGGTGACCTCAGGTGTTGCTTGCGATAAAACACCTGCAATTGATGGCATTTCATTTGCGCCTTCGAGGGTGGTCAACGAGCTGTATCGCACATGGAGAGGAGATCTGGGTGATTGGCTGTGCTGCAAGTAGGCGTCGATATCTTCCTGTGCGCAGAGCACATGGAAATATGGGTGCATTGCTAGACGGCTAACTGTGCTAGCGCGGATATTTGTCGCATTCCAGTCGTCAATTTCCGTTTGCCGGACCCTCGGAAATTGCTGCGGATTAAACCATGGACCTTTTTCTTCAATATGCTTGACCAGACGCTGGATATCTTGCCGAATTGGGCGGAACCTCCTTAGGCTCGATCCTCGAGTGCGAGGTTGTGAGAAGCGTTCGATCAGTATGCGGTTAACAAATCGCACCCAAGAACTCGTGGCGAAGGGTCGTCCTTCGGCTGTTCTTGTCGACGTGTCCACAGCCTTCTGGAAGGCCTGGATCGTTTCGCGAGCGAGGTGGGTTACGTTCCATGGACTGTCAGGGTTTCCAAGCAAGGCCACGATGGTTGCTGTTGTTTTGATAGGTTGGCCGTGTTTGTCCACATCAGGCTTATCTGGTAGGGCCTCTAGGATGTGTTGCACAGCGCGAACCTTCGCCCACGTTGAAGATCGGAAGGTTTCCCGCTTTTCTAGGGCCTGTCTCCATATGTCGCTTTGATCTCTCAGGTAGTTCCACATGTGCTGCTCCTCGTGGATGCCAAGAGCTCGCTGAAAGGTTTGGGTCTGGAAGCCTTTGTCGAGAATTGCACAGAGTCCGTAAGTGAGACTATCAGAGCAGCTTAAGATCTGACGCAGCACACGCTCGATACCGTAGAGGATGACCTTGGGGTCCTTCTGTGATGAAATGGTCGCTTCCCACCACGCCTGAAGGGTGGTGTATGATAGCTCGTTCTCTGCCCCGGTGGGGATGTAAATACTGCCCTCTTCGAACGCAGGTATGCCGGACCCAAGGACAAGTGTACCAGCTTGCGACAGAGTGCTTGCTCCCTCTGCTAAGCCTCCTCCGATGGGCCGAAATGTCAGCGTGTCTGGGAGGGTGCCGGTGCGGCGTCGTGATGAAGGGCGTTCTTCGGTAGGTGATGGGCTCGACATGGTTGGTGTCGTTGTAAGTACTCGTTGAATGATGAATGAATAAATTCAAGGTAAATCTTTGATGGATTTGGGGTTGATTGACTGTCCACCGAAGGTTGAAATAGAAGTGATGAAAGTGAGCGGGTTCCGGAGAGTTGACAGGAAATCTTCGCAGTAATAACATGGCGGTGTGTTGTGAGACGTCTATCGTCGGGTTGCGGCCTTGAAAGAAAATTTTTCGCGGCATTGTGCTCTTTGTTCCTTTGTTCAGCGCGGGTAGCCGTTATCATCGCGTCCGGAAGCCGTATGGTGTTTGCCGATGCTGGGCGGTGTTTGTGGTTACCCGTGATGTCGCAATTTCCATTATATGGCAATATCATAATGTTCATACCATGGCGGCATGTTATAACAAGTTCGGTTGTGACGTTGTGACACCAGAATCTCGCTTCCCATTTCAGCGTCGACGCTGAAATGGGAAGTCTGATTGCGAGTTCACAACACCCCCAATGTTTAGTGGGTGGCCCCCCGAAATTTAGTGGGTGGGGCCCACCCCCCCCATCGACCTTGTCACGGTCAGCGAAAGGATGTGGCAAGGCAGCAATCAACAACGTATTTATTGACTCAAGACTGAGCTGAGGAAGAAACTATCTGTCTACGGAGGGACGCGGTAAATATACGCGCGAAGTGTCCAAAACATCGCGTGCCAAGCCAGGGTCTGCGAACCCCAAGGCCCCAGGGCACGATCGTTGAACCGTGACAGACTTCATTGAAACAGATATGAGAAGTGTTTAAGAGCTGTAGATTGTTCCAATTTTACATACATGATAAAACAAGTAACATCAGGGATCGAATCTGAGGCGCCTACGGTCAAGACCAGACATAGACAACATTGTGAGCAGCTATGAGGTGTCAGCATGACAAATTCAATATTTTTTGGGAGGGTGTCGGTTTCTCCGGGGTCTATTCGTGTCATCTGGGGGCATTAGAGGAGCTCGGCTCTTAGAAGACGTAGCAGGTTGTCCATTTTCCACTTCCGGTGTCCCCAATGTAACCGTGGAGCCATCATCTGAATTTTTCTCTTCCTCATCCTCTTCCTCACCCTCTTCTTCTTCCTCATCTTCTTCATCTGAAACTTCCATGTCGCGGAGAAGGTCTTCCGAACCTTGTATTTTACGAGGTTTTTTCGAAGGTGTAGAGGTGTCCATTGGGCTGTAGCATTCATTCGATCGCTTCGCCGATGCCGAACCAGCAGCGGGTATGGGTGCTAGAGTGTCAAGTCAGTTTAGTTTCAAAGAAGAAATGGGTTAATACAAACAGGAAGGTATGAGTATGGTCGATTCTGTGCGTGGAGTTCGACTGGTGAATGACGCCGAGGTCGTTGCTGGGGTTGTAGGCTGTTGGGTTGCTCGTTTGGATATTGACATGAAAGCAGCTCGATCATAGGGATCTGTGGCCGGTTGTTCGGTGACCTTGGTCGCAGAAGGTGTTGTCCAGATCGAGTTTTGGCTTATTGTCTTTTCATGAAATTTCCAGCTGTCTGGCACAATGATGAAGACCAAATCTTTTGTAAGTCTTGGCGGGCAGGTCATCATATTGTGATCGAGGAAACCAGCTACTTTTCCTGTACAGAAAAAGTAAGTATCCGGTTGGAAGTTGGTTTCCTGTTTGTTCATCATTGCTTTGCAGAAGGATGACCAAGGTTTTGCGTGGATAGGGAAGATGACGAAGACTTGAAAAGGGTGGTAGCCCTTGAAGGGAAGTTTGGTTGGCTTCTCGGGGTTGATGTATGTTGAGAGCTGTACAAATCCACAACATTTTTTTTGGATATTTCCTAGTGCTTCCGTAGCTTCGTCGTGAAGGAGTGTGAGACCAGACCCAACAATAAGTCCAGTGAAAGTGACTACTGGGGAGGTGATCGGGAAAGCGTTTGTCGAGTTGAACATCCGAGGGGTAATGCTACGGTATTTGTTAGAGATTGTAACTTTGTGTAACAAACGAAGGAGTGGTGAACTAACGGTTGATAGCTTTGATCGCGAACCAAGACAGTTGGGATTGTGTAGTTTACCTGCTCTTCGTTGGGGTCATAATTTTCGATTTCTTCACATTCCCAATTTAGAGCATACGGGTGAATACGGCCGCACATGGAAAACCACATGTCGTTCCACTCGGATGGATCGATCGTCGCCGGATACATTGGCAAATTGACGCTAATGTATGCCCAGTTGGAACCGCCGCCATTATTAGCCTGGAGGGCGCTATACTCTGACGAGTTGGATAACCACTCTGGTGTAGGAAAGGGGATTCCTGAAATCATCTCGACATTCAGACTCTTGATTAACTGGCTCTGATCGTTTTGGGTAAATACCCTTGGGTATCGCGGACGTGTAAAAAAAACCATGGACATGTCGCCGCCAGTGTTCTTTTGGTTCTGGAGGGGCTGGCGACTTTGGAACTTGGGATAGGTGGGTGTAGTTAGGGTGGCCATTGCGCAGATAATTTGAAAAGAGAGAAATAGTGTGAGTGATTGGGATGTATTCTGAGAGTAAGGGTTGGGGAAGGAAAATGAATTATGGTGCTTACAGTCTGATGCTTGGGGACTTTTATAAACCGTAGCTTGGGCTGGCATCGCTGAAAGTCGGGACATGTTACGGAAGGTTGGAGGTAAGGGCTGATACGAAGTGGAGGGTGTGTGACACTGGAGGATCGTGATGATCGCCGAGTTGATTAATGAGAGATACGTGTGCCGTATCGAGATTGCTGCCAGAGTCTTGCTTCTCGCTTAACTTTTCAGCGTTCGAACGCTGAAAAGGGAAGTCTGATTGCGACTCATCCACCACAGAGAAGGTTGGAGCTGAGGGCTGATACGAAGTGGAGGGTGTGTGATATTGGAGGATCGTGATGATCGCCGAGTTGATTATGAGAGATAGGTGTGAAGAATCGTTTCGCGTATCGAGATTTCTGTCAGAATCTTGCTTCTCGCTTAACTTTTCAGCGTTCGAACGCTGAAAAGGGAAGTCTGATTGCGACTCATCAACCACAGAGAAGGTTGGAGGTAAGGGCTGATACGAAGTGGAGGGCGTGTGATACTGGAGGAGCATGGAAGCTGTGATCGGGGAGATGTCTTTAGGTGTCTGAGTGGTTCGTGAGGTCGCCGAATTCGCCAAAAGTTCCTAGTGATACACGGCGTTGAAGTTGGAAGGAGAACACGTGGTGTGTATGATGTGTGATGAAAAAGAACGTGGTTTTGAAGTTATGATCGGAGGGTATGTTCAAGCGTTCGAGTGGACTGTAAGGTCGCCGAACTCGTTAAAAATTCCTTGTGACAAACAGTTCTGAGTCTGCTGATGCTGTGTGAAGTGTGATGAAAAGGAAAGTGTCTTAGAAGTTGTGATCGGGGAGAAGTGTTCTGGTATCCGAATGGGTTGTAAGGTTGCGGAATTTGCAAGAAGAATTCCCCGACAAGTAGTATTGAGGTGGGAACGAGAACACACGCATGTGATGGGGTGATCAAACGAAAGTGGCTTCGAAGTTGCGAACTGTTAGCTACGTTCTGGTGTTGTAGATCTCGCGAAATGGACCCTGTGAGAAATTAGTGTACAAATGGAAAGAAGAACACGTGCGATCTGTGATGGGTGATGAAACACGAAAGTGGCGTCGAAGTTGTGGCCGGGGAGGTATGTCCCGATAACCGAGAGGGGTAAGTCCAATAGTGTACAAAGTAGTATCACACCATGAATGGAATTAGTTCCGCGATCATTGCATTCCAAGTTTTCCAAGTAATGGAATCGAGGCGAAGTAAAGGGCTTGAAATTGGGGATCTAGTGGCTGAAAGTTTAGGCGGTAGCCCCTAAACTCCAGAGCCTTAGTCCCTAGTTGTCTAGGCACTACTCCCTAATAAGATATCGTATTCTGCTGTATGTTGTGCCAAGATTCATCGATGATGGAAAGTACCATGGCATGTGCACGAGTGATTGCTCGGAGGGTTTGTGATCATCTATTGGTGTTAGCTAGTTCGGCAGATAGTTTACACATCATCAATCAATCAGGTTGCTCACCATCGCTGTCCATCTTGTGCATCCTGATCTTTTGAATCGAAGCACAATGAATCCAAATAATCAGAATTCTATGACTCTGCTGGAAAGGTTGCGCCAGTTGGATGCGCAGAATGCGCGGAATCCAGTGCTTGCGGGTTTGGGCTTGTGCAGAACGGCGGACATATTTGAAGCCGCACAGAAAGAATACGAAGACAGCTATTTTGTGAAAATGGGGAATCGAAGGCAGAGAATTGTAGAATCTCGTGTGCCATCTGGTGAAGTCGTTGCCACTCCTGAGGAGAACGTGGCACAGGAAGTCCGTGTTGCAGAGTCGACCGTCCGCTCGCAGCAGCGGAAGAGAGGGTATGTCGGTAGATCCGATCAAACACGGGCAAAACGTGCTAGAATCGTTGCCAATTGGGAGAGAAGCGATGGCGAACAGATAGAAGACCTTACTCCCATTCTGCAGCACTTAGAGGACGAATTTGCGGAGAAAGAGCGGCTATCTCAAGAATATGCATGGTGTGCACCAATCCCTCTGGCTAGGAAGGTATCCACCGTGCAAAAGTTTTACAAGGCATTCCACGACAAAAACACCTTGCCAATACACACCTGCAAAATCTGTTATCTCAAGTTCAGCCAGACAGAGTTGCAGGGAGTTGATTGGGATGTGTGGAGGGCGAGCCGTATCGAGAAGCGAAATGACTCACCCTTTACGTGCGGGAGCTGTTTTCCTGTGGGCCAGAGGATTTTTGCCTGTGTAGATTGTGTGAAGCATCTACGGCGAGGAGCTTTGTCTCGTGCAGCTCAGCTGCACATCCAATTTGGTTGCGAGCATATGTTCCCGGATGAGTTGAAGGGACTTACGCCGGTCGAGGAGAAGCTTATCGCGCTGAACTCTTGTTATGGGTTCTTCACTAAGTATAGTCTCCCGGAAGACCACAGGCAGAATGTGACATACCCGAAACATATCAAAGGGCATATCACAGTGTTCCCCAACAACGTGCAGGAGCTTGCGACAAACGTTCTACCTCATCCGCTCTTGAGGGTTATGGATGAGATTCATGTGTCGTGGCAAGGGAGGGAGAAACCGGCTCCGAGCGATCTCTCGAAACTCCTGTCAGTGCGGCGCCGCGTCGTGGAGAGAGCGCTGGTGTGGCTAAAGAGGCACAATCCTCTATATGCCGACATCGCTATTGACACAGCCGAAATGGATAGTTGGGACACGCCGGAACACGGTGTACCCTCTCAAGTCTATGGGCGCTTGGAACGGAACGAGCCATCGGCATGGGAAAAGGCGCGAACAGGCCAGGTTGTCCCACCCACGGAGCGCGGTCTAGAAGAGGATGGACCAACAGACATCCGAGAAATCATGGCGGCACTAGGCCAGGGGCACGGCATAGTCAGCAATGGCCATGAGACCGAGGAGGAGGGCTATGAAGATGGGGAAGACAGTGGCCATGTCGCAGACCCTGACAGCGCCACCGAGGCGATTCATGACATTAGCTCATCTGGCATGTTCGCCCTTGATGCGCCGCCTGACATTCCGGATGCAGAGAAGCTGCGGTATGTCTACCATGCTCTAGGGCAAAATACTTCCAGCGACCAAACCGGAGGGAGTTCCTGGGTCGGTTCGGCTCCAGTCCGGTATGGACATGCAGCTTCCGAACCTTATATCATTGTGTCCCGAGGTGAGGAGTTCGCCGATTCTTTGGATACACGGTTCTTCGCGAAGACGTTCCCAACGCTGTTTCCGGTCGGAAATGGCGGTCCACGTCAAGCAGAGGAGAGTGTGGTAGAGGGTGTCGAAATTGGCCAAGAGGCAGATGCTGCGGCACGAAGTCTCGTGTTGTCCCGGAACATGAGTTTAGAGGCATGGTCAAAATTGGTACTCCATCGACATGGCGGCCGTTTTGCGAACCATCCCGTTTTCGCTTTTCTTGTCTTCAATATGATGGTTAGGTGGAAAAATCGTCGTGTCAGTATGGTAAGTGTGACACGGAAGAATTTTCCAGAAGTAGAGCGCATCATACGGTCGCTGAGTGCAGAGCGGTTGGAGAGGGCTAAGGAAGATCTGAAAGATTTCGGAAAGAGCACTGATGAGGCCGTCAACAAGTTGTTAAGCTGCTTATCGCTCTATGGGAATCGTCAGCCAATGTCCAGAGAAGATCGCCTAATCATGCGTCGAAAGATCAAGTCCCTCATAATTCGGTATGGCATCCCAGCCATATGGTTCACCTTGAATCCGAATGATATCACAAATCCGGTGAAGTTAAGGCTGGCTGCGTACAGAAGCCGCGAACCGCAAGAAGCCGAAGAGTTTCTAAGGAGTCTTGATTTAGCGTATAAGCGCGCGCGGCTAGCGATATCGGATCCTGTCGGTTCGGCCATATTCTTTCACAGGGAGATCTCCATGTTCTTCGAGCACTACGTGCAGACAGGAAAGGAGTCGATATTTGGACGCATCAATCAGTATTTTGGTGCCGTGGAGACCAACGAACGCGGCGCCCTTCACGTCCACGGACTTCTCTGGCTTCAGGGAAATATGAACCTAGCTTCCATCCTGAAAGACGTAGCAGAAGATGAGCAAGCGGCGTATCAAGAGGCGATTATCCAGTACGTGGACAGTGTCTTTACCGAGGTTAGTTTGTCACGCTATCATTTTGCTCAGGGCTCCTATAACACGCCAAGCGAAGGCGGCTTAGCTTAGGTTAGTCCGGTCCAAGCACTAACCCATAGCGGGCAACTCACTAATGTTTCGGCGAGGGACTCACTAACTTTCAGCGTGTCACCCACTAAGCTATCCTCGTCCATCCTCATCCACCCTCATCCACTCAAATAAATAAAAAAAATTTTAGGGTGGAGGGGGGGGGGGGGTGGGCCCCACCCACTAATTTACAGGGGGTCATCCACTAAACCGCCTCATACGGACATACCAAGCGCGGCTTGGCTTGGCTTGTTAGGAGCCCTGATTTCGGCTGGCAGAAGTTAACTAACGTGAGGCTAATAATGCAGGATCTCGATCAAGAAGCTTTTTTAGACGTTTACGCTGAAAGGTCAGTGACGTCTGACATATCGTCGTTGTTAGAAGACAACCGACAATTTGCGTCTGCATTCGATGAGGAAGCGAATTTCTGCGCCGGTGCCACCCAGATTCACACACACACCCCAACTTGCGTGAAATACTCCATGATGAGAGTGGGGAGAAAGCGTGACCTCTGCCGGTTCAAGGCACCTTGGAAATTGGTAGAGAGGACGACGTTTACAGAAGATGGAGTGTTGCAAATTCGGCGCAATCACACCATGGTGAATCGATGGAATAAAGCCATCGCAGTAGGACTACGGCACAACCATGACATCTCATTCATCGCGACGCAGCGTAAGACCATGGCCATCGTGTTCTACGTGACGAATTATGCGACAAAAGTCGAAGATCCCATATGGAAACGGGTGGCCGCAGCAGCTGAATTATTCCATGTCCTCGAGACCGAAACGGAGTACCCAACGCAGACCACGGGTAGCCGTAGAGAGGGCGATTGTACCCAGAATAGAACGCAGCAATTCTTAATGAAAGTTGCGAACCGGATTTTTACGGAAAGGCCCTTGTCACAGGTAGAAGTTGTCGCTCATCTGTTGGGTTACAAAATGGAATTTACAAACAACGATGCATGGACTTTTTTGAACGTATCTTCTTTGTACTGGCATGTATTTCGACGATGGCGCCATCTTCGGTGTGCGGGTGGTAAGGAGTGTCTAGATGAGACGAGGGAAGAGACGGTGCTACTAGAAGAGGCAGGACAGAAGATCTCTTTCCCGCAGGCATACCCACATCGCGGCAGACTTCTGCAGGGGCTATCGCTCTATGACTATATGTCAGTGGTCAAATTGAAGCGAAAAGGCAAGGTAGCAGTTGGTACGGGGGAAGTGGAATTTGATAGTACCTGGCCATTCTCACAGAGGTGGGTGCAGGCACTGCGAGATCCGGGTAAGCACGCAATGGTTTGTCTGGATGGTTACCTGTGTATGGATTTCGGTGAGGATGGCCAGACATATTATAAAGGGTACGTACTAACAGAACTGTTACTATCCTCTGCACAGCTAATGCTTCGTGAACCCCAACTAGTTTTAGTGCATGGACACGCTGGGGG
>Ga0335073_10012515_pt1 | contig 11911 bp, 9 predicted proteins | sample Lox_Sample_22_FD_207093 | JGI IMG/M metagenome (GOLD analysis project Ga0335073, IMG submission 207093) | Soil microbial communities from Loxahatchee National Wildlife Refuge, Florida, United States - Lox_Sample_2.2 | ecosystem: Environmental > Terrestrial > Soil > Wetlands | place: USA: Florida... | reverse complement strand
AGAATCCGCTCGGGACCGTCGACCTCAACACGGGCGCGTTTACTTTGATCGGCAACATGGGATCCGGGGGATACGACGGCTTGGCTGTCGCCAACGGTAATCTATACACCGAACAGAACGGACTCCTTTACTCGGTCAACACCAGCAACGCAAATCTCACCCTCATCGGCGGGCTCACCGGAAACAATCTAGCCACTTTTGGCTCAACTACCACTGGATTGTACGGCCTGGCCGGTACGGGCTCTTCCGTGGTGGCGACTCTATTTTCGATAAATCCCCAGACGGGCGCCATCACGGCGATTGGGCCGATCGGCGCCAGCGTCATACCGAACGGTCAAGGCTCCTATGCCAGGCTTTCCGTAGGCGCCAGCGCGCTGTACCTGGAGTTCAGCAGCAATCTTTACATCATCAACACGACAACCGGCGCGGCCACGCAGGTGGGAACCACCGACAGTAACGACTATTTAACCTCCGTGCCGCTTTTTGAAAACGGCACTTATTACGCCGGCACCAGTTCCGGAATTGCCACGATCAACGTCACCACCGGCCAGATCACGCCCGGCTCCGCGATTTCCGGAGGACCGGGGTCCCTCGTCGGTCTTTCGCCCGATCCTCTGCCCGCGGGCACACCGCCGGTCATGCTGACGGCAACTGCCTATATGCTCGCAACAGCGGCGCAGGGGGTGGAGAATCCGTTCGGGACCGTCGACCTCAACTCCGGCGCGTTTACTTTGATCGGCAATATGGGATCCGGGGGATACGACGGCTTGGCTGTTGCCAACGGCACTCTGTACACCGAACAGAACGGACTGCTCTATTCCGTCAACACAGCCAACGCAAATCTCACCCTCATCGGAGGAGTGACCGGCACCCCCAATCTCGCCACTTTCGGCTCAACCACCACTGGACTCTACGGCGTGGCAGGTACCGGCTCTGATGTGGTGGCTACTCTATTTTCGGTAAATCCCCATACGGGCGCCATGACGGCGATTGGGCCGATCGGCGCCAGCGCCATCCCGAACGGTCAGGGTTATTATGAGAGGCTTTCCGTTGGTTCCAGTACGCTGTACATGGAAAACAACTCCAATCTTTACACCATCAACACGACAACCGGCGCGGCCACGCAGGTGGGAACTACCGACAGTAACGGCTATCTATCCTCCGTGCTGCTTCTCGAATATGGCACCTATTATGTGGCCACTGGTTCCGGCATTGCCACGATCAACGTTGCCACCGGCCAGATCGATGCCCACTCCTCGATTTTCGGGCCAGCAGGGTCCCCCGTCGCTGTTGCGCCCGATCCTCTCACCACGGCTACCCCGACGATCACGATGGTGGCGAATGCGGAGGGCGCGGCTCCCACCATTGCCCCGAACACCTGGATCTTCATCAAAGGCTCCAATCTCGGCCCGGCAGGCGATTCGCGGATCTGGCAAGGCCCGGATTTCGTGAATAGCCAGATGCCGACCGAGCTCGACGGCGTGAGCGTGACAGTAAACGGCCAATCTGCGTTTGTCTATTACATCAGCCCGACACAGTTGAATGTCCTCACGCCTCCCGGCGCCATTTCCGGATCCGTGCAGATCCAGGTCACCAACAATGGAACCGTGAGCGCGAACTTCGCGGTGCAGGCACAGGCCGAATCTCCTTCGTTCTTCGTCTTCAATGGCGGACCTTACATCACTGCCGTCCATCTCAATGGAAGCCTGATCGGGCCGGCCACGCTTTATCCCGGGTACAGCACTCCCGCCCAAGCCGGCGAAACGATCGTGATTTTCGCCAACGGATTCGGACCGACGTCTAGTCCGGTGGTACCCGGGGCCGAAACGCAATCGGGAACGCTGTCTCCCCTGCCGGTTATCAGCATCGGCGGCGTGCCTGCCACGGTAACCTTCGCCGGCCTGATTGCTCCGGGCGAGTTTCAGTTCAACGTGGTAGTGCCGCCCTCGCTCGCCAATGGCGACCAGCCCACGATGGCAATGTATAACGGCTTGACGACGCAGGCGGGAACGCTAATCACGGTGCAGCAGCAGTGAGGCGGCGGGCCAAATTGGAGGCAGCGTTGTTGACGGATGGAAAGGCATCTAGCGGCAGCGCACCCGGCAAATAACTTGGTCCCTCCCGGCGTTTCACGGATTCCTGTTGTTGGGCCATAGACGGGACGGCGTTCCTGAGGCACTCGCGGAGCCATGAGATACAAAACGAAGCTCCACATGGATTCGGAGGCGCAAATCATTCACTCGGCAAGATTCTTCCGAAGATCGCGGGGAATTCAAGTTGCGCCGGAATAACGAAGACGCGACGGATCTCCAACACCGTGATCGGGATTGGCCGCGACTTTCGTCGCGGTTAGAAAGGTTCAAGATTTACCGGTTGCGCGGGAATATACCGCGCGTTGTTTTCTCTCCAGATCGTGCGAGGCGCAACAGACAGCCTGCTGCATGCCCGTTCTACCGAAAAAAAGGAGAGGAGATAACCGAATGAAAGTTTCAAAACAATCCCTGATCCTTGCCGCGGCGCTTACGGGCCTGGTGGGCGGGACTGTCGCGCGCGCAAACGGCGCAGCCATGTCTCAGGATCAGTCGGGAAGCAAGGCGACCAACGGCAAAAAGGTAGCCGAGAGGCACGCCTGCGCGGGACAGAATTTCTGCAAGGGCAAAGGCGGCTGCGCGACGGACGAGTCCGCCAAGAAATAGCCGTTAGAAAGTGAGGAGTATGTTCGATACCAACGGGGATCTCTGGGCTCAGGCGGCGGGAGGAGCCGTGGGCCGCTTCCATTTCCCGTCTCATTCCCTGGAGAAACGCATTGCTTACTCCACCCTTCCCGCGCAAACCTTGGGAAAGCAGAATGGAATGACAGGCGATGCCGACATTTTTTTGGAAGATCGGCAAGGCAACATTTGGGTCGCCACCGGCGGCGGCCTCGACCGGTTTCGTGACGCGAGGGCGCTCGCTGAACCTTTCCCTCTGCGAAATCGGTCCACGCCATCGATCGAAGGGGAACCGGATGGCTCACTGATCGCAGGCGAGACGCATAGCGGGCAGGGCATTCGGATTCTCCGCTATGGACCCGATGGCATTCACGGCTTTAACGGACCTGCGTCCGGCGTTTCATGCCTGTATCGCGATCCTTTAGGCACCATCTGGGTAGGAGACGCGGCAAGTCTTGGACGGATCGTTCACGATCACGTGGTCAACCTGAAGCTGCCCGCGTCTGTAAATGCGCATGACGAGATTCAGGCGATCACGATGGATCGATCCGGCGATCTTTGGCTGCCCATTGTTCGCGAAGGCGTCTTTAAATGGAAACCCGGAACCGGCGGCTGGCACGCCTCGCCGGTGTTGCCCAAGCTGGTCGCCGTCTCCGAATTCACAGATCTGCAAGGTCGAATCTGGTTCGGATACACCAACGGCCGTATCGCTGTAATGGAAGGGGATCGCGTGCGCGCATGAACACCTCCCGATCTGATGGCATGCAGCAAAACCAGACTAGCGCCGCAGTCCCTTTGCCAAGCCGATCGTTTGCAAACAACCTGCCTCGAAACGGCATCACTGCGCTTGACTCGCGCGACGGCCCTCCACATAATGAATTCTGACGAAAGGTTGTCAAACGTGACCCGGCGTAACGTTCTTCGCACCCTTGCCGTATTTCCGGTGTCTGCTCAATTGCGTGCCTCATCTGAACCGGCTTATCATCTTCGACCCGGACTGGTGGCGTACTCCTTCAGGAAGCAGCTCGCCGCAAAGTCGATGAATTATGACGATCTGATCCGGATGATAGCCGATTGGGGGCTGGACGGCCTGGATTGCACGGTGTACTGGTTTCCAGACACCTCGAATGAGTTTCTGGCGTCGCTTCGCAAGACGGCATTTAAAAACGGCATTCAGATCTATAATGCCGGTGTCCGGGTGCAACTGTCCCAGCCGACGGCGGAATTGCAGTCGGCACAAGTGGAAAACATAAAGAAATGGGTCGATGTCGCCGACCGGATTGGCGCCAGCCACCTGCGCGTGTTCGGCGGACCTATTCCTCGCGGTGCGAGCGAGCCGCAGGCGATTGCGTGGGCCGTCGAGGTGCTGAAGCGCGGGGCCGAATACGCCGGGTCGAGAGGAATCACCATCGGGGTCGAGGATGACGCTGGCCTCACCATTAAGGCTGAACCAACCATCGAGATCGTGCGGCAAGCCGCGTCGCCGTGGGCCGGCATCAACGCCGACTCCGGCAATCTGAAAACGGACGGCTACGCAAAATTCGAGATGATGTTGCCCTACGCCACCAGCATCCATCTGAAAACAGAGATCGCGAACCAAGATGGCCAAAAAGAGAAGGCGGACTGGGGCCGGCTGTTGGGAATGGTCGGGAAAGCGGGATACAAGGGTTATGTGGGCCTCGAGTATGAAGGGGCGAACGCGGAGGCGGATGTGCGGGGCTACGCGGAAAATCTGCGCGTGCTGATCCGGAAGATGTCGGCGTGAGCCGCCGCGGCGGCATTTGAAGCGCCGCATTTCCGCGAAAAAAGGCATACACTGTTTTTTTTGTCATGTTGCGCGACCTCGGATTCGCTGCGTTATCGCTCTTATACGCCTTTACCCCTGTTCCCGTTTCGGCGCAACGCGCGGCAGCGAATGACTCGGACGAAAAGGCTACGGCCGCGGCTGTGGCCGGATCGAAACAAGATCCTGCCGCGGTCGCGCGGGGGGCCAAAGCCTATGCGGCGAATTGCGCGGGATGCCATGGACCCTCGGCGAGGGGGAATGTTGGTGCGCCCGATCTGGTCCGCTCGCTGCTCGTGCTCGACGACGAAAAAGGGATTCTTATCGCTCCCGTGCTGCGCAACGGCCGTCCCGACGCGGGAATGCCAAAGCTGGATCTGACCGAGCCGCAGATTGCAGACATCGTCGCCTGGCTGCATGTCCAGACTTACGCGGCCGGGCATCGATCGACTTACGCCTTTCTGGACGTCCTCACCGGCGATCCGAAAAAGGGCGAAGCCTATTTCAAAGCCACGTGCTCGGGCTGTCATTCGGCGACGGGCGATTTGAGAGGCATCGGTTCGCGCTATGATCCATTCGTGTTGCAGGGACATTGGCTACAGCCGCGCGGACGGGGCGGGCGTGGCCGCGGCGGCGAACCGGGCGCTGCCGAATCGAAGCGGAGTGCGATTACGGTGACCGTAACGCTTGCTTCGGGCCAGCAGTTCAGCGGCGTTCTGGATCGAATCGACGATTTCAACGTCGCGCTGCGGGACTCCGCGGGCGAGTATCATTCGTTTACGCGTCTTGGGGCGAATCCTACGGTGGAGCTTCACGATCCTCTCCAAGCCCACACCGAGCTGCTCCGGAAATACACGGATGCCGACATCCACAATGTAACCGCGTATCTGGCGACCCTCAAATGAAAACACGGCCATTTCTTCTGCTTGCGATCATCGCTCTGACAACCGCGCCGGCGCAGGATTTGACGTCGAACGAACTTTTGAAGCCGCCGCCCAGCATGTGGCCGACCTACAATGGCGACTATTCGGGCAAGCGCTTCAGCCCGCTCGTGCAGATCAATGACGTAAACGTCCACAATCTTGCGCTGCTGTGGGCGGCGCGGTTCACGGGAGCTGGCAATGAAAGGGTGGTCATCAAATCGACTCCCCTGCTGGTGAACGGAATCCTGTACTTCACGTCGCCCAACAACGTGTGGGCCGTGGACGCGCGCAGCGGACACGAACTGTGGCATTATCATTACCCTCCCAACACGGGCAGCACGATCGGCAATCGCGGCGTGGGGATCTACGGCCACTGGCTCTATTTCGAATCGCCGGACAGTCACCTTGTCAGCCTCGACGCGAGAACAGGTGCAGTCCGCTGGAAGGTCGAAATCGCGGACCCGAAGCTGGACTACACGTCCACCGTCGCGCCGGTGGTGATCGGGAATCACATCGTCGTTGGGATCGGCGGCGATCATCTGGATAATCCGGGATTTCTTCAATCCCGCGATCCCGAAACCGGTGCGCTGCAATGGAAGTGGTACACCACGCCTCGCAAAGGCGAACCCGGAATCGAGACGTGGCCGGATGAGTACGCCGCCGCGCACGGAACCGGGCAACCATGGATGCCCGGAACGTACGATCCGGAGTCGAACCTGTACGTCGTGGGCACGGGCAATCCCAATCCGGTGATGGCGGAGAAAAGCCGAAAAGGCGCCAATCTTTACACCTGCTCGATTGTCGCGGTCAATCCGGATACGGGCAAAATGGTGTGGTATTTCCAGGCGTCGCCGCACGATACTCACGACTGGGACGCGGCGGAGACGCCGATTCTTTTCGACGGCGTCATCGACGGACAGCCTCGCAAGTTGGTAGCGCAAGCCAGCCGCAACGGATATTTCTTTGTGCTCGACCGCACCACGGGCCAACGTATCGTCAGCGTCCCGTACATCGACACGGTGAATTGGACCAAAGGGGTGGATGCGAAAGGTCAGCCCATCCAGGATCCGGCGAAAGTACCCACCCCCGACGGGGTTCTGGTTTCGCCCGCTTCGAATGGCGCGACCAATTGGCCGGCGCCGAGCTTCAGTCCGCAAACGGGACTGTTTTACGTCGGAACCAGCCGGTCGTACAGCATGTTTTATCTCACCGACACTGATGAGCGCCCCGAAGGATGGGCGGGGCTGGACAATAACGTCGGCAATGAAGGCAATGCGCTGCTGGCCATCGATTACCACAACGGAAAGGTCGCCTGGAGACATGACTGGTACGGCGGCAATGGCGTCGTCAGCAATCTGAGCACGGCCGGGAATCTGTTATTCACCAGCAATCAACTGAATTTCGTCGCATTTCAGGCCGCGACGGGAAAAATTCTGTGGCACTCGACTCTGATGGCGTCGCCGAGCGCGGGACCGATTACGTATATGCTCGATGGCAAACAGTACGTGGTTGTTGCGGCTGGAGACGGTCTTTATTGCTTCAATTTGAATGAGCCGGCGCGTTGAGGTAGCCCCTCGAACGCGAGGTCGATCGGTCCAGCGCGGAGAAGCTGGCATAGCGATTTATGTCGGCATCGAGGCCGGCTGCATCGGCAGTAATTTAGAAGACTTTGCGCGGGTGGACTTTCTCTTCGAGGCGCATGCCAATACGGAAACTGGAGGAATGATCGGCGCTGCTGGCAGCGTACTCGACGTTGATTGCGCTCGCAATGATCTCGGATGCTTCTTGCGCCGCCGCAGACCCCAACTCGTCAGCGGACGCGAAGATCCTCACCTCAGCCTTTTCGAAGCACATGGCTCAACTTATAGCCGGCGCTTTTATTCCGGCAGCGGAAGACCTTTGGTCTCCGGCGCAAACGGCAGCGCGGCGAGGCCAATCAAAAAAACCAGGCACATGGTCACGCCGGCATAACGCATCGGTTGAGCCGTTGCGGCGAAGACGCGGCTGGTCAGAAATCCTAGTGTGAGCGGTCCGGCGGCGGCTACAAAACGTCCTACGTTGTAGCAGAAGCTGGTGCCGGTGGAGCGCAGCCGCGTCGGAAACAGTTCCGGCAGATAGATCGCATAACCGCCGAATAGCGCTAACTGACAGAAGCCCATCAGCGGGACCATCCAGAATACGTCGCTCAAGGCCTTCAGGTGCCAAAAAGTGTATGCGGTCATTCCCATCGCGGCAATAAAACTGAGGGCGAATGCTTTGCGACGGTTGGCGAAATTGGTGAGGTAGGTAAAAGCGTAAATTCCGAGAAAAGCGCCCAGATTCTGGAGCAGAGACGTGAGGCCGATCCAGGTGGTGGTCTTGCCGGCCAGCGCGGCGCCGGTGAGGCCTTCGGCGCGAAAGGTTTCTTCGAGGACGGGGCGAAACAGATCGTAGCTGAAGAAGCCGATGCCCCACAGTCCAACGACGCCGGAGAACGCGAGCAGCAGGCCGCAGATCGCGTTGCGCCGCCATCGTGCGTCCGAGAAAAGGTCGGCAAAGGAGCCCATGCGTTTGTTTTGCGCACGCGCCCTCAGCCACGGTTCCGGTTCTTTGAGCTTCTTGAAAATCACCAGAGCGAGCGGTGCCGGAAGCGCACCGACGAGAAATTCCCATCGCCACGCACTGCCGATTAGAGCGCCTTGTTGCATCTCGCCGAGAATGATGCCGGCCAGAGCGGCCATCATATTCCCGACCGCGGAAAAAGCCTGCACGACACCCAATGCATAGGGCCGCGCCCGGACCGGCATCGTTTCGGCGACCAGGGCCACTCCCACGGCAAATTGCCCACCTACGCCTAATCCGCATAAGAAGCGATAAGCGTTGAAATCCCGGACATTTTTGGAAAGCGGGCTCAGCCCGGTGAAAACGCTATAGATCAAAATCGTGAGCGTCATGGTTCTGACGCGCCCCGCGCGATCGCCCAGAATTCCAAAGAGGACTCCACCGCTGGCCCAGCCGATCATAAAAATGCTGGTCGAGAATCCAGCCTGCTCCGCGACCGCGCCGGCCGATGCCGTCGGCCCCAGCAGATCGCGAATCGCCGGATTGCGCGCCAGATTAAACAGTTGCTGGGCCATGGTGTCGAACATCCAGCCCATTGTGGCCGCGCTGAGTACCAGCCAGTGATAACCAGTCAACTGGCGATACCACGCATCACTTTCAATGTGGCCGGAAGAGCTTGCCGCAGACATGAATTGCCATTGTTGCGGAATCGCCGGTCACATGCAAGCGAACCAGCAAAAACCGTTACGACGCAGTCACCAGCGATTTGAGATTACGCCCACAGATCATGCTGGCAAGGTGTTTGTCGCCGTTCGGTCCTGGCCAGTGAGTTTCGAGGCTGATATAACCCTTGTATCCGTCCGCCTTGAGCGCTTCAATCTGCGCCCGCCAACCGATATCGCCTTCGCCCAGCGGTCCCCAGATCGGGTGGTGACCGTTCCAGGTGCAATCCTTGGCATGGACATGCGCAATGCGCTCGACGGGCAGCAGACGATATCCATCCGGATAAGCTTTTTCGCCGGCCACATAGGCGTTCGCGGGATCCCAGATGATTTTGAAGTTCGGATGATCAATCGCCTTCAGCACCCGGGCCGATTCGGCCGCCGTAGCGATGTTGCAGGCGTGCTCATTTTCGAGCCCGATGATGAGATCATTCCGCGCTGCCTGCTCGGCGAGTTCGCGTAGCGCTGCGACGACGCGATCGAAGCATTCTTCCGGCGCGACCGTGCGCCAATAGGAGAAGACTCGAATGATCCGGGCACCCATTCTCCTTGCGACCACAAAGGCTCGCTCGATCAGGCGTTGCTGATCGGCAAAGGTGTGCTGTGCTCCGAAAATATCGCGTTGGATCTTCGAATCGATCGGTGGCGCGTCGGGAAGCTCGCACTTGAGCACCGGCGAGGCAATGGAAATGATGGTCAACCCATATTTGCCGGCGATTGCCTGAACGCGACTCAGCTCATCCTCCGACAAATCAAGGATGTTCTTATCGTAAATGACCCGCAACTCCGCCGCTGTCATTCCAATTTCATGCATGGACGCGGCGGCGGTCTCGAAGTCAGAAGAGAACTCGTCGCTCACTGCCGCGATTGGAAAAACCTGAAGCATGGCTGCCGTATTCTATCACGTCATTCCGGATTTTGATCACCTCATCTCAGGTATCCGCAGCCTGTTCACAAAAAATTCGGACGGCCTTTATGCGTTTTCGCTCCGAAGGCTCGATTCGTAACGCGCCCTCAGAGCGTCGCCGCCGAAATCTCCGGCGAAGCCGCGCCACACGGAGTGGATATGATTGGCGTTGTCCTTGGTCATATCGAACTCGTCTGTACGCGATAATAGTGCGATTCGCCGGGTTTGATTCCCCCCGCCCGCCGCGAGGTCCGGAGCGAGATTGGAGACATAAACTTCCACCAGCGCGCGATAGCCCCAGGTGCCGGAATCCGGCGGCGTTCCGAAAATCGAGAAGTGATAATTTTCGGGATCGCGGTGCGGTCCCTTGCCATTTTCGAGAATCCGCAGCACATCCTCCAGGCTCATGACGCTGACTGGCGCTAGGTGGCGGCGCACTTGGTACTGAACGGCGAATCCGCCGGAGGGCATCTGGCGCTGACCAGAGCAATGATTCCGCAATCGGCCCTTGGGCCGCGGACCCAGACAGTTCACGATCCGTTGGGCTAGACCTGCAGCTGAATCGAAATGCCGCCTGTGACAATGGATCCGTCCTTGCGTTCCCAAATACGAACCGTGGTAGTCTCGGCGAGAGAATCGGGCACGGTAAAGGTCAACGTCAGCTTGCGCATTTCGGCCACACCGACCGGGAAAGACACCACGGATTTCGGTTGTAAGAGCTGCCACGTCATGCCTTTTTGGGGGGCCTGTTCGGCGCCTGGCTTTTTCAAAGGCAATGGCAGCGCGACTGTCTTCGGTTTCTCGGGACAATGCGATCGCCAGATCGTGCCGGGAGTTGTGATGATTTCACCGGCTTCGCATCTACCGACGCGAACGATCACGCGGCAATTTCCCGTGAATACGATTTCGCCGGGCTCGCAACACACAGGTTCCGGTTGCGGCGCGCCGGTGCCGCCGCCTTTGCCGGGAAGCGCGATCGGCTCCATGCGTAGTGTCATCGGAACTTGAGCAAGCGGGATTCCCTTGTCGACCATGATCTCGATCGTGCGGGCCTTGTTGTCCCAAACGCTTCCCGCAACAAATGGCAGCGACACGAGCTTTTCACCCCGTCTCATGTGGTGGACAGGAACATACGTTAGATTGCGCTGGCACACGTCGTTATTGCCGTAAACGAAGGCTCCGTGTGGACAAGTCGCCGAAGGATCGGCCGGAATCTCCGCTCCGTTTGTGCCGCCGGCCGAGTCGTCGTTTCCGCAGCGCACTTCACCGAGTAAACACGGATGCCATGTTCCCTCCACGGGGATTTTGTTGGCTGGCCATACGACCGGACCAAGAATCACTGTTTGCCCATTGGGGATCGGGAGCGGGTCGCTTGTCCCGAGCCATAGATGATTGTTGCGCAGCGCGGCAGTGTTCCAATCCTGCTGATACCAGTCCTGCGGATACCAGAACTCCGATCCAGGCAGACCCAGCAAAGACGGGAAGTTTCCTACGGTGACGGCGAACGTCGCCGCGGGGGTATCGTTTGGTCCGCGATTGGTCGCGCGCCCGTAAACATAGTGGGTAGTCACGCCGTCGCGCAGCAATCCTTGGTCGACGAAGTTGACGTCGCCGTCCGGCTGATGGCGTACCACCATGTCGGGGGACTCCCAGAATACGGCGTCCGGCGACGGCACGTTACCCACGTCGCTCGGCCCGTCACGCATGTAGAGATCGGCGGGATAAAGCGACAATCGGGCGATGTACATCTCCTGAATTCCGGTGCGCGTATCGGTCCACAACGGGAAGAAGCCGAGCGAGCTCGCCAAAAAACCGAAATAGTCGCCTATGAAAGTGGCACTCGGCAGGGCGTCAGCATGCGGCGCGTCAATCGCCGGATTCCACGGCTGATCGGAGACTATCGCACGATTGCTAAAGGTATTACCGCCATCGATCGAGACGGCGAGATTAACGGTGATCAGGTACTCCGTAAAGCCTTCGCCTTCGAGCCTCGGACCGTATTCATAGAATGCGCATCCAACTTCGCCTGTCGGCGCCGTCGCAAGCTGAGCGTGAAAATCGTTCATTCCAGCAGACGAGGCCAGGCCGCCTGTGAGCATTGGTTGCCCCGATGCAGGTCCGTTCCAGCTGCTCCCCATGTCGGGTGATACGCGATAGTAGATCTGCGAATTTCCATTTCGCGTGTCCGCCCAGGCGACGATCAGATTGCTGGCGCTGGTGATGACGGTCACGAAGGTGAACACACGGAATGTCGCGTTCGGAAAGACGGGCCAGCCGTCAACCGTCGATAAGGTGTTCTCGAGGTCGGTAATCCCCGTCGCGGC
>Ga0335073_10012514_pt1 | contig 11911 bp, 10 predicted proteins | sample Lox_Sample_22_FD_207093 | JGI IMG/M metagenome (GOLD analysis project Ga0335073, IMG submission 207093) | Soil microbial communities from Loxahatchee National Wildlife Refuge, Florida, United States - Lox_Sample_2.2 | ecosystem: Environmental > Terrestrial > Soil > Wetlands | place: USA... | reverse complement strand
AAACCACGCTTTTTGCTCGATGCAGCGCCGGGCCGGGCAGGAGCCCGGATCCGGCGCCATATACTACCGGAGTTCCCTTGAACGAATACGTCATTCCCTTCGAGCGGTTAGGCATGGGAGACCTGGACCGCGTGGGCGGCAAGAACGCCTCCCTCGGCGAGATGATCGGCTCGCTCGCCAAGCTCGGCGTGCGCGTCCCGGGCGGCTTCGCCACCACCGCGCATGCCTTCAGGGAATTCCTCGAGCAGGACGGGCTCGCCGGCCGCATCCGCGCCGAGCTCGCCTCGCTCGACGTCGACGATGTGACGCGCCTGGCCGCGGCCGGCGCGCGTATCCGCCAATGGATGCTCGCGACACCCTTTCCTCCCGCCCTGCAACAGGCGGTGAAGGACGAGCTGCGGCGAATGAGCGGCGGCGCGGAGATCGCCGTCGCAGTCCGGTCCTCGGCGACCGCGGAGGACTTGCCGGACGCTTCCTTCGCTGGACAGCAGGAAACCTTCCTCAACGTCCGCGGCGAAACGCGGGTGCTCGAGACGATGCACGAAGTGTTCGCGTCCCTCTTCAACGACAGGGCCATTTCCTACCGTGTCCACCAGGGATTCGACCATGGCGCAGTAGCGCTATCGGCGGGCGTACAGCACATGGTGCGCAGCGATCTTGGTGCGAGCGGTGTCATGTTCACGCTCGACACCGACTCGGGCTTCCGCGATGTCGTCTTCATAACCGCCTCGTATGGTCTCGGAGAGACGGTGGTGCAGGGTGCGGTCAACCCGGACGAGTTCTACGTCTACAAGCCTGCGCTGCGGGCCGGCAGGCACTCGGTGCTGCGCCGCAACCTCGGCGCCAAGGCGATCAAGATGGTGTATGCGCCGCCCGGATCGGCTGAGCGTGTGCAGACCGTTGCGGTCCCGGAGGCAGACCGGACGCGCTTCTGCCTGACGGATGAGGATCTAGTCGCCCTCGCCCGCCAGGCGCTCGTCATCGAGGAGCATTATCGCCAACCGATGGACATCGAATGGGGCAAGGACGGCGCCACGGGCGAGATCTTCATCCTGCAGGCCCGCCCGGAGACCGTACAAAGCCGCGCCGGGCGCACGATCCAACGCTTCCACCTGAAATCGCGCTCCCGGGTCCTGGCCACCGGCCGCAGCATCGGGCAGCGCATCGGCGCCGGACCCGCGCGCATCATCCGTGACATCGCCGAGATGGCGCGCGTCCAGGCGGGCGATGTGTTGGTCGCCGACATGACCGACCCGGATTGGGAGCCGGTGATGAAGCGCGCGGCGGCCATCGTCACCAACCGTGGCGGTCGCACCTGTCACGCGGCCATCATCGCGCGCGAGCTCGGCATCCCCGCCGTGGTCGGCTGCGGCGATGCCACGCAGCGGATCGGCGAGGGCCAGGAGGTCACCGTCTCCTGCGCCGAGGGCGACACCGGCTACGTCTACACGGGCCTGCTCGACTACGAGCGCAAGCAGATCGAGCTCGACTCTCTGCCGAAGATCCCCGTGAAGATCATGATGAACGTCGGCAACCCCGACCGGGCATTCGACTTCGCGGGAATTCCCAACCGCGGCGTCGGGCTCGCCCGGCTCGAGTTCATAGTCAACCGCATGATCGGCGTGCATCCGCGCGCGTTGCTCGAGTACGAGCGCCTGCAGGACGACCTGAAGGCGCAGATCCACAGCCAGATGGCCGGTTATGCCGACCCGGTCTCTTTCTATGTGGAGAAGCTGGCGGAAGGTATTGCGCAGATCGCCGCGGCGTTCGCGCCGGAGCCGGTGATCGTGCGCCTGTCGGACTTCAAGTCGAACGAGTACGCCAACCTCATCGGTGGTGGGCTCTACGAGCCGAAGGAAGAGAACCCGATGCTCGGCTTCCGCGGCGCCTCGCGGTATGTCGACGAGACCTTCCGCCCCTGCTTCGAGCTCGAATGCCGCGCCTTGAAGCGCGTGCGCGACCTGATGGGCCTCACCAACGTGGAGGTGATGGTTCCGTTCGTGCGCACCGTCAAGGAGGCGAAGAAGGTGACGGAGTTATTGGCCACGAACGGCCTCGGCCGCGGCGAGAACGGCCTCAAGGTCATCATGATGTGCGAGCTGCCGACCAACGCGCTGCTCGCGGACGAGTATCTCGAGCACTTCGACGGCATGTCGATCGGCTCCAACGACCTGACCCAACTTACCCTCGGGCTCGATCGGGACTCCGCCATCATGGCGCAGCACTTCGACGAGCGCGACGAGGCGGTCAAGCGGCTGCTCGCCATGGCGATCGCCGCCTGCCGCAGGCGCGGCAAGTATGTAGGCATCTGTGGCCAGGGCCCCTCGGACCACCCCGACCTCGCGCGCTGGCTGGTCGACCAGGGCATCGAGAGCATGTCCCTGAATCCCGACACGGTCGTCGAGACGTGGATGTTCCTGGCTGGAGAGTCGGAAAAAGTTACGAGCCCGTGATGCCGGAGTAGGCCGGGGCGAAGAGCCGGCGTCGGTAATAGCGCAGCTCCTCGATCGACTCGCGAATGTCCGCCAGCGCCAGGTGCGAGCTCTGCTTGGCGAGGCCGCCCACGACCTCCGGTGCCCACCGCCGCGCCAGCTCCTTCAGGGTGCTGACGTCGAGGTTGCGGTAGTGGAAGAACTTCTCGAGCTGAGGCATGTGGCGGGCGAGGAACCGCCGGTCCTGGCAGATGCTGTTGCCGCACATCGGCGAGGCGCCCGGTGCCACGAGCGTGGCCAGGAACCCGAGAGTGCGCGCTTCGGCCTCCAGCACGCCGATACGGCTCGCGCGCACGCGCAGCAGCAGGCCCGAGGAGCCGTGCTGCCGCTGGTTCCAATCGTCCATGCGCGCCAGCGCCTCGTCCGGCTGGTGAATCGCCATGACCGGCCCCTCTGCCAGGACCGTGAGCTCCTTATCTGTGACGATCGTGGCGATCTCGATGATAGAGTCCGTGTCGGGCTTCAGGCCCGTCATCTCGAGATCGATCCAGATCAGATTGTCGGCGCTCGGCATACCGTGAGTGTAGCAACCTTCGACGCGCGCGTGATCGCCGCTTTCGGCCGGCACCTGCTGGTGCAGGAGGCTTCCGGCCGCGCGATCAGGGCGCGCCCCTTCGGAAGAGACCTCGGGGCCGTCTGCGGCGACAACGTCCGCTGCCGTCATGACCCTCGCCACGGGGAGGTGCACGTGATCGAGGTGCTGCCCCGTCGAACGGCGCTTTACCGCTCGAGCGCGCGGGGCAGGGTCGAGCCCGTTCTCGCCAACCTCACCCTGCTGTTGGTCGTCATCGCGCCGGTGCCGCCGCCTGATCCGTTCGTCGCCGACCGGTACCTCGCTGCCGCAGAATCGGCCGGTGTCGCCGCCACGCTCGTGCTCAACAAGGCGGAGCTGGACGTCGACGCCGCGCTGCGGGCGCAACTCGACGTCTACGCGGCGGCGGGTTACGACTGCATGACGGTCTCGGCCACCACTGGCGAGGGTGTCGAGGCGCTGCTGTCGGCATGCGGCGGGCAGGTCGCGGCGCTCGTCGGACAATCGGGTGTCGGGAAGTCATCGCTCGTGCGCCGACTCGCTCCCGATGTCGAAGTCGAGATCGGTGCACTGATACGCGAGGAGGAAGGACGCCATACCACCACCGTGTCGCGACTTTACGGGCTGCCAGGCGGGGGAAAGCTCATCGATTCCCCGGGCGTACGCGACTTCGCGCCGGCCGTGGATCATCTCGATCCGCGCACCATGGGGTTTCTCGAGGTGGCGCGCCTCGCCCCCGGCTGTCGGTTCCAGGACTGCCGGCACATGCGCGAGCCTGGATGCGCCGTGCGACAGGGCGTCGAGTCAGGATCGATGGACGCCAGACGCTACGAGAGCTACCGGCGCCTGCGGCGGCTTGCCGAAGACCTGACAGAGGTCAGGCGTCGCAGGTAAATCGCGGCGGCCTCGGGCCGCTCGGTGACTTGCCGTCAAGCGACGGTCTGGCGGCCGGCGAGCGCGTGGGCCAGCGTGCCGCCGTCGACATACTCGAGCTCCCCGCCGATCGGCACACCATGCGCGATCCGGCTCGCACGCAGTCCGCGGCGAGTGGCGAGCTCCGCGAGAAAGTGCGCCGTCGCCTCGCCCTCGACGGTCGGATTGGTCGCCAGAATCAACTCGCGCACCGTACCTTCCTCGAGGATGGCCTCGAGCTCGCGGATGCCGAGCTGCTCCGGGCCCACGCCATCGAGCGGCGACAGGTGTCCCATGAGAACGAAGTAGCGTCCGCGGTAACTGCCCGACTGCTCGATGGCGACGACATCCGCCGGGGATTCGACCGCACAAAGGAGCGACCCCTCACGCTGGGGGGCCGCGCAGATCGAGCACAGCTCCTCCTCGGTGAGCATGCGGCAGCGCCGGCAACGCGTCACGGAATCGAGCGCCCCATCGAGCGCCTGTGCGAGCACTCGCGCCGCCGGCCGCCCGTCCTGCAGGAGATGGAAGGCCATGCGCTGCGCCGTCTTCGGCCCGACGCCGGGAAGCGATCGCAGCGCTTCGATCAGCCGGGTGAGTCGGGGGGAATGCTTCAAAACGGCAGTTTCATGCCGGGAGGAAGCTGCAGGCCGGCCGTCACGGCCGACATCTTCTCCTGCACCTTCGCTTCCACCTTGTGGACGGCGTCGTTCACGGCCGCGGCCACGAGGTCCTCGAGCATCTCGCGGTCCTCACCGATCACGGCGGGCTCGATCTGCACGCGGCGGGTCTCATGCCGGCCACTCATGGTCACCTTCACCATGCCGCCACCGGCCTCGCCGACCACTTCCAGGGCGGCTATCTCCTCCTGGACCTTCTGCATGTTGGCCTGTACGGCCGCCGCCTGCTTCATCAGGTTGTTGAAATTGGGCATGGGCTCCTCTGATGATTGGCTAAAACAGGCCTGCGGCCGTTTTAGCGATCTCTGTATGAATGCTGTGCCGTCCGCGGGCCAAGGAACGGCCTTGGCCCGCTCATTCTCATTTTAACGGCCGGATGGTTTCCGGAAGCATCGTCGCCCCGAAACGGTCGCGAAAGCCCTGGACGCCCGGGTCCGACTCGAAGGCGCGACGCGCGGACTCAACCTCTTCCTGAGAGACGCGCTGGTCGGCCTGGGCCGGAGTCTCCGCCTGCGGGACGACGGCGGTGAACTCCAGCCGCACGGGCTCGCCGTAGTACTTCGCGAGCGCTTGCGCGACCTTCTCCTCCACGGCGGCGGTTCGCATGAACTTGCTGCGCGGATCGAGGGCCAGGCGCACGACCGCGCCCTCGCGCCCGACCAGTACGCAATGCGCCGCCAGCTGACGCGCCGCCCCCTGAAGCTCGGTAGCGGCAATGACGGCCGCCCAGTCTTCGGAGGCAGTGCCAGTGACCGTCCTCGGCGCGGTATCAGCGGCCAACGCGGTCGCGGAGACGGCGGCCGCCGCGCTCGAGCCGGGCTTCGGCGCGACCGAGGTCGTAGCGGCACCGGAAACGGCGCTTCTCGAGCTGGGTGGCGCTCCCGCCGCCCGAGACTCGCCGGCGCCCGCTGGCGGACGGAAGGCGATCATCCTGAGCAGCGCCATCTCGAACCCGGTGCGCGGATCGGGAGCGAGAGCAAGGTCCCGCCGCCCGATGATGGCCGTTTGGTAATAGAGCTGGAGGTCCTCGGGAGGGATGGCGCGCGCCAGGCGCTCGAGCAGCTCCGGCGCGTAGAGGTCGTCGCCATCGAAGTCCTTCACGACCTGCTTCAGGGCGATGCGGGTGAGGAGCGAGGCCAGCTCGCCGAGCACCTCGACGTAATCGGGAGCCCATTCCTCCAGGGACTGCGCATGACGCAGGAGCTCCGCCGCATCCCCGGCCGCCAGGCGCTCCGCCAGTTGCAACACGTGATCTCTGGCGATCGTGCCGAGCATGGCGCGGGCCTCCGCCTCGCCCGCACTCCCACCGCCGAAGGCGATGAGCTGATCGAGAAGCGATAGTCCGTCCCGCATGCTGCCATCCGCGGCCTGCGCGACGAGCGCCAGACCCGCCGGCTCGAAGCCGATGCCTTCCTTCTCCAGAATGGCGCGCAGGTGTGCGGCAATCTGTGCGAGCGGAATCCGCTTCAGGTTGAACTGCAGGCAGCGCGACAGCACCGTGACCGGCAGTTTCTGCGGATCGGTGGTGGCGAGCAGGAACTTCACGTGCGGCGGCGGCTCCTCGAGAGTCTTGAGGAGCGCATTGAAAGAGTGCGTCGACAGCATGTGTACCTCGTCGATCAGGTACACCTTGTAGCGGCCGCGGGTCGGGGCGTACTGCACGTTGTCGAGCAGCTCGCGGGTATCGTCGACCTTGGTGCGCGAGGCCGCATCGACCTCGATGAGATCGACGAAGCGCCCGGCGTCGATCTCTTTGCAGGCGGCACATCGGCCGCAGGGAGCGGCCGTGACTCCGGTCTCGCAGTTGAGGCACTTGGCGAGAATGCGCGCGATGGTCGTCTTGCCGACACCGCGCGTGCCGGTGAAAAGAAACGCGTGATGGACGCGGCCGGTCTCGAGCGCGTTCACGAGTGCGCGGCGCACGTGGTCCTGGCCGACCAGCTCGGCAAAGGCCCGCGGCCGCCACTTGCGCGCCAGCGCCGTGTAGGTCTCAGTCATCGATTCGCCTTGAAATGGAGGCGGCCCGCATCAGCGAAAGCTCCGGCACCCGACATCGCCGCTGCCGCTGCTGCCTTCCGGCCCTGACGGGGTTCACGACTGGTCGTCGCGGAGTAGCCGACACGGGCCACCACGGCTCAAAGAGCTCGAGCGCTAGTCCTTTGAAACCAAAAGCTTATGCGCCGAGCCCGGGATCTCCGCCACGATGATAGCAAACGGCGCCGGCAGGCGCGCAGGGCGCCTCCAGCCCGGCCAGCACTTCCACCCAATGCCGCACGGGTCGGTCGGTGCCCGAGGCCATGTGCATCAGGCATCCGATGTTCGCGGTCGCAATCACATCGGGTGCATCTGCCTGCAGTGCCGCGAGCTTGTCGGCTTTGAGCTGGCGCGAGATTTCCGGCTGGAAGAGGGAGTAGCTGCCAGCCGACCCGCAACAGAGGTGGCCGTCGGCAACGGATGTCAGCGTGCACCCCGCCCTCCGCAGCAGCGGCTCAACGATGTCGCGGAGCTTCAGGCCGTGTTGCAGCGTGCATGGCGAATGGAATGCCACTCGCAGACGCGCATTGTGCGCCGGGCCGGCCGCGGGCAGCACATCAGCGCCCGCGAGCTCCTGCGCGACCACCTGACTGATGTCTCGAAACAGCTCCGAGATCCGCTCCGCCCTGCGCGCGTACTCGGGATCATCACGCAGCAGAACACCGTAATCGCGGATCATCGCGCCGCACCCGCTCGCGGTGCCGACCAGCGCCTCGGCGCCTCGCTCGATCTCCGGCCACCAGGCATCGATGTTGCGTCGCATCTGCCGGCGGGATCTATCCTCCTCGGACAAGTGGTGCGCGAGGGCACCACAGCATCCATCGTCCACCGCAACCAACGAGATGCCCAGCCGATCCAAAACGCGGGCAGCGGCGGCGTTGATCCCGGGAGCGGCGGCTGGTTGCACACAGCCCCCCAGCACCAACATGCGTCGTTGATGCCGCGCGGCTGGCCACGCCCCCGACGGACGCGCGGCCGGCACTGCTCGCCGCAGCGCCCTCGGCAGCAACCCGCGTAACGCCCTCCCCATCCCAAGAAGCACGGCGAACCGCCTCCGATGCGGAACGACGGTCAGCAAAGCCTGCCTGAATAACCGCTCCCGTAACGTCCGAGGCACTACCTGCTCGATGTGATGCCGGCCAATATCCAGCAGGCGCCCGTAACGAACCCCCGATGGACAGGTCGTCTCGCATGCGCGGCAGGTCAGACATCTGTCGAGGTGCAGCTGAGTGGAACGGGAAGGCGCGGCGCCCTCGAGCATCTCCTTGATGAGGTAGATGCGGCCGCGGGGGCCATCGAGCTCGTCGCCCAGCAACTGATAGGTCGGGCAGGTCGCCGTGCAGAAGCCGCAGTGCACGCATTTGCGCAGGATGCCGTCCGCCTCCCGGCCAGCGGGCGTCTCGAGGAAAGCAGCGCTCAGTCGGGTTTGCACCGTTACAGGTCCGGATACAGACGACCGCGATTGAAGATGCGGTACGGGTCGAATGCGGTCTTCAGGCGCTTGTGGAGCGATAGCATGGCGGCAGACAACGGCTGGAACGGACCTTCGCACGGCTTCACGGGCGCCCGGTACAGGGTGACATGACCGCCGCAACGCGCCGCGAAAGCGCGCAAAGCTCCGCCATCCAGCGGACCAGGGAGCCAACGCAGCGATCCACTCCACTCGATCAGTGTCGGTCCCGGAACCGGCAACTCAGGCGAGTGGGCCGGCAACGAGACCCGCCAGAGCTCGCCTGCCGCGGCGAAGAATGCCAGCCGCTGCTCGCGCACGCTCTCCCAGTATTCATCGGCGCCGCTCAGGGTCTCGCCGCCCAAAGCCTCGCGCGCAGCGCGCACTGCCGCGTCCGCGCCGGACAGACGCACGTGTAACGTACCGTCATGCCATCCCGTCGCCGAGACCGGCAAGGGCCGAGTCGCCCAGCGCGTCATGGATTCGAGCGCTCGCGCCTGGTCCAGCTGCAGCCGCAGAGTGCATTCCGCCCGCGGCCGTGGCACGGTCTTCAGGGTGATCTCCGTGAGCAGACCCAGTGTGCCGAGGCTGCCGGCCATCAACCGCGACACGTCGAACCCCGCGACATTCTTGATGACCCTTCCGCCGAAGCGCAACAGCTCGCCGCGCCCGTCGATCATCTCGACGCCCAACACGAAGTCGCGCAGCGCCCCGCAGTAAGCGCGACGTGGCCCCGGCAGTCCGCTCGCCACCGCGCCGCCGAGCGTAGCGCGTCCATCGAACCGGGGTGGCTCGAACGCCAGCATTTGCTCGTGCGCCGCAAGCTCGCGCTCGAGCGCCACGAGAGGCGTCCCCGCCCGTGCCGAGATCACGAGCTCGGTCGGCTCGCAGTGCGTGATGCCCGAGAGCGCGCTGACATCCAGGGGCTCGCCCGCGAGCGGCCCGCCGTAGAAGTCCTTGCTGCCGCCGGCGCGGATGCAAAGCGGCCGGTGCGCCGCGGCGGCGGCGCGAATCCGTTCCTGCAGGGATTGCAGCTCCGCCATCAGAAGCGCGGCAGCTCGGGGTGCGGAACCCGGCCGCCATGCACGCGCAGGCGCCCGAACTCCGCGCAGCGATGCAGTGTCGGCACCGCCTTGCCGGGATTGAGCAGCCCGAGCGCATCCCAGGCGCGCTTGACCGCGTGGAAGGTCTCGAGCTCGGCGCTGCCGAACTGCACGCACATCTGGTTGATCTTCTCCATTCCAACACCGTGCTCACCGGTGATGCTGCCGCCTTCGCGTACGCACAGCTCGAGAATCGCGGCACCAAACGCCTCCGCGCGCGCGACCTCGTCCTGGTTGTTGGAATCGAAGAGAATGAGCGGGTGCAGGTTGCCGTCGCCGGCGTGAAAGACGTTGGTGCAGCGCAGGCCGTACTTGGCCTCCATCTTGCGGATGGCCTGCAGCACCGCCGCCAACCGCTGGCGCGGAATGGAGCCGTCCATGCAGTAGTAGTCGGGTGAGAGCGCGCCCATCGCCGGAAACGCCGCCTTGCGTCCCGCCCAGAAGCGCAGCCGCTCGGCCTCGTCACGCGATACGCGGCACTCCGTAGCGCCGGCGTTGCGCATGACGGCCTCCATGCGCCCGATCTCCTCCGCGACCTCTTCCGGTGTGCCGTCGGACTCGCAGAGAAGGATGGCCTCGGCATCGAGCGGATAGCCCGCCTGGACGAAAGGCTCCACGGCGGCGATGGTGGGCCGATCCATCATCTCGAGGCCGGCGGGGATGATGCCCGCGGCGATCACATCGGCCACGGCTCGGCCGGCCTTGGCCAGGTCATCGAAGACGGCGAGCACCACCCGGGCACAATCGGGCCTGGGAATCAGGCGCACGGTGACCTCGGTGACCACGCCGAGCAGCCCCTCGGATCCCGTCAGCAGCGCGAGCAGGTCGTAGCCCGGCGCATCCGGCGCCGCGGAGCCGACCTCGAGCACTTCGCCCGCCATGCTCACCACGCGCAGCGCCAACAGGTTGTGCACGGTCAGGCCGTATTTCAGACAATGAACGCCGCCGGAGTTCTCCGCGACATTGCCGCCGATGGTGCAGGCGATCTGGCTCGAGGGATCCGGCGCGTAGTAGAGGTTGTGCGGCGCGGCCGCCTCCGAGATGGCGAGGTTGCGCACTCCAGGCTGCACCCGCGCGGTACGCGCGAGCGGGTCGACGCTGATGATGCGGTTCAACCGCGCCAGTGACAGCAGGACGGCGTCCTGCCGGGGAGTCGCACCGCCCGACAGTCCCGTGCCCGCGCCCCGCGCGATCACCGGCACTTTCGCCTCGTAACAGAGACGCAGCAGCGCGATGACCTGCGCCTCGTCCACGGGCAGCGCGACGGCAAGCGGCGTCTGACGATACATCGTCAGCGCGTCGCACTCGTAAGGCTTGAGTTCTTCCGGACTCGATAGCACCGCGCCGGCGGGCAGTGCGCGCCGCAAGCGCTCGATCACCTGATGAGACATGGCGCTCCTGCCAATCCGTCCCGAGCTCAGTCGCCGGTGACCTGAGCGGGCTTGGGCGCCTCCGGGCTCAGCCATCGGTAGGCGATGCCGCCGAGTGCGCCGCCGATGAGAGGCGCGACCCAGAACAACCAAAGCTGCTGCAGCGCCCAGCCCCCGACGAACAGGGCCGGTCCCATGCTGCGAGCAGGATTCACCGACGTGTTGGTGACGGGGATGCTGATGAGGTGAATCAGCGTCAGGCACAGCCCGATGGCGAGTGGTGCAAAACCTCTGGGAGCGTTGCCGTGCGTGGAGCCCATGATGACGAACAGGAAACCGAACGTCATCACCACCTCACATATGAATGCCGACAGCAGGGAGTAACCGCCCGGCGAGTGCGCTCCGTATCCGTTGCTGGCGAAGCCTCCCGCGGTGCTGAAGTCGACGTGGCCGCTGGCGATCAAGTAGAGCACGCCGGCCCCCGCAATGCCGCCCAGAACCTGAGCGATGATGTATCCGGGCAGATCGGCAAGGTCGAAGCGGCCGCCAGCCCAGAGACCGACCGACACGGCCGGATTGATGTGGCAGCCCGAGACATGGCCGATGGCATAGGCCATCGTGAGCAGCGTCAGTCCGAAGGCGAGCGCGACCCCGACGAAGCCGATGCCGAGATGGGGAAAAGCGGCCGCGAGCACCGCCGCGCCGCAACCGCCGAGGACGAGCCACGCCGTACCGATAAACTCCGCCAGGAGCTTGCGCACCATGATAAACGCCCCCCGTTAGGCTGGCGGAGAGGGTGGCATTGTAAGTGCTTAGATAAGCCCTTGAAAAACAACCCTATCCGCCTCGCCCCAAGTGGTCGAATGCCCCCTAGGATACCCCCAGGCTGGACTGGCTTTCCACGGTCGTCCACGGACCTCGGAAGCCGACAAACAATCCGTGCCCACTCATGAGGGTAGACGCACGCTCACGTGGGCGCGAGCGACATCTCCGCCAGGATGGTCTCGTAGGGAGCCGTCAGGCGGCCCTCATCGCGCTCCAGGAGCCCGGCAGCCGTGAGCCTCTCCACATCATCGTAGACGTTTTTGTAGTCTCGATGCAGCCGTTCGGCGAGCTCACGCACCGATGTAGCTTCTTCCCGCCGGACTTCCTTCAAAAGCCGAAGCCGCTCATCCGAGAGGGTGCCGAGCATCTGCTTGAAGTCCACGAACGTAAGGTGTTCCTCACGTACGTTCTCGCCGCTCGCGGCCCGCTGCCACGCGTCCACGAAGCGCCGGCCCATATCCTCGGCAGTGCCCAAATGGACCTGAATACGTCGGTTGGTCATCTCACTTACCT
>Ga0335073_10012512_pt1 | contig 11914 bp, 9 predicted proteins | sample Lox_Sample_22_FD_207093 | JGI IMG/M metagenome (GOLD analysis project Ga0335073, IMG submission 207093) | Soil microbial communities from Loxahatchee National Wildlife Refuge, Florida, United States - Lox_Sample_2.2 | ecosystem: Environmental > Terrestrial > Soil > Wetlands | place: USA: Florida... | reverse complement strand
CGAACGAGAAGCCCGGCTCTTACCAGGACTGGTACTTCTTCGGCTACGGCCACGACTACAAGCAAGCCCTCGGCGACTTCGTGAAGGTGGCCGGCCGCATCCCGCTGCCGCCGCGCTTTGCCTTCGGCGCGTGGTGGTCGCGCTACTGGGCTTACAGCGACCAGGAGATCGAGGAGATCGTGCGCGGCTTCCACCAGAACTCGACACCGCTCGACGTCTTCGTCATCGACATGGACTGGCACCCGATCTTCGGCGGCCGCTTCAGCGAACTCGACCAGAGCGGCCACTCGAAAGGCTGGACCGGCTATAGCTGGAACAAGCTGCTCTTCCCCGATCCCGATCAGTTTCTCGCCAAGCTCCATGCCGACGGTCTCAAGACCAGCCTGAATCTGCACCCTGCTTCGGGCATTCAGCCGTGGGAGGATGCCTATCCCGCAATGGCGCGCGCCATGGGTATCGATCCGGCAACCAAGAAGTATGTTCCCTTCGACATCACCGACAAGAAGTTCGCGACGAATTACTTCAACCTCGTCCTGCATCCGCTGGAGAAGCAGGGCATCGACTTCTGGTGGCTCGACTGGCAGCAGGAGCCGATGACAAAAATGCCCGGCGTGACGCCGACCTGGTGGCTCAACTACGTCCATTTCACCGATCAGCAGCGCGAGGGCCATCGCCCGTTGCTCTTCCATCGCTGGGGCGGACTGGGCAATCATCGCTACCAGATCGGGTTTTCGGGCGATACGATCTCGGTATGGGATTCGCTTGCCTTCCAGCCGTGGTTCACGGCGACCGCGGCTAACGTGGGCTACGCCTACTGGAGCCACGACATCGGCGGCCACATGCCGGGCACGGTGGATCCCGAGCTCTACACGCGGTGGGTGCAATTCGGCGCGTTTTCGCCCATTCTGCGCACACACACCACCAAAAATCCCGCGTCGGAGCGGCGCATCTGGGCTTATCCCGAGCCGTATTCGGCCGTTCTCCGCTCTGCATTCCAGCTTCGTTACTCGATGCTGCCCTACCTCTATACTGAGGCGCGCCGCACCTACGACACTGGCGTGGCATTTTTCCGCCCGCTCTATTACGACTGGCCCGAAGCGCCAGAAGCCTACACCAGCAAGGGCGAGTACGTGTTTGGCGACCAGATGCTGGCCGCGCCCATCGTGGCTCCGGCCGACAAAACGTCACAGTTAGCCGCCCAGAAGATCTGGTTGCCCAAGGGCGAATGGATCGAGTGGCCGTCGGGTAAGCACTTCACCGGGCCCGCAAACATCGAGCGCAGCTTTTCCATCGACCAGATCCCGATTTACCTCAGAGGCGGCGCCATCGTTCCCATGCAGGCCGCGATGAGTTACACGGGCGAAAAGCCGATCGACCCCCTGATTCTGACCATTTGGCCGCTGGCACCGGGCGCAACGTCGAGCTATTCGGTCTATGAAGACTCCGGTGTATCGGTCGAGTATCAGCGCGGCGTCTTCGCGCGGACGCCGGTCAAGGCCGTGCAGGAAGATGATAGGCTGCGCGTGGAAATCGGGCCCGTCGAGTGCGGCTATCACGGCATGGAGAAGACACGCTTCTACGAGCTGCGGCTGCCCGCCGATTGGCCTCCGGCTTCCACCACGGTGAACGGAGTTCCGATCAGGCGTGCCAGCGCGACCGGTACAGGCGGTTGGAGGTACGAAGGCAACACGCTGACCACCGTGATTCCCGTCGCCGCCAGCAGCGCGGAGTCAAAGATCATCGTCGAGGTCCGCCGCAGCGCCGGCCTGACCGCAAAACGCGGCGAACTCGATGGCTTTGCCGGCGCTATGACGCGGCTGCGCGGAGCGTATGACGCAATGCACGCTACGTGGCCCATCTCCGACCCGCCCGACGAACTGGTCGACGCAATGCAGACGGGCGACCGTCTTGGCTACCAGCCCGAGCGCGCCGTCGAGGAGATCGCGCACTTTCACCAGGTGCTGCCCAAAGCGCAGGCCGCAATCGGTGCCATTGCGACCGGCTTCACCGAGCGCATGAACGACTACGCTAAGCGCATGGCCAAGAGCAATTGGCGACCGGAAGACACCGACGCTGAAAAGCAGTCGCGGCTCGATGCCATAGCCCACGCGCAGAAGCTCATTGCCGAAGCGAGCCAGTAGATTCCCTGACGCGCGCATTGGGATGCAATGTTCGGCCATCGCATTCCGCTGCTGCTTTCCACTCGCAGTCGTCCTGGAAGATTACTTTGCGTGTTCGCCGCCGCAGCATGAGTGCTGCGCAGCAGCCACCTTCGGATGCTCCCACCCGGCTTCGGGATCGACAGCGTAGCCCTGCTCGTACTTGTCGTGATGGCGCACCCAGGCCATGGTGTGCTTCAGCCCCGCTTCGTCGCGGCCCTTCGGCATATGGTCGAGGAAATTGTAGGTTCCGACAAAGATGTCGAGGCCGCGCGCATAGGCCGAATACGTGTGGTAGATCGTGCCGTCCTCGCCCTTCGCGAATACGCTCAGCCCCGGCGCCTCGGTGCTCGGAAAACTTGTCGGGTCGTAGTTGTACTCGACCAATCCCGCCGCCGCCTCTTCTGGCGTGAACGACACGTGGTAGTCATAGTTGAATTCGCTGCCGTAAGAAGACACCCAGCGGAACCGCCAACCCATCCGCTTCTTGAACGCCTCAATCTCCGTGATCGGCGCATGCGAGACGACCAGCAGCGTCACGTCCCGATTGGCCAGGTGAATCGTCGTTCCGTCGAAGTGATCGGCAAGGTAGGAGCAGCTTTTGCACCCCTCCGCCCAACCCGGGCCCAGCATGAAGTGGTAAATCGCGAGCTGGCTGCGGCCGTCGAACAGGTCTTCGAGTGTGAGCTTGCCTCCAGGGCCTTCGAACGTGTATCGCTTTTCGACCTTCTCCCACGGCAACTCGCGCCGCTGGCGGCTTAGTTCGTCACGCAGCCGGGTGAATTCTTTCTCCTTCTGCAAAAACGCTCTGCGCGCCGACAGCCATTCCTCGTGCGGCACTACGTTCGTCTGCTTCCGTTCCGCTGTTGCGGTAGTCATGTTCAACCTCCTCGTTTCGCGTTTTCGATGAAATACCGTTCCGCTTGCGATGTTTCAGAAATCTTCCGGCCGCGAGCGCCACCGCGCTTCCGCCTCCGGTTGCCTTGATGGCGACGATTGCTGCCGCTGCTGCGCAAATGGGACACATGGCCATTTCTCCCGAGGGCGGCATCAAGCCGCATGGGCCGCCTTGACGAACTCCGGCATTTCGTCAGCGCTCGGTCCCCATGTCGCGGGAACGGGTACGTCCAGCATGCGCAGATACACGCTGAACTGCCCACGATGCTGATACCAGTGGTTGAACGCCACATCTCTGAGAAAGCCTTTGCGTTTCACGGTCATTACTTCAATGTCGCCGAATTTGAGACGCCAGATTTCGTCCATCGCCGCGTCGTCATAGGTCGGCAGAACACGGCGCATCGTTTCCACGCCCTCGTCATGCTTCGCCAGGACCTCGTCCAGGCTCGAAGGCTGGGGAAACGTGGGAGGGCCGGAGACCTGCATCGGGTTGTTCCGGACCAGTTCCACGACTCCCGCCGGTGTCTGCGCGAGATGGTAGGCAAGCTGACCGGCCGTCATCGACTTCGGGTGCGGCTTCCAGGTCAACCTGTCTTCAGGCAGGCGTTCGAGAAAGCGCCGAGTGAGCGGAGCCTGCGCTTCGAACTCCGCAAGCAGCGATTCAGCAATAGGCATAGCGGGACCTCCGTGGATTGGATTTCTTCGCGGGGAAGGAAAAATCGATTAGTGGCCTTCGGCGTGCCGGCGCGTGCGCTCCAGCATCCAGGTCCAGCCCCTGCCCACGCCGGCGCGGTGCTCCGGCGTAATGAACCCCAGGGCATAATGGTGGAATCGAATCAGCGTTCCACCGTCGGACTCGCTCAATCTGTATTGCACGTTGGATGCGAACGGGAACGACGCGAACAGCGGGCCCACGAACTCGAGCAGCGTGGGTGGCTTGATGGCCTGCACATGCGCCCAGAAGTGGCCGTTGCCGTCGCCCAGGTCCCGGTACCATCGCCCGCCCGGCCACGGCTCGATCGTCATGGGCATGGGCTTGCCTTCCGGCGTCGAGTTACGCGGACCAATTTCTTCGAGGAGCGCCGCAAATGTGTCTTCCAGAGAAGCGCGCACATGCACTTCCTGCTCGATGTTCAGGGTCATGTCTTCCATGCTGAGTTGAGTCTGGATCATCGCCTTCTCCTTCGCGCTGCGATCTCGGAATTCTACTCCCGCGTTTTTTGCCGGGCCATCTCCTCCGCCCGCTCCTTGATGCGGCCCAACTGGTGGCGCCAATAGCGCTCGAAGGTCGCCGCCCACTCATGCACCGGTCGGATCGCTTCGGCGTTGGTCTGGTAGAACTTGTGCCGGCCGCTGCGCCGCATCCGCACCAGCCCGGTGGAGCGCAGCACGCGCAGGTGCTTCGATACCGAGGGCTGATCGAGGCGCAGGATGGCAACAATCTCGCCTACCGGCCGCTCCGCCACCGCGAGCAGCGAAAGGATCTCCCGCCGCTTGGGTTCGGCGACGGCATTGAATGCGTCGGTGGTGGTAGCTGCCCTTGCCATGCATTGAAATATATACCCATATAGGAATATGTCAAGCGGAATTGTGACGAATGAAAGATCGCCAGGCTCCGCCATCCTTGACATACCTATTTGTCTAGGCATATCGTCCGGACATAGAGCTATCTAGGGATTGGCGCTGAAGTCCTGCCATTCTCCGCTGCTTACGCTACGAGGCGACTCGATGGGGATGTTTCGAAGAATCGCAAACCTGCTTTCGAGCAAAAAAGTGGCTGGCGAAATCGAAACCGAGTTGAGCGCGCATCTCGAAATGCGCATTGCCGACAGTATTGCCGCCGGCATGAGCGCGGAAGAGGCGCGTCGCGACGCCCTGTTGCGCTTCGGCAATCTCTCCGTCACGCGCGAGCGCGTCGCCGCTGCTGACGCGGCGCTCGGCATCCATACGCTGTGGGCCGACGTTCGCTTCGGCCTCCGCCAGTTGCGTCGTTCTCCCGCGTTCACCTTCACCGTCATTCTCACGCTGGCTCTCGGAATCGGCCCCAACACGGCTGTCTTCAGCGTGATGAACAGCGTGCTGCTACGCCCCCTCGCCTATCCCCATTCCGAGCAAATCTTTCAGCTGGAGAAGGGAACGCCCTCTGACTCCACCTATTCCGCATCCACCCCGCTCTATCTCGAGTGGCGGCGCGAGAATACGGTCTTCAGCGACGTCGCGGCATATTCGGTCCTGCCGCAGGGCTTCAATCTCGCCGAAAAGAATCGGCCGGAGCGCGTGCCTGGCCTGCGCGTGAGTGCAGAATTCTTCCGAGTGCTGGGCGTCGCGCCGCAGATCGGCCGCGGCTTTGCCGTCGGCGAGGACGCCCCCGGAGCGCGCCCGGTCGCAATCCTGTCGCACGGGTTGTGGCGCCGCCGCTTTGCCAGCGACCCCGACATCCTCGGGCAATCGATCGTGATGGACGGCCGCAGCTACACGGTGATCGGCGTACTCCCCGAAGCATTCCGATTCTTGGCCATTCTGCCGGCCGCCAAAGCCATCGAGGTGTGGACGCCGCTCGAACTTCCAGCCGCAAGCCACGATCCGGCCGGCATTCTCGAGTGTATTGGCCGGCTGCGCGCCGGTGTGAACCCGCAACAGGCGGCGGCGCAGCTGGCGGCGCTCGGCCGCCGTGCTGCGATTGACGTCCCGCCGGCTTTTCCCAGCGATGGCATCGTCACCCTGACGCCGCTGCAACAGCGCATCGTGGGCGACGCGCGCCCCACCATCCTGCTCTTCTTCGCGGCAGTCAGCATTGTGCTGCTGATCGCCTGCGCCAACGTGGCTAACCTGCTGCTTGCACGCATGGCGGGCCGAACGCGCGAAATTGGTGTTCGCACCGCGCTGGGCGCGAGCTGGACCAGAATCCTTCGCCAGATCCTGACTGAAAGCATGGTGCTGGCCTGCCTCGGCGGCACGCTGGGCATGGCCATTGCTTTCGCCTGCGTCCGCGCCCTTGCGGTCCTGGCTCCGCCTTCCATCGCGGACGCCGGCCAAATTCACCTCGATTGGCGCGTGCCACTCTTCGCGCTGTCAGTCTCGGGTCTCGCCGGCCTTGCAGCGGGGTTGCTACCCGCGCTGCGCATGCTTCGCGTGCCCGCCAGCGAAGCCATGCGTGATGCGGCCTCGCGCGGCTCCACGCCGGGCCGGTCGAACCGCAGCCTTTCTTCAACGCTGGTGATCGCCGAGATGGCGCTCTCGTTGTTGCTCCTTGTGGCCGCAGGGCTGTTGATCGAAAGCTTCATACGGCTGGAGCGCGTGAACCCCGGCTTCGATTTCGCCCAAGTCACCACGTTTGAGACGACCCTGCCGGTCGAGCGTTATGGAAGCCCTGCGGCGCTCGACCGCTTCATCCGCGATGCCAGGTCGCGAATCAGTGCTCTGCCAGGAGTGGAAAGTGTCGCGGCGCAGAGCTCCCTGCCCACCCAGCCCACGCTCAGCTTCCCCTTCACCCTCGATGCCGGCCCTCAGCCAAAGGCCGGCGATGGCACCGGAGACAGCGATTACCTGATCGTGAGCGGCGGCTTCTTCCAGGCCCTTCGCATCCCGGTTCTTCAGGGGCGTGCTCTGCTTGAGACTGACAACGCGCAATCGCCCGCCGTCGTCGTCATCAATCAGGCCATGGCGCGCAAGTATTTTCCCGGTCAGGACCCGGTCGGAAAGCGCATTACGATCGCGAAGCCCATGGGCCCGGATTGGGCTGACCCTCCGCGCGTCATCGTCGGCGTATGCGGCGACGTGAGGAATGATTCGATCGAGCAGGTGGCGGAGCCCACGATGTATACGCCGCTGGCCCAGGCTTCGCAACACATGATTACCGTGCTGCTCGGCACTGTCCCGCTGCACTGGACGGTCCGTGCCGCCGGCACCTCTGCTCCGAGCGAGAGCCAGCTTCAAACAGCCATCACGACCGTCGACAGCGAAGAGCCGGTGGCCGAAGTCCGCGGGCTTGCTGACCTGCTCGCCGATTCGCTTGTCCGCTGGCGCTTCAATATGCTGCTCGTCGCTGCCTTCGCAGCCATCGCCCTCGCGCTTGCCGCGGTGGGCATTTACGGCATGATCTCCTACGCGGTAGCCCAACGTACGCAAGAGATCGCCGTGCGCATTGCCCTCGGCGCGCGGCGGAGCGCAGTGCTATGGATGATCATTCGCCAGGCCGCGCTTCTGCTCTGCGCCGGTTGCGTTCTCGGCCTCGCCGGCCTGGCTGCCACCGGGAAGATGTTAGAGGGATTCATTTATGGGATCGGGTGGGCCGATGCGCGCATCCTCACGGCAGTCACGGCGCTCTTATTTCTCGTGGGTCTCGTCGCTGCGTGGCGGCCGGCGCGGCGCGCAGCCGGCGTGCATCCCATGCAAGCCCTCCGCGGCGAATGACCAGCTCCACTTCTCTCTTTTTCTTTGCGTCCTGCGGGAGTAACCGGTTACTATGCGGCCATCATGAGGAATTCAGGTTTCGCTCCCGCTGCTTTCTTGCTGCTTCTCGCGCCCCTCATTCTTGCGCAATCCTCGCCGTCGGCTGTCGATCCCCTGGCGCCAACGCAAGGCGTCAAATCCGCCGAGCAAATCGATCTCGAATGGCAGAAAGCTGTCTCGAAATACGACGCGGAGAGAAGTCGCCTGGTCGCTGAGGCGGAAAAGCAGGCCAATGATGGGCCCTTCCGCCCTGACTGGGCCACGCTGATCAAGTATCAGCAGCCACAGTGGTATAAGGACGCGAAGTTCGGAATCTTTATTCACTGGGGCGTCTACTCCGTGCCCGCCGCGGAGAACGAATGGTACCCGCGCAATATGTATATCCCCGGCGAGGGCGCTTACAAGGACTTCCAGGCGCGCTTCGCCTCCCGCGATCCCGCGCATAAGGATGAGCTCGGCTACAAGGACTTCATTCCGCAGTTCAAGGCCGAGTACTTCGACGCTGCGGAGTGGGCCAAGGTGTTCAAGCAATCGGGCGCGCAATATGTCGTCCCTGTAGCCGAGCATCACGACGGCTTTTCCATGTACGACTCAGGACTCTCCGACTGGACCGTGGTAAAAATGGGCCCCCAGCGCGATACGCTGGGCGAACTGGCTAAGGCCGTGCGCGCCGAGGGGTTGCACTTCGGCCTCAGTTCGCACCGCGTCGAGCACGACTGGTTCATGGAGGGCGGCCGCAGAATCCGCTCCGACGTGAATGACCCGAAATACGCCTCACTCTACGGTCCCGCGCACGAATCGATCGAAGATGAGGGCGGCGGCCTGCTCAACAACTGGACTTATGTCAGCGACGCCTGGCTGCGCGACTGGCTGGCCCGCGACACCGAGCTGGTCGAAAAGTACAAGCCTGAAATCTTCTACTTCGACTGGTGGATCGGACAGCCGCGCGTCCGCAACGCTCTGGCCGAATTCGCGGCCTTCTACTATAACTACGCCGTGGCGCACGGTTACACCGGGGTCATCAATTTCAAGGATTACGCGATGAATTGGAAGGCCGGCGTGCGCGACTTTGAGCGCGGCCAGTTGGACCACATCGTCACCGATCACTGGCAAACCGACACGTCGATCAGCGACAAGAGCTGGGGCTACATCGAGCACGACACCTTCAAGTCGTCCGAGTTTCTCGTTCACGAGCTTATCGACATCGTGAGCAAGAACGGCAACCTGCTCCTGAACTTTGGCCCCAAATCTGATGGCACGATTCCCGACGAGATCAAGACGCGGCTGCTCGAGATGGGTGCGTGGCTCAAGGTGAACGGCGACGCCATCTATGCCACCACTCCATGGAAGACCTTCGGCGAAGGCCCGACGCGGGTGACCGGCGGCGCGTTTCACGACACCGACACGAAACCCTATACGGCGCAGGATTTTCGCTTCACGGCGAAAGGCGCCAACGTCTACGCCATCGGCATGGCCTGCCCGGCCGACGGCAAGGCGACGATTCACTCACTGGGCTGGGCGCATGAAGGCGCATCACTGCCGATCGGCTCCGTCGAGTTGCTCGGTTCCTCAGGCAAAGTTACATGGACGCAGGGAGCCGATGCGCTTGATGTCACGCTGCCTGCCGGGGCCGATTGCAAGTATGCCTACGCGCTGAAGCTGTCGCCGGCAAAGTAGACTTTCTTATGATCTCGCGCCGGCAATTCGCTGTCGGGTTCGGCGCCGGCTCAGCAGTTGCCCTGCTGGCCCGCCGCGCTCGCGGATCCCGGATGGGTCCCGAGGCCGATCTCGCTCGCATCGCTCATGATCCCGACCGGCCCGAATTCCATTTCCTCGCCCCGCATAACTGGATGAACGACCCCAACGGCCCCATCTTCTGGAAGGGAGAATACCACCTCTTCTACCAGATGAATCCGCATGCGGCCGTCTGGGGCGATATGCACTGGGGACACGCGGTGAGTGCCGACATGGTGCATTGGCGCCATCTGCCCATCGCGCTCGCGCCCACGCCGCACGGCCACGACAGCGAAGGCTGCTTCACCGGCTCCACGGTCGTCTCGGGCGGCCGGCCTACCATCATCTACACCGGAGTTCAAAACGCACCGGCCGAGCAGGCGACCATCCGCGACGGCGCCAACAAGCTGCGCGAAACGCAATTGCTCGCCGTCGCTGAAGATGATTCGCTGCTACGCTGGAAGAAGGAGGCTGAGCCAGTCATCGCCGCGCCCCCGCCGGGCATGAATGTGACCGGCTTTCGCGATCCATGTCCGTGGCGCGAAGCCGGCGCATGGTATCTCGGCATCGGTTCCGGCGAGCGCGGCAAAGGCGGCTGCGTTCTCCTCTACCGCTCTGAGGATCTGCGCCACTGGGAATATCTCCATCGCCTCGCTGAAGGCGAGCCGAGCGGCCGCGCCGAAACCAACCCTGTTGAGTCTGGCGAAATGTGGGAGTGCCCGGATGTATTCACCATCGGCAAAAAGCATTGCCTACTCTACTCCACTGAAGGCAAAGTCATCTGGACCACCGGTGACTACGACGACCAGGCGCATCGTTACACAGTAATGCGCAGCGGCATCCTCGACCACGGCTCCTACTACGCTCCGAAGAGCTTCCTCGCACCCGGCGGTCGCCGCATTCTCTGGGGATGGATCACGGAATCGCGCCCCGATGCCGAATTCTCGCGCGCGGGATGGGCGGGCGCCACATCGCTCCCGCGGGTGCTCTCCATCGGCGCTGAGGGCCAGCTTGAGATGCGTCCCGCGGTGGAACTCGAAACGCTGCGCGGCGCCGCCGATCAAATCAGCGTCAAACCCGGCGCGCCATTCCGGCGCAATCTCGATTCGTTGCGCCAGGAGCTTACCTTGCATATCCCGCCTCTACGACGTTCGGCCGTGACCACGCGCCTGCGGATGAACGGAAGCGCGAAGTGGGAGCTCACTGTCGACGTGCCGGGAAACACGGTGCGGTGCGGTCAAATAGAATTCGCGCTGCCCGGCCAACCATGGCCGCGGCCCGAGCTTCGCATCTTTCTCGATGGGTCGATCGTCGAAGCCTTCCTCGGCGGCCGCGAAGCGATCACCAGCCGCGTCTATGGCCTTCGCCCGGGCCAGTGCGAGCTCGAAATCGAAGTGGCAGGCGATCGCGCGATCACTATCGATCTCTGGCCGCTGAACCCCATATCTCAAGATAGGTTGACGAGTTAGCTGCTAGTTAGTCTTTGCCGCCTGCTTTACCAATCGCAATACAACCCCGGTTCTTTCCATAAGCGTCCAACTTCGAGACGCATCTGCTCCGGCTCCGGAGATGCATTCGATAGAAGATCGTCGCGCTCGCGCGAGTCTTTCCGCGCCGCGGCCTTTTACATACCTGCACTTGAGGTGATCTATATGATCTGTGAGTTCCCTATCTCGTCGTCTCTGCTCGCTCTCGCCGTGCTTGCTCCCGCCATGCTACGCGCGCAGATCGCGCCTTCGGCAGAAGCGCCGAACTTTGAGCTCTATGGCGGCTACTCCTATGTCTTTCACCAGTAAGCGCCCACGTTCCAGCGCCCGGTGGGCGGCGGAATGAGCGGCTGGGACGGCTCGCTGCGCGTGCCCGTTCCGCTACTTCCATCTTGGCTCGGAGTGAAAGGCGATGTGTCAGGCAGCTATGTTTCCGATAACTTCAACTTCCATCCGCACCAGTATTTCTTCCTGCCCGGCCCACAGGTTTCCTTCCATCTGCGACACTCTACGGTGTTCCTGCACGGGCTCGTGGGCAGCGCGCACCTGAGCGAAAATGCGCAGCCGGATTTGAGCGACGATAACACGCTCGCGGTCGCGGTAGGCGGCGGCGTGGACCTGGGTGTCTCGCGCGCGTTCGCGTGGCGCTTTACGGCTGATTGGTATAACACCCGCTACAACGCCACCACGCGCAACTATTCCGAGATCACCAACTCGAACGGACGGGTCTCCACCGGGCCGGTGTTCCGCTTCTAGACGAGCGCGCACCAACAGCCGCCGGCGCATATCCGGCTTTGGAAGGGCACGGCTGGCAGGCCAGGGCTTCAGCACTGACTGCCGTGCAAGCTCAAAAGGCAGCGTGCGCGCGTACCATCCGCCGCGCCCGCATCCGGTATAGTTTGCGCAAGGGATTCCCTTCCTTGAGGATCATTGCGCATGGCTTTGGATCGCCGCAGCTTTCTCGCTTCCGTTAGCGGTATGAGCGCCTTCTCGCCGCTTCTGCCAGGCATCCTGTTTACGCTGGCCGCGCAGGCGCAGGAATCAAAACCGCATTCCGAACCCGAACTCGCCGAAATCACGCCGGAGATGATCGACCGCGCAGCGGAGCTCGCCGGCGTAGGCCCGTTCTCCGGCGAGCAGAGCAAGATGATGCTCGACGGTCTGAACCAGCAGCGCGAATCGTAC
>Ga0335073_10012511_pt1 | contig 11914 bp, 11 predicted proteins | sample Lox_Sample_22_FD_207093 | JGI IMG/M metagenome (GOLD analysis project Ga0335073, IMG submission 207093) | Soil microbial communities from Loxahatchee National Wildlife Refuge, Florida, United States - Lox_Sample_2.2 | ecosystem: Environmental > Terrestrial > Soil > Wetlands | place: USA... | reverse complement strand
GGCGAAGGCTCTGCCGGATGAGGCGGACGGGGAGAAGGAGGCGGGCGAGGAGAAGAAGTAGTGTGGTTTCTCGAGCCGTGGCTTTGGGCCGGGTGCGGCGGCGTGCGCGGCGGAGACGCGTAATGCCTGCTTCCTTCTTTTCTACCTCCTAAGGCATCCATTTTCCCCCAACACTACTTTACCCTACCTTTTTTTCATGTCGAACCATTAGCGACAGGTGACGAGCATTATGTATACGAACGGGGTTTTTTTCTTTGTGGGTGGGCTGGCTGCGGAGCAATGTCGAATGTAGAGTAGACGTTTTGTCGTAGCCGGATCGATGGATAAGCCAGATACAACTGTAATGCGGAACTCTTTTCTTCACTAGAGGTACGTCTCGGAGAAATTTCTGTTACAGATTGCGTGCTATTTTCATCGCTGCGGAATGGACCATCTTAGCAGCACACCGGCCCGACAACTAGGCAATTGTCTAGAACTACGCATATGGGCGGCACTTCATCGGCCGCTATTGCAGCTATCAGAGCCACTACAAGATCTTAAGGGCTGACGTCGATCTTTGCTGAATTGGTATAAACGTTTGCGATACGATAGCAGTGGGATGCACATCGAGCATGGGAATGCACATCAAGCATAGCTAGCACACCGTCTCACTTGATAAGCAAACCCTGCGTGCACGGGTGGTTGGATATCTTTGTTGAATATAAACCACGGCGCTACATGACTGAGGACGGAGTTCCGAATTTTCGTCTAGTGATAAACTACATATCTCACTCCTTTCCGAAGCGCTATGGAGAAGACTTTTCAACATGATTCAAATTCATCGGGCCGAATGCATTACTCAATTTGGTCGATGCTCGTATATAATTCCTCTCGACCGGTCAGTTCCGTACCTGATAACCTCGTTTTTAATAACCAGGTCCTCGGTTCAAGGCACCATGAGGCCTTTTTCAAGCGCGTAGCAGTGGTGCAATATCGACATTCACGATGGCTGGCGTAAAAGCTGCGTTCGGGTGCAGCCTTGGTAACCAATGGGTGGCACCACGATAATTGCAGATGGAGTGATCAATGGCTAAGTAGCATTCGCGAAGCACTATCGATTGCCGTAGGGCGACATAGTAGGCAAAATGGATGGTGTGGTGGAGTAAAGGACGCGGATGTCTCGTCATGGCATGGAAGCGGTCAGCTGTGTCTCGCATTGGCCGCTATTCATAGACCGATACGGAGGTGGATTGCCTAGTGGTTGGAAGCAGGGTTAGGGTAGTTGGGGAATGCCAGCACAAGGCCAGCCGATCGGGAGGAAGCAAGGGACGATGAGCATCAGAGGCTCAAAGTTGGTAGGCGGAGTTGGGCGCTGGGAAGGCGAGCCAGCGAAAGAGATCCAGACGGAACTTTTCCAAACCATGCCGTCGCAGCTGCACGCTTGCAAATATGCCGACCCTAGCTGTATTGGCCATGCAGAAAAGCGAAAATGCCCTCCTCCTACTTGTTGCTCAATTGCCACGCATTTTCTCGGCGCGCCTCCACACGATACTTGGCAGCCCGAAGCGGGCTGAAGATGAAGACAGCAGTGCTGATAATGGGTAATGGATGTGTCACGGAAACCCAAGCTGCTTAACAAGTTGATCCAATCATCAAGTACCCGATGTTCTTGTCCCTTGTGGCGTGCGAGGTGCGACATCAGCCAAATACTTTTGTGCTTTGTACACGCCAGCGCATCCCGGCCCACGAAACGAATGTTGGCATTCACGCTTGCATCATATCGAACCATCCGTGACCAGCGTGGATACTTGATTTCGAAGTGCCGAACCCGGAGAGCTTCCACTTCCAGTGCTTCCGGACCAGGATGCTGGGAAATCCAGCTTTGCAGTCCCAACGGCATTCGGCCCATGGGTTTCGATTTTTTGCCGTCTTGCCTCCCTGCAATGAGACGGCCTGCTTCTGTCATGACATGCGGAGCTTCGTGAAGCACTCGATTACATGGGCCCGAAGGTATGGGCAACCTTGACTGCCATTTCCAACTTTCCGTCCGCGTTACATTTAAGGCTCTTGGCCATCGTGTACGATTCTCTCGCTTCTCTGCTGGTGTTGGCAATCGTTCGAGTCTTTATCTAGTGTGTTTCTGTACTCGTTTGGGCGGTCTTAGGTGCTAGCTGCGCATGCAGTAGCCTGTATAAGTGCGCTTGGCTCTGGTCGAGTCTTGCCCAGCAAGCCACTCAGCGCCGCGTCGTCGATCCAGCCTCCCCCATTTATATGGTGAGACGAGACACTTTTTTTCTCGCCCTACAAGCTTCCCTCAGAGCTTCGGCCCTCTGAGAACATCTTCACGAACTCAATGATCTAACGGGTTTGCGATATGACAAGGTAGTCACTACTTTCGTTCAAATACCATCACTCTTTGGTGTATACGGTCGCTTTTGCCTGGAGCTTTGGAAGTGATTATCCCAATCACTGTAATTTCACCATGCGCCTAATCCGAAATCTCGTACTTTCGTTTCCTCTCGTCGCCTGCGTACTCTCGCAGAGTCGTCCGGAACCGTCAGATGTTGAACCTCTGCCGGAGAATCAAGATCAATTTCGCGAGCTGCTCGAAGCACTACCGGAAGAGTCGATACACGCAGCACTCCATGAAAACCTGCACCCGAAATACCAGGACGGTGTCTACGAGCACGACAAAGCTGCATTGGAAGCGGTACACTCAGTCAATGCCCCATTGGCTACTCGAGTGCTCGCAGTAGCAGCTCTCGATCTTATCAAGAGACAAAATATCTCCGTGGCCTCCACCACGTCAACACCAGACCCACCCAGTGATCCTACAAGCTCTGCCACAGGTGCCGCTGACCCGACTACCTCATCGACTGCAGTTATTGTCCCCGTTGTTGTCTCAAGCACAGACAGCGAAGGAAACGTCGTTACTTCAACAACATCTGCCATAGCCGTAGCATCCGAGAGTATCGTGGTTGGAGTTACTACAACAAACTCTGCAGGCTCGACGATTGTGACTTCGAAGACGGTTCCTGCTGCCATTGTCGTCTCGAATGGCATCACTGCAACCACACCGGTTTCCGTCTATTCGCCACCTGTACTTCCAACGGCTTCGAGCGGACTATATGACGTTACCACCACAGACAGCTTCGGAAATACGGTGGTGCTTTCGAGTGTGTCCAGTGGTGAAGTACTCACGACAACCGACGCAAGGGGAAAGACATTTGTCACAACCTTCACTCCTGGCGGAGGTCGAGTTAGCAGTCTCGTCCTGATTACCACAACTCTGCCGGATGGACAGGAGAGCACAATCACCAGCTTTGCTGTTGCCAGTGATACTACTCCTACAGGAAGTGCAGGTGCAAGCGCACCGAGTCCAAAACTGCAGAGCGGCGTTGCTGTTCCAAGAATGGTCGGTAAACAAGGTATCGCCTTCATCGGTGGAGCCATCGGAGCAGCAGTCCTGCTATAAAAAGATATTATGAAATATACGACTTATACGATTTGGGACGGCATAGCGTGGCTTAAATATGTGCATAGTATGAATAACCGGATGGTCATGGACTCTCCTTAAATACCCCCTGATGCGAACGGTAGGCAATGGCTTTGAATTGAGATAATCTGGAATGGCTGATAGAAAGCCGATGATTACAGAAGTATCGCTATCGTACCGCGGCGATATTCAATTAATCATGTTACGTCCCATGGTTCCAAACTTTTGTGATTATGTCTATCTACTCTCAGTTTTCTAACGGTTAAATTCTCGATTTGCTGGTCTTAGTAATGGCCTGCAATCAGTGCTCCGCACGCTCCGCACTTAACTGCATCGTCATCATCTGGCTCATAAACCAACTTCCGCTTTCAACATATCTCATGCAGAATTACCACCATGGATGAAGCCAAAGGTTTGAGCGCTTTACCGAATGAACTTCTTTTTCAAATCATATCCTATGCCGGAACATTGGATAAACCGCCACCAACAGCTTTAACGTACAAAGGAGAAGAGCATGTGAAGTTTACTCCTACTTTGCAGCACCCATTGAAGGCTATCGGAAGTGTCTGTAAGAGATGGCAACAAATTGCACTGCCCATGTTGGTTCGGGATTCTTGCGTATCTCTTCGGGTCCAGAGAGAATTCTATCCAAGTCGAAGATTCCTTCACGTGTGCATGGGATTGATGCTGGTCTTGAAGACTAGACGAGACTTGATAGGTCATAAAAGCTTTATCCAAAGGATCTTGGATCGGTATGATGAAGGTAGAAAACCTAGCGAAGCGTACGTAGAAGACACTCTAGTCAAGCTTGACGGAAGCTTTCTGGATGCTCTGCCCCGCGGTGAACGACACCTTCGGTGGATCGTGAGCATGCATAGCGAAACCGAAGCGTTACTTCAGTTTATCTCTCAACATAACCTTCAGCATTACGTTAGAACTCTGAGCATCCACGCGGAACAAGCCATGCAGAACCGTCCGTACCATGTGGAAAGCCGCATTAACAAAGAGCTGTGTCTTCTCTGGAAACGTATCTTCAGGACCATTAAACCGACATCTATTACCATTGTTGCTCCACCAACAACGATGGTAGACCTAGGCAGTTCAAAAGAAGAAACTTTCGACACATGGGCGTTCGAGATGCGCTATCACTTCCTGGAGTTCAGGTTGGCCAGAGAGGAGGAAACCGACTCGGACAGAATCAAACGGGAGGACTACGAGCGTCGCATCGACAATGCCATGCTACCTCTCCATCAACGTCGCCCTTGGACACACTTGATCTACAACGAAGGAACCATGATCCGAGGGTACTCACACTATGAGTGGCAGGAGAAAGAGCCACCGAAATTGCTTCGAGGAATACTCAACAGCATCTGTTCGTCTCAACGTTTCTCCCACATTCCACAAATCAGATCCTTCGCATACATCTCGTACTTTCCGTACAGCGAACACGTCCGCAACGTCATGATTTCGTTGTCGAATCTTCAGTCGCTCAGGCATGTCGCAGTTCGCTTCGCAGATACGGACATCATATCAGACCCGGAGAAACTGGGCAAGGGACAGAGTGCAGACTGTTGGCAAGAGTGGGATCTTAGCTACAGAGCTGTTGCAGGATCTGCCATGTGGTTTTCGAAGCCAGGAACTACATTCGAGAGCTACGATAGTCAAACTCCTGAAGTGATGACGACCATTGTTGATAATGTGAGCGCTATAGCTCCATATATGCGGAGAGATGGGACACAACTGCGGTGGATTAAAGGTGATCCGGAAGAGGAACCTTCCACAAAAGTTCAAGAATAGATACGACATGACTTCAAGTGGCTGCTCACTGATTTATGTATTATTAGCAACTGGTAGTTCTTGAATTGATTGGGATGAAGTCGTAGCAAATCATTGAATATTCAAGAAAGAACAATTAAAGCTACATATCTTAGGACCGTTTCGTCCGCACCCAAAACTTGAAGTAGATACAGTTCAAACGCCTCTTTCCAAATGACGGCCGGTGCCGAGTCGTGATGGTATCAGCTTGCAAAAACATTTAAACGCTAGTTTCCAAGTATGCAAAACCAGGCCATGTCAACATTGGCCGAAAATGATTAACCAAAACACCAGATGCAATACGCCAACTCTTACAAGCCGCTCCTTTACTTCTTTCTCCTCCTCATCACCTTCTTCTTCAATTCAACGAACGCAAGTCAAGCGAACAGCCGACGGAGCCGTTCGCCAAACCAACAGACCAGTACTCGCTTCTCACGCAGTGCCAATCCAACCCACACCAAACAGCACATTCCCAGAGAGTCCCTCCCCTCTCCATCAGGCGTCGCCGTCCGCGCCATCGCTGCCGTCCGCATCGCGCCAGGCCCTCCGCACAGGAGGCGTCGACTCGCGCACCGGGCCGGGGCGCAGCCAGTCAGCGGCGCGCGGCCGCAGCGGCGCATCCGCAGCACCGCCCTCGCCCTCGGTGCGTCCCCGCCCCGGGGCCAGCGGCAGCAGCGGCACAGCGTCAGCGACGCGCTCCTCGCGTCAGCGGCCGCGGCGGCGCATCGGGCCGGGCCGCAGGGCGCCGGGGATGGCGGCGGGCTCGGGGTCAGCGGCGCTGGCGCTGGACCCGCTGCGCGGGCTGAGCGGGCCCGCCGACACGGGCGTCGGCCCGGCGGGCTCGGCGTGGCGCAGCGGCGACACGGGGCTGCGGGCGGAGGCCGTGGACGGCGGACGCAGCGAGCCCCGCGGCGAGGGCAGCGTGCCCGGCGCGAACGCCGTGTCGCCGATCATCTCGAACACCGGCGCCGGCGACGCCAGCTCCGAGGGCCCGTGGGACGACGGCGCGCGCGACTCCAGCTCCGACGCGTGGCCGTCGGGCGCGTGCTTGGCGGCCCAGGCGCCGTTCTCGCCGCCGAGCTCGGCGACCTGGCGGCTGTCGGCTTCCGCCATGTCGCTGCCGTCGGCCAGCGACACGGGCTTGTAGTCGCCCTTCGCGGCGTCGGCGCCGGGCCGCGCCTTCGCCGAGTCCTCTAGCTCGGCGATGCGCGCTTTGGACTGCCGCCGCCGCCGGAAGAAGAACAGGATCAGGGCGAGGATCGCGATGATCGCCGCGGCGCCACATCCGGCTGCTATGCCGGCGATTGCGCCTGTGGAGAGGCCGGACGAGCTGCTGGAGGATGTGGATGGAGAGTGGATTGTGACGATGCGCTCGGCCGGCATGGGATTCGAGAAGTTGGCTTGGCTGATGGTGAAGTTGCGGCGCTCGTAGTCCACAACTAAATAAGCTTCCTGAAGCAAAGCACGACCAATGGTGTTTTGGCTATCGTTTGCTGCACGACGGATAGGGAAGTAATTCTGATTGCTTGAGTATATGGGCCATCCGATTGTCAAGTCAAAAGCGGAATACGGCAGGACAATGTCTGTGAAGTTGCCGTTGTCGAAGGAAGTGGCACCAATTTTGAAGGTGAATTGAGGGTTGTAGGATTGAAGTGTTGTGTGCATGGAGTCATTAACAAGGTAATATCCTGTGGAATTGTCGTACGTCAAGCCTAGAGCCGCTGCAAAGTTGTCGCACACGGGACCTGGCATCCACAACTCGGAGACAGTTGAGTCTATTAGGGCGAGAAATTGATTCGTTCCAGTAGTAAAAGAGTTCACACCTAGGAGAGTGTTGGAGCCAACGATTGACTGAATACCAACTGTGAGAGACTCGGCGTCTGCGGATGCGAAGGGAAGTGAGATTCCAGAGTTATTGAATCGTGATGCGTCGTATCCGCCAAGAACAAGATTCCCAAACACACCAGCCCCGTTCGCATACGACGCACCGGCGGTATATCCATATGATAGACTCGGTATCAGATTGTCTGATTTCAGGTTGGTGAGCAAGCTCGGAACGGAGGGACTAGAGCTTGAGAAAGAATCGGGACGGTCCGACAGGCCGAGTATTCCAAGTAAGAAGTCCTTGGCCGCGATACCGGCTACGATCTGGCCTCCAAGTCCCAATCCTCCAGACGATCCATTGCCACCGTTCAGACTAACCACGTCGTATCCATATTCGCCGTTTCCAGTGAGATTAAGATTATCTTCCAGGCCCAAGGCGTAGATGCCGGATTGAACCCAAGTCGATGACTCGTTGGTCTGAAATCCTTGACTCGCGACTCCATTAAACGGTTCGGCACCTCTCAATTGGGCGCAGTTGCTTGGGTCTCCAGCAATACATCCTTCAGGAACAGGCACCCAGGTTTCGGAGCTGGACGTGGATATCAGAACGCGGAAATTTTGAGGAGGGGTACCGATTCCAATTTCAAAAGTGGACCACGATCCATCATCGCCGTCGAACTTTTGGCTTGGATTCACGACGTAGGGCGCGGGAAGGGTGGTAGCGCGTGGTTGCAGAGGCATGGTGAACGAGTGTAGAGTTTGTGTGGGTTACAACCGCACAGAGAGAGGCGGAGGGCCGTGGAAGTCGTTGTAAGACAAGGTCGAAATGTACAAATGAGCCGAAATCGCCGAGAGTTAAGAGGCAGCGTCAGACATGACCTGTCAGACTGTCGACTGCGACGATGGCAGAAGTGAAGATGTTCGAGGATGCAATTGTGAAGAGCGGATGAGACGAGAAAAGTGTCGAGCGAAAGGTCAGCGAATTTAGAACAGCAAGAGCAGGATCGTACGACTGGGCGATGGTATCTTGGAGGCCTGCCCAGCTGAACGGCGGAGGCTCAGCACTCGACGTGGTTGGTTGTGGGTGTAAGGAGAGCTGCGGCCAACTTTGGCCATCCACAGAACGAACACGCGCGATTGAGGCTGTGAGGGCTTAGGATGACTGGCTTTGCGCATGCAGTTCATTTACTCAGTAGCTACCAGACTTGGCAGACATTTGGCAGTGTCTTTCATACCCGGAACAATGCGTGGGAGAAAGGAAAAGCGTTGAGTTTGCTGGAACGCAGCCACTAATTAGAATGAATGTCCGATCAAGTTCGAGCAGCAAAAGTGGCATCTAGAGTCAGGTAATCACTCATGGACTTTGAAGGCCCTGCATGCGCTCGTCTTTGATGCTGGATTCTGTCATCGGCCGTGGTAATAATGAGTGTCATCCCGTGTATGGTCGCATTCCTCCCCCCGCAAACGGTCCCAAGGCTTCCCATGAATGTTTATCCAACCGGCCGTTGCACGCACAGCCATGGGTGCGCGGTATAAGCTGCAATGGTGGGTTCGTTTTCGGTTGGTGTGCTGCCCTTCCGAGTCCAGGACGGCTAGTGAATGGTCCGTCTTTATCGATTTTCGCTTTGTCCCTCTTTTTCTGCTGCATCTCCTCGCTTCGGCACTTGGTTCTTGATTGCTGGTGCGCATTCCATTCCATCTCTGATGGACAATCACTCCCCTGCGGCGGGATCCTTCCGCTACCAATTGCATGGCAGTGAAGACGGGATCCCTATAATATCGGCAGGGGTTGAAAGAAACAGAGGGGCAGACGCCCGCATGCAGGTTCATTCGGGGGCTTCATTCCACGCTACTCTACCCACACTACTCCCAAAGCCGGCCGATTGGTTTGTCGCACCAAAAGATGACCTGCCAACTACGCTGCCCATCGCATTCGCTATTCTTAGCGTGCCATTCGTACATGCCCGTCCCATTGACTTCGTTTCCAATCTTTTCTTTATGACGACCATCAGGTATCTTTCGATAATTCTCTGTTGCTGCCATGTGACCGTGATCTTTGGATCCGAGGGCTTTCCCTCAATTCTGGCTGTCTGCTGTAGTAGTGTACTGCCAATTGCTGCTGCCCCTTTCCCTGTCAACGCGGTCAATCACCGCCTTTTCTGGGGCCTGTACCGAACTCCCACTGCCGTAATAACGGCGTCAAGTGCGCCCCCTTTGCTGGACAATTGGTGACTGGCCAGTGGGCCCCCGTAGCTATCACATTCAGCCTTGAGGGTTCGGTGCTCAGTGCGGGATCTGCAATCTCACCCTGGAAGAGCTTAGGATTATTTGGTAACCCCCGAATCAAGTCGTAATCCTGGATCATTCGACCTTTCGTCTCGTAAAAACCTCGAAAAGCGCGGAGACCCGACGGCAAAAGCTTATGATCAAGAAGCCTAAATTGGGCCGCAAGAAATACTGCTGTGGAAATACTTCGTTGGTCGCTCACGCAGCTTCCATCAAGCTTGCACCAAACATTTCGCCTTCTGTTTACCCGATCGAAACGTCATACCATGAAGACCGACGTACGGTTACGCCCATCGTGGCGTATTCTTCTCTTTCTCGAAGCAACATTGCTCCAACAAGCGCGAACCATTCTTTCGCAAGTCAACGAGTCTACCACGCCTATTTCCTCCAACCAAAACTCCACTTTCTCTCCAAACTCTTCTCTCTTTTCCGCTCCTGTAGGAGCAATCACGGCATTCTCCACATGCGCACCATGTTCCGTCGCAGTCACTGAAACCCTCCTCTCCTTTCCAGTCCCAGTAAACGAAACAACTGAGACCGCAACCGCTACTGTGATACCATACGTCACCGAGTATCCAGACGGCACCAATGTCACCTCTTATTCCACCTACAGCGATTATAATCCCACCGCGGCTTTAAACAACAACTTCACAGCTCCAAGTACTACACCTCTAACTTGGACGACCCTTGGATTCACCTTAACGTATCCAACCACCTACCTGGCGTATCCCTCACCAGAAGCAGGCAAAAATGCTATCCTCACCGAACAAGGGACGTCGTACTGCTACGTCGAGAACTTTACCCTACTCACCCATCTCCCGTCCTCATCTCTCCTCATCGTGTACAACGAGACGCTCTTCGGCGGGACGGGCACGCCCGCGCAAACCGGCATCGCGCAAACCGGCACCGCGCAAACCGACACGGCCGCGCCACCGAGCAACGACGCCGTCTCCCTCGCACTCGAAACGACCGCCTCCGCCTACATGAGCCTGTCGTCCTCACTCCTCTCGTGGCTCGACACGCTCCCGCAGCTGTCGGCCATCGTGGGCGGCGACCCGCGCCGCTGCAGCCAGACGGTCGGCCCGTTCACAGGCGAGGCCTCGGCAGCGACCACGGTCGCGCTCACGCCGCCGCCGCCCACCGCCGCCTTCGTCCACACCTCCGTTGCCGTGCTCACCTCTACCGGCGCCGCCGTCACGTCCTCTGCCTCCAGCCTGCCTGACCAGGGGCAGAGTCCCGCGGGCGGCGCGTCGGGCGCCGGCGCGGCGCAGACGGGCGGGTCGGGCGAGAGCGGCGGCGGCGGCGGCGGGTCGACGGGAGCCGGGTCGGGCGGCGGGTCGTCTGGCGAGTCCGGGAGCGGCGGCAGCGGCAGCGGCAGCGGTGGAGGAGGACTCGGCGCGGTGGTGGGCAGCGCAGCGGCGCAATTCGCCTCCACCGCGGCGGTCACGCCTGCGCCGGTGATCACGGTGGGCGCGTCGACGTTCGGCGTGGCGACGGGCGGCGCCGGCGGCGTGGTCATCGGCGGCGGGCTGGCCACCGTGCCGCCCAACTCCGCCGTCGCCATCAACGGCGTGTCGGTCTCGCTCGAGGTGTCTGGGTCGACGACGGCGCTGGTGGTCGGCGGGTCGACCGTTCCGTTGGGTGGTGGGGCGACGACAGATGACCTTTTGGTTTTGGGGTCGCAGACGTATACGGAGTCCAATGGGGTGTTTGTGATTGGCGGGACGACATTGACGGCTGGTGGAGAGATCGTGGTCGGTGGCACTACTGTTTCGCTCGAATCTGGAGGCAGCGTTGCGGTTGTGAATGGCCAGACCGAGACTCTAGCCGCAACGACAAGCGGAGTGAACACCGGCTCGGTAATCATGTCTGGGATTGGCGTTACGAATTCAAGTTCGGGGGCTTCTGCTACACATAAATCTGTAGCTGGCACTTTTCATGCATCGGGAAGCGTGGTCGCGATCATTGCAGGCGTTGTTGTTGCGCTCGGCGCAGCGCTTTAGGATTTCAATATGGCAAAGGTATGACGAAAAGGCACGTCTACGGTTGGGACCAACAAGGATACTACGAATGCCTATGTAACGTCCGTCCCTACGACGAAGGACGCACGCCGTGACGGGACAAACCATAGGTACTTTGAAATCAAGCGACTTTGACTCTTTGAGCGCATTGAATTTTGCAGTGGTTTGGTGTCAGTCATGTTGTGTGCCCAATCCAGAACACTCCTTACCCCAACACTTCGAAAATTACGATCGCGTCATCGCCGTCGCGCCTAATTGCGGAGAGCCTCCCGTCAAGTTCTAACAAGACGCCTCGACCCACAGAACCACCATCGAGCTCATTTCGCCTTTCAAACTCATTAAACGGCTTGATCTGGGTTTCCGAGTCTTTCCCCCATATGCTATGAGCCCTGTGGCGGCCGTGGCCCGCGTGTTATGCCGGGTCGCCACATCGTTGGTACCTCTGATTTAAGCGATTAAGGATCCCTGGTCAGGGCGTGACAGCTAGGCACAT
>Ga0335073_10012510_pt1 | contig 11915 bp, 9 predicted proteins | sample Lox_Sample_22_FD_207093 | JGI IMG/M metagenome (GOLD analysis project Ga0335073, IMG submission 207093) | Soil microbial communities from Loxahatchee National Wildlife Refuge, Florida, United States - Lox_Sample_2.2 | ecosystem: Environmental > Terrestrial > Soil > Wetlands | place: USA: Florida... | reverse complement strand
ACCGGAAATTCGTCGATCGCAAGCGGCACCTCGGCTTCGGCGACCGTGATGCCGCGCAGCTGGCTCGCGCGGACCTCGATATCGGCCACGGGCTCGACGCCGCCGCCGCCATCGTTCCTCGGACTGACGCGGATGTCGGCGCCCATGCGACGCAGCAGGTCGAGGAGCCCCGTGCGCGTCGGATTCACCCCCACGTTGGTGAGCGTGAGGCACGGGCTGCCCGCGAGGCAGGCGGCCACGATGAGGAAGGCGGCGGAGGAGAAATCCGCGGGCACCGCGACGCTCGTGCCGCGCAGCTGCTGCCCGCCCTCGAGCGTGATGCTGCGGCCCTCGTGCCCGAGAGCGACGCCGAAGGCGCCGAGCATGCGCTCGGTGTGATCGCGCGAGGGAGCGGGCTCGGTGATGCAGGTGCGGCCCGCGGCATAGAGTCCGGCGAGCAGCACCGCGGACTTCACCTGCGCGCTCGCGACCGGCAGGCTGTAGTGGATGGCACGCAGCTGCGCGGTGCCCCTGATCTCGACCGGCGGCCGCCCGTCGTGCGTGCGGATCTGCGCGCCCATCATCGCCAGCGGCACCACCGCGCGCTGCATCGGCCGGCGCATGAGCGATGCATCGCCGATGAGCGTCGAGTTGAAGTGCTGCGGCGCGAGCAGCCCGGTGAACAGCCGCATCGCCGTGCCGGCGTTGCCCATGTCGAGCGGCGCGGCCGCACCCGTCAGGCCGCGGGCGCCGACGCCATGAACGAGCACCTGCGTCGCCTCGGGGCGCTCGATGCGCACGCCGAGGGCGCTGAGCGCCCGCAGCGTCGAGAGACAATCCTCGCCGGCCAGGAATCCGCTGATACGGGTGTCGCCCGCCGCGATCGCGCCGAGCATCAGCGCGCGGTGCGAGATCGACTTGTCGCCGGGCACCGTGAGGGTCCCGGCGATCGTCCCGCCCGGACGGAGGCGGTAGCGCTGCGCGGAGGCGGGAGCCGCTGCGCTCACTGCACCGCCCGCGGATAGGAGCCGAGCACGCGGAACAGCGATGCCCGGCGCTTGAGTGCGGCGAGCGCCTTCCTCACGTGCGGCTCATCCGCATGCCCCTCGCAGTCGATGAAGAAGACGTAGTCCCACTTGCGCCGGTGCGAAGGCCGCGACTCGATGCGCGTCAGGCTCACCCGGTGCCGTGCGAGCGGCTCGAGCAGCCGATAGAGTGCCCCGGGCGCATCGGTGTGTCCGACCGAGACGAGCAGCGTGGTGCGGTCCGCGCCGCTCGGGGTGAAGAGCTTGCGTCCCAGCACCAGGAAGCGCGTGGTGTTGTCGGCCCGGTCCTCGATCTCGGCGGCCAGCACCTTCAGGCCATAGACCTCGGCGGCGGTCGAGCCGGCGATCGCCGCACTGCCCTTCTCGTCGCGCGCGCGGCGCGCGCCTTCGGCATTGCTCGACACCGGCACCTGCTCGACCCCCGGCAGGTGCTGCTCGAGCCAGCCGCGGCACTGGGCGAGCGACTGCGGGTGGGAGCAGACCCGCTCGATGCGTGCCAGCTCGCTCATGTTGCCCATCAGGTGGTGACGGATGCGCAGCTCCACCTCGCCGCAGATCTTGAGCGGCGAGCTGAGGAAACGGTCGAGCGTATGGTTGATCGTGCCCTCGGTGGAATTCTCGATCGGCACCACGCCGAAGTCGGCGCTCGCCGCCTCCACCTCGTGGAACACCTCATCGATCGAGGCGAGCGGCAGCGCGCGCACCGAGTGGCCGAAATGGCTGAGCACCGCCGTCTGCGTGAAGGTGCCCTCGGGGCCGAGGAAGGCGACCTTGAGCGGCTCCTGCTGCGCCAGGCACGCCGACATGATCTCGCGGAACAGGCGCAGCACCTCCTCGTCGCGCAGCGGCCCTGCGTTGCGCGCGCGTGCCGCGCGCAGTACCTGCGCCTCGCGTTCCGGCCGGTAGAAATCGACCGTGCGGCCGGTGCGCCCGCTCTTGGAGATCCCCACCAGCTGCGCGAGCTTGGCCCGCTCATTGATGAGGCGCTGGATCTCGACATCCACGGCGTCGATCCGCCCGCGCACCTCCTCGAGGTCGGGTCGCGCGGGGCCGGCGCGGCCGCGGGCTGGCTGTGTCTGCTTCTTCATGCGCTCACAGGATGCGCGCCGACAGTACGCCGGCGATGGCGCGGATCTCGCCGAGCAGCTCCGTGCCGATGGTACCGTCGGCGTCGATGAGCGTGTAGGCGTACTCGCCGCGCGACTTGTTGAGCAGGTCGGCGATATTGATGCCGTGCCGCGCGAGACAGGATGAGATCTGGCCGACCATGTTGGGCACGTTGCGGTTGGCGACGCAGAAGCGCGTCGTGCCCGGCAGACGCGGCAGCACCGCCTCGGGATAATTGACGCTGTTCCTGACGTTGCCGTTCTCGAGGAACTCGCGCAACTGGTCCGCCACCATGACGGCGCAGTTCTCCTCGGCCTCGCCGGTCGAGGCACCGAGGTGCGGCAGGGTGATCACCCTGGGGTGATCCTTGAGGGCGTTGTTGGGGAAGTCGCACACGTAGCCGTGCAGCTGCCCGGCATCGAGCGCGGCGATCACCGCGGCATCGTCGACGATGCCGGCGCGGGCGAAGTTGAGCAGCGTGCCGCCCGGCTTCATGAGGGCGAGCCGGGTGGCGTTGACCAGGCCGCCGGTGGCCGCATTCAGCGGCACGTGCACCGTGATCGCATCGGCGCGCGCGAACAGGTCCTCGAGCGAGAGTGCCTGCTCGACGCTCGCCGACAGCTGCCAGGCGCGCTGCACGGTGATCTGCGGGTCGTAGCCGAGCACCTTCATGCCAAGCGCGAGAGCGGAGTTCGCCACCTCGACCCCGATCGCACCGAGGCCGGCGACGCCGAGCGTGCGCCCCGGCAGCTCGAAGCCGACGAAGCGCTTCTTGGCACGCTCCACCTCGGCCTCGATCGCCTCATCGTCGCCCGTGAGCGCGCGCGTGAAGAGCCAGGCGGGCCCGAGGTTGCGCGCCGCCAGGAGCAGGCCGGCCAGCACCAGCTCCTTGACGGCGTTGGCGTTGGCGCCGGGGGCGTTGAACACCGGCACGCCGCGCCGGCTCATCTCCTCCACCGGGATGTTGTTGACCCCGACGCCGGCGCGCCCGATGGCGCGTACGCTCGCGGCGATCGCGGCGGGCTCGAGCTCGGCCGAGCGCAACAGGATGGCATCCGGCTGCGCGACGCCGGGACCCACTGCGTAGCGCTCGCGCGGCAGCCGTGCGAGCCCGCGCGGACTGATGCTGTTCAGGGTGAGGATGCGGTAGATCACGGCGCGCGCCTCAGCCCTTGCGGCGCTCGAAGTCCTGCATGAACGCAATCAGCGCCTCGACGCCCGCGAGCGGCATGGCGTTGTAGATGCTGGCGCGCATGCCGCCGACCGAGCGATGGCCTTCGAGGTTGATGAGCCCGGCGGCGCGCGCCTCGGCGCTGAAGGCCCCCTCGAGGGAGGCATCGCGCAGCGTGAAAGGCACGTTCATCCACGAGCGGCACTCGCGTGCCACCGGATTGCGGTAAAACCCGGAGCTGTCGATCGCCTCGTACAGGCGCCGGGCCTTGGTACGGTTCAGCTCACCCATGGCGGTGAGGCCGCCGCGCGCCTTGAGCCACTTGAACACGAGCCCCGCCAGATACCAGGAGAAGGTCGGCGGCGTGTTGAACATCGAGCCTTCGGCGGCGATGTTGCGATAGCTCCACACCGCCGGGATGTCGCGACGGGCGCGGTCGAGCAGATCCTCGCGCACGATCACCACCACCAGGCCCGACGGCCCGATGTTCTTCTGCGCCCCGGCGTAGATCAGGCCGAACCTGCTGACGTCGAGCGGGCGCGACAGGATCGTGGACGACATGTCCGCCACCAGCGGCACCGCACCGGTATCCGGCACGTACGGGAACTCGACGCCGCCGATGGTCTCGTTCGGGCAGTAATGCACGTAGGCCGCAGCGGGGCTGAGGGCGAGCGCCCCCTGCTGCGGCACGGTGGTGTATTTCGAGGCCGCCTCATCCGCCGCCACGTTGACGCGCGCGATGAGGCGCTGCGCCTCGGCGAGGGCACGCTGCGACCAGTGGCCGGTGACCAGATAATCGACGCTGCCGTCGGCGGCCACCAGATTGAGCGGCACCACCGAGAACTGCGCGGCGCCGCCGCCCTGCATGAAGAGCACCTGGTAGCCGGCCGGCACCTCGAGCAGCTCGCGCAGGTCGCTCTGCGACTCGCGCGCCATGGCGAGGAAGGGCTTGCCGCGATGGCTGACCTCCATCACGGAGGCGCCGAGGCCCTGCCAGTCGGTGAGCTCCTCGCGCGCCTGCTCGAGGACTTCGACGGGCAGCGTGGCCGGCCCGGCAGCGAAGTTGTAGGCGCGCACGCTTAGCCTTCCGGGTCGCCCGGGGCGGGAGCGGCGGCCGCGGCGGCCTCACCCAGCTCGCCGGCCTGCGCCTCGCCCGCCTCGAGGCTCTCGATGCGCTCGATGCCGACCAGCCGCTCACTCTCGTCGAGGCGGATCAGGCGCACTCCCTGGGTGTTGCGGCCCTGCACGGAGATCTCGTCCACGGTGGTACGCACCAGCGTGCCGGTCGAGCTGATCAGCATGATCTCCTGCCCGGGCAGCACCTGCAGCGCCGCCACCGTGTCGCCATTGCGGCCCCCGGTCTGCAGCGCGATCACGCCCTGCCCGCCGCGGCCGTGCGCGGGGAAATCCCCGAGCGGCGTGCGCTTGCCGTAGCCGGCGGCCGAGGCGGTCAGCACCTCGCCCTCGCCCACCACGATGAGCGCGATGACTTCCTGCCCGGTGCCGAGCCGTATGCCGCGCACGCCCGCCGCCTCGCGCCCCATGTGGCGCACCTCCTCCTCGCGGAAGCGGATGGCCTTGCCGCCGGAGGACACCAGCATGATCTCGCGCTCGCCGTCGGTGATCGCGACGCCCACCAGCTGGTCGTTGTCGGCGAGATCGACCGCGATGATGCCGGTCGAGCGCGGGCGCGAGAACGCCGCGAGCGGCGTCTTCTTCACCGTGCCCGCCCGCGTCGCCATGAACACGAAGTGCTGCTCGTCGTACTGCTTCACCGGCAGCAGCGCGTTGATCTTCTCGCCCTCGCCCAGCGGCAGCAGGTTCACCATCGGCTTACCGCGCGCGCCGCGCCCGGCCTGCGGCAGCTCGTAGACCTTCAGCCAGTACACCTTGCCGCGATTGGAGAAGCACAGCACGGTGTCGTGCGTGTGTGCCACGAACAGTTTCTCGACGAAATCCTCGTCCTTGACGGCGGTGGCGGTCTTGCCGCGGCCGCCGCGGCGCTGCGTCTGGTATTCGGTGAGCGGCTGGCTCTTGGCGTAGCCGGCGTGCGACAGCGTCACCACCACGTCCTGGGGCTCGATCAGGTCCTCGGTGGTGAGGTCGAGATGGTCGCGGTTGATCTCGGTGCGGCGCGCGTCGCCGTAGCTGTCGCGCACCTCGATGAGCTCGCTGCGCACCACCTGCGTGAGGCGCTCCGGGCGCGCCAGGATGTCGGACAGGTCGCTGAGCTGCAGCAGCAGTCCCCGGTATTCCTCGATGATCTTGTCGCGCTCGAGCCCGGTGAGCCGGTGCAGCCGCATGTCGAGGATCGCCTGCGCCTGCGCCTCGGAGAGGCGGTAGCCGCCGCCGTTCAGGCCGCAGTCCGGCGCGAGCCCGCGCGGCCGCGTCGAGATCGCCCCGGCGCGCTCGAGCAGCTCGTTCACCAGCCCCGGGGGCCAGGCGCGCGCCAGCAGCGCCGCGCGCGCCTCCGCGGGCGAGCTGGCCGCCTTGATGAGCGCGATCACCTCGTCGATGTTGGCGAGCGCGACCGCCAGGCCTTCGAGGATATGGGCGCGCTCGCGCGCCTTGCCGAGGTCGTAGATGGTCCGGCGGGTGACGACCTCGCGGCGGTGCCGGATGAAGGCCTCCAGCATCTCCTTGAGGGACATGAGCTTCGGCTGCCCGTCCTGCAGCGCCACCATGTTGATGCCGAACACCGTCTCCATCGGGGTCTGCGCGTAGAGGTTGTTGAGCACCACCTCGGTGAGCTCGCCGCGCTTCAACTCGATGACGATGCGCATACCGTCCTTGTCGGACTCATCGCGCAGCCCGTCGGAGGCGATGCCGTCCAGCTGCTTCTCGCGCACCAGCTCGGCGATGCGCTCGATGAGGCGCGCCTTGTTGACCTGGTAGGGAAGCTCCGTCACCACGATCGCCTGACGCTCGCGTCCCAGCTCCTCGATCGTCACCCGCGCGCGTACCGACAGCCGCCCGCGGCCGGTGCGGTAGGCGGTGGCGATCTCCTGCGCACCGTTGATGATGCCGCCGGTCGGAAAGTCGGGCCCGGGCATGTGCTGCATGATCGAGGCGAGCGGCAGCGCCGGATCCTCGAGCAGCGCGAGACAGGCGTTGACCGTCTCGGTGAGATTGTGGGGCGGGATGTTGGTGGCCATGCCGACGGCGATGCCGGTCTGGCCGTTCACCAGCAGGTTCGGCACCCGCGTCGGCAGCACCGAGGGCTCGGACTCGCTCTCGTCGTAGTTCGGGACGAAATCGACCGTCTCCTTCTCGATGTCCGCGAGCAGCTCGTGCGCGATGCGCGACATGCGCACCTCGGTATAGCGCATGGCGGCGGGCATATCGCCGTCCACCGAGCCGAAATTCCCCTGGCCGTCGACCAGCAGGTAGCGCATCGAGAACGGCTGCGCCAGGCGCACGATCGTGTCGTACACCGCCGTGTCGCCGTGCGGGTGGTACTTGCCGATCACATCGCCGACGACGCGCGCGGACTTCTTGTAGGCCTTGTTGTAGTCGTTACCGAGCTCGCGCATGGCGTGCAGCACGCGCCGATGCACGGGCTTCAGTCCGTCGCGCACGTCGGGCAGGGCGCGCCCGACGATCACGCTCATCGCATAATCGAGGTAGGACTGCCGCATCTCCTCTTCGAGACTGACGGGCAGAATTTCGCGTGCAATTTCAGTCATTCAGTGTCAGGCGGGAGCCCGGTGTGGGCAGTCAAACAAAGGGGAAATTTTAGCATGCCGCGGCCATTTTCAGGGTGCACACGGAGCAGGCCGCGCCGATATACTCCCGCGGGTGCAAGCCTCCCGCACCACCAACGCCGACCCGGGCGAGATCGGTAAATTCGAGCGCCTGGCGGCGCGCTTCTGGGACCACGACGGGGAATTCCGGCCGCTGCATCTGCTCAACCCGGCGCGCGCGCGCTACATCGCCGCGCGCGTGACGCCCGGCGCGCGGCTGCTGGATGTCGGCTGCGGCGGGGGCCTGCTCGCCGAGGCGCTGGCGCAGGCGGGCGCCGCGGTGACCGGGATCGACCTCGCGCCGGGGATGATCGAGGTCGCGCGCCTGCACGCCGCCGGCTCGCGGCTCGCGATCGACTACCGTGTCGCCGACGCGCAGGAGCTCGCGGCGGCCGCGCCCGGCTCCTTCGATGCGGTCACCTGCATGGAGATGCTCGAGCACGTGCCGGATCCGGCCGCCATGGTGGCGACGCTCGGCGCGCTGGTGCGCCCCGGGGGCGCGCTGTTCGTCTCGACCTTGAACCGCAACCTGCGCTCCTTTCTGATGGCGATCGTCGGCGGCGAATACCTCCTGCGTCTCCTGCCGCGCGGCACCCACGAATACGAGCGGCTCATCCGCCCCGCGGAGCTCGCCCGCTGGGGGCGGGCCGCGGGCCTCGCGCTCGAGGACCTGCGGGGCATCGAGCTCAATCCTTTCACCGCTCACGCCTCACTCACCCGCGACGTCTCCGTCAACTACCTGGCGCACTTCACGCGCCCCGCCGCCCCGGGGTGAGCGAGCTCGCCGTCCCGCTGCTGGTCGGAGCGGCCGGCCTGATCGGCGGAGCGCTGCTCGGCGCCCTGCTGATGCACATCCGTGCCGCACGCCGCATCGAAGCGCTGCAGATGGAGCTCACCGCCGCGCGCGTGCGGCTCGAGACCAGCTCGCTCGATGAAGCCGGCCGGGCGCGCCTCCTCGAGCAGTCCGAGACGCGGCTGCGCGGCACCTTCGATGCCATGGCACGCGAGGCGCTGCACGCCAACAACGAGCTGTTCCTGCAGCTCGCGCGCGAGGTGTTCGGGCGGGAGCAGACCGAGGCGCAGGGTGTGCTCAGGGAGCGCGAGGCGGCGATCGCGCAGCTGGTACTGCCGTTGCGCGCCTCGCTCGAGCGCACCGAGGCGCAGGTGCTCTCGCTCGAGCGCGAGCGGCGCGAGGCCTTCGCCAGTCTGCGCACGCAGATCGAGGCGCTGAGCGGCGGGCAGGCGCAGCTCTCACGCGAGACGCGCAACCTCGCGACCGCGCTGCGCCGGCCGGAGGTGCGCGGCCGCTGGGGCGAGCTGAGCCTGCGGCGCATCGTCGAGCTCGCCGGGCTCACCGAGCATTGCGATTTCACCGAGCAGCCGCGCGTCGCGGGCACCGAAGGCGTGCTGCGCCCGGACCTCGTGGTGCACATGCCCGAGCAGCGCGACCTGGTGATCGACGCCAAGACGCCGCTCGATGCCTATCTGGCGGCCCTCGAGGCGGCCACCGAGGAGGAGCGCGCGCTCGCGCTGCGCCGCCACGCGCAGCAGGTGGAGGCACGCGTACGCGAGCTCGCCTCCAAGAGCTACTGGAGCCAGTTCGAGCGCAGCCCCGAGTTCGCGGTGCTGTTCCTGCCGGGCGATCAGTTCCTGTCCGCAGCTCTCGGTGAGCGACCGGAGCTGCTCGAGTACGCCCTCGGCCAGCGGGTCATCATCAGCACCCCCTCGACGCTCATCGCGCTGCTGAAGACCGTCGCCTACGGCTGGCGCCAGTCGGAGGTCACTCATAACGCGGCCCTCATCCGCGACCTCGGCCAGGAGCTGTACCAGCGGCTGTCCACCTTCGAGGGACACCTTGGCCGCATCGGACAGCGCCTCAACGCCGCCGTCGAGGCGTACAACTCCGCGGCCGGCTCGCTCGAGCGCTACGTGAATCCGCAGGCGCGCCGCTTCACCGAGCTCGGCGTCACCTCGCAGACCCCGCTCCCGGCGCTCGAGCAGATCACGCAGCTGCCGCGCAGGCTCGACTCCCTGCCCGACGACGATCCGCCGGCCGCCGCCGAATGAGCGCCGCGCGGCCGCAGCGGTCCGCGACGCGCACCCTCGCCCGGCTCTACTCGCCGCCGGCGCAGGCGCCGCTGCTCGCTGCGCTGTGCGCCCTCGAGGGAGAGATCCGCGCAAGCCTCGAGCCCGGACTCGATCACCAGGTCGCGCACCTGCGCCTCGAATGGTGGCGCGCGGAATGCACGCGCACCGCCGCGGGCGAGGCCGCGCACCCGCTCACCCGCGCGCTCGCGGCGTGCTTTGCCGATCCTGCCGGGCCGCAGGGCACAGCGCCGCTCGCCGGGCTGCCCGGACTCGTGGACACCGCGGTGTGGGACCTGGCGGCGGCGACCTTCGAGACGCGCGGGGAAGCCGCGGCGTACTGTGAGCGCTGGGCCGATGCGATGATCGTGCCGCTGATCGCGCACGGGGCGCCCGAGGTCGGGCGCCCCGCCGCCCGCGCACTGGGCGCGGCGCTGTGCGAAACGGAGCTGCTCGCCGGGCTCGCGCGCGATGCGCACGCGGGGAGGCTGCGCTTGCCGCTCGATGAGCTCGCGGCCGCCGGGCTCGACCCGACCTGGCTCACGCGGCGGCCCCCCTGGCCGGCCGCGCTCGCGGCGCTGCTGCGGACCCGGCGCGCAGCGCTGCGCTCGGAGCTTGCGGCCGCCATCGATGCGCTCCCGCCACAGCGGCAGCCGCCGCTCTGGGGACTGCTCGTGTGGGCAGCGCTCGCCAGCTGCGAGGAGCGCGGAGTCCTCGATGGCTGGCGCGCCTGGCAGGCGGCGCGGCGGGCGACTCGCGGGCGGTTCCGGCTCGCCGCGGCGCGCGGGCATTGGAGCGGTTCGCGCAACTGAGGCATTTGCTTCACTATCGCGCCTGGGGAACAGCCGCGGCCGCACCCGTGGCCTGGAGATGCAGTGACCGATTCCTTCGACCCGCGCGCGCATCGCGCGCGCCCCGATGAGCTCAGCGGGCGCGTCATCGCCATCACCGGCGCGAGCGACGGCCTGGGACGCGCGGTGGCGCTCGCCTGCGCCCGGCACGGTGCCGCAGTGGTCCTCATCGGCCGCAACGAAAAGAAGCTCGAGGCGGTGCATGCCGAGATCGCAGCCGCCGCAGCGGACGGCGCACCCGCGGCCGCGATCGGGGTGCTCGATCTCGAGCGCGCCGTCGCCGCCGACTACGACGCCCTGGCGGATGCGCTCGCCGAGCGCTACGGACGCCTCGATGGCCTGCTGCACAACGCCGGGCTCCTTGGGCCGCTCTCACCCATCGAGCACTACGACGTGCCGAGCTGGTGCCGCGTGCTGCACGTCAACCTCACCGCCGCGTTCGCCCTGACGCAGGTGCTCCTGCCGGCACTGAGGAAGTCCGCCGACGCCTCGGTCGTGTTCACCTCGAGCAGTGTCGGGCGGCGCGGCCGCGCCTACTGGGGCGCCTATGCCGTGACGAAGTTCGGCCTCGAGGGACTCTCGCAGGTGCTGGCCGATGAGCTCGAGGGCACGAGCGCCATTCGCGTGAACACGCTGAACCCCGGCCGGGCCCGCACCGCGATGCGACGCCAGGCCTATCCGGCGGAGAACGTCGAGACCGTGCCGCTGCCGGCGACGCTCACCGGGCCTTACATCGCGCTGCTCGGACCGGCGAGCCGCGGCCTCACGGGTCGGATGTTCGACGCTCAGCCGCTGGCCGCGGCCTGCGCCAGCGCCGCCGCGGGAGCGGCCAGCAGCGCGGCGACCTCCTCGGCTGCGAGCTCGCGCGACTGACCGCGCCCGAGCACGCGCCCGAGCGCCACCGGCCCAAGCCCGGTGCGCAGTACGCGGCTGACGAGCGCGCCCTGGCGCTCGAGGAGCTGGCGCACCTCCTTGCCGCTCGCGCCGCGCACGGCGAGCGCGTACCAGCGGTTGGTGCCTTCGCCGCCGGCCGCCTCGAGCCGCTGCACCTCGAGGGCGACGCCGCTGTCGAGCTCCCCACGCAGCACTGCCGCGCGCTGCGCCTCGGCGAGCTCACCGCGCACCCGCACGCTGAACGCGCTGACCAGCGTATGCACGCCGCGCTGCAGACGCAGCGCCAGCGCGCCGTCGGAGGTGACGATCTCGAGCCCGCCGTCGACGCGCGGCATCGGGCTGACCGCGATGAAGCGCTTGCCGGCGCGTCGCGGCAGGCGCGCGATCGCATCGGCAAGCGCCTCGCCGGGTGAGCGGTGGCAGAGAAACACGTGTGCGGCGGCGCGCGCCGCGCGCACCCGCACCGGCCGCCCGTCGAGGCGCACGTCGTCGCCGGGGGCGGCACGCGTGCCGAGCGTCGCGGCCACGCCGTTGACGCTCAGCCGCCCGGCGCGGATCCAGTCCTCGACCTCGCGGCGCGAGGCGAGCCCGGCATGCGCGAGCAGCTTCTGCAGCCGCTCGGCGGCTTGCGGCGGTGCGGAGCGCGCGCGCGGGCGCCCCGGCGCGGGGCGGCGGCGCATCAGCCGTCCAGGTCGGGGGGTGCGGCCACCAGCTCGTGCGAGCCGTCGCTGCGTGCGGAGAGCTCATCGTCCTCCGTCGCCTCATCGCCCTCGCTGCCGTCGCCGCCGCCGGCGGCCTCGGCGGCGGCCGGCACATCCTCACCGCTCAGGGACAGCTGCAGGTTGATGTCGCCCATCGCCTTGAGCTCCGCGAGCGGCGGCAGCTCATCGAGGCTGCGCAGGCCGAAGTAATCGAGAAACTCGCGCGTCGTGCCGAGCAGCTCCGGGTGTCCCGGCACGTCGCGATGACCGACGACCCGCACCCAGTTGCGCTCGAGCATCGTGCGGATGATGTTGGGATTGACCGCGACGCCGCGCAC
>Ga0335073_10012508_pt1 | contig 11916 bp, 15 predicted proteins | sample Lox_Sample_22_FD_207093 | JGI IMG/M metagenome (GOLD analysis project Ga0335073, IMG submission 207093) | Soil microbial communities from Loxahatchee National Wildlife Refuge, Florida, United States - Lox_Sample_2.2 | ecosystem: Environmental > Terrestrial > Soil > Wetlands | place: USA... | reverse complement strand
CAATCCAATCCACTCGCTTGTATCCCCCTATTCTCACTTCTGTTTTGACTGGTATAGACTCCCAAAGACACACAGACTCAGACAGAGACCCCATCCTCTCTTATTTCAGACGACCAACTTGTTACGCCCAAACCACCTCCTAAACCTCTTACGCCTAAATTGGTGGACAACACTGTGATAGAATCAGCACCTCCAGCTGAACAGGAAGGGGATCGGGTGTCTGACTGTGATTCTGAAAAGAGCGGGATCGGAACCGAGGATTCTGATGAGGAGGATGGCGAGTTTGACGGATGATATTGAACTTACTTTATGCTGCTCAGCTTAGCGGAAATATTGCTTTCACTTCATACTGGCGAGATTGGCTTTTCAGAAGTTTCTAGGATTTAAATGGAAATACCCTCAGTTATTTTCCAATCTACTCAAATCTTGCAGATGATACGGGTTAGTCCGATTCGTAGAAGCCGATGGGCATTGAGGGCGCTGACCGCTATGCAGGTCATTTTTCGGGGCCGAATCATGGATTTAAGTCGCGATTTCAAAACCCCGCCGGAATTACCCTTGCGGGAATTAAAATTACATGGCAAATAAACGGGGCCAACAAATGTCTGGCAACCCGAGTCGCATAGGACACCCATACAGAATTGGGGTGGTGCCCCCACGAAAATTCAGTTTCACCCGAAACTAGTATGGCTGGGATTAGCGTCGACCAGTGCAGGCAAAAAGTGTTCCCTCCGAAAGCGTTGTCAAGACCCCGAAAAGAATGATATATTGCTGGTCGCTAGCTCAGCTAGGATATAGAGACTATAAAGCGAGAAGTTCGCTACTTCCGATCCGCTTTGCCGGGATCACCGGGTTTTCGGAGGGCTCGCAAAAGTCCCCGAAACCGCCAAATCTATGATATTAGATTTTCCGTAGTAGAAATTTTGAACGATCAACAGTGAAAGTTGAGCGAACCTCAGTAATGAGATCAGCTACGATCAAAATCCACCCAAATATCCATGAGTATTAATGCTATCGAAACAAAAAGTAGTTTATTGAAATCAGCATGAAAGGGTCTTTCAGAAGGGGTTAACACAACCCTCATTATTTATATTCATAAATAATATAAATAGACCTTGTTTAATCAGGCTAAAATGAGGGCCTAGAACAGAATGCCATGTGCTTTAAGAGATTTCCAAACGGCGTTCATGAACTGGGCGATCGCCCACTGACCAAAGTTGGGTTCGTTTATTAACCTTCTCGGAAGTCCAGTTTGCACCCTTCATTGACTATAAAAAAGTATTCTAATTGGGCCACGAAAGGAGCTCAAATGAGATTCCGATTACTTATAGGCCTTATTTTGACAGTATTAGAATCTATTAAGAATTGGTGAATCTCTACCTTGCCAAACTTGTCTCCATTCAAAGGGTATTCCGACCAACCGAGATGTCAACTTTGCGCCCTTCATTAATCATCAAAATAAGATCTGATCATACCGACAAACCAGCTCCCGCCGCAAAAATTCATGAGGCCGTAACTCATCCAAAAAACATCGAAAATGAAGCGGTGTTTGATTTTTGAATAGCCGGTATCATGAGCTTTAAGATGGTGTTGGTTGCACTTGAGTATTGCATGATTTGGTTGAGCGAAAAAAATATGAGTTTTTCCTGTACCAGACGCCACCACCCGCGGTGGCGGCTGGGCTACGAGACTAACACAGTGCCACTTCCGATCACAGATCATCACTCACCACCCACACTCCAAGAGTGACGCCAAAATGAGGCTCGCCACCTGCGACTTCAACAACCAGCACTGATCCCCGTCCTTTCCTCCATTTCTGATACACGTCCTGCTCGCACGTTCTGACTGCACGAGACTTTGCCTTGAAACATGGCTCCATCGTGGCTTCCGCTCCCCACTCTCCTCCCGTCCAACCTCCAGAAACGCCTTCTCTCGTATGCCCTCACACACATTCTGGGAACGTTTCTGGAACCACAGTCCTTCTCTGTCGAAAACCTCGGATTACAGATCCTGGATGGAAGTGTCTCGCTGCGAAATCTGGAACTCAACGCCCCCAAAATCAACGGTCTTCTCAAACTTCCGGGGATAGAAGTCACAGAAGGCAGGGTGGGAGAAGTAGTCGTACAAATCCCCGTGCGAGATGTTCTCTCTGGCAAGATATTTGTGCGAATTAATGGAATACATGTCTTTGTTAGACCATCCGCGCAAGGTACCTCCCCTCCACTCCAAGATCGTCTTTAACGAGATGTAGCGAACGTCACTGAACCTGCTCCAGAGCTCTCGCCCGACTCGTTGGCTCAGTCATTCTTGCAGTCTAGTATACATGATCCGGCGGACTCTGTCCTACTTGACACATTGTCTCAATCGATGCCTCCACCAGAAGAACTCGGTCTCGGTCCTACAGAGGGAGAAGGTGTTTTCACGTCCATCCTCGCTGGATTCGTCGATGCACTCAAAGCTCGTCTCGCAATCGAAATCCAAGATCTAGCCATTTCAGTTCAACATCCACAATCAGGATCATTCATTCTCGCTCTCGCGCAAATCAAATTCCTTCCTCACCAAGACAAGTTGGCAGAGAAAGTGCTTTCGTTGACCGGTATCGAAGCTTTTCTACGAGCCGGTCAAGAGGACGATGAGGACGATGCGATGTCACAGTCGAGTCACAGTACTATTACTAGTCCCTCGCCGTCACATCACCGAAGCCCGTCTGATCATGGTCTCTCTGAGTCGATGATGTTTTCTCCCCAGGAGGCGGAAAGTTTATACATGAGTGCGTACTCTCAGCCTGCCGCACAATCAACCTACATGAGTGCATACGAACCTCTCGTCGAGGATAGTCCAGAAGAGGTAGAAACGGGATCGGGTTCGCCCGACGATCTCAGAAAGGGGTTTCGATTCTTCTATTTCGAGGAAGATCTGGTGTTCCATGTATCTACGTCTCAGCAACCAGATCCAGCGTTACCGGGTCGAAAGTCGCGACCAGCACCAGTGCTACAGTCAGCCATACCCACTGCACATCTCTTCCTTGACCCCAACATCAACCTCATTCCATCAATCTCACTAATTTCCACCATCCTCGCCTTGTCGCCCACATCGGAAGCGCCAACTACACCGCAAACGACAGACGATGCCGGGGGACTGGATTTTTCTTGGCACGGTGGAATGGTAATTCACTTCGGGCCCGAGTCCTCACAGTCTATCGCTCGCCTGGCCAACTGGAAAGTCAATAAGGGCATTGGGGAAGATGCCCTTACACTCTCAGTTGGAACAGTCGACATTCTGTCTCCAACCAACCAACCGCTCTTATCGTTGACACAGCCGGGAAAATTAACCATCCAAATCATTCCTGACTCTTTGCAAATATCTGTTCCCGAAATTCGCCTGCACGTAGACGTTGGTGGAGTCGGCGAGCTACAACCTCTCCTAAAGGCCATGAAACAGGCTTGGCTAGAATCACTTCCGACTTTTACCCCTCCAGCAGAGCCTTCTGACGAAGAGGACTGGAATGAGGACTTGATCATCGAAAAGTCGGCTCCGCAATCCTCAAAACAGATCCAGTTCTCCCTCGAGCGACTCATTGTTGACCTCCAAACTCCAGATTCTAATATCCTGTTCACTCTTTCCCAGTTAAGTGCGCTAGTGAATCCATCAACAGGTACGACCCTCGAATTTTCCTCCGCCGTCATCTCCACATCTACGACCCCGCTCCTCTCAATCTCGAAATCTGGATCAAGGATGCCAACGATCGAATTGGTTGTGCCATACGTGGATTCGCGTCCTGGATTCCTGGTCAACGGTGCACAAGAGATTTTGGACGATTTTCTGGTTGGAGATACCAGTCGAAGTGACGATGCGTGGGGGATGATTCGTGCCGACGCTGCAAATAACAGCGACAAATTCGTCAAGATTCGAATTCCTCGGATCGACGGACAGATTTCTTCTGCCGCCGATATCCAGGCGTGCAAGAAAGTTCTTGCGCGGATTCAAGAGACTGCGAATATGTTCATGGAGGAGTCGGCGGTGGAGAATGTCCTGGAAGATGAAGAGGATGGGAACATTGATCTTGTCGCGGAATTTACAATCGAGGAAGGACAAGTGGAGATTTCCCTGGGGGAGGGAGAAGTGTTTGAAGTGAGATGGGATGGTGTTGAGGGTGTGATTGTGAATGGCGTTGCTTCCGGCGGTGAGATGGTTGGAGTAGTGGATGTAAGCAAAATTCAAGTGGATGTTTCGTCTCTTGCATCTATTCGCAAGGTCCTGGATGAGGCGATTCACAAGGTACTTTCCCTATCTGTCCTTGATTGACGTAAGCCAAACGACTCTACCCCGTCAGTTGGTCTCCGCTTTGTCCATTCCACGGATGGCCAAGTAATTTCGAGGGTCGGCCTTTTCAATCTCAACTTTGAATACTTTGTCTTCAATCCTTGGCTGGAAAAACTTTCCAAGATCTTCTCGTCGACACCTCAAACCGACTCTATGACACGTGCAGCGCTAGCCACAGCGGAGACCTTCGCCGTCAACACCTCAATTCCACCTCCAGCCCAGTTCAACATGTCCCTATCTGATTGCACGATTGGATTGAATCCTCTAGACTTGACGTCGCGAGCGTTATTATTAATCACGTCGACTACGGTTCGTGGACAGTGGGATTTCAGAGATGGTGGGCGAGGAAAATTTGACGTCTCTCTCAACAAGGCACATTTATTTTGTATTGATGATGCCGCGAGTTTGATAACGCCATCTAGACCGAGAATCAGGTCTGGGCGAAGAGAAGTTTTGTCATATTTTTCGGTATGGCGACCGCCTTGAGGTGCTAATATGATAGGATATGGGATATGTGTTGTGTGCGACTATGCCGACGGGTAATGCGACGCTAAGATTTCTATTGCTCGAAGCGAGAGCGGAGGTTGATGTCGAAGATGTCAGCATCCAACTTGATACGTGTGCAGACTCGACACAAACACTCGGCGATCTTTTCAATTGTCTCAAACCTCCTATCGAACTTGATGAAGGGTATCATACTCAAGATTTCCTTTCGCTTAAATGTTTCTAATTAAAGACGGTATCGCTCGGGAAGTACCGAGTCGTTGAATATTCTTGGCGATATCGACGAGAATGCCTTCACCGGCGAGTTCAATGTTGTCCTAAATCCCATGCCACCAGACGAGGACTTCGTCAACGATGATGTCCCGTTCAATCTCGCCTTTGTCGAGAGCTACTACGGCGACCAAAGCAAGTTTAAAGCAAGTCCCGAAAGTAGTAGAAGCGAGCACAGCATTGCTGAAGAACATGGAGATGAACTCCTCGCTGAAGGTTCGCAAAACCTAGATACCAAATTCATTAATACTAGGCGATGACATAGGACACTTTGCCGAGCCCCCCAAGCCTGCCAAAGCTGTTGAAAAGGGTACTTTTGGCGAATTCGAAGAACAAATCCGTGTGTTCGAGAAGCCTCCGTCCAGTGTTCAGGGATCAGTGCGATTCGTCGACGAACATTTCCCGGCTCATTCGGTGCTGAAAGAGGATGCGTTTTTATCCACCGACTCAATACTAAAACTGAAACTCCGAAACACGAGGGTGGTATGGAATCTCCATGACGGATACGACTGGGCGCGGACCCGTGAAACAATCTCCCTTGCTGTTCAGAAACTGGAACAAAAGGCAGCCGATGCACTCGCTACAAAAGCTAGACGAAAGCCGACTCATCCTACTAGAACGGTCACTCTCCCCGAAGTCCTGTACGGAGAAGATCCATATGCTTTCGACGAGGAAGAGGATGAATTCGACGACGACAGCGAAATTGGGGATATGCTGTTCAATTCGATTTACGTCGGTGTGAGAAGGGGTCAGGATCCAAAGAGTTTGGCGAGAGCTATAAACCGTGATCTTGACGCGCAAAGTGAGACAATGAGTCAAGTTTCGACTACGCCTTCGTCCCCCATTCGGTCCTCGAGGGGCGCGAGTCCGAGCGGGACGAGTTTACGTCGACCTACAAAGTCTCTTCGCCTCAAACGGTCCCGAGCTCAAAAAGTACAGATTAATTTACGGGCTTTGGGAGTGGATTTTGAATTACTTCCCGAGCCGACGGAGGCGGGACAATCCGTTTTATCGACGTTGAGACTCAAGGTGGGTGATTTGGAGATTCTGGACAATGTTCCGACGTCGAGTTGGAACAAGTTTGTCACGTATTGGAGAGGAGGAGATAAGAAACGTCGCGAAACCGCGAGCGCAATGGTGGATTTGGATGTTGTCAATGTCAAGCCTGTGCACTCTCTAAGTGCAAGTGAACTTGTCGTAAAGGTTACTAGCATCGGAGAAAATTACTAATGATAGGCCAAAGTGCTGCCTTTGAAGCTGCACGTCGATCAGGATACCTTGGACTTTATCACCCGCTTCTTTGAGTTCAAGGACCAATCAGCTCTTCCTGCCACCGCCATCGTCCAAGAACCGCCATTCCTTCGTATTCCCTTCTCTAAAATCTAGACTAACCTTAGAACGAGTGGAAGTTTTCCCGGTAAACGTGATGCTGGATTACAAGCCCAAAAAAGTCGATTATGCCGGGTTGAGATCCGGCCGCACAACGGAATTCATGAACTTCTTCACCCTGGAAGAAGCCGAAATCCTCCTTCGACACATTACTCTCTACGGAATCAGCGGCTACCCCAAACTATTCGAGAAACTGAACGACTTTTGGATGCCAGATATTCGGGGCACCCAACTCCTTGATGTCCTCGGCGGAATCAACTATGTCCGTCCCTTTGCCAATATCGGAGGCGGCATGAAAGATCTCATCCTGGTACCGATGAAAGAATACCAAAAAGACGGACGCCTTTTGACTTCGACCGGCAAAGGAGTCGTCACTTTTGGTAGAACCTTTGCGAATGAGATTGTGAAAGTGGGTGCAAAAATGGCTGTTGGCGCACAAAAGGGTCTGGAATGGGGCGAAGGGTTGATTGAGGGACGGCAAACTCCGTCATCTACTGGACGCGAGGGTGTGAGGTTTGATGACGAAGAGTTTGACAGCGATATGGAGAGCGATCCTCGAATCGTGACGTTGTCTCCCTACGCCGATCAACCTGCCAACATAAAGCAAGGTATATCATATTCAACCCCGTTTGTTAACCCGTCAGGTATCCGGCGAGCGATTGAAACCTTGGTTCGCAACGCCAAGTCGGCAGGGGAAACGGTCATTGCAATTCCCCAAGAAGTGGCGGAAAGTGGTTCTGCTGCAGGAGCAAGTAAAACTGTACTGAAAGCTATCCCTGTCGCGATTATTCGTCCTCTTATCGGCGCATCTGGAGCGGTGTCGAACACGTTAATGGGTATTCACAACTCGTTAGACTCAAATCAACAGCGTAATATCGAAGACGTAACTCTCTCTGCTCGTGGCTTTCTAACAGTGTTCTAGAAATACAAGCGTTGATTGCATTTCAGAGTGGGATATCCGGGAGGGTACTTTCGTGTAGCGGAGCGTGAACTTGCATTCTGGGATTGATTACGGTGTTTGCTTGCATTCTCATCCGGCACCATTCATTTGCCGTTACATTGCATGTTTGGTTACAGAATTCAGTAGGACAATACGATAGTTTGCGATATTTGTCAGTGTTGGCGCGCTCCGCCATCCGTTATCCCGCCGAATGCCCTCAGTGAACTTAATAAACCCTTCGGAGCAATTTTCCGTCAACGCCGCCAGTATCCGAGAATCAAGCCAATCGGAGCTCATACCATGCGCACTGCCAACCGCCTTTGCGGTACTAGCGATAGCCTATATCACCCCGCAGAATCACGCAACTCGAGGAACTCATCTACACCGTGCACCATGAGTCGACCATCTACTCCCTCAATGCCCAGCATAACCATTGCAGAATACCTACTAACTCGTTTGACGGAGATCGGGCTAAAAGATATCTTTGGCGTTCCTGGAGATTTCAATCTAAGTAAGCCTCTCAGGTCGCAAGCTCTAATTGTAGCGTTTCTGGATTACATTGAAGATGACCCAAAATTGCATTGGATTGGGACAAGCAATGAACTAAATGGTAGATACTGCTGTATTCTGAGCTGAAATACCAGGGGCATACGCCGCGGATGGATATGCGAGGATTTACGGGGCAGCGGCGCTTGTAACGACATACGGAGTAGGAGAACTATCCGCGATCAATGCTATCGCCGGATCATTCGCAGAACAAGGTAGTCGCAGACTCTTTGGAAAGATTTGGTTAACAACAGTGCCCATCATTCATATCGTTGGCGCTCCCTCCACCTCCCAACAAAACTCTCGACTCATTCTTCACCATACACTCGGAACACCGGTATTTGATGTTTTCCTCAAAAGCTATTCCTCCTGCTCTGCTGCATGTGTCTCTATTGACGCCTTCACGACAGGCGCTCACATCGATAGAGCTCTCGAAACCTGCTTGCACCGAAATCTTCCAATTTATATCCTGCTTCCTCAAGATATGGTCTCCCGCAAAATCTCTATGGAGCCGCTCTCACGACCACTTAATATCCAACTCAATATCAATGATGAGGAGGAAACCGCCAAAGTGCTTTGTGAGATTCTTCAAGTGCTAGAGCAAGCGGAACGACCTGTCATATTGGCTGACGCGGGCGCTTCGAGGGATAATGTTCTGGCAGAAGTGGATCAGCTCTGCCGAACTTGCAAGGACTGGCCGGTGTATGTTTCTTCAATGGGTAAAGGGAGTGTAGACGAACAATTGCCGAATTTTTCTGGTACATATGTGGGTGGGTTATCCCATCCGTCGGTTCCAAAGTATTTGGAGAAAGCGGATTGTGTGTTGAGTATCGGGCGTTTTACTTCGGATTTCAACACGGGATTCTTCACTTCGAAGTTTCCCGTTGCAAAGGTGACTTTCGTGCGTACTTACTCGATCTGATGAGTAGATGATTGACTTACACTCGACGTATACTGCGGTACTGCAAGCCATTCATCCGGGCGTCGGAATGAAGAGTCTTCTCCCGGCACTTACAGATCTCATCGAAACGCGCGTCCTTCCGAAACGTCAGTACACGTTATCCGTTCCTCCTGTCCTAACTTTCGCCCCAACCAAGATATCACAGTCAACGTTTCCAATTCGTCATTCCTATTTCTGGCCTCGTCTCCAAGAATTTGTTCTCGAAGGCGACATCATCGTCGCCGAACCGGGGACCGCATTTTTCGGCGCTCTCGACATGAGATTACCAACCCGCGCTTGTATCATCGCACAATATCTTTGGTGCAGCATTGGCTTCGGTACCGCAGCCTGTAGCGGTGCTGCCGTAGCTGCCGAGAGATGTTCGCCAATGGCCAACGGTGTCGCAAAAGCGACCCGAAAACGTCGAGTTATTGGACTCTTGGGAGATGGCAGTTTTCAGATGACTTGCCAAGAGATTTCCACAATGGTACGAGAAGGCGTGAGTGCAACTCTCTTTATTTTGAACAACAAAGGATATACAATTGGTACTTCTATAATTGTGCTTCAGCTAACAGGCAGAAAAATACATTCATGGGGTCAATCGCGTGTATAATGAGATCAATTCGAGGTGGAATTATGAGCAGACTTTGTCCTTTTTTGGGGCTCCCAACGCCAAAGAGAAGACTTTCTCAGTACACACGGAGAGAGAACTGGATGAAGTCTTGATGAGACTTAATAATGACCATACTGGTGGATTGAGATTGATTGTCGTGGATATGGCTGCGATGGATTCGCCGCGGATGTTGAGACGATTGGCTGAACTGAAAGGGAGGGTTCGAAGCAATGGAGAGATATACGATCCTTAAAGGTAGCATCGTTTCAGAGCGTTTGGTAGCGTTGGGAAACTAGATTGGTCCTTACACTTCGGTCCTTATATATACTTCCTCTGTCTGTTTGGAACTGCTTTGCGCTTGGCACTCGATCGCCGCATCGCATTCGACCAGTGTCTGACCCGATCCGATCGGCTGACAAGTCGTCGTCTCGTGACCATCACCCGAGCTTTGCGCAACGGATTAATACCTTGTGACCCTCCGACCTCTCCTCCAGACCATCATCTTTGTTCACTTACTTACCTGCAATGCTTCGTACTCTTTGTTCCCCTCTTCTTCGCGTGCGTCCGCCAACTCCGTCCTTGACATTTCGGCGTTGTCTAGCCGTCGCATCGACCGAAACGTTCAGCGATCCAAGCACGCCGCTCCCATCCAAGAGTGCGGCTTGGGCCTCATTGCTCAGTAATGAACCGCAAAAACCTAATGTCCTCACCGATCTTCCTGGGCCGAAAGTCAAAGCGGCCAAGGAAGCGATGGGCAAAATTCAGGATGTGTGTTCCACAGCAATTGACATGCTGATTGTAGGTGCGAGCCGTAAACACTATGGTGTAAGAAAAAGGAAGTAGAGGACACTGAATGTTTTAGGGACTATGAGAAATCATATGGCAATTATATGGTGGATGCAGATGGGAATACGTTCCTGGACCTTTATGCACAGATTGCCTCTATCCCGGTTCGTTGAGCCCTTGGATCAAGTTGACGAAGATAGGTTGGGTATAACAACCCTGCATTAATGGCCGCGGCCCAAACTCCGGAGTTTGCGCGAGCGTTGATGAACCGTCCTGCGCTTGGTAGATAAGGTTGCCTTCACAATTGACTTTAGGGAGCTTTCCGCCCGTCGATTGGGCACAGACATTGCAGGATAGTTTCCTGTCAGTCGCACCTCCTGGACAAACTCGAGTCTATACAGCCATGTGCGGAAGCTGCGCAAATGAAACAGCCTATAAGGTACTTCCTCTCTATATTTAGGTTAAATTGTAGGCCGCATTTATGTACTACCGCCGCAAAGAACGTGGTGAGGATGTTGATTTCACTCCCGAAGAAATGGCAAGTTGCATGAAAAACCAAAAGCCGGGTATGGTGCGGCCCCTGGTTCCAATTGACCCTAGGTTCGCCTGATATGGCGATTCTTTCATTCGGAAAGGCTTTCCACGGACGGATGTTTGGTTCTCTCTCCAGTACACATTCAAAAGCAATCCACAAGATCGACAGTTTTCCCCTTTCTCGTACCATCTAAAATGATATAGTTCCCAGTTTCAATTGGCCGCAAGTCCCCTTTCCACAACTCAAATATCCGTTGGAAGAAAACATTGGCATAAACCGCCGCGAAGAAGAACGTGCGCTCGAACTCGTTGAGAAAACAATCAAGGAATGGTCCTCACCGGTTGCCGCTGTCATCATCGAGCCTATCCAATCTGAAGGTGGCGACAACCATGCGTCTGCTTCCTTTTTCCGCGGTCTCCGCGATATCACCAAACGCAACGGTGTCTTGTTCATTGTGGATGAAGTTCAGACGGGTGTCGGGAGCACAGGAACATTCTGGGCTCATGAGAAATGGGGTCTTGCAAAGGGAGAGGAGCCTGATATCGTGACTTTTAGTAAAAAGTTTCAGGCCGCGGGTTGGTACTTTCATGAGGAAAAGTTGATCCCGAATAAGCCGTACAGGCAGTATAATACTTGGTGGATACCCGTCGTCTTTTCCTTGTTGCTTACTGATCAGGATGGGGGATCCTGTTCGAGCGTTGGTCGCCCAGGCCATTATCGGAGAAATCAAGCGATTGGATCTGGTAAAGAATACCCAAGAGACGGGCGAGTATTTGTATGGTGGTCTCGAAAAGTTGTCGAAGCGCTTCCCCGATCGAATTGGAAATTTGAGGGGACAGGGTGAGGGGACGTTTATTGCCTGGGATGAATCTTCGGTTCAAGCGAGGGATAAATTCCTGCAACAGATGAAAAAGTTTGGTGTCAATGTTGGAGGAACGGGTGACGCGAGTGTCAGATTGAGACCAATGTTGATCTTTGGAAAGCAGCACGCAGATATTTTCCTAGAGAACTTGGAATCATGCCTGGCATCGGGGGCGTGACGATTTTAAGAGTCGTCTTTACGCCTTGCA
>Ga0335073_10012507_pt1 | contig 11916 bp, 9 predicted proteins | sample Lox_Sample_22_FD_207093 | JGI IMG/M metagenome (GOLD analysis project Ga0335073, IMG submission 207093) | Soil microbial communities from Loxahatchee National Wildlife Refuge, Florida, United States - Lox_Sample_2.2 | ecosystem: Environmental > Terrestrial > Soil > Wetlands | place: USA: Florida... | reverse complement strand
AATAATATTACGACCTTGGCTTATATCTACTGCCCTTCTTCATAATTAAGTCCATACAAAAGGTCGAAGCTTAACGACTCACATTCTCACCCAGACACTACACTAACCGCTTTCCCCCAATATCTGTCTCCATAACCACTCTCGACAATCTTGACCGCAACTCCAGCAATATCTTCCCTCCCCACCTTAGTTGTGACTTTGACCGTTTCCTCCCCTTCTCCACCCTCTTCAAAAAGTTGCACGTTCTCCAGGTTCTCAGGACGATTAACCAACCAGCCGGCTCTCAATGCAGTCCATTTGGTGAGCCGGGACTCTTTCAAAGCCTTCTCAGCCATCGCTTTATCGGCCAATATCCATTCCATAGAGGACTTCATTATCAACACTTTCACAAACCAATTCTGATAAGCTGCAGAATTCCCAACACCCACATTCGAAATAGTCACAAGTCGTGTCTTCACCGGTAAAATCTCTACCAGAATCTACACGATAAGCTCACCCACAACTCCAGAGACTCAAAAAGAGCAGGTACCTTGATACAATCACTTACAACAGTCGTTTTTAACTTTCCCTTACCTCCCAAGAACACCAAAACAGCATCACTTCCCTTCGTCGCAATTCGTAAATCTTCAACATTCGTCGCATCGCCTTGAATAACTTGTAAACTCCCACCACGTCCTTCAGTAGTTACCCCGCCGCTTCCAGTTGAACCACCAACTGCACTAGTGAGCGGTTCACCGAGAGCGACAGTGATTGTCTCTGGAGAACTGCGTGCTAGAGCGATTACTGAATGCCCGTGGGAAAGGGCTTTTTTAACGGCGTATGCGCCAATCGATCGACTTGCTCCTAAAACAGTTATCTGCATTGGCAGCCTCGTGGAGGGACGATTGAATGAGAAGAACGAGGCAGTGGAGAGGGAGGGGTGAGGAGAGAAAAGCTTGTTAGAGGTCAACTAGATATAGATGTTGGATATGAGTGGGGTGAACGAGAACGGTAATGCCTGACGACCGAAATTAATGCAAATTGTAACCTAATTTTATTTATTAGATATTGCATGTGACGGTCCGAGCGTTTGGAGATCTCTGATGTCGAGCGCAGGACGTGCGGGATGTAGTCGACATGCTTCTGTTCGGTTTCTGAGCGATGAACAGCTTGGCAGAAAAGTTTGCAATTGCGTCGCTTCTCCTTCATTCACATCTGAAGCTCTCGACACCCCAATCAGGATCGGCAATGTTATCTGACGTGTTTCACCGTTACCGTCACACAAGCGAAGCAGGGTTAGGTTTAAAGCACAAAACGTTATTCCGCTCAGAAAACTTCTTGTCACAACGCTTCGTGACAAGACGAGATAACTCCTCGAGATCTGTCCTTGAGGCAATCTCCCGTGTGTTATATTACCGCGTTTCTTAGCTGAAATGCCGGTATTGTCCCATGCTCCAGCCAATATAACACATTTGGTCGCACATATTTGCGATATGCCCCTCCATCTGATGGATTTCAGCGATCCCGGATGGCGATGCTTTTTGTCTCTGTATTCCTCAGACCTCGATATTCTTCGGAATTGTCAAAGAATGGAGTATTCTCTCTGAAAGAGTGTTGAACTTTCCGTATTCCAGAGACAAAATTGCTGGAGTCGGTATTCGCGTGACTGAAGTATTGACCCTTTCTAATCATTCAGGACTTTTCTAAGTATTATGTGACTGATGGCACAGTGACGGGAACGCGCCCTATCAAATCCGAGGCTAGTATTGCATTTAGATGGAACGAGCCTCAAACGGAACGCAATATCACATTGCATCGCCGCAGTTGTCTGTGACTACGTATCACAGCCGTGAGTACCAGGACAAACAAGACAAATTTGCCTGACCGCATTCACATACATCGCTAGGAATAATCTGCAAATGGATTCTATAGAAGTGAGGCTTCGTCAGATAACACCGAGATATGTACAGCGCAGCAGAATTGTCGACGAAGGAGCGGATTGCACATGAAGAGACGGTGATGTGATGCTGGAATTCTTTGCGAAGTTTAGAACGGGCTGCTGAAATTCTCTATTCCATAGAACAAGTTTCCCTGCATCGGAGACGACCTTCCGAATAGGAGCCGTAATTCTCCGGAAGGGGCACTGGTGATGACATATTGTTGTCGAGTGATTTGCTAGTAAAAATAACCTTTTTTCATTTCAGGGCTGTGGCGGGTCACGGCCTTGATTCAGAAGGTGTCATTACGTAACATGTCACGCATTTTGCTGCTAAATAAAGTAAAATTAAGATTAGGTGGTAATTTTGCCTTGCTTTGGCTGGCTAGGAATAACACACCCCCTTTTCCTAAAAACACACAAACCAGCCAGTTAGACTGCCGTCAACCTCAGTTTACAAACAGGCCTTTTATTTCTATTTTCCCCAAAACTTGGCCAACTTGCTCATCATCAACTTCTTTCGCTGAGTCGATCGTTTGCAACGTCATTCGTTTGAAAATTACAGGTTTGAACTCGAGAATTAGGGTTCAGATATAGTGTCAACAAATCAGGAGTAAGGGGTAATAACGCGCGCACAAATCAACAACATCAACTCTTGGTGCATATCCTTTCTTCCGTTTCAGACTAATCGTGTTGCAGAATCGAAAAGCCATCGTCGTTATCGTTCTTGGCATAATCCATCCATCAATCGCTCATCCTAATCCAGGATGGAGCAAGATCCATTTCACAATGCAACTCGAGAACAGGGCATTGCCCGTCGTCCCGGCGAGGCTTCACGTCAACCTATCGACCATACTCGACCATCAGACATCGAATCCGGTCTCTCTCGCACACAAGGTCTCCTCGAACCTCCCATCGGACCGATGGGACGTATTTCCTCTCCAACTCCAACTGGACAGGCCGGAGCAGGCGGAGGCCTAAATAGAAAGAAAACACTTGTTCGGCCGGAACGACGACGAATGGATCCTACACAGCGAAATTTTCATTATTTGCAACATACACAACAACAGGGGATGAATGTTCAGGCATCCACTACGGGTCTTCGCGCTGACATTCCGCTTGACGAGTATGATGATGAAGAGGAGGACGAGGATGTAATTGAGCATGTGCAGTATCATAACGGACGATATATCCCTGATAGTCCCGGAAACAGTCCAACGCACCCTCGATCGAGCGACTTGATACGCGGAAAATCCATACTCGATAGAGACCAACCCGCTGCCACCAAAGTACTGTCAAAAGACGACTCCGTTTCAGTTGTCAGAACAACAACCCGATTACGAAAACGCGGAACTACAATAAAACGCAAACCGGTTGTCGAACAGAAACCAGAAATGACATTATGGACATTTTACTGTCGAACTATAACGTGTTGTATTCCGCCTGCCTTGTTGCGATGTTTTGGAATTCCACATTCAGCACAACAAGCTGCCTGGAGAGAAAAAATAGGACTTATCAGTATCATCTTATGTCTAGGAGTCTCAGTCGGCTTTCTCACATTCGGATTCACAGAAGCAGTCTGTTCCCGACCACCAGTGACATTCGAAATCAACCAAATCGACAATGGATATCTAATTATTCACGGGTTGGCATACGACTTGACACATTCTTCTCATCCTGCTGCCATTGGAGTTCCACCTGGTTCAAACGTATTATATCCCCCTGTCAATGCAGGAGGACTGGATGCTTCATTCATGTTTCAAAATGTCAATTCGATGTGTAAAGGATTGATTACCGCGAAAAAGGGAAGTGAGATTCTGACGGATTCGAATGGAAATTTGGGATGGTATTTCCCATGTAATTTGTATTCGCCAGATGGATCCACACCAGTCAATTATTCTATGGGACCGTATCCAGGGTATGCTTGTCATACAATGTCTACTGCACGACAAGCTTATTACAATCTTATCGTTACGGGACAAATTATTTTTGACTGGGATTCCATTGCCAATTCTTCGCGAAATTTGATTGTTTATTCAGGGTATCTTCTCCAATCTCTTCCTTTGCAGTGATTGATGAGTAGAAATGTTTTGGATTTGAATTTGTTGGAATGGTTGGATCCCAAACAAGTAGACTATCCTTCATTCTTCGACGACATCCGTAATGGATCCTTAAACGCACTCGTCCATGGGCAAGATGCAACTCAAATTCTCAATCGTCTTGCCGATCGCACACTCTCCAACTGTCTAGTTGAAATCATCAGAGTCGGCACAGTCGACGCAACAAGTGTAGGATGTCTCGCATCTCAAGTCGTTCTCTACATTTCCCTAGTCTTCATCATCGGTATTGTAGTCTCCAAATTCTTCATGGCATTATGGTTCCATTGGTTCCTTGCTTGGCGAATCGGTTCCTACAAGGTCCCTGACAAGGAGAAACGTAAACGAAGAGATAACGAGATTGAAGAATGGTCTGATGATATCTTTCGACAAGCAGCTTTACCAGATGCAGTTAAACCTGGAGAAAAGAGAAAAAGTCATTTCTTCCCCAGAGAATCGAGGTTTACTCCGAAACCTAAAGAATTGGAAGATAGACCAAAGACTGGCGCGGGAGGGGATAGACGACATACTCGTCGATATAGTCGTCACAATTCCAGTTCAAATTTGCTTTCTACACCAAGTCTATATGCGGAAAGTGTCCATTCTGCAGGAGGCTTTTTCAGCAATGACGATGGAACGAATCGGTTTTCTACGTTTGTCCCCGATGAGGATTATGAAGCTGGTCCTTCTGGATTTATTCATGAAAGTGTTGTCCCTCAACCACCGGCTGAATATCAACCTTTTGGATATCCGTTGGCACATACAATATGTTTAGTTACAACCTACAACGAATCCATCGACGGTCTTCGAACAACCTTCGATTCAATCGCTACTTCCCAATATCCCAATTCTCATAAAATCCTCTTTGTCATATCAGACGGTATGATCAAAGGAGCAGGAGAATCCAGATCGACCCCAGAATATGTAATTTCAATGATGAAAGATCTCGCTGTTCCAGCAGACCAAGTCCAAGCATTCAGTTACGCAGCTATCGCATCCGGCTATAAACGCCACAACATGGCAAAAGTCTATGCAGGTTTCTACGATTACGACGATACTACAGTTGCTCCTGAAAAACAACAACGTGTTCCCATGATTTGCGTCGTTAAAACAGGAACACCACGCGAAGCAACTGAAGCAAAACCAGGAAATCGTGGAAAACGAGACTCACAAATCATTCTCATGTCGTTTTTGCAGAAAGTATTATTTGATGAACGGATGACGGAACTCGAATTTGAGATATTTAATGGGATTTGGAAGGTTACTGGGTTGAGTCCGGATATATACGATATGTTGTTGATGGTTGATGCGGATACCAAGATTTTTCCCGATGCGTTGAATTATATGGTTTCTGCTATGCAAAAAGATGGAGATGTGATGGGATTGTGTGGGGAGACTAAGATTGCGAATAAGAGAGCGAGTTGGGTGTCCATGATTCAAGTCTTTGAGTATTTTATTTCGCATCATCTCACCAAGGCTTTTGAATCTGTGTTTGGTGGTGTAACTTGTTTGCCTGGATGTTTTAGTATGTACAGTATGGTTCCTCTTTACAGCTCATCTGATATCAGGGATAAAAGCACCAAAAGGAGAAGCTGGGTATTTTGTTCCGGTCCTTGCGAACCCGGATATTGTTTCAAGGTACCAAGAGGATAACGTCGATACTTTGCATAAGAAGAATTTGCTTCTTCTTGGAGAAGACAGATACCTTTCAACGTTGATGTTGAAAACATTCCCCCATCGAAAACAGATCTTTGTTCCTCAAGCAGTTTGCAAGACTATAGTCCCCGACAGATTCAGAGTTCTTCTCAGTCAGCGCCGTCGATGGATCAACAGTACCATTCACAATCTCATGGAACTTTTCCTTGTCAGAGATCTCTGTGGTACATTCTGCTTCTCCATGCAGGTACATCCCTTCCATGCTCAAGCTAACTCTAGTTTGTCGTTTTCATCGAGTTGGTCGGTACTTGTGTACTTCCCGCAGCCATTGGATTCACGATTTACGTCATTTGCATTGCGATCGTTAGGAGACCTGTTCCGCTTATTCCACTCATTCTTTTGTCTCTTATTCTTGGATTACCCGCTGTATTGATCGTCTTAACAGCTAAACGATGGTCATATGTCGGCTGGATGTTAATTTACATTCTTTCTCTCATCATCTGGAATTTCGTTCTACCACTCTACGCATTCTGGAATTTCGATGATTTCTCATGGTATCTCCACAACTTCTACTCATCTGACGACTTAGGGGTGACACACGTCGTATTGAAGGAGAAACGAAGAGTCGAGGTCATGGTGGCGGAGATGGTGAATTCGATTCATCTCAAATTGTTATGAAACGATGGGCTGAGTTTGAGCGAGATCGGCGCCGTAAACAAGCTGCGAATCTACAATTCGATATACCTCCTATGCCGCCTATGCCGTCTATGCCGCCGGTACCGCAGCCCCCTTCCAGCAGAGAGCCATCGTCGTACCGTGGATATGAAGGAGGATATATATGACGCGACTAAAGGAAGAAAGGGAAATGCTAAAAATACATCTAAAATTAATGAGGGCCGGCATTTTTGGAATTAATTAGAACTTTTGCATCTTTTGGAGAAGAGTAGTTTGATATCTCATGTTAAAATGTATAAGTTTTCTAACAGCAAACACTTTTGGGGGCATAAACCTATAATCGCAATGTTATACAAAAGCTACAAGTTGAGAGTTAAGCACAAAACACCCGTGTAAAATCAAAAACTTTTTTCCAAATCTTTTCCGTCCAGAAGTTTCACTCCCATAACGCGTGGAATCTCTTTTCCTCCGTTTGACTCCGTCCTATTAACGCCAATTAAATCAAATGGTAAGGTTTCTCCATAATTTACTCAACAGCTCGTGCTCGGGGTATATGTCTGGTTGGAAATCGAGGCACCTTTCTGGCAGTGCTGGTAGAACGAGACGTTCTTCTGAGGATTGACGCATGGAGTGACGCAAGGAACCTTCGCTCGAAGAGGAAAGAACGGGTGATGGACTGTTCAATGCGCTTTTGATTAGAAATCCGCTTTCTTGTAGTTGACGAAGAGCCGCTAGTTTTCTTGGTGTCGGTAATTTCTCGCCGCAATCTGTGAATCCTCTCTCTACACACCGCTGGCATGGGTCATTCTTGTTGGCATATACACACTATAAGTCAGCATTGTTCCAAGTGCAGAAAGAGTAATACCTTACGTTTGCCTTTTTGGCATCGCAGGCAGCGGTGCGAGCCAGATTGTCCGTATCTGTTGTTGCCCTTGCGCTTTTTAGTAATGGGTACACTATCCGTTAGATGGGATTGGTTGGAGGATCAGGTACAGCATACGGTGATCCCTTATATTCAAGCCCTCACCACGAGGTTGAATGTTCATGTAGTATTTCCCTCCGAGTGTTCTGGGAGAGTCTGAACAGATTGACGGAGAAGAACATACTTTTGAATGGCCGTCGTAGAAGTCCTGTCCGTACCCGTACCTACCACAAGTCAGTCGTTTTCGCCCCCACGTTGTTCTTACCAGGGTGGAGGATAATCTTCGTACCCTTGGGCATGTTGATATTCTGCAGCTTCCTCACATTTGATACCTTCTGGCGCCATTCTCTATTGTAACGAAAAGACAACTTTTGTTTTTTTGTTCTTATTAATCTACTGTACAAAAGATCTCAGAACTGGCGGTTTGAAAAAGATCCGGTTATGGTGTGAAAAGAAGGAAGCTTTATATGTTTGTGTGTTCGCCGCCCCCGCGCCCATCCAACCGCGGCAGCCCAGACATGTGTTCAGTTCGCTTCTCAATTCCGTCAAATCGAGTCAGTTGCGCAAACTCCGGGCGTGGGATACAAGGTTTGCAACTAATGGTCACACGACATGGCATCGAAAATTCAAAAAAGTCTATTTCCTGTGATATCTCTGCAGAGCGTGGGGGGAGTGCAACTGCAAAGGCAGGGCTCAGACAAATCCGCCTTTATTGCGACACCATATGACCAATAAAACACCGCGGCAATCGGGTGGCGTGCAGCTACAGTTGCAGCCAGCTTGCAGAAAAGGGCAATAACTTCATTTAACTTTGCCTGCCCACCCCCGATCTGTGACTACCGCTACACAAAGCGCTTAAATAAACTTTAAAAAAACAAAGCGCTAGAGGAATTATTTAATATTAATATTCTCAAAATGGATCCTAATAACATGAGATGTGGCTCACTACAGCGCTACCTTCTGTCCGAAGCGCCACTGCGCTTATTGCGGTTTCGGGCGTAGTCCCAACTTTCACAGCCAACCTCGCCAAGTTTCACTTTCTACAAACCGCTAATTAAACCATACTTGGAATCACATCCCATGTCGGTGTCGTCTCGCGAATGTTATCATCTGTCCAAGATTAGTCCAGGCCTTGCAGGAAAAAGATTGGAATCTACCGAAATTCAACATCTGGTCGGCCCATTCAATATCAGAACTAGAAGGTCGTTGACTGTATGCGGGATCAGTGACCTCATATGGTCTTCGCACAGTTTCCCATGAGTCATTATTTGCATGCTACATTTGCGATTAGCGCGAATCGCGTTAGGGAACCAGTACCACGAATCGATGCCAGTCCGCTGGATAAACGAGGTCGGTTGTATTTTTGAAAATCACCGGGACACGTTCCTGACCTCCGGGACACATTGATTTATCCACGAAATTTGCTTCTCCTTCAATGATGAAGAATCCACTTGGGAATGCATTTTTGACTGGCTTTCCTAGCATAATAACCATCATTCGAGGAAGTTCTCTCGGTGGACGGGGTGGGATCCTCGGACTGTAGACGGGTGGCAATTCTCCCGGTTGAGTGGGGGGTGAAATAATCTCGGGAGGGATGATGTTCGGGTCATCTGTGAACTCGGCTAGCTGGTAGTGAATAATTTTGGCATAGTCAGGTGGGACGAATCGCCACCATCCATATTCAAGGACACCTTCCTTGACTAACTATTAACCCCCGTCGACCGAAAGGAGGGATACGTCTTGATGGACGAAGTTCAAATTCCTCTCTGAGTAATTTTTCAAGAATTTCCACCGGAACGTCTGCTGTGTCTTCCGGTAGACCAGTGATCGGGTCATCATCCATGGTAAAGATAATCCCATCTCTTTCCAATTTGAGATCCTGGCATATTTGCAGAAAAGAGAGCGGTCTGGTTGCACTGATTTCTATATTTTGGCGAGGGAATACATTCGTTCCAAGAACCCAAAACATCCATGGCGAAGGAAGTCGGTGACGTGACCACACTTTGTTACACACGTGAACTGACACTCGACTGCTAACGAAAAAGACTTCAGCTCCACGGATCCGAAAATATGCCTTCCAAGTACTGAAACCCCATTGCGCCGGAGGAATAGCCCATCTCAGATCAATAGTAACCATATTTTTCTTGGGTTTGCGTCTGAGATAAAACTCTCTCACCTCAAACTTCCCAATAATCTTAAATCTTTTCTCAATTTGCTGTGCCACCAATTCGATTTCTCGTCCACTGACTTCTTCATACGGCAATCTCGACTTCACATACTCTTCTAAACTTTTCATCGTCGGAAATCTTGGAAGCCTTTCAATCATCACACATATTTCGTTAACAGCTCCAATTCCTCTCTGTCTGTAATTCCGAGTAAAGTCTCTCCATCCAATTAAATTCCCATTGATCCAGTACCGTCGTCTAAATCCATCGATAGGTTGTAATGTAATCATAACACTCGTATTCGAAGCTGGTCTCCATTTTCCGCTCTCAAATACCAAATGTTGAACAAATTTATCCAATTCAATACAGGCCTTGTATTCGGAAAAAGAACATAATCCCAGACCAAAAGATAGCACGGAATGTTTGATCTCATCTGACACCCACGGTCGTTGGTATTCATCCCACCTCTCATTTCCCAAAATTTCCAGATCATGAAGAGCCTCGACGCTCAACGGTTTCTGAACATTATTTTTCTTTGAAGACTCTAATCGTCGCAAAAGTCTATCTGCTCCAGGTCTTCGTTTGGCGCCACAATCCAACTTTTTCTCTCCACATCGTTGACATTTTTGGTCGTGTGCTGTAAACACACACTACTTCTAAGTTCTACTTCCAATTAGAGTGTACCTTCTTTTTGGCTTTCACACAAAAAGTACATCGTTCAGTTCCAGTTACCCCGGTGAAATTATTTGCGTGTCTTTTTTGAGGTTTAGGAACTAGATACGTGGCTAATGAAGTTTCATTGCGAGGACCTTGAGTTGCGGAAGCAATTGTTTTGAATACTCGAAGTGGATAGGTGGGAGGCGCTAAACCACTGCATATCGCGTTTAGCGATCTATAGCGGTCGGGGACATACATTTGATCTCCTCCTGCAGAAGTAGAAGCGTCAATTTCTAGTTGTGATGAGCCTGGAGATACCAAGGTCTCGCTAATCTCGTTCTCTGTCGCGTCAGGCATGGCAATATACGGATAAGAAAACGATGGAAGACGAATGAGGAGAAGATAGTGTAGATCACACTTGAGAGCCGATAAACCCGTATTCCAAAGTGGCGCAGCAACTATACTCCCAAAAAGGTAAGAGGAGTGATCGGACACGGTCCGCCATCACGAGTCGGACATCTGGAGAATTAGACTTTCTTCGTCCTTCCGAAATGATGTAACGTCGCAGGTTTTGAAGTTGCAACTATACTTCTAGAAAGCGCTATAACTCCATAGCAGAACCTGCATCCCCTTCCGCTAGTTGCATCACCGCTTGGCGCGGAAGTGGTTCCCGTGAGGAGGCATTGCGGACACCGCAATATCAATAGCATCAGGGGTGCTAAAATGGTGAAAGGCGACTGTCGCCCATTTAGCGCAATAGACGACACATTCCGAAATAGAGAGATCGACGTTATTTCATTTCTGTAGCGCGTTGAATTCCGTTTTAAAATAGCATTGCGCAAATCGCGACACCAGTCGTTCACATGTCCACTTTAGTCTCCGGTTCGCGACTATGCAAGCTCAATTGCAGTACCCCCAGTGCCATCAACAACGCCTCAGAGATACAGGAAACGGCAGGAGAAATTGAATTTTCTGAATTAATCCGTATTTCCGTTCCATAATAGAGTTTACAAAGATCTTGAATTCCGATCGATCTGATGATGGCAGAGTGGGATGGAAAAAAGTCTAATGTCCTTTTTCCTATCTCGTGTTACCGCTCCCCACGAAGAACGGGTGCAGTTTCCGTTTTTGAGAGGGTCCTTACCCTGTTGTGATCTGGACTGGCAGAACCGTGTTTCGGCGAAAACCGCGGCTCCGATGGAAGTGCCGAGTATCAAAGTAGATTCAGGGGATCGGAGCCGGTCCGAGGCTCGTATTTGAGAGCTGAAAAGATTCACAAATTTTACACATTTACGTTCGCTGTCATGGAATGTTGCGGTAGATAAATAATGTGTGTCGAAATATACAGTGAACGTATTTGCTGGACATTGCAGGATCTCTGCTTGCTGTGGGCGGAGGCTGTGAAAATTGCCCGGCTCATTCAGGCATACCACTGCCTAACCAAACTAAACTTTTTTTTTTCGTCTTCCCAGCAACAGCAGACTGGCTGATGCGCGGATATCCCATGCATCGAGCGTTTCTAACGTATCAATGAATGCTGTAAATTGGCTCAAGCGACGTGTTTCTCTATCAACAACTCCCTCCTCTTCAATCCTATCGCCAAATCCTCATTCACAAAATAATCTACAGCCAATATCAGAACGTCATCATCAACAACACCAGCAGTCCACAAATCCCACAGCCTTTAATAGCGATCGCAATGCTAAGGGCACCCCGTTAAACACTAGTGGACGGAGTGTAAATTCAACCCCGTCTTCAGGCCAGTACTTGGCTCAACATGATATCATTGATCCGTCCTCTCCACTCTCACTTCTTGCCGCTACATCGAAA
>Ga0335073_10012506_pt1 | contig 11916 bp, 9 predicted proteins | sample Lox_Sample_22_FD_207093 | JGI IMG/M metagenome (GOLD analysis project Ga0335073, IMG submission 207093) | Soil microbial communities from Loxahatchee National Wildlife Refuge, Florida, United States - Lox_Sample_2.2 | ecosystem: Environmental > Terrestrial > Soil > Wetlands | place: USA: Florida... | reverse complement strand
GGGGATACTGGCCCCGTTCGATGCGGCTTTGGATCTCGGCGACCACCTGCGCGTACTTCGGCGGCGCGTAGTCGAATGCCATGACACCCGTCCCTGCATGGACTGTTGACCTGTCAGGTCAGACTAGCTCCCATGACTAGACTTGTCACGTGGTGTAGCGAAATTCATGCATCACCGGCCCGCCGTTACGGTCTTCAGCAGTCCGGCTTCCACTCGAGCATGAACCACACGACCCGGCCCCGCCGACCCCCGCAATGCCCCCAGCGGTCGGCCATCAGGTCCACCAGTCCCAGCCCGAAGCCGGATTCCCTGACCTCGCCGACCCGGTGCACGACCGGGGCCTGATCGGACCCGTCGTCCTTCACCTCGACCCGCACCCGGCTATCAGCCCGGTACACGGTCACGAGGACCTTCCCGCCCCGCCCTGACGCGGTGTGCGCGATGGCGTTGGTGACCAGCTCGCTGGTCAAAAGGACCGCATCACCGGCCGCCGGGCATCCGTCCAGGACGTCCCCGACGAACAGGCGCGCCCGGCCCACCTGGCCAGCAGCTCCGGGGAAAACCCGGCGCCGGGGCCGGATCATCGTTACCGCGGTCATGCCGCCCGCCCCGTGCCTCCGCACACCAGGCACTCCGTCCGGGCCCGCCGCAGCAACGCGCGCTCGCCAGCATCCCCGACAGCTTCCTCCCAGCGGCGCAGGCCCAGGTACTTCCAGCCCCGGCCGCCGCAGTTGCCGCACGAACCGTCCTCGGCAGTCATCGCCGAAGCACCGGAACCGGCTTGCTCGTGATCGTGTCCGTCTGGGGGAAAGCCTGGTGCTGCCATGCTTTGATGCTGGGCAAGAGACGCGTTTCGTCGCTAGGCGCATCTCAAACCTGACGTATCGTCACGTCTCATCTTGTCTCGTGATCTTCCGCTTCCCGCTACGCTAAGACGGACACAAAGCGCGACGTGGAGATTACATGTCCGAACGGCCCCTGCTGCTCAAGCTCCTGCTCCGGGAACGCCACTGGCAGAACTACGGCACGTTCTGCGCCGAGTACGACAAGGCCGCCGCCCGGATCGACCCCGACCTGGCCGGAAGCGTCCCCAGCCGCGCCCAGCTGCACCGCTGGCTCACCGGCTCGCTGCGCAGCCTGCCCTACCCCGACCACTGCCGCGTCCTGGAGGAAATGCTCCCCGGCTGGACCGCCGAACAGCTCTTCCACCCCGCCAGCCCCGACCTGCTCCACCTCAACGGCCCGATCCCCAGCCCGCGCATCGCGTCCGACGCGGCAGGACCGTCCGTATTCGCCGCGCCCTCAGTCGGGATGCGCCCCTTCATCGAGCAGGCTTTCACCGCCGAGCACGTCACCATCGACTTCGCCGGATTCTCCGGCGAGACCCTCCACGGCGCCATCCAGGAACCGCTGGACAACATCCGCATCGGCCGGATCAAACCCGCCACCCTGGCCATCCGGATGCTGCTCCCCGACACCAGCCGCCCCATGGTCCTGCCCTGCCGCGCCGACGACCTGACGGATGACCCCGAACACCGCGCCCGCACCCACCGCCTGACCACCCGCCACGCCCACGCCATCCTGGACACCGTGCAGGAACTCGCCGCCCTCGGCCTCATCGACCACGCCGACGCGCAGATCCGCGCCCACGCATGCCCGCCCCTGTTCAAGCTCTACATCCTCAACGGCCAGGACGTGTTCTTCGGCTTCTACCCCATCACCCGGCACACCATCACGCTGCCCAGCGGCCCGCGCGACATCTACGACCCGATGGGCAAAGACGCCGTGGTCTTCCACCACTCCACCCGCAGCGCCCACCCCGCCGACGAACCCTACGTGGAACAGGCCCGCGCCTGGTTCACCTCCATGTGGGACAACCTCAGCTACGAGCTCCCCGCATGACCAGCCCCACCCCACCGGGCAGCGACCTCGACACCATCGTCTCCCGGACCCGCCACCTGCTCCTGGACTTCGACGGCCCCATCTGCTCCATCTACACAGGCCTGCCCGCCTCTACCGTTGCCGACCGGCTCCGCAAGCTCTTCAGCGACCGTATCCAGCTCCCCGACGAGATCGCCCGTACGGGAGATCCCCTGGAGGTATTCGCCTACGCCGCCACCCTCAGCCAGGACCTAGCCGCCCGCATCGAGATCGAGATGACCGACCAGGAACTAGCCGCGGTAGCCACCGCTACACCCACCCCCTACGTCCACGAGGTCGTAACAGCTTGCAAGAACTCGGGCCGGTCCGTGGCGGTCGTCAGCAACAACTCATCCCGCGCTGTCCACTCCTATCTCGCCCGCCACGGCCTGGACGACCGCATCAACCTTGTCGTCGCACGAACCAACCACGATCCCGCCCTCCTCAAACCCAGCCCGCACCTGATCACCCAGGCAGTACATGCCCTCAATGCCGAGCCAGGCGAATGCACACTCGTCGGCGACTCCGTAACCGATGTCCAAGCCGCCTACCTGGCCAGCGTCCAGAGCATTGGCTATGCCGACAAGCCTGGTAAACGAGAACTTCTTACAGCTGCAAGAGCAGATGCCATGATCGATAGCCTCGCTGACCTGGTTATAAGACTCCGCGCACGTGTAGCCAATCCGGAGCTGTTACAGCTCTAACGATTTTGAGCTGAGCGACTGCCCCTCCCCCTACGAACTAGCCCAACCCGCCGCTGGAAGGCGCTTTCTACGTTGACAAGCAAGAGCTGTCTCGTTCGAATAAACCCGCTGACGTCTCCCTTATGTAGAGCATCCATGGTCGATCTATCAAGTGCGTGCGACGCCAGTACTTCATCGTCTGCATCGCGAAGGTTACGGTCAATCCACGAGCGCAAAAGTCCTCTTGCTGCACCGGGAGGCCTGATCATTCGATTTGCAGGGTTTCTAGCCAAAGACGATGGAGGTTCGCCAAATACATGGCCGACTGCTCCAGGCCCTTTCTCGGCGATCTCTCGCCATGGCTCCTCTATCAGGTGCCCGTCCGGATAGCGAGGTTGCAGCGAAAGCATGACAAGTAGCAGCGTTCTAGTGCGCGCATTCCTCATATCATAGCTTGAGGGAAATGGGACAGGCGCGGCGTTCATATCGTAATTGGCAAGTTTAATCGGCATTTCGCTACTCGAAGCCACGCTTCTGAATTCTCTTACGAGACTACTGACTCGAGCAGTATTTGCACCGCCAAACCAACCGGAGAAAGACGAACTCCAGAACCAGAGCTGCAAAAACCGTAGTTTGGCTGAATCGGGATGAGGATCTCTATCAAAAAAGGCACTTAGCAAAACTAGTTGCATGGCGTACGGAAGCAGCCTACTAGTGTGAACGCCGGTGTCAGCCAAAAAGGCTACTGCTCGGTCGAAACTGGCTGAGGTTCGGTCCACTCCTTCTTGGAGTCGCGGAAGCAGGCGTTCCCTCCGCTCGCTCGTAAGGCGAGTCCAATCTGTTCTATAGATATCCTCATCGAGGTTAGCTAGGATGCCGCGCAGGATCGTCGTGCGATCAATGTCGCCAAAGCTTTGTTCCGCTAGTTGTTCCTCAATTGAATCAATCTCTTCCGCTAGATCGAAACTCTCCTTCTTCTGGCCCTGCCTGTACATTAGAGCGCTTACCATTTGATCGGCGGTCATAGCCTGACCCTTTGAGTTAAGGCGTGCGAAGATTTCAACCGCTTCTGAAAGGGTGGTGCGTCTGATCCGGATCACTGGCACCCGATAGCTTTGAAAGGCTCGCGCTAGTCGACTAACCTCATCCGTGTAGGAATTCATCAGATCACTATTTGCGCCAAGAGCTGCGCGTAGTCGACTTACGGATTCGAAAAAGCGCAAAGTGTCAAGAAGGGAGGTTAGCGGAAAGAGTTCCCCGGGATGCTCAATTGCAAGCCCATGCTGGAATCTTTTGGCGTCCAAATTCCAAGACATGTCCCAAAGATCAGAATCGGGGTCGTCGTCGGTACCATCAGTATCTCTTGCGACAAGCGCGGCCGCCAGTGTAACCAATCGTTGATGACCATCAAGCATATACCCGACAGATCTACCAATTGTTGGTGGAAATGTAAAAGGCCCAAGGCGCTCAAGTGTTGCTATCTTAAGGTCAGTCTCCCATATAAGTAGGCTTCCAATTGGATATTGTTTGTATACGGAGTCCAGGAGATCGGTCATTTGGTCTTTGCGCCAGACGAAGGGCCGCTGAAATCGGGGAATCTGCAGCGTCCCTGTGGTGAGCTGTTCTAGCAACTCATATAGAAACACGACCTCTGGGCGTACCTCTACCGCAGAGGGTACTTCCTCTGGGAAGTCACTCATATGTTACGCTCCAAGATGTCTAGCAGTGTTTCTAGCTCACCTGAATGATCGCGCCGCTTGAGTTGCTGCCGCTTTGTCAAGTAGTAAAAGTTCTCAAGAAGATCTTTGATGAAATCACCCATTCCCACTTCAATTCTCGGTGCTTTGCCATAGAGTTCCCCGACCTGGCTGATCTCCTCAGGGGTTAGGCCTCTTTTCATTGGATAGTGGTCGCGGGCTATTCTCCCGAAGCTGGTTATGTACTCAGCTGCTGGCAATGAGGGCCGCCGGACTGATGCGTAATCAATTAAAGTCTCGTCTGGAACGTAATTCTCGATTGTCCGTTTGTGAAGAATATGAACATCGGCGCCTGCATTGATCGCGGCTGCGCGCACGGCGGCAGCTTGTTGCGACATCGTACCTGGTGTCTTCGCATCGCTATCAGAGACGGCCACTACCCGCAGTGGCCAATGCGCGGCCTGTCGGGATGTCTGGTAGGGCCTGGCCACACGTTCGATCTCAGCAGGCATCTGACCTATCCCACCGGCGTGGTGGAACTCCAAGCATGGCGAGTCACCGACCGCTTGTCGTGCGAGGCTGGGTCTTAGGTTGCTGGCTACAAGCCTGATCCAGGCTCCATCAGAATGAACGTCTTCTACGACCACTACCACTGGCATTGTGAAGAACCTGACCAGCTTCTCAGGATCGCAAGCGTTACAATTTGGATTTATGGCGATGGTCATCGCGGAGGTTGTTGCTTGTTTGTATGCTTGGAGAAGAAAGTCCCGGTAAGTTCGCCAGAGATGACCAGGCAGAATTGATTCGAGGCGGTCTGGTGAAGGCATGGCGATGAGATGCCAGCGCTGCACTGCAATTGCATACAAGAGTCGTTGAAGATATGGCTCTGAGGCAGATTGAAAGATCGGGCACTCTTCCGACAGTTGCAGTATCATTCCGTATCACCCAGCTGTGACATGACACGCAACTTGGCTTCCACAATTGCGCGGGCTTCTTCTATATCACTTTCGAAGACGCCAGGAGGCCAATTATCGATGGTGCCGAAGTCATCAACTTTGATTCGCTGCACCTTTCGATCATCATCCAGGTAATAGAGTCCGATGGCGGTATGTTTAATGCGCTTCTCGGCTATCCTGCGCCGGAGCCTTAGTATGAAATTTTCAGAGTGAGTTTCGACAATTACCTGACAGTGGCGTGAGCAAGTTATAACGAGGTCTGCCATAACTCCATGAAGGGATGGGTGAAGATGAGCCTCTGGTTCTTCAAGTATGATTAGCTGCGTGTGTCGTTTGGACTGGATGATCTCATTAAGGAGTGACACGACAGGAAGTATTGCTTGCAATCCGCGGCCACTTGCCGAGAGATTAACCGGAAGACCGGCACGGGTTTCGGATAGTTGAAAGGCAAATGCAGCTTGGTCGACTCCAATGCTTGCCCCGTCAAATTCATTACGGAACCAGCGGTCTACATCTTCGAGCAAGAATCTCTGGCTAGCAAGAAGATATGGAACTTCCTCTACGGTTCTCCCCACTGGCGGTCGACTGGTATAGGTTGTCTCTATCCTTGGGCGGGCACTTGGGATATGAACTATTTCGCTAAGAAGCGTTGCCGCGGATTCAATGCGGTCCTGGAATCGCGCTTGCTGCGCGACGGACATGCTTAGAAGTACCTGGTTATAGGCCGACTCCGATCTAACAGCCTGAAGTGGAATTGTGATCCTGACGTCGCCATCGAGTTCAACTCTTGTTGGCTGAACGCTACCGCCTTGTTTCTGAGATGCTACGTATTGCAAAGCTATGCCAATACGATTGTTTCTGCTCCATTCAATTCCAAAATAGATCTGCGGGTGTGGCTGATCCACGCTAGCGAGATCCGTAAAGGATGATCCAAATGTAAGGCTGTCATACGTAAGTGCGTACATTGTGTCGGCGTTAGCCAAGCTGGCAGCGGCAAATAGCGGAAGTCGAGCGAGGGTTGTCTTTCCGCTATTATTCTTTCCGAAGAGAACAGTTATTTTGTGAAGCGGAAGCCGAGTTTGCGGCCCGAAGCCTTTGTAACCCCGACATTCAATAGCCCGCAGAATCACTGTTCCTCCGTGCCCAAGATTGGGCGAGCCTCGCTAGACGATCTTGATGCTGGTAACCCTACAGCCTGGCCTCGTACCGAGGCTGCTCTTAGTAGGACAGAGCTGCGTGCTCGATGTCAAAGCGCATGGCTACGTCGGCCTGGGCTCGTGGCTGACGGGAAGGACGGCCGTTGGAGCGTCTGGCATCCGTTGTCCGCCTGCCGTGAGCGCAGGGTGGGATGCTGCCTGCAATCGGCTGAGCCTTGATTACCTTCACGAGGCGGAAGAGGCTGGCTGTTTAGCGCATCCGTAGAGAGGCCGATGCACACACCCTCGGACGGCACGACCCTAGCGGGTACGCCGGATCCCAGCAGGATCTACCTGTTCGTCAATAGCCCATTGGGCCTTCGCGCAGAGCCTTCGATCCGTTGCCGAATCTCGCCTTACTGGATCAAGGCGGCGCCTGCGGCGCCGCTGGCCCGGCGTCAGCGCCGGGCTCTGCCTTGGAAGGCCCGCCCGGCGCACGCCGGGCCACACGCCCGCAGGCCACACAGATCAAGGATGGCTCATGCCGCACGCAGGCCGGTGCAGCACATAGCCGCCTACCTCGCTCCCGATTGTCCAGCTCGCGCTCGCGGGTCCAGGGCTGGCTGGTGACCCTGGACCCGCCGAGCGCGAGCTGGAGCCGGTAGACGGCGAGGCGGCCGGGCAGGTCTGGCAGGCCGGTCCCGGGAAGCCAATGGCTGGTACTCGGTGGTCTCACGCCCCGTTGCTCTATCACTGCGCACGCTAGGACTCAGCAGGCGGCCTAACCTCACCTAGCGGCCGGATTCACCTAGGTGGAATCTGCTGGCGATCGAGAAGAACCGGATAGCGGGCGCTCGTGCCACTGATGTGCCACACACCGGGAGCTTCCACGGCCGGAAGCAGTAACTCACGGGTACAGCACCCGCCCAGCAGCCCGTACGTCAGTCCTGCTCACACACGATCAGGGTCACCGGCCTTCCAAACTGGTGATACCCGTCCTCCTCGCTGCACGATGATCTCGGCCGAGTCCTCCGAGTCAAGGCCGAGCCGCTGCGCGGTCGCTTCGCGAGCCCTGACACGGCGACCACGGCCAGAGGGATGGCAGCGGTCGAGGAGGATGGGGGAGGAGCAGGCTACGATGCGACGGCGCCGGGCCACCCCTAGGGGTGGCCCTACAGCAGCCCTAAGTGCCCAGGGCAACTCGGGTAAGTGCAGGGCAGTTAGTAGGGACTCACCGGGCGGGGCGGGCCGCGGTACATGAGAAACGGCAAGCTCGCCGTGATGCCAGGCGCGGCACCATCGGGCACCCGGGGACTGACGGCGACGCCGTTTAACCTAGGTGAAACCAGGTGGCAGGTGATGATGGGACGCCTGGATGGACCCTAGCGTCAGCGGTAACAGAGGACGGGACCGGGCCGCCCAGAGTGCCCACCCGCGAGGACTAGGGGTGCTGCATGACTAATGGCACGAAGCCCAACATCATTTTCATGTACTGGGACAACTTCGGATGGGGCGAACTCGGCTGCTACGGCGGCGGTGTGCTGCGCGGCGCACCGACCCCCAGGATCGACAAGTTCGCGTCCGAGGGCCTGAAGCTGCTGAACTTCAACGTCGAGGCGCAGTGCACGCCGGCTCGTTCCGCGCTCCTGACCGGCCGTCATGCCATCCGCTCCGGTACCGGCGCGGTCGCCGCTAGCGGCGTAGATGGGATGACCCGCTGGGAGGTGACCAGCGCTCAGGCGCTGTCGGACGTCGGCTATGCCACGGGCATGTGGGGCAAGTGGCACCTGGGCAGCGACCCCGACCAGCGCAGCCCGGTCGACTTCGGCTTCGACGAGGCGATGTGGATCCCGCGGAGCACCGACGAAGTCTTGTGGGGGATGCAGTCCTACTACCCCGACGGCTCGGCGACGGTGCGGCCGTATGCCCCGGCGCCGGTCACGGAGTTCCAGCTGGAGCAGGTCTACGCCCGGAAGAAGGGCGAAAAGAGCACCGTGGTCGGTCCCTACGATGCGGAGTTTCGGCGCCTGTTCGACCGGAAGATCACCGAGCACGCGATCGACTTCATGACCCGGTCGAAGAATGCGGGGAAGCCGTTCTACATGTACCTGCCGTTCTCGCAGGTGCACAACCCGGCGTTGCCCGATCCGGAGTACGCGGGTAAGACCAAGCACGGGAACTGGGCCGACATCTTGACCCAGATGGACGATTTCACCGGCCGGATCCTCGACGCCGTCGACGAGCTCGGGCTGGCTGACGACACGATCGTCGTGTGGGCATCGGACAACGGCCCCGACCCCTCCTACCGCATGCCGCAAGCGGATCCCGAGGAGCTCGGGGGGAAGTGGGACGGCTTCGCGGGGATATGGCGCGGCAGTTTGTTCACCAGCCTCGAGGGCTCCAACCGGACGCCGTGCATGGTCCGCTGGCCGGGCCACGTGCCGGCCGGGAGGGTCAGCAATGAGCTCGTCCACTGCGTCGACTGGTACACCACGCTGCTGCTCACGGCCGGGGCGACGGTCCCCGACGACCGGATCGTCGACGGCGTGGACATGCGCGATTTCCTGCTCGGCGACGCCGAGGAGTCGGGCCGTGACGCCGTCCTGTGCCTGCAGGGCAACCGGTTGCAGGCGGTCAAATGGCATCAGTGGAAGATTCACCTGTTCCACCAGGACGACTTCTACAGTACGTGGTCGGCGAACAACATCCCGCTTGTCTTCAACCTGGAATGGGACCCCCGTGAGGAGCACCAGATCGACTTCGGCCATTTCTGGCTGATAGAGAAAGTGGCGGCACCGATCGCCGCCGGCTTCTTGAGGTCGCTCGTGGTCGAGCCCCCGATCAAGCCGGGGACACCCGATCCGTACACGCCTCCCGGTCCCGGTGAGATGGTGCCTGAGTCCTATCTCCAGCTCGGGGCCATCATCCAGTACGTCACGAGCCTCCACCACGTGGCCGCGACGCACGACGGCCACAACGCGGCCCACCTCCAGCACGGGTTGGGCGCGCACAGCGCATGATCGAGCAGGGGCAGCCCCGGGTGCCCGCGAGGCCATCGCAAGGCGGCCGCGCGGGCACTCGCCTGCTCATTCCACCTGGGTACAAACGCTGACATCTACCAGGCCGATGTCGAATGCCCAGAACAAGACCAGGAGCCCAAAATATGAACACTCCCAATCAAGCAAACCAGACGAGCGGATCGAAGCCGGCGGAGGCGGATCGCTACGAGGTGCTGATGGCGGCATATCTGTTCGTAGCCCCGGGGCGCAAGGACTACGACGCAATCATGAAGCTCGTGAAGGACCATGCGATCACAGTCGAAGGCGCCGTCCTGGTCAGCAAGGACCACGCCGGCGAGATGCACATCGAGGAAGGAGGAGAAGGACTGGTGGTCGGCCTGTTCGAACCCCGCTGGCTCGCCAAGACAGCCCTCGGCAAAGACGTCGGCGCGCTGGCCGCCAAGTTCGGCAAGCACCGGGCCGACAGCGGAATCGAGAAGAAGCTGAACGAGACGCTGGGCGCCGGCGACGCCGTCTTGATGGCGATCTACGACTACGACGACGCCGGCGCCGTCCGCAAGGCCGTCACGAATTCCCCCAAGACCTCATTCGCGGAAATCGACGGTAAGAGCGTCAAGGACCTCAAGGCCGGGCTGGCAAAGGCGCAGGCCGGGATGAAGAGCTGATCCGCGGCTGCCCGCATTGACCCAAACCAGCGACGGCGACGTGAATGACACCGGGCAATCGCGATCGCTCCGATCGGTTACCTGATGAGGAGCAGCCACGCGTTCACAACACCGCCGACCAGCGCGAAGAAGACCGCAGGTATCACCCAGTAGAGACCGCCGCCATGACCGATCACCACGGTCAATCCTGCGATCACGGTGAGTGCCGTCGTCAGGAGGTTGGGGCTGTTGTGGTCGAGCAGCTGAGCAAGCCGCGAGTCTGCATCTGTCCCGGAACTGGAACGCTTCTTCCGGCGTTCGGCCCTCGCGATGACGATCGCGGCTAGGCCGCCGACCGCCATGAGTTCGGTCCCGACGACCCACGAGGCCTGCCCTGGCGCCGTGATCATGATCGCAATGCCCAGCGGAAGGAGGAACAGCATCAGTGTCTGAACCGCGATAGCGCTCAGGTGCGGGTTTCCAGCGATCCGATCCCGATTCAGGGAGACTGCCACGAAGATCAGACCGGTCATTGCGCCGCTGGCACCGCCAACGACCAGACTGAAATTGCCCCAATCTTGAACCGATACTGCCAACTGGGGGCCTCCAGGCGCCGAGCCGACGCTCATCCTCACGCCGGTCACAAGCGGCTGAGACCGTTGAACCGCGAGGGTCACCGGCGCACGGACGCGTCTTTCGCCACGCACGCTAAGACCCAGGAAGGGGACCCGGCATCACCCGCCACCTTGCCCTATCGATGGGACGCGGCGATCGGACGAGTTATGGCCTCCGCACCGCTGACCATCCGCATCGATCTTGATCCGGCTGGATGACGCAAACTGGAGTTGTGGGCGTGCCCGCTACGTGCCCGTCAGCAGGAGCGGCGAGGGTCAACCACGGTCACTCACGGGAGGTCGAACTAGTCGGCCCAGGTCACGGCATCCGCAGGTCAGGCCCGACCAGCGACACCGACTTCCCAAGCTGATAGTCCAAGTTTCGAGCCCAATCCTCAGCGCGTGGGACATTCGTGGGACGCAACGCAGCCGTCGATCGAGCCCATGAGCATCACCGCAGGTCACAGACCCAAGACCGACTTGAGGCGTGGCGGTCTGTAAAACCGTCGGCCCGGGTGAGACGAGAGTTGCATGACAGTCGGGGAGGAGCACGACTAGCTCCCTCCAGCCGAGGTCCGCACGCATGATGAGCATGAACCGGCAAGTTGGCACGCCGGTCGGCTAACGGATTTGCTAACGAGACGCTGCGGGACGGGGAAGACCGCCCGGGACGTGGGCGACGGTCATTGCTCGGATTGCCTGGTCAGCGAGACGCGCCGGGACGCCGGAGACGGGGGAGACGCGCGTCGTATGGCTCATAAACCAGCGACAGCAGGTGCATAATCGAGATATGACGCAAGAACGCCGACATGCGAACGGGCACGGGCTGGTCGCTGTGCTGGACTGGGTCCGCAGCCATCTTCCGAGGTGGCGCAGACGGCCGCCGACAGTGGGCGTTCGTGAACCTCGCCGACCGAGGCCCACTCTTCCAGCAGCTGCGGTCGCGCTTAAAGAGCCGCGCACCGGTCTCATGCACTGGATCAAGCTGGGCAACAGGCATACGGGCGAGCACACCTAAAGAGGCGGACCGCGGCTGGGCCATTAGCGGGCCATTAACCCCGGTAACGAGGGGTCTCTCACGGTCACTCACGGACAGCCCTCTTCGCAGGTCAGGCAACATAACAGGCCCGGACGGTACAGCTTCCCAAGCTGATAGTGCGGGTTCGATTCCCGTCACCCGCTCCAGGGCATAGGCCCAGGTCGGATCCGGTTTGATAATTCCAGGTGTGGCGATGCTCATGAGAGG
>Ga0335073_10012505_pt1 | contig 11916 bp, 13 predicted proteins | sample Lox_Sample_22_FD_207093 | JGI IMG/M metagenome (GOLD analysis project Ga0335073, IMG submission 207093) | Soil microbial communities from Loxahatchee National Wildlife Refuge, Florida, United States - Lox_Sample_2.2 | ecosystem: Environmental > Terrestrial > Soil > Wetlands | place: USA... | reverse complement strand
AGTTGAGATCTCTGCAAACTCGAAGATCCCACATAAGGCTCCTGTTCGAAACAAAGGCACAACCATGGGTGTTACACAGGGACTACCAAGTGGGGCTGCAATCTTGTCGGGCAACTCACCCGATCTCAATCGTAGAGAAACTTAAGGGGACAACTGACCCCAGGCAGGTGAAACAAGGTGAAGCGGACAGCAATCTTTTGGGGCTTACTCCCCCCATTTAAATCAAAGGTAGCACGAGACGTGCTACAAACTGCGTAGGCCGGACCATCATCATGTCCGGAGGGTAGTGCTCCAACAATCATAGGGTCGCCATCGATTCTTGTCAACCAAGTGGCTTCCACGACCTATACGTAACCACAAAGGTAACCTGCGGGAAGGTGTGAGGGCTTGGCACCGTCTGGCGTCGTCCTATGGGCTTCCTATTAGCGCCCAGGCCTATCCTGGAGGGTATATTATACTTTCTGGTGTGAAGTACTTTGTATATTGTAGTATTACTGAAAATACAGGACTTACCATCAATACGGGCCCATTCCTGGCATCTGAGGGCGATTCCGGCCAATAATACCCCTTAATTACTCCTATTCAGGCTTTAGCTTGTCGACCTTAATCCATTTCACCACGGCCGACCCTCGCTAGTAAGAAGAAAGGAGGGAAGGCCTAGGACCTTCCCATTTTACGATTGTTTTTGTAACGCAACCCGACTTCGAATGACTTAGGCTTCCTCCTTGAGCCTCTCTTGAATTGCCGTGAATTCGATGGGGTAACGGTCGCGAATGAACTCCTGAACCTCTTCGTCAAGCTCTTCCCACGCTTTGTGGGTGTTGCCGTCTCCCAACAAACAGTCCCAGTCGATCAGGTAATAGTCGCTGGCCGGTTCCCCGTCCACTTCGACGTAAGAGACGAGTCCTCCGTTGACTTCGATAAGAATGCCATCCAGTTTCTTTGCCATCTGCTCCTTCCTCCGTGATTGTGAGTTTCGGTGTTGCCCGCGCGAACGGCATGGCGATAAGCGCTACACCTCCTCTGCCGTGGCGTCGCACCGGCACTGGAGACCACAATCGGCACCTTTGATTCGGTATCGTTTGCCTGTGTTCTGATCTGTGACAATTCCCCTGACCCGAAGAGTTCCGCGATAACGGTTCGCAATTGCCCAATCACCTTCATTCAGCATCATGAGCAATCGCTCGCCGGTGTCTTTCAGTGTGGGTGTGTATTTGTATTTCATGACTCCTTCCTTTCGGCTGTGTTGGTGGCGGCTGGTTTCGCCTCCGGCTCCTTGCGTCGTACGGATGGGGGGCCTAGCCGTACGCATAGCGTGCAAGAAATTTCCGGCCCGTAGGTTCGTGCAAGTCCGCGACCGCAAAGGGGACATTTCCTTTCGATCACGGGCTGGGCGATGGAGGTGTCTCGCATTAACGCACCTCCATGCTCTTGACGATTGGCCTGCCACAGCAACGGCAGATACGGGCGTCTTTCGCTTGATCCAACGTCGCCCGCATGATGTCGGTGTCGTAGCCTGAGTGTTTCCAATCCTCCCCGACGAAACCAAAGCAGGAATCAGCGTCTTGCCACTGTTCCCCATCAAAGTACTCGCCGATGATTCCCCATACCCCTTCCCGATTCACTCTCGCTATGAATTCTTCGCGATCGCGTTTGAGCCTCGATTCGGGGATTTCAGGGTTAGCGTTGGGGTTGAAGGAGTCGCCTTCCAAGTCCTCCAGACAGCACGTTTCGTCGGGTATCACACGGAGCCGCACATTCCCGCGTTTCGGGTCAATGGCCTCTCCGCTGGAGTACTCGGCGACTTGGTGTTTGTTCCACTCCAAGCGTGTGCGGGCATTGGAAAGGGCCCACTGCGCTCGGAATCCTATTGCCCGCTCGCGTCGAAACAGCCGAAGTAATTCTGTACTGCACCTTGTAATCCTCACGATTGCACCTCCGATGTGACATCAATTGCGGCGGTTGATGTGGGAACGGAATCGAGAAACGAGGCGATGCGCTCTATCTCTTCCCAAGAAACAACGTGACAACCTGCCTTGACCGTCCCGTCCGGCTCGATGCGGTCAATCACGTACGGTCCGAGATGGATCGAATGCCCGTCCCGGATGTGCGCCATGCCGGACTCGCGGACCTTGCGTACGAGGGCGAGTGCCCGCTTGGCATGAGAGACGGGAAAACGAGCTCCCCGGCTGGTTTGCACTTCGTCGCTAATGATGCGGAGCATCATCGGGAATCCGTGCGGGAATTCGCCGTGATATTCACCCGCCCGCCATTTCGCCATGTTCTCGGATTGGCGGATTGCTTCCTGTTCGTTTTCTCGCCGCGTCTGCTCCGCCTTTTTCGCCACTCGCTTCGCTTCTCGTTTGCGAATGGCGGCTAGTACTTCGAAGTCGAGACCCGGCACTTCGGGGATATTGGGAATGGGCAGGCCGAAGAATGCGCAATAGGCGAGCGCCTCATCACGCAATCTAGCTGCCTGCTCGTGGTTCCATTCCTTCGCGTAGGACGACCTGGCCCGAGCGAATGTGACGAGGTGCTTTTCGATCCGCTCGGGGTAATCGGCCAAGTTGCCTGCGTGATCGTCCGCTGATAGCTCACTTCCGCGGTACCGTTCGTGGCATACGTTCGGAACGTGGAAGACGGGAGTGCCTGAAGGGATTGCGGAACGAACAGCGGAGCAGTGTCCCGAAGTGGTGACACTGTAGCTGGCCGTGGTAAATAGGACAGCCCGTTCGCCGGCATCGTTGGCAACATGTCGGGCGATCGGGAAATGCGAGCCGTAGCTGTAGACGGTGTCGCCGGTGAAGTAGAGATTGCCCTGGCGATTTCGCGCTTCCTCTTGCGTGCGATGTGCCCACAAGTGCGGAATCTCTCCGGTTTCGAAGACATGCTTCTTTCTTTTGCTCATGACACAGCTCCTTTTTTGTGGAATTGACTGCGTGAAAAGACACCCCGACTGCGGGCCTTTGGCTGCAGGGGAAGTGGGTCGAGGAAAGACTGGAGTGCTTATGGACTACGACGTAGGGACTGCGAACGGCTGGAGGAAATTCCTAAATAGGGAGAAACGGAAAAAGGAGATTACTTGATTTACCCTGCAGGAATGGAGATCGATGCGATGATCGCTCCAGAATCCGAGTCCGCCACGGCCACGAGCTTGTAGACATCTGTCCACCGCTCGTTGCATTCGTGGCAGGAGATTCTCTGAACGATTTCGCCCGCATCGAAATCCATGGATCCTCCCTCGATGTCCCATGTGCCACAGAAAGGACACATGAGGCCGCGCTGTTCGAGGTATTTCTTTGCCATTTTCACTTGCATAGTCTTGCCTCCTTTCAAAATGTGAATCCGAGCAAGAAGGGCATCGGCGTCAGGATCGTGTTCGACCTTGAGTTCAATGCCCTCCTGCTCTGCCCACTGCTCGGCTCCGGCTCGCTCCAACACACGGGAAGTTCCGCCGTGTGGAGTCGCATAGCCGGCTTTCTACAAGAGGAAGTGCCACGTGAAGATTCGAATCTTCATGCAGCGACTTCCTTCTTGGGATAATCCGAGATGAACGGCTTGCCGGGAATCAAGCGAGAGATCAGCTTCATGTGAACTCCCCGCGAGGCTCCCTCCAGGCAGTAGTCGATCGCTTCCTGGAGATAGGCGAACCGTGCAACCAAGACGTAGTCGTCAGCCCAGAAGCCAGAGGCACAACCGAGAGATCTGCAATGCGGTGCAATGCTGCAGATGTCTCCGTGGAGTGCGTAGCAGCTGACGGCCAGCTTGTCGGCCCTGATCCTCACGAGGCCCTCCGGATCAGGTAGTCGTGGGCATCCGCCGTGTTGTTGGCTACGACTTCCAACACTTTGCAGGTAGCTTTCAGCACTGCGGGGACGACCTTCTTGTCGATCGTGCCTTTCAATTTCACGGCCTGGTCTTTGATGAAGGGCTTCACCTGGTCGTGTTCGAAATAGAGAGCCACTCCAGGCACACCAATAGACATGCGCATCGTTGCTTCTCCTTTTTATTTGTGTTGGGATTTGCTACTGAGGTAGGACTGGACTGTTTCGCCGGATCTTCTCGGAGATAACAGCCAGGACTTGCCTTCCTGATACGTAAACGAACACCATCAGGAAGTTGATGATCGTTCCTCCAAGAGTGAACATCACGCCATGAGGTGACAGCCCGTGCAGAAGGAAATTAATTCCTTCCGTGATCACGAGTGTCAGACCCTTATGGTCTTGGATCCAATCGAGGACTTCTTTCCTGGATGTGACCTCTTTGAGATAGGCGATCTCATCCAGTTTGTGGACTGCTGCCCAGATCAGCGTCCAGAATGCGGCGCCGGCGAGCAGCAGACCCACGAACGTCGGGGTCAACAGCATAGACTTCTCCTTAAAGTTGGATTTGTCCTGCACTCCTTTCCTTAGGTCTAAACGCAGAAAGACCCACCGGGGCTCGAAATGAAATAGCCAAATCGAGGCGGTGGGTCTAACTAGGGGTCTATCCGATTAGAAGTTTTAGCCTCGCGCGTTGCGTCGTTCGTCAGCTTGAGATCGACTTAGCGGGACTTGAGAATAACGCAGCCAGCTTCATTGCGCCCCGACCCCTGAAATGGTAAGAACGAAGCAATGGGAGTACCGCTATGTTATCGGTTGTTGCCGCTGGACAAATCGGCGATTACGATGCAGCGTGGCGAAATTACAGAAGCCGCAGGAACCAATTCCTTTTTCTGCTCTTAGGCTTGTTACCTGTTCTCACGTTCGTGGGGTACGTTACTCGAAGCCTCCATGCACTCTGGCCATTCACTTCTATCGTTGGTGCTTCGTGGCTAGTTCTGCTTATCATTGCCCGGAGTCGCTTGTCGGAGTGGCCTTGCCCACGTTGTGGGAAACCGTTCTTCACTAGGGCTTGGTTTTCTTTCAGCGACCCGTTCGTTCGACGCTGTTTCCATTGTGGATTGCCGAAGTATTCAGGCAGCTAAAGTTCCATCTACGGGCGATGAATTTGTGGGCTTTCGGTCGTCAAGTCCTGGTGAACGGCGTACTCGGAAAATTGGATCCATCCCCAGTGCAAGTTTCCGATTTCGCCATTCTTGGAATCGGTAGACCCCATGCCTTGAGATTCCCGGCCCGACAGGCGGAACATTTGCTGTCGGAGAGCGCTTCACTCCATTTCAGGATGAACCTCCATCTTCCTTCCCTCTGACCTTATGCTTTTTAGTTGGAGGTCTTCTTTAGTTTGGACGCACTACGCCTTTGTATTCATCCTCGCCCGCCAAGGTCGTCGGTCGGAATCCGATTATCGAGACTGGCAGGGCCAGTTGAGAGTTTCATCGGACGGTCAGCAAGGATCGAACACAAAAGCCTAACTTCGATGGATTGCGTCTAACGATGATCGCCGGATTGATTGAACCTTATGCTCGTGGTGAGCGGCCCTGTGCGAGAAGGCGAAAGGCTCCGCTACGATCTCCGTGTCGAACTATTCGGCATAATCGCAGGTTGAAGAAACTCGGTTCATGGATGGCGTCCATTTGCCATCCACTCAATCACGGCTGCTTGTGGGGGATGATCCTGTCTGTGCAGCAAAGCGCATCTTGAAGGAATTCTGCCACCGTAGAAACATTTTAAACCTACCTGCCCTGGCTCCCAAAGGGGTAGTACCGTGTATATATTTTGGCCTGGGCCGTCTGCCAAAACGGCAGAAAAGTTATCTAACCCGGTCCGCCAGATTTCGTTGACAGTCATCAGCTTATGCCCGTTTTTCGGGATCATAAATCGGTCCGCGAAGCTCTTTCGCCATTTCCTGTCGGGGGTGTCTTGTTGCCATGCGACCAGATTGGTCGCTGGTGCCGTCACAACGACCTTGATCGATCATTTTAATCGTTCTCGTTGTTATGCTGTCCGATTTAGCAATCGCCATACCTCAATCGCCGAGGCACGCTTTTACCATGCTTGCTTTTCCAAGCACGAATAACTTCAAATATTTGTCCGATCGGACTGAGTTCAACATGTTTTGATGTGTCTATCCACGCCGCCTTGGCGGGGATTGAGTATTAGGGGCGACACGGTCGGAGTCTCCCTCAAGGGACGTTGGCCCACAATACTGCAGCTTCGCGTCCGGCAGTCCCGCATTCTACTAATATGAAACATACTTTCTTGCAGTACTCACTCAACATAAAGGCGCCGCGCATTATATAAGCGCCACAACTTGTCCTGAGCTCCTGCAAGCCGATCTAGAAGTGACTCAATACATTTCTTGCTTCCATTACTAAGCAGGGACGTTTACTCAGCGATATTTACTTGACAGGTAGCCACGCTGCGATTATACAGACGCCAGACTGTGTCCTGGAGGAATCATGCGATTCATTCGATTCGCATTTGTTTTGCGCGCCATTCTTCCCGCACTTGCCCTTTCTCTTCCACTCGCAGCCCAAACAACTAGTTCCGCGTCACAGGCTCCTGTCAGTGATCCGCAAGCAGTTGCTCTCGCTAGTCGAGCATTTGGTCTATTGGTGGGCTCTTCCGCGCTCCAAGACATAACGCTCACCGGTTCGGCAACACGCACAGTCGGAGCGGACGAGGAAAGCGGAACGGTCATGCTGCGGGCTCTCGGGAATTCGGAAAGCCGCATAGATTTGAATCTGTCGAACGGACAAAGGAGCGAAATGCGCACTTCCTTGAATGGTGCGCCGCAAGGAGTGTGGCTCGGCACAAGCGGTTCAAATAACGCCATGGCTCAGCACAACTGCCTGACGGACGCGGCTTGGTTCTTTCCTGCTTTTACGGTCCTTTCGCAACTGTCAAATCCCAACCTGATTGTCAAATATCTCGGTGAGGAAACTCGCGGGCAGGAGTCGGTGCAACACTTACGGTTCTTTCTGACGATTCCCGACTCCTCGGTCGACCCGTCCGGACTGTATTCCAGACTCACACAGGAAGACCTCTATCTCGATGCCACTTCGCTTCTCCCGGTGGCTCTTGCTTTCAACACTCACCCGGACAACAACGCACTCGTCAAAATTCCGGTTGAAATCGACTTCTCGAACTATCAGGCCGTGAACGGCGCTCAAGTGCCGTTCCACATTCAAAAGTTTCTCAACGGCACCCTTCTTCTCGACATAACCGTTCAATCAGCGGAATTGAATTCGGGCCTGGCGGATTCTGTCTTTTCTTCCAACTGACGGGAGCAGCCGATGCGAAACTCGCTTGCGAAGTTCCTGTGTGTGTTCGGTTTTCTGCTGTTCGGCGGGTTGCTTCGAGCGTCCGGGCAAGTCGCCCCAGGCACGCCCACCTTCGGAAGTTTCGGAGGCGGTCCTGACATCGTCGACTTGGCCAACAACAACGTTCACCTTTCCATTCCCGTGTTCAGCAAGGCGGGACGTGGAACACCCTTTAGCTACACTCTCACATACGATAGCTCCATTTGGTATCCGGTGACCTCTGGGTCAACGACGAGTTGGCAGCCAATAGAGAGTTGGGGCTGGGGTCAAATCGCTCAGGCGGAAACGGGATATGTAACGTACAGCGTCCTTCAGGAAGACTGTTATACGGGTAAGATTCCCACCGGGGTGAACGTTTTTTATGAGAACTGGGTATTTTATGACTCGGGAAACGTCGCACACCCGATTCCTGGTGAAATCCACATTGAAACCGGCACTTGCGGCAACATCAATACTGAAGGGTTCACCGCGACAGCAACGGACGGGTCGGGCTACACGGTTACCACTGCGCAGGACGGAGCGAGTGTATTTGTCACTTCGCGGTATGGAGATAAATTCGTTCCCCCGGTGAACCAGACAACTGGGACAGTCACCTCGACGGACCGCAACGGTAACGAAATCACAGTGAGTTCGAGCAATGTCTTCACCGACACGCTTGGCACAACCGCTCTGAGTGTTTCTGGAGTCGCACCGAGCAACACGCTCTACACCTACACGCCTCCGTCGGGAACCAACGTCAGCTATAAGGTCGAATACGGCACTTACAATGTACTGACGAACTTTGGTTGCAGTGGGATCAGCGAATACTCGGCCTCAAGCGTCTACCTCATCGACGAAATCGTCTTGCCCGATAACTCGACTTATACTTTCTCCTACGAACAGACACCCGGTCATTCTGGCTATGTGACCGGACGCCTAGCGGCAGTCAAATTGCCCCAGGGCGGTACCATTTCTTACACCTATAGTGGTGGAAGCAACGGCTTGGTTTGTGCAGACGGAAGCGCAGCGACCTTAACGCGCACAACACCGGACGGGACTTGGAAATACGCACATTCGGAATCCGGCACCGCTTGGGCGACGACGGTAACAGACCCGCAGAGCAATCAAACAACTCTCGACTTCCAGGGGCTCTACGTGACGGAACGCCAAGTGCATCAGGGCGGGACGCTTCTCAAGACAACCTACACTTGCTACAACGGGGCTTCCGCTCCCTGCAATTCGACGGCGATCAGTCTGCCGATCACGGAACGAACTCGCTATGTCCAATGGCCGGGAGGGTTGGAATCGAAGACTGACTATCAATACAACACGTATGGACTCATCACCGAGGAGGATGAGTATGCCTATGGGAGCGGAGGACCAGGGGCTGTTGTCCGGAAAACACTAACGACCTACGCGAGTCTCAGCAACAGCATCGAGGGCATGCCGGCAACTGTTACGGTTGAAGACGGATCCGGGAATGTCAAGGCGCAGACAACATACACCTATGATCAGGGCTCTGTTGTCACGACTTCGGGAACTCCGCAGCACGTCTCGGTCTCGGGCTCCCGAGGAAACGCCACAACCATTAGCAATATGGTTTCAAGCGGATCGTCGCTCTCAAAGACCTTTACCTATTTCGATACGGGCAATATCGATGTCGCGACGGATGTGAATGGTGCGCAGACGACGTACACCTACGGCGCTTGCGGGAACTCGTTCCCGACTTCCGTCAGCGAGCCGATGAGCCTTTCGCGTTCGATGGCGTGGAATTGTACAGGCGGAGTCGAAACCTCGGTGACCGACGAGAATGGCCACACATCTTCGGCGTCCTATACGGATCCGGATTTCTGGCGTCCCGCGTCAAACACGGACCAGCTTGGCAACGTGACTTATTATTCGTACCAGCCGAATCCTTCGTATTCGTCGCCCTTCATGGTTGCGTCATCGCTGACCTTCAATGGCGGAAGCTCAATAGTGAGTAACGTATTGTATGAAGATGACTTGGGGCGTCCATACGATGATCAACACCAGGAGTATCCAGGTGCTTCGACCCTCGACACGACCTCCTTCAAATATGACGCCAATGGTAGATCGTATTCTGTATCGGGACCTTGTGCTGTTGGCTACGTGGGGAGCTGTTCCGGACCGACAACCACGCAAACCTACGACGCTCTGAACCGGCCGCTTGTGACCACGGATGGCGGGGGAGGAACGGTCTCGCTCACTTACACGCAGAACGACACATATCAATCCGTGGGCCCCGCACCGTCGGGGGAAAACGCAAAGCGAAAACAGGTTGAGTACGACGCCCTAGGAAGAGTCACATCGGTCTGCGAAATCACCAGTGCGGCCGGAAGCGGCACGTGCGGCCAAACTAGTCCTGCAACGGGGTATTGGACGAAATACTCCTACGATGTTCTCAACGATCTCGTTTCCGTCACCCAAAACGCGCAGTCCTCCCAGCCTCAGACGCGCACGTATGCTTACGATGGCCTGGGACGCATGACTTCGGAAACCAATCCGGAGTCGGGAACGACAACCTATTACCACGACTCGATTCCCTCCGGCTGCTACGATGCCGGCTTGTCTTCCCCAGGCGACACGACTGCCATCTCGTATGCCGCAGGAAACCTTGTTTGCACGCTGCACGATGCTCTGCACCGAATCACAAGCACTGGCTCGGGCAGCGTGTGCAAGCGGTTCTATTACGACAGCGCTACGGTTGACGGGACAACCATGTTGAACGCGAAGGGTCATCTGGCCGAGGAGTCCACAGACAACTGCGCCGGCACGAAAATCACTGATACTGGATTCAGCTATGACGCTCGTGGCGAAGCTACCGGTACCTGGGAATCCACGCCAAATTCAGGCGGCTATTATCATGTCACGGAGAGCTACTGGGCGAATGGGGCGGTGAATTCTATCGGTGGCCTGCCTGGCTTGCCGACCGTCACTTACAACGTGGACGGCGAAGGACGGCCCTATTCAGCTTCCGCCTCTTCGGGACAGAATCCGCTGGCGAGCACTTCCTACAACACCGCTAGCCTGCCGACACAGGTGAACTTCGGCTCGTCGGACAGCGATGCTTTCACGTATGACCCCAACACGTTCCGCATGACTCAATACCGGTTCAACGTCAACGGCCAGTCCGTCATCGGAGCGCTCACCTGGAATGCTATCGGCACGCTCAAGTCGCTGGCCATCACCGACCCTTTCAACAGCGCCAACGCGCAGACCTGCGCCTATTCTCACGACGACCTGACCCGGATTGCCAGCGCGAACTGCGGGTCGGTGTGGTCGCAGACGTTCAGTTACGATGCGTTTGGAAACTTGAACAAGAGCGGGACGAATTCCTTCCAGCCCACCTATTCCTATCTCACCAACCACATGACGGAGATTGGGAGTTCGGTGCCGAGCTACGACGGCAACGGGGACGTGACGAACGATTTCCTGCACACCTACTCTTGGGACACCTACGGCCAACTCGTTACAGTAGACGGCGTGTGGATAACCCGAGATGCGCTCGGGCGCGCGGCAGAGGAGGACAACGGAGGTGCCTATTCTCAGATTGTCTATGCGCCATCAGGCGCAAAGCTGGCACTGATGAACGGGCAGACCCTGACGAGGGCCTACGTGCCGCTGAGCGGCGGTTCGGTGGCAGTGTACAACTCCAGCGGCCTAGCCTACTATCGGCAGGCGGATTGGTTAGGGAGTTCGCGCTTTGCTTCGACTCCTTCACGCACGATGTACTACGATGGGGCGTATGCTCCATTTGGTGAAAGCTATGCGGAGACGGGAAGCGCGGACCGCTCGTTCACGGGGATGAACCAGGACACGGTGTCGGCGCTGTATGATTTCCCGGCGCGGGAGTATGGCATTCAGGGCCGCTGGCCCTCGCCCGACCCTGCCGGAATGTCGGCTGTTGACCCATCCGACCCGCAGACCTGGAACCGCTACGCGTATGTGCGGAACAGTCCTCTGGCGCTCCGTGATCCGACCGGAGAGGTCATCTGTCAGGGCGGGGAGGATGAGGATAGCTCCGACAGTGGAGGGGAATGCGACGAAGATGGTCCCGATGGCCCCGGCAGCCTCTTTGGCCAGGAAAGCGGAAACCTGTGGGATTGGGTGTCGAGTGGTCCCGCTCCAGATCCTTCTCCGAATCAGGGATACTATCAGATCTTCGGGAACGAGTTCGACAGCCTGGAAAACCCCTGCAGCGGGGAGTGCCGATATCAGTCGCTGATAAGCAGCGCTCATTTCGACCCCGAAGGAGTCGGCAATCCTGGTGGCTCGACGGACCCCTGCGTGTATCTCAACGACGCGGGGAACGGGATAGAACAACCGATTGACTACAACAGCAGCCCCGGAGAATGCCAACAAACTGGCGGTCAGTGGGTTCCGCCAGGTGCGGGAATTGTCGGAGTAGATGAAAATGGGAATGTTGTTACTACGCAAATTGCTTGCACGTCGGAGGGGTGCATGCCGCAGGGTTTTTCTTTCTTCACCAAAACGGACGTGTGCCACGTCTTCGCCATCGCGGGACTGGCAGGATTGCTTGCCATCCCTGGAGCAGACATTCCCAGTGGCGCGGCGTGGGCCTTGTACGGGACCGGTGGCGCAAGTGCAATTGCCGGCGTGAGCTTGTGCTGGTGACACGATGGAAACGACTCGGAATTCCATTGACGGTCGTATATTTTTAGCCGGATCACCGCTTCGGTCAACTTACTTTC
>Ga0335073_10012504_pt1 | contig 11917 bp, 16 predicted proteins | sample Lox_Sample_22_FD_207093 | JGI IMG/M metagenome (GOLD analysis project Ga0335073, IMG submission 207093) | Soil microbial communities from Loxahatchee National Wildlife Refuge, Florida, United States - Lox_Sample_2.2 | ecosystem: Environmental > Terrestrial > Soil > Wetlands | place: USA... | reverse complement strand
CAAGAGACCCGTCGCTCCTATCGGCGTCCTCAGGAAACGAAACCCTCCCGACCCTTGTGCAGTAGCGATAATTGTTCCTCGCGAGAGGTTGCAGCGCATTTACGATAAACTACGTGCTGATGCGTCAAACACTCCTATTGCTTTTCAACTATATCTGCGGAAGGAAAAATGCGGGGAGAAAGATTGCACCTGCACGGAGGAGAATTGTAGGGTGTCGTGTGTGCAAGCAGTATTCGGCAAACTAGTTCCTTCGGCGAATGGCAACTGCGGAAGAATCGAGGAGGATCGGTCTAGGTGGGAGGGGACATCGGATTTAATTGTTTGCGGGTACTTTCCGACTCTCATTATGCGTTCGTGGGGGGAGAAAGGCCAGCTTAAATGTGGCGTGGCTTTGACGCGGACGAGCGAGACGATAAATTTGTTCGAAGCCGAGTTTGGTGCCGGTTTGTCGGTTTGGAACACGTGTTTCAAACATGCCGATTCGATGCATTTCTTCGATAGACTTCCCGGCCTACAACAGAATCATCTAAAGGAGGCATCCTTCTTGACTTCGAACCGCGTTGCGCAAGCCACAGACTCCTTCGTTGTCGACTTTCCAAAATTAGATTTCGAAAAGCGTTCATTCACGACCCGCGTTAAAGTCATCGGTCCCGCCCTTGATCGTTTCGAGAAGAAAGACAATATCTCAATCAACCAGCTCTCTCCTTGTACTCTGACCATTACATTTGGGCGGTTTCAAGTTCAAGGAAATTACATTTTCCCCGTCGACGGCGCAAACTCACGCCTTCGTGTCTCTCGCAATAACGCATGGATCGAAATCATAGCTTCCTTTGTCCACCCTACTCAACGAGGATACTTTACTTCAACACCATTTCCCATCGTCCTTTCTTCCTGGGGGCCGATTTACAATACTTTTCGTTCATCCGTAAACTTCGGCCATTTACCAAAGCTCGATCGCCGTCTCGCCAACAGCGACGCGTCTAAAACCGGAAACGAAACGGCGTCGGTTCCCACACATCTCAACTCCATGTTTATCGACAACGAAACATCCCTCCCCGACGCAAACATTCCCAAGTCCCAAATCAAAATTCACATCCACTCGCTGCTATTCCCGTCCCCGGAACCGACAGTCCTCAAGCTTAGATCTCAAAATTCGGGGCAGATCGATATCGTCTTTTTCGTCGTTGGGTTGTTCTTGAATCCCAACTCGAGGAGTGTGGTCGGAGAGGGGTACATGATGCCAATGACTGCGGGCACCTCGATCAATCTACCTCACGCCGAACTCAAAGCGTCTGCGGAGGAAATGATGTGGTGGAGGTCAGTGTTGCCAGGTATGGTTGAACAAGTCAGAATGTGGAAGCATGGACCGAACTGCGAATATCTATTTCGAGGAATTCCTTGTGCGGCGGCCGTGCCAATCTGCAGTTGCGGTCAAGGCCAAGTTACCACTGCTTTCATGGACAACAAGGAATGGAGGAAATATGCTCCGCGGGTCACGCCGGTCGCGATCACCCCCATCTTTCCTGTGCCATGGCTTCAGTCGACGAGGAGAACTTCTATAGCACAGGCGATGGATCGCGTAGATATCAAAGAGGAGACGTGTAAGGTTTGCGGAAAAGTTGGTGCTCGAAAGAAGTGTGGGAAGTGCCTGGCGGTCGTATATTGTTCTCGGGAATGCCAAATCAAGGATTGGCGAGAGCATAAAACCTCTTGTGGAAGCGCGAACATGGTCTAGAGTGAAGAAGCAGTGATAATGAGTTGTCGTTCAAGTTCAAGGGATCTCGTGCGGCTTGACTTCACAGACATGTTGGCAGTAGATATAGCGCCGGTAGCAAGGTTGGCGGACGCAATTAGAGAAGTACCGTTGTGGGAGAAACAGAAAACATGGTATTATTAGACGAATGTAGGCGCAGGTCATGATCTCTCAGATCACGGTAACGATGCATATAATAATTATTAACTTCAACTCCAGAACTTGAGTCCGAGTCAATACCTCCAACTTTTATTTCCTTCTACTGCGATGGATGGAAACCGAAATTTTCTTTGAAGCAGAACATTGACAGTGAACTGGTACAGCGGGCATATCGATGTAATCGAGTTTTGATTTGAAGTCAAAGGAACGGTGGAAGCAAGGAATAACCAGCTGGCGGGTTAATTGACGGTCTAAATTTCACTGATGCAGCTAGGAAAGATACCTAGTAGTAGATATACTAACCTCACACTCGGTCTCGTCGAAGACAAGCACTTTGCCCCAGTGACCAACATTGGCAATGACGCTAGAATCACGGGGATTATTCTAGAAAGCAGAGACCTACACGTAAATGAACGGAAGTTGTGACCCCCTACAAGAGATCCAGGCTGCGGCGATGTGAGCTCGATGTCATGACTTTGGAGGGGATCTCAGAGTCATACTAGAATTCAATCAGAAGGTAATGACCGATCCCAATCAGCATGAATATACTAACCATGTGTATATACAGTGGCTTGTGAACACTTTGGACGCAATATATTCAGAAAACTCATTAGCGCAATACTACATTCGAAGTTTAAAATTTAAATTACCCTTGTGATCAAACTCTAATTGCCGTTGCCGGCACCATTCACAGGCACAATTCGCTCCGTTTTTTCTGCCACGACCTACAACTTCCCACATACAGCATGTCGTTTTGTGCTGCTGCTGGGGGTGTCTGGCCAGCATTTCAAGCCTATGTTTCCTTTTTGGTCACCAACATTTTCGCACACGCGGCCACAATCCATCTCCCCTCTGGGCTGAGCTCCACGTCGACCATTTTGGCCATCATCACCTCGATTTTTCTTCCTGTTTTCGCTGGCGATCGAGCATTTCACTCTATCAATCGCTGGGGTGCTCGATTAATTACGGGTAAGATGGGGATAGGAGACGCATTCGGTGGGTCTACGCTGGAAGACGGTGCCACATCCGGAGTCGTCGTAATATGTGTCCCTTTACGATTTGCGCCCGTTTTGTGCGGACGTTGGTCTAGAGTTACGACGGATCAAAACACAACAACTTTGAACAACGCGATTTTCTGGCAACCGGCTGCTAATCCCCATTTGCCTTTCAAGGTTGATGGGATTTTTCCGAAATATGTTCCGTTTGTTCTACCCCCGGCGACACGTTTCCCCGGCTATCAAAATTATCGCATCTCTCCGTCTTCGGCGGGCCTGGGACAAATCATTGCAGTTGTTCAGATCGTTTTGAGCGCTCGTCAACTATACCTCAACTATAGCACGTCTCTTCTTTCTGATGGAGTGTCGTCACCATATGTATTCGTCATTCCATATATCCTCATGAGCACGGTAAATTTAATCACCAACACATTGGTTGGATCGTATACGCAAGCGACAGTTTTGCCTATGGCTCATGACGTGCTGCCCAAAGACAATGAAGCATTTATCGCAGGCGCGAAGGTCGACAAGTACTCGCTGAGAGTATTTGCCCTCCCCGAGAGTCTGCCTCTGACCCCGCCTACTGCGAAAAATCAGCCGTTCGATGATTTGGAAGGTATATACATCCTAGACCTCTATTCTAATGAGTTCAGAATTTGACGGCGACAGATGGATTGCGGTCCCGGTGACACAAGAAGATCCGTATGTGACAGAGACGCAAATTGCAAACCTCGGTTTCTTTCGTATTCACCGCAGGGAAGAATGGACGTCAGTTTGTTACGACATCAGTTGGGGATTGAGTTTTAAGAAGAACGCGCACCATTTGCCGACGCACGAGACTGACGAGAATGAAGCAAAAAAGAAACGAGTTGTATTGTTCAAGCAAACGCTGGGGCTTGAGCTGGGGTGGAGACTAATGAAAGGAGATATTTCTGGGGAGAGCGGTCGAGCCGATCTCAACGATTTGAAAGTTTGGCTATCTGAGAATTATCCGGGAGTCGAGATTCCCTTGGACGACCTTCCCAAACGGTTCCAGTACTGGTCATTAGTTAGCGGTGTCTTCCTGCAAATGCTCGTTACGGTTACTGTTGGAGCCATTACTCGTTTTCACCTACATAATCGGGTTTATGCCGCTTGGATTCTCCTGTGGATCTACGGCAGTGCCGCATTACGATGGACCTCAATAATAACCAATTCCTTAAATCAGTCTCCATGTTTATTATTAAAAATGTGGCTGCTATTTGCTATGGGAATTGTTTTGGAGTTCTTCCTGGCGATTGCGGTTTTGGGGGGTATCACCGTTATTGTTGTTGAATTGTTTGGGGCGATGTGTGGACTTGAGTCACTGTCGCTGTCGGCGGGTTATTGGATTTTGGTAGGATTCTCAATCACATTTGTCAGTGCCATTGCTGTGCTGGTCGTTTTCTACTCCTCTACTATTCTCGGTAACATTCCCAGCATTTCGCCATTAACAGATTAGCGTTCTTTAAAAAGATTTTCAACGTTGGACAGACGAATCAAGCAGGTTAATGAAAGGTTCAAATGAGAAAGGTAATCAATATAGTATCTAAAGTATAAGATGCCTCGAATGAATCCAAATATCCAAACTCCAAGCGCCAAAATATGGCCCCAAGCAACTAAGAAGAAAAGTTCATTAAATCCCAGAGTCAATCTCCAGAGGCTTGTAAGTGTTTTGATAATTTTGCCATGCTTTACAGTTGTTGTTCCATTGCGATGTGACACCCACGTTTCCGGGGATTTCGTTCAGACGCTCGACAAATTGCATCGCAAGCCCTTCACTGACATGCCATGCGATGTGACAGTGAATCATCTACAGAATCAGATACGGAGCTAGTAATGAGATATACCCAAATTCCCGGATTGTCGAGCGGAAATCCTATCACTAGCCACCCTCCTGCAGGACCCGAGCTTTTTGGTAGTGTGACGACATCTCGACGAGCCGGATTGGTGAGATTAAGGGTCGGGAAATCAATTGCGTAATCGAACGTGCCACTGCCAGATCCAAGGAGTAAGAAGTCGTGACCGTGCATATGGATCTACGAATGAGCGAAATCACGGGCCGAAATATACCGGATGATTGAGGGCAACCACCCCACCAGATTGAACGACGAAGTAGACCCACTACGATGTCAGAATATGTTTACTCGAGAGATAGTACCGTTGTCTGTGTCCCGTTGAGCTCCACAACATTGTACTGTGCCGGATAAGAGGGATCGTAGTTATCTACCAAGAGCAAAGTGGGATCCTCCCAGTCGATTTTGAAGGACGAAGCGTTGTTAATGATCCAAGAGAAGATGTTGTTGGTAGTCGCCAGAGTGATGTTCATTTCAGATCCGTACGAGAAGGGACCCGCATTTCGAGTAATGACGGGGACAAGTTGGGTTTCGTCTTCGCAAACTTGGTTGGAAGGAATGTATGCAATGGAAGTTGGGTCATCGGTGGTGCTGGCGCCCTCATATCGGATAATTGCCGTGAGATCGGTGTTGTTCACGTTGGAGCAGCCGGAGGTTGCGACCAGACGCATCCAATAATTATCGACTGCTTGATCTGCCTCGACGATGATATCATATCGTTGCCCTGATTTTAGTGGTCATAGGTGGATGGGTGTACCGATGAAAATATTGAGAACAGTTGTCTGGTAAGGTTCTATGGCCACAAAGTCCGATGCCTGAACCGTCATGACGTGTTGATCGATTGAAAATTTGAAGTGACTGTCGGTGGACATGTTGATCAAGCGAATTCGGTGCTTTTTACCAGGGGTAAACTTCATCTCATACTTTTGTCCTACAACGGGGCTAGTTGGAGTGTTGTTCCAGGTATTAAGACCGTTGAATAAGGCGTTATCGGCAGGCCCTGGTTTGGTTCGCTCGGCGTAGTAGGCAGTAAAAGCGGGGGTGTGATAATGATCCATCACTCCCAAGGGTCCGAGGTCAATGTCCCAATTCGCGCTGGTAGGCCCATGTACAACAAGCGGCCCGACTAAGCCGTTCGTGTATTGTAGAGAGAAATGACTGTGATACCATGTAGAACCATAAGATGTTGCGCGAAATTTATATGTGAATGATGATCCTGGGGGGATGGGACCTACTGGCTTAGCGAGGAATTAAACGGAACCTTACATTGAGTGACACCCGGGACTCCGTCGTTGGCTCCTGTTCCGTGTTGCAAGAAACCATGCCAATGAATTGACGTACTGGAGATCAGTCTTGTACCCAACGAGACGTACCCATTGTCTTGTAAATTGTTTTGAACGTGAATAACAAATGTGTCTCCCCAATTCGCCTCAAGGGTGGGTCCCGGGAAAGAATTGTTGAAGACATACATGTTTTTAGTAACTCCATCCGGCGCCATGGTGACATTGTCGACGGTGAGCCAATACTTGGGATAAGTCTCATGAATGAATTCTATAGGAATTACCTCCGCGATTTTGCCAGTGTTCGGAGTATTCTCATAATAGTCCGTGTTGATGTCAAAGTTACCCCACGGTCCGTCCCAACACTGCCTGTTGGTTGGACTGTTGACGCAGCCGTGACTCGGGGGATTAGTAGGACTATGACAGTTGTTGTCGCCGGCTCTGGCGAGGGTAGCGGAGACCGCAATGGCCAAAACCGTTGAGAGTCGCATACTCAGAAACAAACGAAGGAGGGATCGGGTGAAGCGAAAGACAGGAAATGGAAATAACAAACTGTGAGCGATAAAAGAGTGACTAGGGCGAGATTGCTGCTCAAATACGAACGTGAACTACGCTCCTGATTGTATATAGAAATCCGATGGATCACAGCCGAAGGGCGTGGGGTGGGCTTAAAATAAGACGCCCCGCCTCAAGGCACTGGGGTTCTACAAAGGGATTTATCTGATCAAATTTAAATAAAATTACAACCAAAGCCTGTAAAATGACGCTGGCTACCCCTAATTGATTAAATTGTGCTATTTTCGTAGCCGCTCTGACCTCTTTTCTCACTGCGTCACCAATCAGCGTCACTGCTATTATTGGATCATTTCAGAAGCGGTAACTTTAAAAATAATCCGGTGATCTCGGGTAGTCGTGGCCGATCAATTCACCGCGGTTCCCGATAGGGGGGCGTTTCGGTCAAATTTTCCCAATACATACACACGCGTGTTGTGCCCGAGAGTTCGGATGGCCCGGGTCTGAATACGTACGTAAAAAATATTCTCGGACCGTACGTGCCCCTGACGAGACTCTTCATCTGAAACCCCCCAACCGTAACCCCGCTCGATGACGCGCTGCATAAAGGAACAGGGAGCCGGTCGCGGACGATTATTTTTGGAACTGTTGACATGTCTGGGGGATTCCTTGGGGATTCCTTGGAAGCTATTTCAGTCGGATGACACAAAGAATTAAATTTACTGTCAAAAGGGGGAATAATAAAGTGAGAACTCGAAAACATTGTCATATAACAAAGTCATACTTAAATAACTAATGCATTCTCGCATTACTGAGAGCCGGTAGTTGTAAATAGATTGTTCGACGAATTGATCAAGAGTAAAAACCGTTGACGCATTCTCCGAATTGGACGTAGCCGAGCCGATCCCGCACATCGTCCCCTTAAATTTCCATGCACAGAAAGTCCATGCAGCTGACGAAACTTATTTGCGGAACTTCCTGCCGCGTCATAGCTGCACGCCAATCTTATACTGGCACCTATTCTCAGCCTGGAGCTCTCGGATACTATCGTCAACATAGAAATAAGATACCGGGAGAATCTGTCCCTGGCGAAAATTGCAAGGGGGCTCGCCGCCGTGGAATTTAGATTGACCGAAGACGGGCCGGTAAATGCCAAGGGGATAAGCACATTCCAAATTTTCGGGATATATTGCCGACGAGATAATGAATACAAGGCAGGGCCAATGTTGTGCCCGATATAGTCCTTTTGCGGCTGATAACGACAGGAATGTGGGAGAGCATGTTCTCGAGTCGTAGGCCCACGATTGAATCCGAGAGTTTTTGGATTTCAGTCCCTTGCTGCGGTGCCTCGACTTTGTAACTTTCCGATATGAGGGCATATCTGTGAAAACTGATTCGATATATAACGAAGAAGTCGCAACAGTGACCCCGTAGAGAAAGCGTCGTTCCAAGGTCGAGGTGGGAGGTCTTTCAAAGCTATAGAGATGATGAGACTTTGGGTTGGCATGGAGGACATAAATATCAAATTTTTGAGCACGCGGGCGGCTGCGGGAGACTCGAACAGCTAAATTTAATTAATTATAAGCAAATTAATAATCGACGGGCAATTCCGTGGCTTGCAATAAACTTTCCTTTCCGCTCCGAGTGTCCGGACGGACCAAATTTGAGCTAGCTCAGATTTGCTCTGAAGAAGAAGGTTACGATCGGACCCTATCTGAAAAGTGTCTGCAGGATCATCGCTTCTGTTTCTCGGTTTCGTCACCTTTGGTCGCGTAGATTTGCCTGGCATTTTAATAATACTGTCCCGCCCAACGGAATTATTAGGCTGAGACGAATGCATTATGCCAGAGATAGGTGATTCGCCCCCGATTTGCCCCGACCGCCGCTCGACATTGGAGAGTTTTAGCGAGAGTCCAATTACGTCGAACCGCTGATTACGATGTTTTGATTGATTGGGTGTCTCGGAAATTGACTGGAACCTTGAAATGAGCGTCGTATATTTCCTAATGGGCCAATTATAGTCACGTATAGTGCGCCCCCACCAGTGTACCCCACAGGGTCGATCGGCAAATCTATCCCGCAACGCCTCATCATTCATGTGCCGGAGACCTCCCCACGTGAAATCAGTGTGCTCGGGAGACTTAATCTATCGGGATCAGTCGGAGTGCTGATAAGGATGTGGCGGTCAACCATCTATAGCGTGTAAAGGGGCGTGATCGCTACCCTTTGCAGCCATGTTATCATTTCCACCTTCTTTTCAGAATTTTCCTTATCTCTGGTCCGCTGGGCCCCCCACCACGGACGGGACATAGAGTATATAACTGCATTTAAATCGGCGGGTTACAGTCCCACGCTCATCGTTTTAAGTTTCGTTCCATCTCGGCGTCGATTTATCTTTTTGACGAACCTTATTATCTCTCGGATCTCGTCTAGATTCGCATAGACTGCCCCCACGCTCGGTCTTCGATTGCTCCTTGGTATTTTCGTTCTAATAAATAATTCCCGCTTTCCCTGTATCGAATACCCCCCGAAACAGTCCTACAGACTTGTCCGTCCTCGAATTTCGAGTAGCATCGATCTCATCGCAAATCACATAGACGCGAATCATCTCATCGAACATATCTCTCGATGTCGAACAACTTTTCGTGGCTTGACACCGGCGACAATGCCTGGCAACTTACGGCGGCCTCGTTGGTCGGTCTTCAGAGTATTCCCGGCCTCGTCGTCATGTACGCCGGTATCGTAAAACGGAAATGGGCCATCAACTCGGCGTTCATGGCCTTCTACGCTTTTGCCGCGGTGTTGATCTGTTGGGTCACCTGGGCATACAACATGGGATTCGGGGAACAGTGGGGAAAGGCTCCATTTATTGGCAAACCCGGCCCAGTTCTCTCGATCGACGACGAACTTATTCAAGCGCTTCTACCCACGTCTGGGATCACCGCCAATTTCCCCATGTCAACGATGGTTTACTTTCAATTTGTCTTCGCGGCGATCACCCTTGTCATTATGGCGGGCGCGTTCCTCGGCCGTATGAATTTCTTGGCTTGGATGATTTTCGTGCCTTTGTGGCTCACGTTCTCGTACACGGTCGGCGCTTTCAGTCTCTGGGGCGGCGGGTTCCTTTCTCAACGCGGCGTTATCGATTATTCGGGTGGATATGTCATTCATGTTTCGTCTGGAACGGCTGGATTCGTCGGCGCCTACTGGATTGGACCTCGTCTCGCGTGGGATCGAGAAGATTTCCGACCAAACAACGTCCTTCTCGCTTTGGTTGGTGCTGGTATTCTCTGGGTCGGCTGGAACGGTTTCAACGGAGGTGATCCATATGCCGCTAGCGCGGATGCGGGTGCAGCTGTTCTCAACACCAACATTTGTACGGCAATGTCTGTCTTGACCTGGACGATTTTGGATCTCATTTTCTTCAAGAAACCGGCGGTTATCGGCGCAGTTCAAGGTATGATCACGGGTCTCGTTGCAATCACTCCCGCGGCTGGTGTTATTGCCGGCTGGTCCGCAATTGTCATGGGAGTTCTTTCTGGCTCGATTCCTTGGTTCTCAATGAACGTTATGGGCAAGAAATACTGGCTGTGGAACTACGTTGACGATACTCTCGGCGTCTACCACACCCATTTGGTTGCCGGCACCCTCGGCGGAATGATGACCGGTGTTTTCGCTACTACGGAAGGTTGTGCCGCCTTCGGTTTGACCAATCCTGGCGGCGCTATCGACGGAAACTGGGCGCAAGTATTTCTCCTATCTTTGTGCTTTTACTAATCTGTCAGGTCTATAAACAACTCTATGGCGCGCTCTTCATCATCGCTCTCAATATCGTCATGACGTCTCTCATTCTGCTGTTCATCAAATACGTCTGTCGGGTGCCTTTGCGCATGAACGAGGAGCAATTGATGGTCGGTGACGACGCAGTTCACGGTGAAGATGCTTACGCCTTCGGCCCCGATATCCATCCCTCCCGAAGCCATCTATACGGTGATACCGGCCGACAGCCTACGGACAGTGAAATGGGCCCAACCATCCATGGTGAAGTTCCGGTTAGTGGGAATGATGACAGCGATCTTGGCGCAAAGGAAAAATGATCATTTTTCATTTTTTGGGGAGCCATGAAAGCGGAAGACGGACCCGCGATTATTGTTTGGATTATCTTTATTCCCGTAATGTATGTAAAAGTCGCGGTTGGAGTCTTCTGCTCGAGGAAAATCAGTGCTTTAGTCCTGTACTTTTAATAATATTGAGGACATACCTCATTTCGCTGGGAAACACAAATACTCTTTATACCACGATTTTCTTTCCTTCTGCCATGAAAAGACTCCACTCAAGACTTGTCTGGTAGATTCAGAAACCCCAATTTGTCCCACTTGCTCATCATTGCACCATTTATAGTGTTGGTGTTCCTCCTGATTGATCGTCACTTCCCTGACAGCTTTAACGACGAAATTCAATTGCAAGGTCAACCCCCTCCCTTCAACCATATACTCAAAGCTCTTGGCTTCATCCAAGGACTCTATCACCGCCAATTCTGTCTCCTCCAAGCACTCTCTTGCCGCCGCGTCAAGAAGCGTAGCGTCCTCGTCCTCAGCCTTCCCAGACGGAAGCTCCCGGATGTTTGGGAAATAAGGTTCCGCCGCTGAACGCTGAAGTAAAAGCACTTTGTCATGCTGGACGATTGCAACGCCAACCACCACCTTTACAGGCTTGCTTTGATGACTTATAGAGTCCAGAAACGTGGCGAGAGACACCTGCCGGCCCTCTAAGTTTCCTGAGAGAAGGAATTGCTTTAGCCGGAAGGATCTTCGGTTGACAGAATTTTCGGTGTGCCAATCATTCCCGCCATATCTCGCAACAATCTCCCTTTATTTAAGGTTGAGGATGTCGGCTCCCTCCTCCTCCGTCCGTCCCATCCCACCCATCCCCCATGGCGATTCCTTCAGCACAGGACAAGATGGAACCAGTGATGCCAGCGGCGAACAAGTGGACAAGGTATATTCCCTTGCTAGGAATCCTCACAGCGCTTCTGGCGGCGTTCTCCGTCAATCAATTTGTCCCTGGTTTCGATCTCCACTTGCTACGCCAAGCCTTCAGCAATTTTACGACCCACAAGGCTAGCACACCCATCAGTCTTGGCACTGAGTATCGAAATGGATGTCCTGAACATCGCTTCTCCTCGGTAATGCACCTATCTCGAGCGCCAGATATCATCTTGATTGAGGATTTCCTCTCACCTGCAGAGGCGGAAATACTCATCAGAATAGCGTATGGTCCTAGTTATGTACCCGTTCTAATTCAAGGGACCCGTTTTTTGAAGAGTCCACTGTCATCAATTAC
>Ga0335073_10012498_pt1 | contig 11920 bp, 10 predicted proteins | sample Lox_Sample_22_FD_207093 | JGI IMG/M metagenome (GOLD analysis project Ga0335073, IMG submission 207093) | Soil microbial communities from Loxahatchee National Wildlife Refuge, Florida, United States - Lox_Sample_2.2 | ecosystem: Environmental > Terrestrial > Soil > Wetlands | place: USA... | reverse complement strand
CCAAGCAGTTGAACCTTCCGGTTGTTCCCATGTATCTGCATGGCCTGTTCGACCTGAAGCAGCAGGAACGCATTCTCACGCGTCCCGGCCATGTGCGGGTTACTATCGGCGCTCCGGTACGCTTCTCCGGGACGGAAGATCCAGGGGAAATTGCCCGAGAATTGGAGGCTCGGGTTCGCGAACTTCAGTCGGTTTGAGAGTACTCCGTTCTACGCAACACCGGTAGACGGCGCACTAAAAAGAAAATCAACACCAAACCCAGGGCGAGCGCGAGCGACGCCCACTTCTGATTGATCAGAAATTCCTTGGCGGCCGGACCATAATGCGCGCCCAGAAAACCTTCACAGAAGAACAAGGCGCCGCGTCCGGCCAAGGTACCAATCACAAAGATACCGAACGGCACTTGGAAGACGCCTTGTGCAATGACAAATGGCTTGAAAGGAACTGGGAAGGGCGCGACGGCCGGAAGAAAAACGCAAGCCATGGGATAGTCTTGGATCAGTCTGCGAATCGTGCCGGGTGCATGGCCTTGTGTTCGCCGGTAGTAGGCCTCTCCGCCTTTCCGGGCTAGCCAGTAAATCCAGATGCAGCCTACCAGAGACCCAATGGCGGCCATGGCCGCGTAGTACGGCATGCGGAGGGGGTGCCGGCTGGAAAGCTCGATCAGCAACAGATCGGTCACCAGCGGCAGCGGCAAGAAGGACGAATCAATGAAAGCGGAAAGCAGCAGCCCTACGCCGCCGAGGGCCGGCAGTGTCAACTTTAGCCACGCCTTCCATTGCGTCCATCTCACCGCAGCAGTACTCCTTGATAATCAGGAGCCACACAGCCTCCGCAGGTGTGGAAATCGGCCCAGCGGCAGACACGATACCACCCATCAGCCCAGAGTCCCCAGGCCGATGACCTGATTTTGTGTTGGCTTGGTCCGCTGAGGCAACGCGACACGGGCGCGCAGTGTTCTCCACCTGTTAAGATGCCTGGGACACACCGCCGGACGCATAGTACCCGCCACCCGGAACCGCATTTTTTTCGCTGTCCCTGTGTATCCCTTGGTTAAGCTGGTGTATCCAATAGCTGTTACCAGGGTCCGCCATTGCTTCGTTAGGGTTTCTTCTGTATTGAAACTCTGAGAACGGATCAGCATTGGTGGCGGAGGCGGCACACACCAGCGGGGCCGCTGATCTTACATAGGAGACAGAGGATCCATTCATGGCTACGATGGAGCAACCACCACTCTCTGACGTTCCGTACGAACACTCACAATTGCCAACAGTCCCTAGCCAACCATTCCGACTGGACGTCCCATTACACAGCCTTCTGCAAGAGCCCGCGCAGCGACGCCTACCGCTGACGCAGAAGGGCCTGGAATCACTGCCTACTCCCGTTTTTCCGCAACACCCTGAGCTGCTGCACGAAATAGATGCAGCAGACATCGCGGCGCACGAGCAGGTGCTGCGCACCGGCAAACGCCACTGGCCGGTTACGCATATTCTGAAGTCGATGCGCGGCTGGATGGTGCCGTACGTGAAATCCCGTGTTCTGCCCGGTGATTTCCAGCCGATCATCGCGTACCTATTCGCGGAGTGGAAATGCAACCTGGATTGTCATTATTGCTGGTCGTACGACAACCGCGTGAAGGGCATGACCGAGGAAACCGCGCGGCGGGCCATCGACTGGTTGGAGACTACCCCGTGCCGGGTGCTGGCTCCCACCGGAGGCGAACCGCTGTTGCGCCCGGACTTTGTTCATAAAGTGATGTACTACGCGGCGAAAAAGGACTTTTGGATTTATCTGGCCACCAACGCGCGCCTGCTGCGTCCGGAAGTAACGGATCGCTTGGCGGACGCGGGAATTTCCACCATCAATTTTGCGGTCGATGCCATCAAAGAGAAGCCGGGCCTGCCGAAAGCGATGGAGCATGTGCGTTCGTATTTCGACTACCTGGTTCGCCGGCAATATCGGTACGGATACACGGTGTTCTTCAACATCAATATTTGCCGGACGAATATCGACGACGTGAAACAGCTGGTGGAAATCGCTCACGACAATGGCATCTCGGCCACCTTCCACGTGAACGAGGCGCCGATGATGGAGCAATCGCATTTCAAGCACCTGCACGAAAATGACACGTACATCCGGCCTGACGATTTTTCGATGGTCGACGATCTGCTCGACTGGTTGTGCGACAAGCAACGCCAGGGCTACAAAATGGTTGATTCCATTCCGCGGCTGCAAAACATGAAGGGGTTCATGCGTGGAGTGGGCGAACATTGGGGATGCCGCGCCGGCCAGAATTGGCTGATCATCCGCACCGATGGCACGCTTGCACCGTGCTTCCCGATGTACAACGCCCACTACGACTGGGGCACCGTGGAGAATCAGAAATTCGATGTGAAGCAGCTGAGCGAGATGAAGCAGGGTTGTGAGCCGAACTGCTTCTCGACCCTCGGTTACAACGTAGCTTACTGCTACGACGCCACGCGCGTGCTGAAGTGGCTTTGGAAGCAGGCACTGAACGGCTTCCAGGGCGCGACCGGCAGTTTTGAATAATCCGTTCTCAGGTTCAGGCGCCAGAATTTTTCTGGGGATGGCGACGCGATGATAGTGAGACGCGCAACGCGATTTGTGGTTATGGCCTCGATGTTGGTGGGTTTTGCCGCTACGGGGCCGCACGCGGCAGGGCAATCCGCGGATAGCGCGCCGTCTGCGCAGCCGTCCGTTACGGCCAACCAGATCGTCGCGGAAGTCATAAGACACAATGAACTGCGTAACGCGGAATTGCACAAGTATTCGGCGGTAAGGGTGTACGAGATCAAGGATCTTAGCGGCAACGTCAAGGCTTCGAAAACCGTGCGCATGGAATATTTCGCGCCGGATACCAAGAAATTCGAAAGCATTAAAGAGGACGGTTCGGCGATTGTCCGGGATCTCGTCTTCGATCGATTGATGGAGACCGAAGCTGCCACCGCCGGCGGGCACGAGCGCCGCGACAGCTCGATCACGCCGGCAAATTATAGTTTTCACCTGATCGGGCAAGAAGATATTGGCGCGCATCACTGCTATGTCGTGGAAGCGTCGCCGAAGCGCGAGGATAAGTACCTGTTCCGTGGGCAAATCTGGATTGACAGTACCGACTATGCGGTTGTGCGGATTGCGGGACACCCGGCCAAGCGGCCATCCTTCTGGGTGACCCGTGCGGATTTCGTTCGGCAATTCGAGAAAGTCGGGGACTTCTGGCTTCCCAGCCGCGATGAGACGTCCGTGGATGTGCGTTTTTACGGGACGAAGATTCTCAGCATTGAGCACCGTATCGACAGCGTAAATGGGGTGACGAGTACGTCGGAGGCCTTTCATGGCGGGCTCGGTGGTAATGTTGCGGCGATGCGATAAATGAGGATTAATCCAGGGACGGCTAACATGCCCTCAGCGGCTGAAGCCGCAGTGACGCAGCACTGGTTGCGGCACGGCTGAAGCCGTGCCCTGACGAAAAACAGGGGAGCGAGTCTTCAGGGGCTGAAGCCCGATTTATTTTGTGCGACTTGCGCGGGGGCTGAAGCCCCCGCCTTCTTAAGAGGACAGAAGGACGCAGTGTCTCCTTCCGCGGATTGTAAAGCGGAGAATCAGGGTTGATTGAAGCGGACGTTCGAGCCGCTCTTCTGCGCTATCACTTTGCGGGCGTTCTCGTAAAGCGCGCGAGCCTGAGGAATGGCGTCGACGGCCTTCTGTACTTGAGGATCGGCTTCCAGCAGAACCTTGAACCCTTCCTGGGTCCCGAAGTTGGACATGAACACTTCCTGCTTGATTTTGCGCTTGACCCAATCCAGATTTTCGGCGAACTCGGGCTCGGTATAACGGATATTGTGTTTGGCCAAGTAATCGCGGAAATCCTTCATGACCTTGTCATCCACTTCAAAGCTGTGGGTGATGGTCGGGCGCGTACCCAGGAAATAGCGAGTGAAACCGCCGACGCCTTGTTCCTGGGGAAAAAACACGTCATCCCGGTACAGCTCTTCCTGGAACTTGGTTGGCTTGGGGGTTTCGACAACGATGTCCGGAGTGATACCGCCGCCGCCGGTCACCTGACGGCCGCTATCGGTTTGGCGGATCTCCGTGGGATGCTCGGGCACATGGCGCTCGTAGTGATACTCGTAGAGTGAGACGGATTTGTAATCGCGCTGGATCAGGCGGCCACTCGGGGTGTAGTAACGGGCGGTGGTAAGCGCCAAGCCGGTGTTTTCCGAGAGGGGCGTCACGGTTTGCACCAGGCCCTTGCCAAAGGTAGTTTCGCCGACTACCAGGCCGCGGTCGTGGTCCTGCACGGCGCCGGTGACAATTTCGGCAGCGGAGGCCGAATTGTTGTTGACCAGAATCACCAAGGGGACGGTGACGCCTTGATTGCCGCGAATCGCGTAGAAGCGGCGCTCCGGTGCGCTGCGGCCATGATAGGAAACGATCAGCTGATTCTTCTCGAGAAAGATATCGCCCACCGCGACAGCCTCGTTCAGTAGGCCGCCCGGATTGTTGCGCATATCAAGAACCAGGCCGTCCAGAGAATTGGCGCCCAATTCTTTTAAGGCGTCGGCAACTTCGCGGTCGGTGGTCTCGTTGAACTGGGTGAGGCGGACATAACCGATACCGGGCTTGAGCATGGTGACGATGTCGACGGAATGGCGGGGAATCTCGTCGCGTGTGACGCTAAAGGAGAGTGGATCGGTCCAGCCTTCGCGGGTGACTTGAATCTTGACGATGGTGCCCTTGGGTCCCTTGAGCATGTCCGCGACTTCGGTAGTCGAAAGGCCCTCGGTGGACTTTTCGTCGACTTTGGTAATGACATCGCCGGGGCGCAAGCCAGCTTTAAACGCCGGGGCATCGACGTAGGGAGCGACCACGATGGTGTGATTGTCGCGGGGCGCGACGACCATGCCGACACCGTAATACTTGCCCCGCTGGTCTTCGCGCAGTAAGGCAAATTGGCGGGAATCGAAGAAATTGGAGTGCGGGTCGAGCATCCGCAGCATGCCCGGGATGGCGCCTTGGTACACGGCGCGGTCCACGTCCACGGGCTCCGCATAGTTGGACTGCACCACGTCCAGCACGGATGTGAAGCTTTCGACGGAGGTGCGGAAGTCGTCGCTCGAGGAGGTAGTGGCTCGCACCGAAGGTCCGTAGATGCCGCCGAGGATGGCGGACATCCCCAGGACTACGATGACCAACACGAGTCCGCGTCGTTCTGGATTCATTGAATACCCCCCGCCGTGCAAAAAGTTATTGTAACATGCTCATCGCGAACTGTCGTTTGACTCTAATGCCTACCCTTTCTATGATGCAAACAGGGCTCGTTTAGGGCACCTAGGTCATCTGAAATTCGATAATGCTGAGCATCCCCCACATGATCGTGGTTTTCCTGGTGGTCCTGGTTGTGTTTGGACCCCAGAAGCTGCCCGAACTTGCGCGCAGCTTCGGAAAACTGATGGCTGAATTCCGCAAAGCCTCCAGCGACTTCAAGAACGCCTTCGAAGAGGAAATGCGCGATCTGGAACGCCAGGCGCGCATCGCCGAGCTGAAGAAACAGGTGGCGGAAGCCAACGCAGCAGCCGACGCGGCCATCCGAGGCACTGGCAATCCGCCGGCGCTCCCTCCTACCGGTGTTGCGATGACCCCGCTAGCCGAGGCTGCGGCCCAGACCCGTTCTGGGGATATAGCAGTGGTAAAGCCGGCCGAGGAATTGGTCCCCCGATTGGACGCGCCACCGGCGGAAACGGAAGCACCATCCCCTGCGGTAGCACCGGCGGAACCAGACGCCCCAACGGAAAACCCTCCCTCTCATGACCAACAGCAACCAGCCTGATAACTCCATCGCGGCTCGGATGGAGGCAGCCGGTGGGCAGATGACGTTTTTCGAGCACCTCGCCGAACTGCGCAAGCGCATCATCAATTCGCTTTATGCCATCGGCATCGGAGCGTTCATAGGGGTTTACATCGCCAAGTACGTCATCACTTGGATTACTGCTCCAATTATCAAAGCGCTGACGCAAGCGGGGCTGACCGCGCAGCTGTACTACACCCATCCGGCCGGGTACCTGAACACCTACCTCACCTTGGGGGTGTACATCGGGATTGTGCTGGCGTCGCCCATTGTGCTGTATCAGCTGTGGCTGTTCGTGGCGCCGGCACTGTATAAGCACGAGCGCAGCGCGGTGACGGGCTTCGTCTTTTCAACGGTGTTTTTATTTATAGCGGGGATCGCTTTCGGGTACTTCGTTACCCTGCCGTACATTTTGCGGTTTTTGGTCAGCTTCCAGGGGACCGTCGGGCCCATCAAGCCGATGATCACCGTGAACGAGTATTTTGACCTGGTGCTTTTGATCTTGTTGATTCTGGGCTTGGTGTTCGAGCTGCCGGTGCTTATTTTCTTTCTGTCGCTGTTCGGCATCGTGACGCCACAATTCCTGTGGAAGAACTTTCGCTATGCCATCCTGATCATTGCGGTAGTGGCGGCGGTGGTTACGCCCACGCCCGATGCCATGACCATGCTCATCTTCATGATGCCGATGGTGGTGCTGTACTTTGTGGGCATCATCGTTTCTGCGGTAGTGGTGCGTAAGAGAAACAAGCGACTCGCGGAGGAAGCCGCCGGGCAATCCGTATGAGCAAATCCAAGGCCGTCCCTCGTGCGCTGCTGTGCTTCCTGATTACCTGCTGGTTCTCCGCGTTGGGCTGCAAATCGAGCAGTAACTCGCAGCCGGAACAGCCGCAGCCCCCTTTCATGAGTACGGTTGCAGGAAGTGCTCCGCTGATTTCGCCCGCGGACGCCGCGCCTTCTCCGGATAAGACGGACGGGTTTGACGGTAAGCTCGCCTACGACCAAGTGGCAAAGCAGGTAAGTTTTGGGCCACGCCCTCCCGGTTCTGCAGCCATCTCGAAATTGCAGGATTATCTGGTGAGTGAGTTGAAATCGTACGGCTGCCAGGTGGACACCGATTCGTTTTCCGCGGACACGCCCGACGGCCGGGTGCCCATGAAGAACATCCTGGTCAAAATTCCAGGAAAAGAGCAGGGCATCATCCTGCTGGGGACGCATTACGACACCAAGAAAATGGCCAACTTTGTCGGGGCAGATGATGCCGGTTCCTCGACCGGGGTCATGCTGGAAATTGCGCGTTTGCTGTGTTCGCAGCCCGCGCAGAAATACGCGGTGTGGATCGCTTTCTTTGACGCGGAAGAAGCCTTCAACACCGAGTGGCAGGATCCTGACAACACGTATGGAAGCCGTCAGATGGCGGCGCAGTTGGCACAGAGTGGGCAGTTGCCAAAGATCAAGGCGTTTATCCTTGCGGATCTGGTGGGCGGGAAGACGCCGCACTTCCGGCGGGAGGCGGGATCGACCAAGTGGCTGGCGGATTTAGTGTGGGCCACCGGCCAGAAACTTGGCTACGGCGATGTGTTCGTGGCGGATACCACGACAGAAATTAGCGACGATCATTTTTCGTTCACAAAACGCAACGTGCCGTCCGTGGATATCATCGATTTGGATGCCGCGCACGACGTGCCGTATTGGCATACTCCCCAGGACACCCTGGATAAGATTAGCCCGAAGACCTTGGCCATTGTCGGCCACACGATCCTGGTGTCTGTCCAGGAATTACAGAAGAAATAGTGGGCGGTTATGATGTGCGCCTCTGTGGGAGTGGAGGGGAAAACCCTCACCCCTGGAAGGGGTGAGCTACAGGTTCGGGTGGGGATTGCGGCGAGACGCAGGAATGGTGCGGACACGGGGCGAAGAAAGAGATTAGCGCAGAGGTAGCGGAGTTGCCGCAGAGCTAACGGAGGCTTGGCTGATAGTGGCTTCTTGGTGCGCGCTGAACGGTGCGCCTCAGGCGTGAAAGCTGCGTTGGCCCTCCGTTACCTCCGGGGACCGCGGCGGTTTCTGCGGTGCGTTCTTGACGACAAACGAATGCTGCTGAAAGCGGTCGTCATCCCGATAGGGAAAATCCGCGCGGTAATGGCTACCCCGGCTCTCCTCGCGAGCCAAAGCGCATTGCGCCACCAGGCGGGCTAAGGTGTGCAGGTTTCGCAGTTCGTGGCCGGAGCGCGTATCTTTTTCGGCGCGGGGTAGCTCCAGCGCGCTGATAGCCTCGAGGGCCGCTTTCAATTCTTTGCCGTTGCGGAGAATACCGACGTGGTGCCACATGATTTCGGCCAGCTTTTCGCGAGCCATGGTGCTGGCCGATTTGGTTTTCGGCTTTTCCGCATGTTTCTCAGCGGGATCCCAGGTCTTGGGTGCGAGGGCCCCGGGTAAATGCGCGGAAGTTTTCTTGGAGCCGGGCGCGTCTTGCATCATGGCGATGCCCGCGCGGGCTCCAAAGACCAGGCCTTCGAGCAGGGAATTGCTGGCCAAGCGATTCGCTCCATGAACTCCCGTGGCGGCGGTCTCTCCGGCGGCATACAGGGCGGGTATGGAGGTGCGTCCCCAAATGTCTGTTTTTATTCCGCCCATCGCGAAGTGCGCCGAGGGGCTAACGGGTACCAAGTCCGAGGAGAGATCGACGCCATAGGTGATGCAGGTGGCATAAATCTGCGGGAAGCGTTTCTCGAAAAATTCCTTGGGCTTGGAAGTCATATCCAAGTACACGTGCGGACTGTTGGTCCGGTGCATTTCACTGATGATGGCGCGGGCGACCACATCGCGCGGCGCAAGCTCCTGTGCTTCGTGATAGCGCTTCATGAAGCGTTCTAGATGAATATTGCGAAGCAGTCCGCCCTCGGCGCGAAGTAATTCGCTCAGGAGGAATCTTGGAGCGCCGGAAATATGGAGAGCGGTGGGATGAAACTGCACAAACTCCAGGTCGGAGAGCACCGCGCCCGCGTCATAAGCGATCGCGACACCGTCGCCGGTGGCCACTTCCGGATTGGTGGTCTCTTGGTAGAGTTGGCCCATACCGCCGGTGGCTAGCAACACCGCGCCGGCACGCAATTCATGCAGGGTGCCATCGTGTTCGTCGAGGAACTCCACGCCCAGCGCCCGGCCTTTTTCGAGCAGCAACCGTGTGGTGAAGGCGTGTGGCCGCAAATGCAGATGAGGAATCGTGTGCGCCCGCGCTAAGAGCGCTCGGCTGATCTCCCGGCCGGTGGAATCTCCGCGGGCGTGCAAAATCCGGGAACGGCTATGGGCGGCTTCGCGCGTGAATGCTAGTTTCGTTCCGGCCTTCTCGAAGTCGGTGCCCCATTCGATCAGCTGCTGGATAAACTTGGGCCCTTCTTCTACGAGCAGCGCGACCATCTCCGGATCGCACAGCCCTTCACCGGAGTTGAGGGTGTCTTGCTCGTGCAGACCAATTTCGTCTTCGTCGCTGAGGACGACGGCGACTCCGCTCTGCGCGTAAGCGGTAGCGGATTCACTGAGGCAGGATTTCGCCAGCACGAGAACGCTGCCAGACTGGCTCAATTCAATGGCTGCGCGTATTCCCGCCACACCCGCACCGATCACGGCATAGTCGACGTGATAGGTTTTCTGGGAGAGCGTCATAACCGGCCTTCTTCGAGGAGTATGGTAGCACGAACAATTTTGCGTGGCGGAGGTGTTGCAGGTCATCGGAGGTGTGCGGCCGCTGAACGGCTTCACCGCAGAGGCCGCAGAGGAAACGGAGGCGGTGGGTCAGTTTCAAAAATAGAGCCGACTGTGGGCTAGACACGGAGCTATCACAGAGAAATAGCTATAATTGCCATCCTCGAATCCACACTGGATGGCCCCACACAGCATATCTGCAAATTGAATGCCCAAGCATTTGTCACTTTCTTTGGGTGTCATATTAATTCGGGTGGTGCATCGCACGTGGAACCAAAGCAAGGTCTGAAGATAATCAGGAAGACTATTTCCACTTTGCACTTTGATCGACCTAGGGTCTGGAATCATTAAAACTTCAGGGTGTTTTCGCATCCGCGATAGCAGCGAAAGTCGAATCATGTAGTTGTAGAGCTTATTCGCATCCGCCCTAATGTGACCGGCTACATTTTGCTTCTTTACGGTTATGGCATGCAGATGAATATCACTGTGACTTGTACAGAACGCTGAACAAACCGTGGCAAACTCTGCCCGTTCTGCAGCATCCATCATCGACCATTTCTTTTCCGACTTCGTTGGCCATCCGAATTTCTTGTACAAGTCCTTTATGACACGCTTCGGCAGATGCCTTTTCTCCGTTGGAACGCACAGAGCGCCTATAGTCAGAAAACGACTAGAACCACCAGACCTGTAAGGTGCGCCAAAATTCCAGCCCAGATCGCCGCTTTCATCCAAATAAATTATAAAAGCCATAAAAAAGGGACTCCGAGAATTCGGAGTCCCTTTGGATAGCTCGGAATGGCCCCTAAGCCTGACGCGCTTACAGCGCGCTTACGATACCTTGCGGCGTCGCAGGTGCCCTAGGATTTACCCATTCCTAGACGAGAGTATACTCCCCCGTATAACAAACTAGCAAGGGGATTTTAAGGACTCCAGTTTCAATAAGTTAATCACTTCTTCGACTGACCAAACGCGGTCGGTCAGACTGGCTTCCATTGCAGGGGTCACACGTAACGTCTGGTGTACTCTGCAAAAATTATAATACATGTAATGAAGTGCAACCGCAGCCGCTAAATTCTCCACTTTCCTTGAAAAGGCATTGGTGAGGCGGGTAAAACGGCGCATTTGCATCCGCATGGTAAGGTTCTGGCATTCTACGTAGCTTGTGGAGTTGAATCGGGGATTGAGATTGCCAGAGACCGCACGAAGTTGGCAGCCGATGCATTCGGCGGGGCTATAACGAGCTTCCGATTCGCGGTTATTGCCATACATCTTGACCAACATGGCGTAATCAATTTCGGAACCAAAGGCATGCTCTACAGCGTCAACATATACGCGATGGCCATCCGTGGTCAGTTGGATTCGATGCGCCAAACGCTTCGCCAAATCCTGCATGAAGCTATAGGCGGCGAACGCATCACGCCCGCCAATCATCCAGCACGGAACGAGCTTTGTATCGGCACAAAGCGCCGTCCACGTCCAAACGTCGCCGTAGCCAAGTTGCCCTTGTTTATCGGCGGGAACGTTGTTTTGCTTGGCATAGCAGAATGACCAGATTTCGTCGAACTGGATGGTAGCGCAAACTTATCATTTTGATAAGTCAGGTCAGGTTCAAACTGACCCACTACCGAAACGGAGGCGGTCTCACGGCATGCGCAAGCCGTGTGCTACATTAGAGAAATTCACGCACAATGACGACAAACGCTATAGCCGGAGATGTCCGTGTTCGCGCCGCGTCTGGCGATTATTTCGTGCGTTGCCAACGCGGGATCTTGCGAAAGGCCGTGCTTGAGATCGGCCGCCTTGGTAAATTTTCTGGCGTGCACATTGTCACTTCACCTCGGGTGTGGCGCGCGCTGGGCGAGCAGGTACAACACGGATTGCTGGCGCAAAAGAGTACTCGGTTGCACTTGTTTAATGACGCCGAGGCGGCAAAGAATCTGAACACGGTGGAGGCGATCGCTCGTAAGTTGGTCCGCGGCGGAGCGGACCGCAAGTCGCTGGTCATCGCTGTGGGTGGTGGAGTGGTTGGCGACGTAGTCGGATTTGTGGCGGCTTCGTATCTTCGCGGGGTGCAGCTCGTGCAAGTGCCTACCACCGTGGTGGCACAGGTTGACAGTGCCGTGGGCGGAAAGACCGGGGTAAATCTGCCGGAAGGGAAGAACCTGGTCGGCGCGTTTTATCCTCCCCGCTTGGTGCTGGTGGATCCGGAGGTTCTGGCCAGCCTGCCAACGCGAGAATTTCGCGGGGGCTTGGCGGAAATCATCAAATATGGCGTGATTTCCGACGCAAGGCTGTTCGCCTACCTGGAGCAAAACATCCAGAGCATTCTTGCACGGGAACCTCGTGCAGTGGAAC
>Ga0335073_10012497_pt1 | contig 11921 bp, 10 predicted proteins | sample Lox_Sample_22_FD_207093 | JGI IMG/M metagenome (GOLD analysis project Ga0335073, IMG submission 207093) | Soil microbial communities from Loxahatchee National Wildlife Refuge, Florida, United States - Lox_Sample_2.2 | ecosystem: Environmental > Terrestrial > Soil > Wetlands | place: USA... | reverse complement strand
CGGGCTCCCCGTGGACGATACGGAACATCACCGCGGCCGACGGCGAGCCGGGGGTGACGCTGAATGGCCCCGCGCCGGAGGCGGCGAAGGTGAGAACGGAGCCAAGCGAGAACGTGTCGCTGCCCGGCCCGGTCTCCTGCGCCTGCACCTGCTCGGGAGACATGAAGCTCAGGGTCCCGATGACAGTCCCTGTGGCGGTCAGCCGTGTCTCGGCGGTGACCGCACGCGAGATGCCGAAGTCGATGACCCGTGGCCCGTCTATCGCCAGCAGCACGTTGGCGGGCTTGAGGTCGCGGTGGACGAGCCCGGTCCCGTGGATGGCGCGCAGCGCCTCGGCCAGCCCGGCGGCCAGCCGCCAGACCGCCGGAAGGGGGAGCGGCCCGTGCCGGGTGACGATGTCGTCAAGCGGCGGACCGGGGACAAAGGCAGTCGCGAGCCAGGGCGGGTTGTCGTCGACACCGGCCGCGACGACGGGAGCGGTGTACCAGCCGCTGACCTTCTGCGCGGCCTCCACCTCGTGACGGAACCGGCGGACGAACTCCGTATCCCTGCTGAGTTCCGCGTGGATGACCTTGACGGCCACCATACGGCCCGCCAGGGACGACCCAAGGAAGACCTGCCCCATGCCGCCCGACCCAAGCCGCGCCAGCAGCCGGAACTCCCCCACGGCCCGGAGGTCCGTCGCGGTCAGCGAGTCCATCCCCTGATCAGCTCCCGTAGCGATCCGCTAGGACAACCAGAGACTAGAGACTATTGCCACCGTGGACCGCGAATACGGCTGATTCACTACTTAAGTCCATCTCTGGCCAGGTCGCGGCTGATGACGAGGCGCTGGATCTGGTTGGTGCCCTCGAAGATCTGCATGACCTTGGTCTCGCGCATGTACCGCTCGACGGGGAAGTCCGTGGTGTAGCCCGCGCCGCCGAGCACCTGTACCGCGTCGGTGGTCACCCGCATCGCGTTGTCGGTGGCGGTCATCTTCGCGATCGACGCCTGGCGGGAGAACGTCCGCCCGGCGTCGCGCAGCCGGGCCGCGTACAGGTAGGTCGCCCTGGCCGACTCCACGGCGGCGGCCATGTCGGCGAGCAGGAAGGCCAGCCCCTGGTGGTCGATGATCGGCTTGCCGAACGACTCGCGCTCCTTCGCGTACCGCAGGGCCACGTCGAGCGCGCCCTGGGCGACGCCGGTCGCCACCGCGGCGATGCCGAGCCGCCCGGAGTCGAGCCCGGCGAGTGCGATCGGCAGCCCCTGGCCCTCCCGTCCGAGCCGCCGCTCGGCGGGCACCCGGACGTTATCGAACAGCATCGTCGTGGTCGGCGAGCTCATCAGGCCCATCTTGTCCTCTGGCACGTCCGAGGACAGCCCAGGTATGCCGGCGGGCACCAGGAAGCAGGAGATGCCACGGCCTCCGTCGTCGCTGGTGCGCGCCATCACCTTGTAGAAGTCAGCCACGCCGCCGTGCGTCGTCCAGGCCTTCGCCCCGGTGATCACGTAGTCGTCCCCGTCGCGTACCGCCCTGGTGCGCATCGCCGCCGGGTCAGACCCCGCGTGCGCCTCGGACAGGCAGTAGGCGCCGAGCAGTTCGCCGCCGAGCATGCCGGGCAGCCAGCGCTCCTTCTGCTCCTTAGTGCCGGCGTGGAACAGCCCGAAGCAGCTCAGCGCGTGCACGCTGGTGCCGACCCCGACCGCGGCCCACACCGCGGCGATCTCCTCGAGCACCTGGAGGTAGACCTCATACGGCTGCCCGCCGCCGCCGTAGTCCTCCGGGTAAGGCAGGCTCAGCAGGCCGGCCCGGCCAAGGGTGGTGAATGCCTCCCGGTGAAACGCGTGCGCGCGCTCGGCCTCGTCGACCAGCGGGCGCAGTTCCTTGTCCACGATGCTGCGCGTCAGCTCGATCAGGTCGGCCGACTCCTGGGTCGGCATCAGTCTCGTCGCCGGCATGGCCCTCCCGTCTCCGAGTAGCTACAGCCGTACTAGCCGAGCTTGTCGAGCAGGTTCTCATCCCAGACCATGATGACGTACGACTCGAAACGGTAGGTGCGCGCGGGCTTGCCGAACGTCCGCACGGCGAGCTTGCGTGAGATCTTCGGCCCTGGCACGATGACGGCGAAGTTCGCGGTGTGCGCCGCCGGGTCGGCCAGCTGCTCGTTGGTCTCCCACGGATAGGGAGACAGCCTGTGGTGCTTGCCGCGAGACTGGACGGCGAGCATGGTGATGCGGCCGCCGGAGTCCACGGTGACGCTTGACGCCTGCCAGTACGGGGCAAGCCCGCTGTGCAGGTGGTGCTGGCGCAGCCAGGTGGCGAGGTGCACGCTCTGCGGCACCCGTTGCGGGGAGGTGGCGGCGACCATGAGCAGCCCGGCGTAGCAGGCGAGTACCACGGCCAGCACCGGCACCAGCCGGAAGCGGAGCAGGGGGCCGCCGAGCATGCGGCCGGTCAGCGCCGCGCCGAGCGACAGGACCGGGCCGATCTCGTGCGCGCTGTAGATGTTGTCGATCCGGACGAACAGCAGGTAGGCCGCGATGTTCACCAGGACGGCGAGCACGAGGACATCGGCCACCAGGTCGCCGAGCGGCTCGCCGCCTGGCGGCCGGATCAGCCGCCAGGCCGCGAAGGCGACCGCGGCGATCACGAGCGCCACCCCGATGAGGTGGACCAGCGCGAAGGCGACGTTCCTCGCGCCGGTCACGCCCACGTAGTCGGCGCCGAACAGCGCGAGCAGGCTCCGCCAGAGCATCGGCGCGTCCCGCTCGATCCTGTACCGCGGCAGCAGGTGATACGTGGCCGACCCCAGGTGGTACCCGCCGTGCTCCGTGATCAGCGCGTTCACGGCGCTGGCGACGGGAACCGCGATGACCGCCGCGGCGGCAAGCGAAACCTCGTATCCGGCCTCGCGCCATGTTCCCGCGACGCGCCGCATCCAGTCGGCGGTCCTGCTGGCGCTCGCCTTGGCCGCCGTCCGGCGGGCCGCGAGGCTCCGGACGGCGCGTAGCAGGCAGGCGAGGACCAACGGGATGACGCCCACCACCTCCGCCAGCGGGTCACCGACGATCGTCCAGGCGAGCAGCATCGTCACGCAGGCCGGCATAAGCCAGCGGACGGGCGCTCGCGTGCCCTGTGCCCGGTCGAGCAGGAGCAGCAGGGCGAGCAGCGGTACCGCCGTGCCCACATGGTCGGGGCTGCCGAGCAGCACCACGGTCGGCCCTGTCGGCTGCGGCGCCAGCATGACTGCGGCCGCGAGCAGCGCCCGGGTCACTCCCTCCGGGCCCCGCGCCCGGCCCCGCGCCACGAACGCCGCCAGCAGCACGAGCAGCGTGTAGGTCAGCGCCGAGCAGATGTGCACCACCTCCGGGCGCACCCCGGCGACCGCCGTTACCGCCATGTACTCGGGCAACTCGGTCGTGATGAAGGAGACGTCGGTGTCCCACCAGTCGTGCAGCAGTACGTTCCCGTGCAGCATGCCCGTTGCCTGCAGCACGAGGCCGTCCCCGTCGGAATTCACCTGTGTGGCGCCGGCGATGCGCAGGTAGCAGACCATCAAGGCCGTCCCGGCCAGCACGATGGCGAGTGCCCACCAGGCTCGCCCGCGATGCCGGGAAGCCGCCCGCGGCTGTCGCCGTGCCTTCTCCCCGATCACGGCCACGAGCTATAACTACCCAGCGTACTCACCCGGATACCGGTTTTTATCGGAAGCTAACTGGATTCTCACCGGATTCTCACCAGCCCGACCAGCCCTGGTACGGTCAGCCGAAAGCGGAACGGACGCCGGGAGCAGGACATGGAATCGCTGAAAGAGCGCGTCGCTATCGTCACCGGTGCCAGCAGGGGCATCGGCCTTGGCATCGCCGCGGAACTGGTGCGGCGGGGCGCCCGCGTGTGCGTCACCGCCCGTAACGCCGATCATCTCGCCGCGGCCGTGACGGAGCTCGGCGGTCCCAACGTGGCCATCGCGATCCCAGGCAAGGCCGACGACGCCGGTCACCAGGGGGAAGCGATCGCCCGTACCATCGAGGCGTTCGGCCGGCTTGACATGCTCGTCAACAACGCCGGCATCAACCCGGTCTACGGCCCGGTCGCCGGGACCGACCTGGCCGCCGCCGCCAAGATCTTCGCGGTCAACGTGCTCGCCCCGCTCGCCTGGACCACCCAGGCGCGGGACGCGTGGATGGGCGAGCACGGCGGCTCGGTGGTGAACGTCTCCTCCGTGGCCGGCCTGCGGCCGAGCCCGGGGATCGGCATGTACGGGGTCAGCAAGGCGGCGCTGATCCGGCTGACCACGGAGCTCGCCGTCGAACTCGGCCCCGGCATCCGGGTGAACGCGGTGGCGCCCGCCGTGGTCAAGACGAAGTTCGCCACCGCGCTGTACGAAGGCCGCGAGGAGAAGGTGTCGGCCGCCTACCCGCTCAAGCGCCTCGGGGTACCGGAGGACATCGCGGGCGCGGTCGCGTTCCTGCTGTCCGACCAGGCGAGCTGGATCACCGGCCAGACCCTGGTAATCGACGGCGGCGTGACCATGACCGGCGGCGTGTGAGCTGAGCTCGCTCGCCGTGGACAACGTGGGTCAGGCCCGGTTCAGCTCGCCGAGCAGGTTCTTGTCCCAGACCATGATGGTGTACAGGCCGTAGCCGTAGGTACGGGCCGGCTTACCGAACATCTCGATGGGGAGCTTGGCCGGGATGATGCCGTCCGGCCCGGTGACGACGAAGTTCGCGCTGTGCGTCTTCGGGTTGGCCAGCCGCAGGTCGGTTTCCCATTCGTCCGGCGACAGCTGGTGCTTCCTGCCGTGGACACCGACCGCCAGCATGGTGATCTTGCCGCCGGAGTCGACGGTGACGCTTGACGCCTCCCAGTACGAGCCCAGGCCGCTGGTCAGCTGGTGCTCGGTCAGCCATACGGCGAGGCTTGCGTTCTGCGGCGGCGGCTGTGGGGACGCGGCGGCGATGCCGAGCAGCCCGACATAGCAGGCGAACCCGACGGCCAACGCCACAACCAGCACGCGGGCGCCGCGGAGCACCGGGCCGCCCAGCATCCGGCCCGCCAGGGCCGCGCCAAGCGATGCTACCGGCCCGATCTCGTGCGCGGTGTAGATGTTGTACGGCTGGACGAACACGAAGTAGGCCGCGATGTTCACCAGGACGGCGACCACCAGGAAGTTGGCGACCAGGTCGCCGGCCCGCGCGGCCCGCGCTGGTACGGCCAGCCGCCAGACCGCGAAGGCGGCCGCGGCGATCACCACCGCCACCCCGAGCAGGTGCACGAGGGCGAAGGCCACGTTTCCCGCGCCGCTCACGTCGGCGTAGTCGGCGCCGAACAGCACGAGGAAGCTCCGCCAGATGATAGGCGCGTTCTTGACGATCGTATGCAGCGGCTGAAGGCCGTACAGGTTCGGCCCCAGCTGGTACCCGTGGTGCCGCATGATCAGCGAGTTCATCGCCTGCGCGAGCGGAACCGCCGCGAGGGCGGCGCCCGCGAGTAGCAGCTGGTAGCAGGCCGCGCGCCATGAGGTGTCCGCGGCCCCCGTGTCCCCGGCCGCGGGGTCTGCGGCCGCGCGCTCACCGTCGCCAGCCGCACCGCCGCTAGCCGCCGCACCGCCCCGCGCCTGAATAAGCCGGACAGCGCCGATCCTGGCGGCTCGCAGCAGGCCGACGAGGGCCAGCGGTACGACGCCCACCACCTCCGCCAGCGGATCACCGACGATCGTCCAGGCAAGCAGCGCCGCCGTCACCACGCAGATGGCGCCGCAGGCCGGGATGTACGCGCGCGACTGGGCTCGCGGGTCCGGCGCGCGGTCAAGCAGCAGCAGCAGGAGCAGGATCGGCAACGCGGTGCCGACGTGGTCGGGGCTGCCGAGCAGCACAGGGGTCGGCCCGTTCGGCTGCGGCACGAGCATGACGGTGGCCGCGAGCAGGGCCCGTAGCACGCCTTCCGCGCCCCGCGCCCGGCCGCGCGCCACGAACGCCGCGAGCAGCACAAGCAGGGTGTAGGTCAGCGCCGAGCAGATGTGGACGACCTCGGGGCGGACCCCGGCGATCGCCGTCACTCCCGCGTACTCGGGCAGTTCGGTAGTGATGAAGGACACGTCTGTGTCCCACCAGCCGTGCAGCAGCAGGTTCCCGTGCAGCATGTCCGAGGCCTGCAGTACCAGGCCGGCCGCGTCGGAGTTCACCCGCACCGTTCCGGCGATGCGCAGGTAGCAGAAGAACAGCAGAGCCGTGCAGCCAAGCACGATCCCGGTCACCCACGGCCACCGGCGGCGCCCGCCGCCCACCGCCAGCTGCTTCTCCCGGACCCTCACCCCGATCGCGTGCACCCGGGAAAGCTACCTCACAAAAACCACCTAAGTCACCGCTAAGCAGGAAACAAGGAGTTTTCGCAGACTTTTCCCCTGCTACGGCGACTTCGTGCTCGCCCAGCGCGAACTGCCCTGGTGCCCTCGGTCGGCGCGACGTTCAATGAGGCCATGCGCGCGCCGTACGACGAGATCGCGGACTGGTACGAGCACGAGTTCCTCGGCCCGCCGGACGCGCGGGCCGCCGATCCGCTCGGCGTCAGTCACTGCCTGCGCGCGCTGCTCGGCGCGGGGGCCGGCCCCTGCCTCGAGATCGGCTGCGGCACCGGCGTCCACGCGGCGACCGTCGCCGGCCTGGGCTGGACCCCGGTTGGCATCGATATCTCCGCCGGGATGCTGCGGCATGCCCGCGGGCGCCTGGCCATCGCCATTGCCGACGCCGCGCACCTGCCCGTCAGGGATAGCGCACTGCCCGCGGTCATCTCGGTCATGGCGCATACCGACATCCCCGGCTACCCGGCCGTGCTGCGCGAGGCCGCACGAGTCCTGCGGCCCGGCGGCGCACTGGTGCACGTCGGCGTGCACCCGTGCTTTTGCGGCGGTTTCGCCGACCGCACCGACCCGAAGGCCATCCTGATCGGCCCCGGCTACCGTGACGGCCACTGGACGAAGGCGTCGTGGACGGACAAGGGCGTACGCGACAAGGTGGGCGCGGCCCACTTCCCGCTCTCCGACCTGCTGAACGCGGTGAATGACGCGGGCCTTGTGCTCGAGCGCTTCGCCGAGGGCGGCGCCCCCACCCCGACGGTGCTCGCGGTCAGGGCCCGCAAGCCGCGGCCCGTTACTGAGCTGAGCCTGCCCTTCACGTTGACGTAAGGGCTATTTCGTAAATGTTATGGGTAGCTCTGTGGACTACTCATAATTTGCTACTTCTTAGTATTTCCAACGGCGCGGCTTACGTGCTCCTTAAGCGATCGCGCGGAGCCGGGGCCACGGGGCGGGGCGTGGTTAGGCTCAGGCCCGGCAAGACACGAAATCAGGCCGCAGTGGGCGGGGTCCTGGCGCTTGCCGCATAAGAGCCAACCGAAAGGGACTCCGTCATGAACATCGCGGACAAGCGCACTCCTGGTAGGGCTGCCGCGTGCGCTGGCCTCATCCTCGGCAAGTTCCGCCCTCGCGCGCTGCCTGTCCTGTCGGGAACGCTGGCGGTCGCCGCGGCGTTCGCGGCGGCCGGCTGCTCGGCGCTCGGCGGCGGCAGCCAGAACGTGGCGCTGGCCGGACGGACCATGGGCGCCGCGCCGACCAGCAGCACCGCGCAGGTAACCAGCGGCCTGGCCGGCGGCTACCAGGTCCTCACACTGAACGACCGCAACGACGTCACCTTCAACCAGCTACTCGGCATCAACAACGAGGGGCTGATCGCCGGATACTACGGCAGCGGCGCCGCCGGCCACCCGAACAAGGGCTTCGTGCTCCGGCCGCCGTTCGCCCAGGGCGACTTCACCAGCGAGAACTTCCCCGGCGCCGCGCAGACCCAGGTCACCGGCCTGAACGACACGGGCATCACCGTCGGCTTCTTCTCCACGACGAACGCGGCCAACACGGCGGACGACAACAACATCGCCTTCTGGCGAGAGGACGGCCGGTACCACGTGGTCAGCTTCCCGACGCGGAACAACGCCAAGCCGTCCATCAACCAGCTGCTCGGCGTCAACGACACGGGCACCGCGGTCGGCTTCTACAACGACGCCAAGGGCAACGCCCACGGGTACGCCTACAACCTGCAGAGCAGGCGGTTCAAGATCATCACGGTGCGCGGCGCCACGTCGGTTACCGCCACCGCGATCAACAACCTGGGCGCCGCGGCCGGCTTCTACACGAGCGCGCGGGGCGCGACCGACGCCTTCGTTCAGTTCCACGGCGGCAGGACCGTCACGATCGCGTTCCCCGGCGCGTCGGCCACCCAGGCGTTCGGCATTAACGACGCGGGCGAGGTCGTCGGCGCGTACACCACCGGCACCGGCAACAACGCCGTGACGCACGGCTTCACCTGGATGAACGGCAAGTTCACCACCGTCAACTTCCCTGCGGCCAGCTCTACCACGATCAACGGCGTCAACGACGAGGGCGACATCGTGGGCTTCTACACCGACGCCAAGGGCAACACCGACGGGTTCGTGGGCCTGCCGTCGTAGGGGAGCCCGCGCACGGCCACAATGGTGGCCATGGTTTCTGAGATCTTCGACCCAGCGCGGTGGCGCGTGGTGGACGGGTTTTCCTTTACCGACATCACGTACCACCGCGCTGTGGCGTCCGGCACCGTCCGGATCGCCTTCAACAGGCCCGAGGTACGCAACGCCTTCCGCCCGCACACGGTGGACGAGTTGTACACCGCGCTCGACCACGCGCGGACGTCCTCCGACGTGGGCTGCGTGCTGCTTACCGGAAACGGCCCCTCGCAGAAAGACGGCGGGTGGGCCTTCTGCTCCGGCGGGGACCAGCGGATTCGCGGCAAGGACGGCTACCGGTACGCGGAAGGCGAGACGAGCGAGACCATCGACCCGGCGCGGAGCGGACGGCTCCACATCCTCGAGGTGCAGCGGCTCATCCGGTTCATGCCCAAGGTCGTCATCTGCGTAGTGCCCGGCTGGGCCGCGGGCGGCGGGCACAGCCTGCACGTCGTCTGCGACCTCACCCTGGCCAGCCGGGAGCACGCCAGGTTCAAGCAGACCGACGCGGACGTCGCCAGCTTCGACGGCGGCTTCGGCTCGGCCTACCTGGCCCGCCAGGTAGGCCAGAAGTTCGCCAGGGAGATCTTCTTCCTCGGCGACACCTATGACGCCGAGCAGGGGCACCGGATGGGCACCGTCAACGCGGTAGTGCCGCACGCGGAGCTGGAGAGCACCGCGCTCGAGTGGGCGGCGAAGATCAACGGCAAGAGCCCCACCTCGCAGCGGATGCTCAAGTACGCGTTCAACCTCATCGACGACGGCCTGGTCGGCCAGCAGCTCTTCGCTGGCGAGGCCACCCGGCTCGCCTACATGACCGACGAGGCCGCCGAGGGCAGGGACTCGTTCCTTGAGAAGCGCAAGCCCGACTGGGACCGGTTCCCCTGGTACTACTAGGAACCGCGCGGGTCCGCGCGGACTGAAGGAGTCTGGTCCGAACGGAGGCGGCCGACTCAGTCGCGATCATGACTCCGCGAGCCGCCGCTCCCTGCTACCTGGACCCGGCTCCACCGTGAGCCGCGGCCGTGGTCCGAGTTCGTGGCCGTCCGCGCAGCTCAGCGAGACCCTGACCGGCGCGCCGCAGTCCGTGTGGCGGACCACAGCCGGCGGCCCGTCGGGCCCGGCGAGGTGCCGGTCACCCCAGGCCATGAACGCGAGCAGGATCGGGACCAGCTCGCGGCCTGGCCCGGTCAGCCGGTACGCGTGCCGCTCGCGCGCGCCTGGCTCACGGTACGCGGTGCGCTCCACCAGGCCGACCTCAGCCAGGCGGGCGAGCCTGGCCGACAGGACGTTCCGCGCGATGCCCAGGTGATCGGCCAGCTCGTCGAAGCGGCCGACGCCGTTGACGACGTCGCGCAGCACGAGCAGCGTCCAGCGGTCGCCGACGAGGGCGAGCGTCCTGGCGATGGAGCAGGTGTCGCTGTCGTACGCGGTATACGGCCTCATGACGGGTATCGTACGCATGCTAGGTTGCTTTTAGAAACTCAGACGTCCGCGAGTGAGGTGGCCATGACGACAGAGTCGGATACCGGGCAACCGGACGCGCGGCCGCGGGAGCGCACGTTCTCCTGGTCCGACCCGGCCGCGATCGCCGCGGCGGGCGCGGGCCTGAGCGGCGCCGAGTTCTTCGCGGCGATCGGCGCGGGCACGATACCGCCGCCGCCGGTCATGCGGGCACTGGACTTCGATGCCGTCGCCTTCGGTGAGGGGCGCGCCGCGTTCCGGCTGACGCCGCGGGAGTTCCACTACAACCCGCTCGGCAGCGTGCACGGCGGCGTGTTCGCGACCATGGCGGACTCCGCGTGCGGCTGCGCCGTGCACACCATGCTCCCGGCGGGCGTCTTCTACACCAGCCTTGACCTGTCGGTGAAGTTCCTCCGCCCGGTCACGGTCGGCACCGGCCCGATCACCGCCGAGGGCACCGTCGTCCACCTTGGCCGCCGCACGGCGCTCGCCGAGGCCAGGATCACCGACGAGGCGGGCAAGGTCTACGTCACCGCCACAAGCAGCTGCCTACTAATCCGCCCCGGCCAGCCGCAGGCCGACTAGATCCCGCGTGCGGGCCGGATGGTTGTGGCAACGAGCCGGTCAGGGGCGGCTGGTTGCCACAACCATCGCCCCTCAGCCGTGGCCTCCGGTTCCCAGCGAGCACCTTGAACACCGCCAACCTCACAGGCACCAGCCACTAGCGACCTAGGCGGACTCGCGGGCGATTACCTGGGCGGGGGCGGTGATGAAGCCGTCGCCGTCGAGTCCCAGTATCACGCGGGCGGCCCGGCGGCCGTGATCCGCGGCGTCGATGTGCACGGTGGTGAGCGGCGGCGTGAACAGCAGGCCGTAGCCGGTGTCGTCGAACCCGATGACGGCCAGGTCCCGCGGCGCGGCGAGCCCGAGGTCGCGCAGCGCGGCCAGGATGCGCAGCGCGACGTCGTCGTCGAACGCCGCGACCGCCGTCACGTCCGGGTGGGCGGCGCGGAACGCCCGCACCGCGCCGGCCGCGCCGCCGCGGTCACCTGGCACCGCGAAGAACTCCGGCTGCGGCAGCCCGATCATCGCCGCCGCGTCACGAGCGAAGCGCAGCCGTACCGGTCCCAGTGGCGGATCGTCGTCGGGCAACGCGACGGCGAGGAGCCGATGGCCGCGCTCGGCAAGATAGCGCAGCTGCACGCCGACGTTCCCCGCCAGGCCGCCGTCCCAGCCGCCGTCATCGAACTCGTGACCGGGCGCCAGGTAGTCGGGCAGCCGCAGCACGGCGCGCGGCGCGATCGCCTCGATCAGCCGCTGCTGCGACCTGGGCGCGGCGTGGCCGTGCCGGACGAGCAGGATGTAGTCGTGCGCGGCGAGCTCGTCATCGAGCCCCCTGGTGAAGCTGCGTGAGTAGTTGCCCTCGTAGCCGGAGTCGATGCTGAGCACGACGATCCGCGACGACCCCTCGCGCAGCGCCCGCGCGATCCCGTGCGGAACGTAGCCGAGGCCCTCGGCGGTTTCCCTTACCCGCTCGCGCGTCGCCTCCGAGATGGCCACGCCTGGCGCGTCGCTGAGCACGAAGCCCGCCGTGGCGCGCGACACCCCCGCCGCCGCGGCCACGTCTCGCAGCGTCACCCTACTGGAACTCATGGTCACGCTCCGGCTCGCTTCCCGGTCTCACGATACCGGCTGGTGCGGGACCGGCGGCGCTGTCCAATACTTGTCCTATGCGGCAGGTGCTGTGCCCGGTGCTCGTCGGGCGGGACGAGGAGTCCCGTCACCTACAGGCTGCCCTGGCCGCGGCACGGACCGGGGACGGCGGCACGGTCTTCGTGGCCGGCGAGGCCGGGGTGGGGAAGTCACGGCTGGTCCGCGAGATCGCCCGGATATCGCGTGAACAGGGCCTGCTGACCGTGACCGGGCGGGCGGTGCCCGG
>Ga0335073_10012496_pt1 | contig 11922 bp, 9 predicted proteins | sample Lox_Sample_22_FD_207093 | JGI IMG/M metagenome (GOLD analysis project Ga0335073, IMG submission 207093) | Soil microbial communities from Loxahatchee National Wildlife Refuge, Florida, United States - Lox_Sample_2.2 | ecosystem: Environmental > Terrestrial > Soil > Wetlands | place: USA: Florida... | reverse complement strand
CCCCGTAGCCGCGCACGTCCTGGATCTGCCCGGGCCGTAGCGCATCGAAGGCCAGTCGCGTTGCCTCGATCTTGGCAGGGTTCAGCGAGCCGACGGCGACATTCATGGCGCCTGATGCTAGCCGGGGCGGGCCGGCGGCCAACGTGCTAGCCGCCAGCCATCGCCCCGACGATGAGGTAGGGCTCGGTGCCGCTGGCGACGGCCTCAGGCAGCGGCGTGTCCGGGGCCTCGTGCGACAGGTCCTCCTCGCATGCGAAGAACCGTATGAACGCCCGTCGTTTCTGACTGTCCTGGTCGCGTATGGTGCCGCGCAGCATCGGGTACCTGCCTTCGAGCGCGTCCAGCACGGATCGCTGGCTGACCGGGCCCGTGACCTCGAGCCTGACTTCGCCGTCGACGCTGGCTAGCCGCCGCAAGTGGGCAGGCAAGATGACCCGGATCATGGCAACGTCTGGACCTCGACGGACAGCACGGCGGGCAGGTCACGGACGATCGGTGCCCAGTTGTCGCCCGCGTCGGCTGAGGCGTACACCTGGCCGCCAGTCGTGCCGAAATAGATCCCGCAGTCGTCGAGAGAGTCGACAGCCATCGCATCGCGGTACACGTTGACGTAGCAGTTCTGCTGTGGCAGACCGCTGGTGAGCGGCTCCCACTCATCGCCGCCGGTGCGGCTGCGGTACACGCGCAGTCGCCCGTCGGGCGGGAAGTGCTCTGAGTCGCTGGTAATCGGCACCACGTAGATCGTCTCCGGCTCGTGCGCGTGCACGTCAATCGGGAAGCCGAAATCGGTCGGCAGGTTGCCGCTGATCTCCCGCCAGTTCTCACCGGCGTCGTCGGTGCGCATGACGTCCCAGTGCTTCTGCATGTAGAGCACTTCGGGCCGCGAGGGGTGCATCGCGATCCTGTGCACGCAGTGGCCTACCTCAGCGTCTTCGTCGGGGATGCCCTCCGAATGCAGGCCCCTGTTTACCGGCCGCCATGTCTTGCCCTCGTCGTCGGACCGGAACGCGCCCGCCGCGGAGATGGCCGCGTACATCCGGCTCGGGGTTGCCGGGTCAAGGATGATGGTGTGCAGGCACATCCCGCCTGCACCCGGCTGCCACGAGGACCCCGATCCGTGACCGCGCAGGCCAGGGAGCTCCTGCCAGCTCTTGCCGCCGTCGGCAGACTTGAACAGGCCGGCATCCTCGACTCCTGCGTAGACCGTGTCCGGGTCATCGAGCGAAGGCTCCAGGTGCCAGACCCGCTCGAACTCCCACGGGTGCGGGGTGCCGTCGTACCACTGGTGGGTACCAGGAGTCCCGTCATAGCTGAACTGGTTGCCGACCGGCTGGAAGGTCGCGCCGCCGTCGTCAGAACGCTGAATGACTTGTCCTGACCAGCCGCTGCACTGCGACGCGTAAATACGGTCAGGGTCGGCTGGTGAGCCCTTCAGATGGTAGATCTCCCAGCCGCTGAAGTGCGGCCCGCTCACCTTCCACTGATCACGTTTGCCGTCGGCAGTCAGCACGAACGCGCCCTTGCGTGTGCCGACCAGTACTCGTACGCCGCTCATCTGTGCTCCGTTCCTGGGTGCGAAGTGCCTGGGGGGATAGCCCTCTACTAGCACGACGATCGGCAGCGCCCGGAATGGACACTTCGGACCGCCCGGTGTTCCCACTCTGCCAGTCGACGGCGAGCCCGTCAGGAGTTAGACGGGTGCCGGGCCAGGAATTAATCGAGAGGCTTCACATGGATCTTGACCTGGGCAGTTCAGCTGTGCCGACTGCCGTCGGGGGGGACATGAGGCCGCTGCCTAAGCTGTCTAGGGCAGCCGATTCGGGCTAGTCTGTCCCCATGTCCGAGCATGCCGTCGCGTTCATCCCGAGCCCGTCGATCAGCGGATTCCACATCGGCCCGCTGTTCGTGCACTTCTACGGCCTCATGTACGTCGTGGCCATTGCGCTCGCGATCTACATCACCAGGCGGCGGTGGGCGGCGAAGGGCGGCGATCCGTCCCTGGTCGGTGACGTGGCCATCTGGGCGGTTCCGGCCGGCCTCATCGGCGCGAGGCTCTACTTCGACGTCACCACGCCGTTCGACATCACGCCCAAGCACGTGTGGTGGGGTCCGCTGGCCATCTGGAACGGCGGGCTCGGAGTCTGGGGCGGGATCCTGTTTGGTGCGCTAGTCGGTGCGTGGCGGGTGCGCCGGTCGGGTGCCAGCGTGACGGAGTTCATGGATGCGATTGCCCCGGCGCTGCTGGTAGCGCAGGGCATCGGGCGGATCGGGAACTACTTCGACCAGCAACTGTTCGGCAAGCCCAGCACGCTGCCCTGGGCGCTGGAGGTCAGCAAGGCCGCCCGGCTCAACGCGGGCATGCCTGCGCACTACCTGAAATACGCCACGTTCCAGCCGTCGTTCCTGTACGAACTGATCTTTGACCTCCTCTTCGCTGCTGTGCTGGTCTGGCTTGGCCACCACACGTCCATCAGGCCGCCCGGCTTGTTCGCGCTTTACGTGGCCGGCTATTCGGGCTACCGGATCTTCGAGGAGACGATCAGGATCGACTCGTCGGCGTACTTTCTCGGCCTTCGCCTGAACTTCTTCGTGGCGCTGTGCGTAACGCTGGCCGGGCTGGTCTGGTTCGCGATCAGCCAGCGCAAGCCCAAAGCGGTGGCCGGCGGATCAGCCGTGCTGGCCATCGGCGTGCTCTGCGTGCTGGCCGCAGGGTGCAGTAACGGTCACGCCAACGCGACGGCCACGGGCGCCGCGAGCACTCACGTTGCGGCAGCGCGTCATTCGCCGAGCAGCCATCGTCCCGGCGCGATGAGTTCCCGCGCCTGAGCGGGCCCCCAGGAGCCGGCGGCGTACGGGACGACCTGCGGCGCGTTCTCCAGCACTGGGTTGGCCACGTCCCAGACCGCGGCGAGGCCGTCCGGCCGGGTGAATAGCGAACGGTCGCCGATCAGCACGTCATGGATCAGCCGGACGTATGGCGGCAGCGGATCGGCGCCGCCCAGCGTCGCCAGCGGGATCGCAGCCTTCGCGTTGTCGAGTGCGGTTCCCGGACCAGGCTTCTTGGCCACCAGCGTGAGGTCTATCTCGCCGTCGCCTGCTAGCGAGAACGACAGCACGTTGGAGTCGTCGGGCAGGTCATCCGCCAGCGGCCGGCCGGGCTTGCGCAGGACCATGCTCACCTGCTGTTTCGTGGCTGCCAGCCGTTTGCCGGTACGCAGGTAGAACGGCACGCCGCGCCAGCGATCGTTGTCGATCCAGAGGCGGGCCGCGACGAAGGTGTTCTGGGTGGACCCTGCCGCAACGCCGGGAACGTCCTGGTAATCGGAGAACTGGCCGAGCACGACCTCAGCAGGGTCGAGCGGCCGGAAGCAGCCGATGACCTTCTCCCGTGCCGACTGCAAATCATTCGCGCCGACGCTGGCAGGCGGTTCCATCGCCACCTCGGCCGCAAGCTGGAACAGGTGGGTGACGAGCATGTCCAGCACGGCGCCAGTCGCGTCGTAGAACACGGAGCGGTCGGTGATGCCGAGTTTCTCCGGGACGTCGATCTGGACGGATTCGACGCACTCCCGGTCCCACATGCCGGCGAACAGGCCGTTGGCGAACCGCAGTACGTGGAGATCCTGGGTCGCCTCCTTGCCGAGGAAGTGATCGATCCGGTAGACCTGCTGCTCGTCGAGTACGGAATGGACGGCGCGGTCGAGTTCCCGGAATGACTCGCGTGACGTGCCGAACGGCTTCTCGTAAACGACGCGCGCGTCGGTGGCCAGCTTGTGCTGCCCCAGAGCCTTGGTGAGTCCGGCGAACGCGGTCGGTGGCACAGCAAGGTAGTGCACGAACTGCGGGTCACCGCCGAGCGACTTTCGCGCCGTACCGAGAACGTCGAGCATGCTTCCCGGGCTGTCGCTGCTGAACCCGCCGCCGGCGAAGAAGACGCGTGGCTCGAAGGCGTCCCACGCGGGCGACTCCGGCTTCGGCCCGAATTCGGTGAGCACGTCGTGCACGTGCTTTCGGAAGTCCTCGTGCGCCACGTCGCCACGCCCGTTGCCGACGAGCAGCCACTCCCTGGGGAGCAGACCCTCGAGGGCGAGCCGGTAGAACGCCGGAATGACCATGCGCTTGGCCAGGTCCCCGGTCGCACCAAAGAGCACGAAGATGGTCGGGCCGGCATCCGATTCGGACCTGCCGCTGCTTTTCTTGGTCGCCATGACACCAACGTACGTGACGGGCTCCCGGCTGGTTCTGCGAGCTGCCCGCATGCTGATGCTGGTTGACTCTCGGTGGGTGGTATCTGCCGTTCCCCGGTTGAACGTAGCTTTTCGATGAGTAGGCAGATAATCCGGTGAATGCGAGCTACATCCGGTATGGACAGGAATGACAATGCGATTGACCGAGTTTGAGGCTATGAGCTTTGACTGCTACGGGACTCTGATCGATTGGGAAGCGGGTCTGGCCGGCGTGCTCGCTCCGTGGGCAAGATCGGCTGGCCTCGACCTGGATGATGAGGCATTGCTGGCCGCCTATTCGCGACATGAGGCGGAGGCCGAGGACGCGTACCCGCACGAGGAGTATCCGAAGATCCTTGCCCGCAGCATGCGCGCTCTCGGGAGTGAACTGGGCTCGCAGGTTAGCCCGGAGGATGCGCAGCGGCTGGCGCATTCGGTACCCGACTGGCCAGCATTCGCTGACTCGGCTGGCGCTCTGGCCGCGCTCAGCCGGCGGTTCAAGCTCATCATCTTGTCCAATGTGGACCGTGCGTCGTTCGCGGCCAGCAACCAGCGCCTCGGTGTGGAGTTCAGCGCTGTCATCACGGCGCAGGATGTCGGCTCGTACAAGCCGTCGTCACAGAATTTTGCCTCGCTCCTGAGCGAAGCGAGCCGGCTCGGCATCGAAGACGGCAGGCTGCTGCATGTGGCCCAGAGCCTCTTCCATGACCACGTGCCCGCCCAGCGGGCTGGCCTCCGGACTGTCTGGATCAATCGCCGCATGGGCCGGCCGGGCTGGGGAGCGACGCCAGCGCCTGAAGCTCCGGTAGTGCCTGACTGGGAGTTCCCGTCCATGGCTGCGCTGGCCGATGCGGCAGCAGCCGAGAGCGTGTGACGCGATAGCGGCAATTCCGCCGCTAAACGGGCCGAAAAGTCGCCCAGATTTAAGCCGTCGGGATGATCTTGCTGTTGCCGAACAATATTCTGGGCATGCTAGTCCGGTTATCGGACCATAATCTGGGCACATTAGTTAAACCGCCTGTGACCTGCGGCGTCGCGGCTATAAGAGGAGGGTACGGCGGTAGAACTAACGGGGTCCCCGGCTGGTGAGCATGACCCGCCGAGGCGGCAGCGGTCGGGTTGATAGTGAGTGCCGCGCACTAGCCACCGCGGAGTGTCATGACCACGATACTGCGTTACCGGAGAAGCCTGCTTGATGACCGAATGGCGATTTATTTCGGCACATTCGTTCTGGGCGCAGTCGCTTCCGCATTTGTCAGCTATAGCACAGTTTTTATTTCTAAGTATCATTACAACTTGACCATTGCGCAGTACGGTATTTTGTTCGTGCCGGAGTTCATTGCCGTCGTCGGCGCCACGCAGTTCGCGGCCCCCTTTGCCTGCCGGTGCCGTGCCGAGCACGCCTACGGCATCGGTCTGGGTTGCGGCCTGGCGGGCATGGTCCTGCTGATCGCCACTGAGTGGGTACCGAGGCTGCCGGAAAGTTACCCGCTGCTGCTTGTCTCTACTGGCCTCGTGGGGGCGGGGCTCGGCCTGTCGTTCCCGTTCGTGCGGTGTTATGCGGTAAGCCTGAAGCCGCTGCGTTCGAGACGGCAGATCCTCCTGGTGAACGCGCTTCTCGCGGCGGGTTTGGCTGCTAGTCCGATCTACGCACTCGCCACACTAAGGACGAGCGCTTGGTGGAGCCTCCCGGTGCTCCTGGCGGTCTTGCTGATCGCCGGGATGCTGCGGCGCCGGTCGCTGCGCGCGCCGCCCGATGGCGCGCCGCGCCGTGCGGACCGGCCAGTCCCGCCCCGGTTTCGCGCGTATCCAGTGCTCGCTTTGCTCTACGGACTCTGCGCGATTGTCTGCATTAGCGCTTCGCAGAGCTTCCCCGTTGGCGCGTCGCCGGGCCACTTCCCGTTCCTTGTGCTGGTGGAAGTGGGTTTCTGGGCAGCGCTAGTCACTGCCGGCCGTGTCGTGTTCGCGCTGATCGACGGCATGGAGTCACGCCAGCACACTGCGAGCATCGGCGTCTTCATGATCGCTGTCGTTCTGCTAGTGCTTAGCATCTCAATGACGCGATATGACATTATGCATGCCGGGATATTTTTGCTGGCGATTATCGGCTGCGCGGCGCTGCTGCCTATCGATACCCGGCCGGGAAACGAGTACATAGCAGGATATCCGCTTGGCGTAACCGTCGCACTTATAATGTTCTTTCCGATGTTGCTGGGTTTCTCCAGGTTGATGTATCGCAGATTCGCGGCCATGGGCATCAGTCCCATGGAGGTCTTCATCGGGGCCGCAGTGCTGGGCGCGGCTTCGTGCGTGCTGTTGCTGGCGATAATCCCCAATTGGCCCACAATGGGATATTTCGACCGACCCGCTGTACGGACTGCCGGGCCACCAGGCGCGGGAATGCCAGGTGGCGGCCTGTCGGCGCCCGCTCCCCGCCATCCGAGCGACCATCCTGAAGATGCCGGCGGAGGCCGCAAGCCAGGCGGTGCGACCGCACTGCCGCCGCGCCCGCAGGCAGGCTCTCGCAGGGACAGCCGGTAACGTCCGGGCTAGGCCTGGCCGCAATTCCGGCCGGCCCGGCGGTCTCGCTTCAAGCGGGCGCATGTGCGTGCGGCACGCCAGGTGCCCGCGCTGGCACGCGGCGGTTTCATTCACGCCACAGCGGGCCAGGTATAATGAAGCCGAAATAATTGCCTCTGCGAAGATGAGGCTGAACTATTCGTCGGAGCCCGATAATGCCAGAGTTGTTTCCTGACGTTGAGCCACCGCAGCTTGCACCGGGTGCCCTTCGCATTGTCGCATGCGGGGGACTCGGCGAAGTTGGCCGCAATATGATGGCCATCAAATACGGAAACGAAGCGCTGATAGTCGACTGCGGAGTCCTGTTTCCGTCCGAGGAGCAGCCTGGCGTGGATCTGATCCTCCCGGACTTTTCAATACTTGAGAAACTGGAGGCTTCGCCGCGCTATCTCATTCTCACTCATGGGCACGAGGATCACATTGGCGCGGTGCCGTATTTGCTGCGGCGGCACCCGGACGTCACGCTGGTAGGGAGCCGGCTGACACTAGCGCTGGCCGATGCTAAGGCACGGCAGAATGGCCTGCATCCGGAAACGATAGAGGTGGCGGAGGGTGACACTCTTGATCTGGGTGCTTTCCAAGCCACTTTCCTGGCCGTAGCCCATTCCGTGCCAGATGGCCTGGCCGTCTCGATTCGCGTGGGCGGCATGCGCTTGCTGCACACCGGCGACTTTAAACTGGACAACCGCACCCTGGACGGGCGTCAGACGGACCTGGCGGGTTTCGCCCGCGAGTCAGCCGCGGGCATCGACGTGCTGATGAGCGACTCGACGAACGCGGATGTCCGTGGCACGCTTCCCGGCGAGCGCGATATCACCGACAACATCAACAACGTATTTCTAAACACCTCTGGGCGCGTGATATTTGCGTGCTTCGCAAGTAATGTGCACCGCGTGCAGCAAGCCATAAATGCGACAGTCCGCTCCGGGCGGCAGTTCGCTTTTATCGGCCGCTCGATGATACGCAATATGGGAATAGCGCGAGATCTAGGCTTCCTGGACATACCCGCGGGCTCGCAGGTGGATCTCGACGCGGCGCTTAACTCGTCACGCGAAGACGTAGCGCTAATTTGCACTGGTTCGCAGGGTGAGCCGCTCGCCGCGATATCTCGCATGGCCCGCGACGAGCACCCGATTAAAATTCATGCCGGTGACCTGGTGGTGCTTTCAGCGCGCCTAATCCCGGGCAACGAGGAGGATGTCTTCCGCGTCGTGAATGCCTTGAGCAGGAAGGGCGTGGAGGTTCTTCACCCAGAGAACGCCGTCATTCATGCGTCCGGGCACGCTACGGCAGTCGATCTCGCTCACGTTCTCGGGGTGACGAAACCGAAACGGCTCGTTCCGATCCATGGGGAGTGGCGGCACCTGCGCGCTCACGCCCGCATTGCACACGAAGTTGAAATGTCGGATGATCAGGTGATCTTGCTCGAGAACGGGGACGTTCTGGACCTCGTCAACGGCGAGGCGCTAGTCGTCGGTAAATACCCGTACAACAACATCTACGTGGACGGCAGCACGATAGGTCTCGTCGATGAGTCGACGCTCAGGGAGCGCAGGCGTCTTGCCGAGTCCGGCGTCGTGTCGGTGGCGCTGATCGTGGACGCGAATTCGGGAAAGCTGCTCGTCGATCCGGTCGTGGCGTTGCGTGGCGTACCGGTGGACCCCTTCGATTCAGTTGAGACCGGAAAGGTAGCCGATAGCGCTGCGAAGCGGTGGCTAGAGTCCGCCCCTGGCGACTTTCCGCAGCTAGAGCGCATGGCCCGGCGGGCACTCGAGAAGTGGGTCTACGACGTGTACTCGATACGACCCGTGGTGCTTGTATCGGTCGTCAAGTCCCCTGGGCTTAGCTAGGCCCGCCGCCAGCGCGCTTGGCCGCGGCAAAGTAGCCCCAGGCGGCGCGCTCGCGGGCCTCTCTGCGCGGGCGACCCCGCGGCGTCTCGGCTGGATCCACGCCAGTGGCCTGGCCGGAGCAGTCGTCAGCGACGCTGTCACGAAGATGTGACATTTCGCTATCGAGCGTTTAACACGGTGTTAGGCTGCACGCGACCTTGCATATGGATGCAGCCGATATCTCGGCAATTACTGGAATTCATATGCAGTGGGCGACTCGCCAGTCACCGCGCGTAAGCACGGAGGGGAGGTACTGGCGTGACGGACGGGCGCACGCAGGCGGCACATGCTGCCTGGAAGCATGCGGCTACCCTGCGCCACGGCGTGGCGGACACAGAGAAGCTGCCAGTCGCCGAGAGCCGGGCCTGCCAGTTGGTGGCGCGGAAGCTTACGGCGCACCTCGTCGATGCCTTAGTTGAGCTCGCCTACTGCGATTGCGTAACCGATCCGCCGGCCGCGCTCGCTCGGGCGGCATCCTCAAGACGCGCGCGGTGCTCGAGAGGCTGCATCGCAGAGAGCCTCGCGCTGATCTTCCCGGCGGAGGCATACGCGGCTCGCTGACATCGACGGAAGGAGAGTTATGCCTACCGAGTTGCGCAGGAAGCGCCAGCAGTCGATTCGGGTTCTGCTTGCGCTGATCTTCATCGTGCCGCTTGCCTCGCTCTTAGGCCTGTGGGCCTTCGCCGCGAGCGTGACCACCTCGAGTGCCGTCGAGGAGCACAACTTCAACACGGAGAACCAGCAGTACGGCGGGTTTGCGGAGGCGGCGTTCACACAGCTGGCGCAGGAGCGTGAGCTTGCATTCACCTACCTGAGCAGCGGCCGTCACCTGCCGGTCAGCCAGTATGTGGCTCAGCAGAAGGCGACCGACCAGGCTGTGGCCGCGTTTCAGCGGGGCCTTTCCACCAGCCTGGCCGGTCTGGCGCAAGGCGCCAGACCTGCCCTCAAGGACTTCAACGCAGAGCTGGCCTTGCTCCGCGGCGGCCCCGGCACCCAGGGTATCCGGCGGGAAGTCGCTGCCGGGACGGTGTCGGCGCTCACCGCCTTCCAGGACTACAACGCCATCATCGACGCCGATTTCCGGCTGTACGCCAGCCTGGTCGTGGTGAACAACACGCCGCTGTACATCCAGGCTGCGGCGAGCGTCGAAGCCGGGCGCGGCGTTGAGATGGCCAGCAGGGAGGCGACGCTGGTCGCCGGCACCTTCTACACGGGCGGCCGGATGTCTAAGGCCGCGCGCATCCTCTTCGCGCAAACTGCCGCCAACAGGCAGTTGCTCATGACTGACGCTCTCAAGGCGCTAGATCCGAGCCTCGGCTCCGGCTTCCTGCGAGTCGAGGCCTCGAGTGCCTATAAGAATTTCGCCGCCATGGAGAACGCGGTCATCAACAGCATCGGCAGCAGGGGCAGGGTCCCCATCAGCCCGCTGCAGCTCGCCAGTATGACCCAGCTGTTCAAGGCCTACCAGGCCGCGGAGAATCAGGACCGGATGGCACTGAGCAGCATGGGCACCCGGGTGGGTAACCGGCTGCTAGAGGAAGTGGGCCTGGCCGGCGGCGCGGGACTGCTCGCGGTGGCGCTGTCCGTCTTCCTCATGCTGGCGTTCGGCCGCCGCATCAGCCGCGAGCTGAGAGGCCTGCAGCGCGCGGCGCTGACCCTGGCTGAGCAGCGGCTGCCGAGCGTCGTGACAAGGCTCAGCCAGGGCGAGGACGTCGACGTCGCGGAGGAGGCTGCCGCGCTCGAGCCAGGCCGGATTGCCGAGACGGCGGGCGTTGCCGAAGCTTTCTCGTCCGTCCATCGCATCGCCGTAGAGGCAGCTGTGGGCCAGGCCAAGCTGCGCAAGGGAGTCAGCCAGGTCTTCCGCAACCTGGCGTGGCGCAGCCAGTCGCTGCTGCACAGGCAGCTTGCGCTGCTGGACGCGATGGAGCGCAGGGAGACCGAGCCGGAAGCCCTCGACGAACTGTTCCAGCTTGACCACCTCACCACGCGCATGCGCAGGCACGCCGAGGGCCTGATTATCTTGTCGGGGCATGCGCCCGGTCGTGGCTGGCGGGATCCGGTGCCGGTGACGGACGTGCTGCGCGGCGCCATCGCAGAGGTGGAGGACTACAAGCGGGTGTCGGTGATCTGCGAGTCACAGGACGCCGTGGTCGGGTCCGCGGTGGCGGACGTCATCCACCTGCTGGCCGAGCTGATCGAGAATGCGACTACCTGCTCGCCCGCTAGCACCGAGGTCACAGTCAGGGCCGAGCGCGTAGGCAACGGTTTCGTGGCGGAGGTAGAGGACCGCGGCATCGGGATCGCGCCGGCCGACCTGGCCGCATTCAACGAGCGGCTGCAGAATCCGCCCGAGTTCGATCTGGCGGACAGCAACCAGCTAGGGCTGTTTGTAGCTGCCCGGCTCGCGGCCAAGCACCAGATTCTGATCACGCTGCGGCGCTCGCCCTACGGCGGGACGACCGCTATCGTCCTGCTTCCGGACGCCATCATGGCAATCAGCGACCACCCTGCGGCGGATGCGCTGGACGTCTTCCGCGCCGGGCAGCCCGCGAGCGGCATTCGAGCGAAGAGCGGTGCGCCCAGCAGCGAACGGTTCGCGCTACTCACGACAGGTCATCACGTGGCCGATCTGCCGTCCGCTGAGTCTGCGGCGGTCCTGGACGTCGGTGTGGCCTCCGACCTGGCCCCGGTCGCAGACGAGCAGGCAGCCGCGGGCAACGGCTGGTGGCGGCGACCCGGTCCGATCGAGAGCGTGGCCGCGCCCGGACTGCCGCGCAGGCTCCGCCAGGCCAGCCTGGCGCCACAGCTCAGGGACGACGGTCGTGACCTAGCCGGCAGCGAGCAGGCCGAGGCTTCCGACGGCGTCAGTCCGGGCGGCAGCCGCGCTCTAGCTGAATCGCTGCAGCAAGCGTTCGACAGAGCACGCGCGGCGGAGGAATCCGCGGACGATTCGTCGCCGCCGGAGGATGGCTGGCTGCCGGATTCTTCCTGGCCCGCGCAGTCGTGGCCGGCCGGAGACTGGCAGGCAGCCGAGCCCCCCGAGGCAGTCAGCCTTCCGGAGGAACCCGAGGTGCAGTGATGCAGCAGGCAGGCCTTACAACCACTATGAACTGGGTTCTGGACGACCTGGTCCAGCGGGTCGACGGGGTTAGCCAGGCGGTCCTGCTGTCCCGCGACGGACTGACTCTCGGAGCTTCGGAGGGCCTGGCACGCGAGGACGCAGAGCA
>Ga0335073_10012495_pt1 | contig 11922 bp, 11 predicted proteins | sample Lox_Sample_22_FD_207093 | JGI IMG/M metagenome (GOLD analysis project Ga0335073, IMG submission 207093) | Soil microbial communities from Loxahatchee National Wildlife Refuge, Florida, United States - Lox_Sample_2.2 | ecosystem: Environmental > Terrestrial > Soil > Wetlands | place: USA... | reverse complement strand
TGAAACCGGTTGTGACGGATCGTACGTCGGAAACACGGCCGGGCAGGGCGATGCAGGGCAAACCACCGGAGTCGGCTCGTTCGCATCCACGCCAACCAGTTCATGGTAGCCATGCGACCCTACGTAGCCCACCGTCAGCGCGGTGTTGGGAGAAATCTGTCGCTCAACGCGCATCGACCACGAAATCAGCGTTGGAGTCTGCAGGTTTGGCTGAACGCCACCGGGTACGACCTTCGCCGCCGCCGGCACCGGCGCTGTGGGATCAATCGGCAAGCTGCTGACGGCCAGCGAGGCAATGCTGTACGTCGGATCGTACGGCGGGTTTTGGTCCGTGCGATATCCCAGCGCATCTTGCAAGTCGCTGTACATCCCGAAGCCGGCGCGAATCACCGTTTTTTCGCCGAATGGACTCCAGGCAACTCCGATCCGCGGCTCTGGCAGAAGCGTGGCGTTGTTCGTCGTGAAAACGGAGCTCCCCACCACCGGCTGCGCCGAGATGACGCCGTCGGTAAACGTATAGTTCGAGGCGCGATCATGCGCTTCATTCCAGCCCGTCGAAAATTCCTGGCGGTAACCCAGCGTCACTGTCAGCCGCCGCCCGAGCCGGATGACGTCCTGCGCGTACCACGCCCCGAAAAGGGAGCGCCAATTCATCTCCGTCGGCGCGGGATCGTAGAGGAAGGTGCTTGTCGTTCCCTGAAGAAACGTCGCAAGACTCGCAAACGTGGCTTGCCCATATTGGCTTAGTGCGAGCGTCTCGTTGGACTGAAATGGCTGGAACCACACGCCGAAGCTGAGCTGATGCCGCCCTCGCGTCAGCGTGGCGTGGTCCTCGACCGTATATAGATTCCTATGTACGAGCAGGTTGCTTCCGTTGTTGCTGCCCGCCAAACCCACCTGTGCTTGCGGGTTTGACGCCGCGCTCCCTCCCACGACCACCGCGCCCACCGGCAGCCCTGTCAGGAATCCAGGAACCGTGGCCGCCAGAGTGCCCGGCGTGGGCTCTCCCGCGAAGTAATACCCGGCGCGCGTATAGCCAAACCGTGCGGTATTCAGCAGCGCCGGCGAAAACACGTGCGTTTCTTCGAGGCTAAACACTTGCTCGCGCAAAGTCTCGAGGTCCGTGCTATAGGGATCTGCGGGAGTTGCCGTAACGTCTCCTCCGTCATCCACTGTGTAAATCGCCGCGAGCGTGTCATTTCGCGAAAAGACGTGGTCAACCCGTACAGTTCCAAAGTCTTCGCGTATCGTTTGCAGCGGGCTGCTGAAAACCTCCGCGATGCCGTTGAAATCGGGAGCGCCGGCCGGCGCAACAGGCCATAAATTCAACAAGGGCTGGACGCTGGCGACCGCGTCCGCCCGCGACGTGGCGTCGGGAACGAAAGCCGCGGAGGTCTGGTGCAGGTTTTGCCGGAATCCTTCATAGTTGGCGAAAACGAAAGTTTTGTCTTGCTGGATTGGGCCACCGATGGACGCGCCAAACTGGTTGCGCTGGAAAGGCGGCGCCGATCCCTTATCGAAATAATTCGCCGCATCCAAATCATTGTTGCGCAGGAATTCGTACACCGAGCCGTGCCAATCGTTGCTTCCCGATTGCGTCACGATGATCACCTGCCCGCCGGGGTGTTTTCCGTATTCCGCCCCGTACGTGTCTCGCAGCACGTTGAACTCGCGCACCGCGTCCACTCCCAGCAGCATGCCGCTCGTTCCTCCCGGCTGCATGTTGTTTTCCGCCGCACCGGAATATTCCACGCCGTTCAGCAAAAAAAGGTTCTGCTGCGGCCGGTTGCCGGAAACCGCGAAGTTGTTGGCCGTAGTCGAATTCGAAATGCCGGTTCCGCCGGTCTTTTGCGATGTGAAGTTGACGATCCCGGGATTCAGTTGCAGGAGCAAATCGTAGCTTCTGCCATTCAGGGGGAGATCCTTCACCTGCCGCTCACCCACCAGGCCGGAAATATCGCTGGTGGTGGTGCTGACGATCGGCGCTTCTTCCTTCACGATGACTTGCTGTTTCTCCGGCCCCACCTGCAGGGCCAGATCCACTTCCGCTTCTTGCCCCACCGCCAAATGGATTCCGCCGCGCGTTTGCTCGTTGAAGCCGCTCTTCGAGACGCTAATTTCATATTCACCCACGGGCAAAGCCAGCACCTCGTAGCGTCCGTCATCGTTCGTCACCGAGTTCCGGATGGCGCCGGTTTCCACGTTTTTGACGGTGATTGCGGCGCCCGCAACCCGCGCCCCGGACGCGTCGGCGATCACTCCGGTGAGGCTTGCCGACACTTGCGCGTGCAGGGCCGGCGCGCTGACCAGAAGGGGAGACAGCAAAACTAAAACAACTTGGACCAGAACGAGCTTGTTCGTGCGCATGCAGGACTCCTTGCGATGGAAGACAGTGAGTCAATAATTCAATATGGTTTGTACCGTGATGTCAAACCGGCTTAATACGGATAGGCCGTAGGCGAGTTCATACGGATTGAAAAGAAGAAAATCGCACTGCACAATGCGACGGCTTAAAGCCTGCGGTTTTGTTCAGCCTTGGCTAAATCAGATCTCGCAACTCGGAAGGGGTCACTTTGCTCCGAAACCGCCCACAGGTCACGCGAGGGCCACGGAGAAAAGGAGCGCCGCCTTCCCGTCAAGGGAGGGAGCAGCGGCGCTCTTGGGGGTTCTGGCTAGTTGTTCGGGGAGTAGGCTGCGGAACTACTGTAGGCAGGAGCCATTCTGCGCGGCGCTGCTGCGAATTATTCGCATCAGCTTCCGTGCTAGTTTTTCTGGTCTTAGACACCCTATCCATGCAATTTGTCTGCTTCCTGGCTCTGGTTCTTGTATTTCTTTGCGTATATCCTGAATGCAGGACGCCTGCCAAACTCCGCCGCCGCAAACTCCGCATATTCCTTGTCTTAGAGTTGCCCGCGAAAAAAGTCCCTGCATCAACGCGGGACACTGTGCCTCCGAGGAACACCGCAGCGGAATGGGCTCGCTGGAATCTTTTCGCCGGCGAAAAGGGTGTTTTGCCGGGTCTCTAGGTTTAGGCCGCCGCGCCGCCGCTCTTTTCGCGCGCGCGCACTTCGAGGCCGTCGCGCTTTAGATAACGATAGAGGCTCGTCCGGCCGATTCCCAAAATTTGGGCGGCGCGCAGGCGGTTTCCCTGGCACAGTTCGAGCACCCGCTGGATGTGCAGCTTGCGCACCTCGTCGAGCGATAGCGGTCTCCAGTCGTCGCCTTCCGCCCTTGGCGTGCCCCGCTGCTGCGGGTGTTCCGGCAAGTCCGCCAGATCGATGAAATCCCCGGTCGCCGTAATCGCCGCGGTGGCGATCACGTTTTCCAGCTCTCGCACGTTTCCCGGCCAGGAATGCTGCAGCAGAACGGTTTGCGCCCGGCGCGTCAGGCCGGAAATATTCTTGCCATACACATCGTTATATTTTTTCAGGAAATAGTGCACCAGCAGAGGAATGTCCTCGAGCCGCTCCGTCAGCGACGGCACGCGAATTTGAATCGAGCTCAGCCGGTAAAATAGATCCTCCCGAAAACGCCCTGCCAGCACCTCGGCCCGCAAATCCCTATTGGTCGCGGCAATCAGCCGCACATGGACCTGCCGCACCTCCGGCGATCCTACCCGTTGGATCTCACGGTTCTGAATCACACGCAGCAGTTTGGCCTGCATGGGCAGCGACGTTTCGCCAATCTCATCGAGAAACACCGTCCCGTGATTCGCGTACTCAAAAAGCCCCGGCCGCGTGTCCGTCGCTCCGGTGAACGACCCGCGCACGTGCCCGAAGAGCTGGCTTTCGAGGAGGGTATCGACCATCGCCGAACAGTTGCAAATCGCCAGCTTCTGCTGGCTCACTGGGCTGATGTTGTGGATCGCGCGCGCTACCAGCTCTTTGCCCGTCCCCGTGGAGCCCACCAGCAGCACGTTCGTATAATGCCGCGCCACTTTCCGCGCGAAATCGAAGACTTCCAGCATCACCGGGCTTTTTCCGACGATTCCGTGGAATTCCAGATCCTTCAGCAATTGCTCTTCGAGCGCCCGGACCCTCCGCCGCTGGTCGTACAGCGTTGCTACCTCGTCTAGCGTTCTCTTCAGCCGGATTTTATCGATCGGTTTCGGCAGAAAGTCCGTCGCGCCGCGCCGGATGGCGTCCAGCGCGGATTCCAGGGTGTAATCCCCGGTCATTACAATCACATGGATGCCAGGGTCGTTCCGCAAGGCGCGATCGAGAAATTCGTAGCCATTCATCCCTGGCATATTTACGTCCGCCAGGACCAGCCGGCAGCGGCCCGAGCGGACCAATCCCAGCGCCTCTTCAGGGTCCGAAGTCGTAATCGCTTCATAACCCATGTCGCCCATGACCGCCGACAACATTTCCAATTGAGAGCGATCGTCGTCCAAAATGCAGGGCGTCAAGGAAGTCTTCGGCGCCGCCAGATCGAGAGCCTTTGTGTACGCGTGTGACACGCCAAACACACTCGCAACGTTTGTGCCATCCACGCACTTTACTCGCTTCAAGCTCTTTCCGGATTCCACTTGGTTCCTTGGCCACAAAAAAACCGGCGAATCTCGAAGAATCAGCGATTTATGGGTGCTTGCGTAGAGAAATTTCTTGAGCGAGAGCGCGAACCTTCACTCTCGTGCGCAAACGCTCCCCTCCACCTCATTCCGTTTTGGGTCACTGTGTCGTTTCGGTGCGGAACTCGGCGGCTCCCTCGCCAGCCGTCAGCGCCACCTCCATAATTGCGGTCGCATTAGCGCCTACGCCACGAAGCTTTCTTCTTCCCTCAAACGCGGCGCCACCGCGTTCAACCGAAATTGGTGCAATCCACTTTGTGTTCTTCCTATTAATTCCGCTTCATAGACCAACGGATGCGAACGATCGGACTTGGCCGGTTGCAAGAGCCGGATAAACAGAATGCTGTTCTCGCGCAGCTTCTGCTTCAACAAGACTTGCTTCCCAGAATCCTCATTCCATACCAGATCGCATCTCTCCACGAAGAAGTTTTGTGTGCAGTTCCAGCCGGATACCTCCACAGGGTACAGGCGAGTGTTGGCAGAGCGCGCATACCGCAGCATCATTGACCTCCCCGGCATGGAAATGCAGGCCGGGAACCAATCAGGATTTTCTGTAATCGGCTGACAAAGAACAGCTTGCCTCAAGGCCTGCCGTTTCTAAATGTTCGAGGGAGCGACACCAATCCGCGGAATGTTCCATTTCGGGGCACTAAAAATGGCCAGGCAGCAGAAACCTGCTCGCGAAACTGTAGATGGGGTCGTAGATGTACTGAAACAGCAGAATCCCCACCAGCAGCCCTGCGAGAGCGAGGCTATTGCCTCTCAGCCAGTCCAAATAGCGCTGGGCCGTCTCTTCGCTCATAAACAGCATGATGGCCGTGCTACCGTCCAGGGGCATTACCGGCAGCAAGTTAAAGGTCCCGAGCAGCAGATTCAACGAAAAGAAGATAAAAAGCGTGGTGGCCGCGAAATCCAGGCGGTGCGTAATGGGGTCGCGATGAAACCATCCTGCAGCGGCTCCCAAATGCAACCCGGCCACCGCGATTAGCATCAACGAGAAATTTGCCGCCGGCCCTGCCAGCGCCATCCACGCCGATCTTCGCGGATGACGGCGTTCCCAAAGGGGGTCGAACGGCGCGCTCGCCCATCCGAACATGTTATGCATGGCCACAAACGAGAGAAGCGGAATCACAATCATGCCCCAAGGCTCGCGCCGCATGTGGGGTACCGGATTCAATGAGACCTGTCCTCCGAGGGCCGCCGTCTCGTCGCCTCCCATTTTGGCGACGAGCGCATGCGCTGCTTCGTGACACGTCGTCGAGAAAAGAAACGCCACGTACCAAATGAAACCGAGGACAAGAACTTCGGGAGTGAGTTCCGGCAAAGAATTTGGCCCTTTCGTTAGCTCAGGCCAAGCAGCCTAGAGGTTGTCACTCCTGTTTGCAAGCCTTACGGCAATGATCCGCTAGGCACGCCGCCCCAATATTCCTTGCGTCACGGCGTTCCGCCGCCCGCTGACTTCTACCATCTCCCATCATCCCCTTGTCGGTGATAGACTCCCAGCATGGCAACCAAGAACAAAAAGAAGAAGCCCGTCAAAAGTAAGAAAGCCGTTTCCCAAAAGTTGGCGGCCAAAAGTCGTGTGGCGAAGAAGACCGCGCCCGCCAAGAAACTCAAGAAACTTGCTGCGAAGAAGAGCACTTCCAATGCGGCCGCTCCAAAAGTGAAAGCCGCAACGAAGAAAACCCGCGCCCGCGGCAAACGCGAACGGGTGGACTCCGTTGTGTTCGAGTCCAAAGGGCTGGGGGCGCGCTCCGGCGGCCAGTCCGGTGATCTGCAAGGTTTGTCGAACCTCGGCGGCGCGGACTCCGAGAGCGTCGACGAATTGCTGGAAGAAGGCAACGCGTTCGAGGCTGAAGTCGTGAAGGGAGTCGAAGACGTTCAGGACGCGGATGAGAGCGAAGTGCGAACGCACGAAATTCTGGAAGACGATGTCCCCGATGAGTATCTCGAAAGAGATGAGTGAGCGCGTCTTCGCGCGAGAATCCACAAACTTTCGCCAAGGAGAAGCAATTCATCACACCATGAAAATGCGCAGAATCTTATTCGTGCTGGTGGCCGTTTCTTTGCTGTCTTCTGTTGCTTACTCCCAAGAGGAGAAGTCCGAAAGCGCCGCTTCCGCCGATTCGGCGAAGGCTTTTCTTGGCCGCTGGGATTTGACGCTCAGGTCCTCGGGCCACGAATATCCTTCCTGGCTGGAATTACGCGAAGAAAATGGGCAGCTCAAAGCTGAGATGGTGGGCCGTTGGGGTAACGCCCGTCGGCTGCCGAGCGCGGAAGTCACGGATGGCCATCTGAAGTTCGTCTCTCCAAAGGACGAAGAAAGCAGTAAAGCGGACTTGGTTTTCGAAGGTACCCTGAAGGGCAGATTTCTAGAGGGCACATTGAATGGCCCCGACGGCAAAACCTGGTCTTGGACCGGTCGCCGCGCGCCATCTCTTCGAAGAACCGGCACTCCAAAGTGGGGCACACCCGTCACACTCTTCAACGGAAAGGATTTGACCGGATGGCACGAGTCCGTTCCCGGCGCGTCGGCCCACTGGAAAGTCGAAAATGGCCTGCTGATCACTCCCGGCAATGGACCCGAACTGATCAACAACTCCAAATTTGAAGATTTCAAGCTCCACGTCGAGTTCAACTGCGGCCCGGAATCCAATAGTGGAGTCTATTTACGCGGCCGCTATGAAGTCCAGGTGGAAACGGACTCCATCACTGATCCGCCTAATCGCCGCATCGGCAGCATCTACGGTTTCATCGCCCCCGAACCAGAGCTTCCGCGCACACCAGACAAGTGGCAAACTTACGACATCACTTTGATCGGACGCCGAGTCACCGTGGTTCACGACGGGCAAACCGTCATCGACAACAAGGAAATCCCCGGCATCACCGGCGGCGCTCTCGATAGCCACGAAGGCCTGCCTGGCCCTATTTATTTACAGGGTAGCGAGAAGGGCCATGTCATGTTCCGAAACATCGTCCTCACTCCGGCGGGCGAGTGAGCTTGCTTCCGAAGCGCGAAGTCCTGAGATGTAGGAGGAGCGGCGAATTAAATCGGTTCCGCGTGCTGGCATAACCACGACTCGATAGTCGATTTGCTCACTCTTCCAGACTCGTAAAGACCAATCAACCAGTTCTAGGCTTCCAAGAGGTCAAAATGAAGCCTATTGCCATTCAAAAGCAAGAAAACGCCGATGGCCGTGGTCGCCGTGAAGTTGTTTCCATCTGGGGACGGATGATTTTGCGACACACACTCGAACAAGGCTGCGGCTTCTTTTAGGGCATCCGCGTAATATCCAGCCTCGAACCCGCCCAAGGCAGTCTGCCGCCTCAAGTGGATCCCACAACACACCTCTCGCATGGTCCCAAATTATTTGCTAGGGGATGAACGAGTTAGCAATCGGCAGGTCAATTTTGTATTGGTTCTTTGCGTTCCCCAAGTGACCGGAAACGCGACGCAGCGTCCCACAATCGGACGGTCATTCGTGCGCTGTGTCGTCTCCACATTCCTGTTACCGCTTTGTTTTCAATTTTTTAAGGACCATTGTGCGTGGTGCTACAGGTGCGGCTTGGCTCGCCGATATGAGCGCCGCAACCGTTGTCCTAGACGCCTACAACTTTGAATCTGAAAGCGCCGAGCGCGCCCGCACTCAAAAGCGTAAGGCTTTAGGAGACGCGCGGCTTGGGAATAGCGAAGCCTTCGCCGAGATCGTTCAACCTTACTCGCCGAGCCTCTACCGGCGCGCCCTGCGAATGACTGGCAATCCCGCGGATGCCGAAGACGTGCGTCAAGAAGCCCTCTTGAAGGCGTTCTCGCGTCTCAGTCAATTTGCCGGGCAGCACGATGATGGAAGAGACGATCTCCACGCCTGGGTCTCCCGCATCACCACAAATGCCGCCATCGATCTGATCCGCCAGCGGCGCGAAGGCAAGTTCATTTCATTGGAAGAGCCTGGACTCACTCCCGAGGAGACCTTTGGCGCCCGCCTCGCCGCGCACACGGATAATCCTGAAGAACGTTACGCGCGCCGCGAATTTCGCGAGTTGATGGCTGGCGCCATTGCGCGGCTCGCGCCGGACCTGCGCCAAATTTGCTTGCTGCGCGATGTGCTCCAATATTCCACGCACGAAGTCGCCGCGCGCCTGGGAATCTCGACGGTAGCGGTCCGCTTGCGGCTTTTCCGCGCTCACAGAAGGCTGCGTGAAAATCTGCGTGAACGCGCACTCCAAAAGAAACGCCGTCCAGCTCCCGCGATGGCGGTCCCGCGCACAGCGGGACCAGTCAAGCCAAGCCGCCGAGCAGACTTTCTGCCGGTGAATTCCCAAGCCGGGTACGCCTGCGGAGATTAAGGAATTTCCTCCACCAATTTTGTACAAAAATAAATCCCTTCGGCGCAAGAGTAGGCGGCTGTCAATTTGTCGTCTTCTTTTTCTCCGAATCAGAAAGTAGCAGCCGCTTGGGCCCGCTAACAAAGGGATTGCCGCGTTCGTAGAAGCGAAATGGCTGCTCGGCCGCATGCGTGATGCCGATGCGCACGGTGGCCGCCACTTGCGCTTCCCTGATGGGGCGCTTCGTGGACTCCCCGGACTTGGCCGGCAGCAATACTCCAAGCCATAATGGACCGCGCGAAAATAGGTCCAGCCCGTCAAGTGTCCGGTCGATCCGCAGCGCCGCCGCAAGGCGTCCCGGGCCCCGCGTTAGATCGAGAAGCCCCGTGCTCTTGCGATGGCGCTGCATCAGCTCAATTCCTTCCAATGGCTCCAGTGCGCGAATTAGAACGCCTCCGCCCACTCCCGCCCGTTCGCTCGAGATGTTCAGCATAAAGTGCATGCCGTAATTAAAAAAAACATAGACGTGCCCATGCCGCAGAAAAAGCGAGCGGTTTCGCCGGGTCGGACCACGAAAATGATGTCCCGCGGGATCGCCCGGAGGATAGCCTTCCGCTTCCACGATCCGTCCGCTGAGACGCCCCTCCGGCAGTTCGTGGACCACGACCTTGCCGACCAGAAAGCGCGCAAGTTCCAACGTGTCGCAGGGAAGTTCTCTTCTAGTGAGGCGCCTGACTTTGAAGGGAAAGGGTTCCACGGCTTACGAAGAGCTTACATCGGGAGGCTCGTTGTTAAAAAGCCGCGCAAGTTCCGCGTGGTCGATCACCACGGCGGGGTCCGACTGAATCGCGTCAAAATATTTCTTCTGAAAGGCGTCGCCTGATTCCGAAGGCGCAAACATCTTGCGAGCGAGCGATATCGCCGTGCGAACATCTTCCGGCGTGACGGGATTTTCGCCGGCAAGCGTTTCGTCCAGCCGTACGACAAATTCCGAAATATTGTGAAGCCATCCGAATTGCTGGTGGTCAATGACTAGCCGGAACAGCTCTCCCACGGTAACTTTCCCATGGGCGCGTTCGTATTCGCGCCTCTCCATATCCAGAAGGGTCTTGTGCAGACGGAGAAGCGCCAGGCGGAGCCCAATAAGCCTTTCGCGGGCGGTCGCTTCCTGGTTTCCTTTTGACGATGCGTTGGAGTCAGGCGGGCTCATGTCTCTTGTGCAAGATTCATTTTCCGACAGATCGCGGCCAATTTCCAATCCAACGCAGCAAAATCAAAGGATTTGGCATGAGCCGGCCCACGCGAGCAAAAATTCGCGGCCGCGTCATTCCGGCCCGAACTCAAACGCACAGGTTGAAACTTATTTCGCGTCGTGGAAGATGATCCCCAGCGTGAATCGCGTGCCGCCATGCACAGGGCTCACTCCGTGCCGCAAATTGACTCGGTAATAGCCCCGCGCTCCTTTCACTGGCCTGTATCGAGTGGTGAAAATAATCGCGTGCCCTTGATCGGCAGGCACCACTTCGGCCTTCGATTGCGCTCGCGGCTGTTGCTCGACCAGAAGAAACTCGCCGCCTTCCCAGTCCCGCCCCGCTTGCCCTAGCAGAAACACCATCTGCATGGGGAAACTCACATCGCCGTAGAGATCTTGGTGGAGGCAATTGTAGCCGCCCGCTTCATAATGCAGCATCAGCGGTGTGGGTTTCGTTTGCCCAGCCTTGTGACAAGATTTCAAGAAGGCCGCATGTTCCAGCGGATAGCGTGCACCAGATTCGCCGAGAGCCTCGGCCCAACAGTTTGCAATTTTCGCTAGATGCGGATAAGCCGACGTCCGAAGACTCGCGACCGTTTCGGGCAGGGGATGGTCAAAATATTTGTAATCGCCAAGTCCGAAGCGAAACCGCTCCATGAGGATGTGGCTGCGAAACCTCTTCTTATCGTTGTAGAGTTCAACTAATTCCGCACACTCCTCCGCTAGGAGAAGCGGTGTCGTTACCGCGTACCCTCTTGCCCACAGCGACTCCTCCGCGGCCCCCCAATCCAATGCGTCCACTCTCTGTTCAACCTCACTTACATTCGTTTTCCGCGATTGTAAGACTCTCATAAAGATTCTTTTCGCCACGATGTCTCTCCTCATCTTGATGGCAATTTACAGCGAAGCGGCGAACGATGGCTATCCGCCTTCATCCATGAAATTATTTTCTGCTCTCCACAAAATATTTGGTGCGTTCACGCGCCTAACCGATCGCAGCCGGCGTCCATCCAATGAAGTGCTTTAGTAAATCGATTAACTCCACTGGCTGAGGCGTGCACTCCGGCTCCTCCAGCGTGGGGCACTCAAAAAGGAGTCGTACATGAAAGCATCGAGAGTTCTTACCCTGTTGCTCGGAAGTTCTTTGCTGCTATCCGCCAGCGCCTTTGCCGGCGCTATCAACAAAAAGTCGCTCCATCTCTATCAAGACGTCACCATCGAAGGCAAGCAAGTGCCCGCTGGCGACTACAAGGTCGAATGGAACGGGACTGGTCCCGACGTAAGAGTCAACATCCTCAGAGGGAAAGACTCAGTGGCCAGCTTCTCCGCGCGAGTCGTTTCAGAGAACATTGCGCATCGTGACAGCGGCTACACCGCTACCGCGGAAAAGGACGGCAGCCAAGCTGTTACTCAAGTCTTCTTCAGCGGAGAAAAATTCGATCTGGACCTCGGCCAAGCAGCCAATGCGAGCGCTACGTCAGGCTCAACCACCGCGGGCACAAACTGACGAATTAATCGTCTGGGAATTTGTGGCGAGCGCCGAGCATGAAGATGTGAGAGGGGCTCCGCATGAACCCCTCCGCATCCTTCAGCCCCGGCCCATTCGGTGAACGAACGCGTGGAATCGCGAGCCCGATGCCATGGTCGTCGCCGTTCTGCAATCTCAGAAATAAGCCTGCAGAAACGAAAAGCTTCAAAATTTCGCCCAAGATATTTCTCTTGCTTGACTAACCTTTGTCAGCGGCACGCCATCTAACTGAGTGAAGTCAGCAAA
>Ga0335073_10012494_pt1 | contig 11922 bp, 10 predicted proteins | sample Lox_Sample_22_FD_207093 | JGI IMG/M metagenome (GOLD analysis project Ga0335073, IMG submission 207093) | Soil microbial communities from Loxahatchee National Wildlife Refuge, Florida, United States - Lox_Sample_2.2 | ecosystem: Environmental > Terrestrial > Soil > Wetlands | place: USA... | reverse complement strand
CATGCTGGGCTTGTTTTTCGTGACCGCCCTCATTACGAGATTCCGTTTGCTCCGCTGGCAGGCGCGTGAGGTCACGCCGTTGCGGCGGCCGCTGGCCTGGAGGAACAGTTGGCTCCTGAGCGGCTGCTGTGCCCAAGCCAAACAACAAAGCTATCCCCGCGAAAACGCACCTATGTCTCCACATTTCTCTGCTCTCCTTTTGCTTGCAAAGCATTATACGGGCAACTAGAGGCCAACGAAATTTCGGGAGAATCCGTCCACTCTCCCGAAACATTTCGTAGGACGCGCGAAGCGCGGTTCGAGTTTCATTTGGTGAAAAACAGATCGGCGCGCCTTTGGAACTGGAGCAGTCCCGGGTAGAAAACGAATAGCGCGCTTGAGATTGAAGGCGGATTCAGTGAAGCGCAGCGGCCAACGTCTTCATCAGCAGGGGTTCTTGTTCGGCGAAGACGGTGCGAAGATCCAGAATCAAGCGATCGTTCTCCACGCGCGCGATCACGGAAATCCCCGCGGGGGCGCGGCGCAGCCGCTGTTCGAGTTGCGCCGCCGAATAGCGCGCGCTCGCGATGCGGATAACCTTCGTCGGCAGCGCTTGCGTCGGCGTCGAGCCGCCACCCGCCAGAGACTCGCCGTCCACGATTTCCACTTCCACCTCATCGAGGAGAAGCTCGGGCCGAAGTTCGCGAAGGAAATTCTCGGACCGTTGATTGAGCTCTCGCGAGTTCATTCGAATCATGCGCAACGCCGGGATTTCGTCCCACGCGGCGCGCAGATACGCGCTAAGAGTCACTTCAAGAGCCGCGGTCGTGAGCTTGTCCACACGCAAGGCGCGGAAGAGCGGATGCCGCCGCACACGCGTTACAAGCTCCTTCTTTCCCGCGATGACGCCCGCCTGCGGCCCGCCCAGAAGTTTGTCCCCGCTGAACATCACGATCGAAATTCCCGCCTCGATGCTCTGACGCACGGTGGGCTCGCTGATTCCGCTTTCGGAAAGATCGGATAGGCATCCCGAGCCAAGGTCCTCGACAAGAGGCAGACCGGTCCGCTGGCTTAATGCGGCCAGTTCTTCGAGATCCGGTTTTTCCGCAAAGCCGGTGATGCGAAAATTCGATGGATGCACCCGCAGCAGCAATCGCGTCTTTTCATTGACGACGTTTTCGTAGTCGGACAGACGCGTGCGGTTCGTGGTGCCCACTTCGCGTAGGACCGCCCCGCTTTCCGCCATGATCTCTGGAATTCGGAAGCCGTCTCCGATCTCGATTAGCTCGCCGCGCGAGACGATGACCTCGCCCCCTTTTGCCAATGCCGCCAAAACCAGGAGGACCGCAGCAGCGCAATTGTTGACCACGATGGCGGCTTCCGCCCCAGTCAGCCGTTCGAGCAAGGATGAGGCATGCACGTCGCGCTTCCCCCGCGCGCCCGCCTCGAGATCATATTCCAGATTCGTGTACTGCGTTGCCGTCCGCCGGAACTCTTCGACGACCGCCGCCGGCAGCGGAGCGCGGCCAAGATTGGTGTGGAGAATCACGCCCGTGGCGTTGATCACCGGCTGAAGCGAGTGTGCAAGAATGCGCTCGACAAGAGAGCTGATGTGCTCCTCGAGCGAAGCAGAATCAACGGCGAGCAGCGCCGGTTCCCCCAACGCCGCGAATTTGATCTGGTCCGTAATTCGCGAGCGCAATTCGGCCAGAACGGTCCGCGTAACTTCGACGAGCAGCGTGCGATCGACGCGCCCTGCAAGCGCCACAAGGCGCGGCTGGGCAAGAAGTTCGTCGACTTGAGGAATGTGGCGCAGCAGCTCCGCCTGCTCGGCGGAAAGACCCAGCTTTGCGCGTGCTTCCATGTCGTTATTTCACCACAGGCCCCTGCTGCCGGCAATGAAGCTTTCTGCGCAGCGCCAGGTTCCAGCCGGCCCACGAGCTGTTCCCGGGGCGGGATACACAATGCGCAGCGCCGCGCGCCGCGCTGGTTGACGGGTTAGCCCCGTCCTCCTAGCATGATACCTCAAGGGGTTTCTCCGCTCATGGCGACGATCGACGAAGAGCTGAGCCAGCTCGAACGGGACATCCGTCAGCTCAAGATTGAATACGACCAGTACTTCGGCGGAGGCAGAAAGCGCCCGCCGACGGAGATCGAGTGGCGCATTGAATCGTTGATCAAGAGATATGGCGATCGCGGTGGCGAGTTGAAATACGGCCAGCGATTTCGCCTGAACAACCTCACGCAGTCTTACGCCAAGTACAAAGACATTTTTCGCAAAAAGACGCAGCAGAAGGAAGAGGGAACTGTCCAGAGGCACTTCGGTGCCGCCGCGAAAGCAATTGAGGCGGAACGCGCGCGCAAATCGCCTCAAAAGCCGGTGGAAACTCCTCCGCCGGCCGCGCACGGCGCTTTCCGGGTAACGTGTTCCGAGCCGGAACGCGAGGGCGAAAAAGTCGACCAGCTCTACGCGGCATTCGTGCAGGCTAAACAGCTGGCCGGCGAACAAACAGAAAAACTCACGCGCTCGAGCTTCAACGAATTTGTTTTGAAAAAGACGAAGGATTTGCAGAAGCAGAAAAATTGCCGTGATGTCGAGTACGTCGTGGAGGTCGTCGACGGCCAAGTGAAACTCAAAGCACTTGTCAAAGCCTGAGCACGCCGGAAATTCCATGTTATTAGTCCAAGGCTGAATTCCAAGACACACTTGCTTCGGATTCTCGTCTTCCGTTTCCAACTTCCAGTTTCAACACTTCCGCTTGAACGTCATCCTCGAACTATCGGTTTGGCTGTGCCCGAATCAGTCTCCAGTCTCGAGTCGCCAGTTATTCCGCACTTGTACTCTCTCAACTTCGCAATTCACGATAAACTATTGTGCTTTTCTTTTTCGGGAGGAATCCATGGCGGTGGAACGCGCTCTTATCAGCGTGTTTGATAAAACAGGAATCGTCGAGTTCGCGAAACGGCTAGCGGCGATGCACATTGAGATTCTTTCGACCGGCGGCACCTCGAAGCTGCTTCGCGAAGCCGGCGTTGCCGTACGCGACGTGGCCGACTTTACGGGGTGGCCGGAGATGCTCGGTGGCCGCGTAAAAACGCTGCATCCCAAGATCCATGGAGGGCTTTTATATCGCCGCAAGAATCCCGAGGATCAAAAACAAGCCTCCGAACATGACCTTGCGCCCATCGATCTCGTCGCGGTGAATCTCTATCCCTTCGAAGCGACCGCGGCAAAACAGAATTTGGCGGCGGAAGAGCTGATCGAGAACATCGATATCGGCGGGCCCACGATGTTGCGCTCTGCCGCAAAAAATTTTGAGAGCGTCACGGTCGTCACCGATCCCACCGATTACACGCGAGTTGCGGATGAACTCGATGCGGCGGGGGAGACTTCTCTGGCGACGCGGCTTGAGCTGGCGCGCAAGGTGTTTTCGACGACTTCTCGATACGATGGCCTGATCGCCACCGAACTCGAGCGCCTATCAATCGCCGCGGGTCTCATGGAATTGGGCGAGAAGCCGCTACTGCCCGAACGCATCCACATCGCGCTCAAGAAAAAAGATGCTCTACGCTACGGCGAAAACCCCCACCAAGCCGCCGCGCTGTACGTGCCGGCGGGCAGCGCACCAGCAGGCCTTGCAGCCGCGAAACAGCTCCAGGGCAAGGAGCTTTCCTACAATAATTACGTCGACCTGGAAGCGGCACGAAGCCTCGCCGCGGAATTCAGCCGGCCCGCCGCGATCATCGTCAAACACAACAATCCTTGCGGGACAGCCGAACGCGAAACACTTTTGGACGCGTACTTGAAAGCGCTCGCCTGCGATCCGGTTTCCGCCTTCGGCAGCGTAATGGCGTTCAACCGCGTCGTCGATGCCGCTACCGCGGACGAGGTGGCCAAGCTTTTCGCCGAATGCATCGCCGCTCCGGGTTTTGACGATAAGGCGAAAGCGATCTTTGCCGCGAAAAAGAATCTGCGTTTGCTCGAGTTGCCACCCGGCGGCCTCGAACCCGAACGCGAATTGCAGCTGAAGCGCATCCTGGGGGGTGTACTGGTGCAGCAGCCAGACCTCGGCGAGATCAAGGAAGACCAGTTGCGGATCGTAACGAAACGGGCGCCAACCGATTCGGAAATGCAGACGCTGCGTTTTGCCTGGAAAGTCTGCAAGCACGTAAAATCCAATTCCATCGTTTTTGCAAAGGACGGTGCGACGCTGGGAGTGGGCGCGGGTCAAATGAGCCGCGTGGATTCTGTCAAGCTCGCCGTGATGAAAGCGCAGTCCTCGCTTGCCGGAAGCGTTGTCGCCTCGGATGCTTTCTTCCCTTTCCCTGATGGTGTCGAGGAAGCCGCAAAAGCGGGCGCCGTCGCCGTGATTCAGCCTGGGGGTTCGGTCCGCGATAACGAAGTGATTGCCACCGCCGACCGCCTCGGCATCGCCATGGTACTCACTGGTATGCGGCATTTTCTACACTAATTGCGACTACTCCGCCCGCGCGGCCCTCGGTTTTCTTCGAAGGTGCCACCTTCGCATCGCGGCCAATACCAACTGCCAAAATGGCGGCAACCATTAATCTGGATGCAACACCTCGCAAGAACTCTTTTTCAACGCTTTTGAAATTTCATGCATCCTATCTCAAGGGCGCGTTTGGGCCCAGGAAACGGCTTAATTTCGCTTTTGACCGCATTCCATCGGCATGGGATACTTTTTGTTTCCGGGGCATCCATGAAACTACGAAAACTAAGTCTCGCAGCACTCCTCACCGGCTTCTTGGGCGCCGCAGCGTTCGCCCAGACTTCTCCGGGCCAGCCAGCCCAGCCGAGCACTCAGGCCCAGTCCGGGGCCGGCACAATCCCTTCAGAAACGGAAACCGCTCCTTCTCCGCGCGCTGACGCCTACTACGAATTCGCGATGGGACATCTCTTCGAGCAGCAATATGAATCGACCAACGATCCCGATGATGCGACGCGAGCCATTGATGCTTACAAGAAAGCTTACGCGCTCGACCCAAAGTCTCCGGTCATCGGCGAACGCCTTGCCGAGATGTATTGGAAATCGCAGCGCGTTCACGAGGCCATAGCGGAGGCCCAGGAGCTCCTCAAACAGAACCTCAATGATCTTCCAACACGGCGGCTTCTTGGCCGCATCTATTTGCGCAGCCTCGGCGATCTCACCGCCACCGAACAGTCGGACATGGCGGAACGCGCCATCGAGCAGTATAAGGAAGTCTTCCGGCTGGATCCCACGGATACCGAATCAGCTTTGTGGCTGGCGCGGCTATACCGTTTGCGCAAAGAGTACGACAAGGCCGAAGAAGTTCTGCGCAGCCTTCTAAAAACGGACCCTGACAACGAAGCTGTAGTCGAAGAGCTTACGCAGGTTCTTCTGGACGAGGACAAGTCTGCGGAGGCCGTCTCGGTTCTGGAAGAAACCACGTCCCGTACGAGCTCCCCCGCTTTGCTCGATCTGCTCGGCGATGCCTACACACAGACCCATGAGCTCGCGAAGGCCGAAGCAGCTTACCGAAAAGCCGCGGATCTAGATCCCTCGGACTCGGGGCACTTGCGCGGATTGGGCCAGACGCTGCTCGCCGAAGAAAAATATTCGGATGCCCTCACCGTTTATCAAAAGCTCTCCGACTTGATGCCCGACGATGCCGACGTCTATTTGCGTCTCGGACAGATTTATCGCGAGCTAAATAAATTGGATCTCGCGGAACAAAGTCTTTTGAAAGCCCGGCAATACGAGCCGGGCAGTCCCGAGGTCATGTACAACGAGGCCATGCTGTACGAGGCCCAGGGCCGTTTCGATGATGCGATTCGCGTCCTCTCGGACGCCGTAACCGGCTTGAAGTCGGAGTCCGATGTGTTGCCCTCGCGGCGGCGTTCACTGGCAATTCTTTACCAGCAACTTGGCCAGCTTTACCGTGACACGGAAAATTTCTCTGCCGCGGTTAATACCTACACCGAGCTCGGGAATCTTGGCGCCGAAGAGGATCGCCGCGCCCGCATCCTGATCATGGACACCTACCGCGCCGCGAAGGATTTGCCCAAGGCGCTCGAGGCAGGCAAGCAAGCGGTGGCAAAGTACCCCAGCGACCCTGAAGTTCTGGCTGCCAACGCCCTCTTGCTAGGTGAGAACGGACAGACGGATGAAGCCGTCAAGATCCTTCGTTCTCAGCTCAACAAAACCCCCGCCGATCGCGACACCTATTTGAACATTGCCCAGGTCTACGAGCGCAGCCGCCGTTACAAAGAAGCGGAACAGGCGGCATTGACTGCCGAAGCTATCCCTGGCGTCCCCAGCGATAACGAAATGACTTGGTTCATGCTGGGAGCCATCTACGAGCGTCAGAAGCTATACGACCGCGCCGAAGTCGAATTCAAAAAAGCTCTCGCTGTGAATCCGCGAGACGCGGCGGTCCTGAACTACTACGGCTATATGCTTGGCGACCTGGGGATACGCCTGGAAGAAGCCCAGTCGCTCGTCCAGCGCGCCTTGAAGGAAGAGCCCGATAGCGGCGCGTACCTCGATAGCCTTGGCTGGATTTATTACCACGAAAACAAACTGGCGGATGCCGAAGCTACGTTGCAGAAAGCCGTCGAATTTGAAGGCCACGACGCCACCATTCGCTCGCATCTCGGCGATGTCTACGCCAAGTCCGGCCGCATGGATCTCGCCGCGGTGCAATGGGAAAAGTCGCTCGAGGAATGGCGCCGCTCGCTTCCCGCGGACATGGAAGCCGACAAAATGGCCGAGGTGGAAAAGAAGCTTTCCCAGGTAAAGCACCGCGTGGCGCAAAAAGCCTCGCCGGACGACGCGAAACCGCAATAAGCCGCATGCGCGAAGTTCGTATTCCCGCGTTTGCCAAAATCAATCTGCGCCTGGAAATCCTCGGCAAACGGTCCGACGGATACCACGAGCTTCGTACAGTCTTTCAGAGTCTCTCGCTGCACGACGAATTGCGTTTGCGAATCTGCAAGCAGCCGCATGTTTTGTTGTCGATAGCGGGAAACCCCGCTCTCTCCCGCGAGCCGTTGCAGAAAAATCTTGTCTACCGCGCCGTCGATGCGCTTCGCAGCGAGTTCAAGATTCGTTCCGGCGTCGAAATCGAACTCAAGAAGTCTATTCCCGCGGGCCGCGGCCTGGGGGGCGGCTCAAGCGACGCTGCCGCTGCCCTACTCGGCTACATGCGCTTAACGGGGCGCACACTTCCTTTGCCACGGTTGCTCGAAATTGCCTCGTCTCTCGGCGCCGACGTCCCTTTTTTCCTTTTTGGAGGGCGCGCCCTGGGTGTCAGCCGCGGCGACGAAATTTTCCCGCTGCCAGACGTCCCAAAGGTTGCTGTGCTCGTCGTTTCTCCGAAGGACATTCACGTCCCGACTCTCGATGCCTACCGCTGGCTGAAAGCCCGCCCACTGACATTGACAAGAGAGGCCGTAAATCATACACTTTGGAAGTTCTGTGCTCTGTGCTGGAGCCCGCAGGAAAACGATCTCTCGAATGATTTTGAGAGGCCGGTCTTCCAGCGTTACCCCCGTCTTGCTCAAATCAAACGGGTTTTGCTTCAAAAAGGAGCTGCAGAAGCCTCGCTGGCGGGTAGCGGTTCGGCGGTGTTTGGAGTTTTCCCGAGCCCAGCGTTGGCGCGCCGAGCCGCTGTTGGGTTTCCGGACGATCAGACCTTTGTTTGCGAGACACTCTCGCGCGACAGGTACGTTCGTAAAATGAAGGGCACGCGTTGAAGTCGACTTGTGTCCGCCGTTTTGCCTCGGTTGATCCTCAGCGTCTCCAAGGAAGCGAATCGCTGGAGTTTGAGAACTAATACGGGCGAGGCAGTGTGCGCGCCCCAAATTAGAGCGGACGGAGCGCGACTGTTGTGAACGACGACCGGTTCAAAATATTTTCCGGGACCGCGAATCTGCCGCTGGCGGAAAGCATCTGCCAGCATCTTGACGTGCCGCTGGGCAAAGCCAGCCTGGGGCGCTTCAGCGACGGCGAAATTTATTTTCAGATCCTTGAAAACGTGCGTGGCGCTGACGTTTTCGTGGTTCAACCGTGTTGCAATCCGGTGGATTGCCATTTGCTCGAGTTGCTGCTAATGATTGACGCCTTTAAGCGCGCATCCGCTTGGCGCATCACCGCGGTTTTGCCGTACTACTGCTACGCGAGGCAGGACCGCAAGGACAAGCCGCGCGTTCCAATATCGGCCAAGCTCGTTGCGGACCTGCTCGAAACCGCCGGAGCAAGCCGAGCTTTGACGCTGGACCTGCATGCGCCGCAGATCCAAGGTTACTTCGACGTTCCGGTCGACCACTTGTACGGCTCGCCCGTGCTCGTCGATCACTTTCGACAGCTCAATCTTCCGAATCTGACGGTCGTTTCGCCGGATGCAGGCGGCGTCGAGCGCGCCCGCTTCTTCGCGAAAAAGCTCGATGCGCCTCTGGCCATCGTCGATAAGCGCCGCGTCGATGTGGATGTCAGCGAAGTAATGAATCTTATCGGCGACGTTCGCGGACGCAGCACCCTGATCGTGGATGACATTATCGACACGGCGGGAACTCTTGTGAAAACGGCCGAAGCCTTGATGCGCGAAGGCGCCACCCAGGTTTTTGCCGCTTGTACTCATGCCGTACTTTCCGGCCCGGCTATCGAGCGCATCAAAAATTCGTGTATCACCGAGGTCGTCGCCACGGATTCCGTCCCGCTCGGCGAAGCCGCCAAAGGCATGGGCAAGATTAAGATTTTGAGTGTTGCAAGTCTGCTCGCACGCGGCATTCGTTCGATTCACGAGGAGACTTCAATCAGCGAGCTGTTTATTTAGTGGGACAGACTTCAGTCTGTCGTCCTGCGCTGTTCAGTCAGATTTTGGTGGAACAGACTTCCGTCTGTCGCCTTTTTGAAGTCAGTACTGAAGCGGAACCGAGATAGAAGCAGCGAAGTTAGATTTCGAGTGCCACAAGTTTTCAGGGAAGGAAAGAAAGTATGGCTCAGACTCAAATCGTAGTAGAAGGAGCGCCCCGCTCCGATCGGGGCAAAAACGAAGCTCGCCGCCTACGTCAAACCGGCAAAGTTCCCGCCGTGCTCTACGGCGGCAAAGGCAGTGCCATCACGCTAGCGCTAAACGCCAAGCAGATCGGCGCCATTCTCCGCTCAGAGAGCGGCCACAACACTCTCTTTCAAGTCGACCTCGCAGGCAAGCACGAGCCTGCCATTTTGAAAGATTGGCAAGTCGATCCCCTGAGCGGCAAGCTGCTTCACGTCGATCTTCTCCGCGTGGCCATGGACGTTCGCATGCGCGTCAAAGTCCCCGTGCACACCTTCGGCGAGCCGGCCGGCGTCAAGCAGCAAGGCGGCGTATTTGAACTCGTCACCCGCGAAGTCGAAATCGAATGCTTGCCCGCTGAAATTCCGACCGAATTCAAGGTGGATGTGGCTGGCCTGATGCTCAACCAGCAGCTCCGCGCCAAGGATTTGCCGGTTGACACCACGAAGATGAAGCTGATCACCGATCCAGAACGCGTCCTGGCCCACGTCGTTGCTCTCAAGGTCGAAGAAGAGAAGCCGGCCGAAGTCGCGGCGACAGAAGCAGCCACGCCTGCCGAACCCGAAGTCATCAAGAAGGGCAAGAAGGAAGTGGAAGGCGAAGAAGGCGCCGAAGCGGAAGCCAAACCGGAAAAGGCCGAAAAGGGCGAGAAGAAGAAGTAGTCCTGCAATTTACGAATCCCGGCGGCTGGCGGCGGGCCAGTCGCCCAGCAGAGGTCTATGCGGCTAATCGTCGGACTTGGGAATCCTGATCCGGAGTACCAATGGACGCCGCACAACCTCGGCTTTATGGCAGTCGATGAACTTGCGAATCGCGGTTCGATTCGCGTCGAGCGTCCCGAAGGCAAGGCACTCGTTGGCCGTGGCAAGCTCGCTGGAGAAGACGTCATCCTAGCGAAGCCGCAGACGTACATGAATCTCAGCGGCATCTCGGTGCGAGAACTGCTGGAAAAGTACGAGCTCGGCCCCGCCGATCTGCTGGTGATGTGGGATGAAGTTCAGCTGCCTTTCGGAACGATTCGCATCGACCGCAGGGGCAGCGGCGGCAGCCACAACGGAGCGAACTCCGTCATCAGCTCCGTGGGCACCCAGGATTTTTGGCGCCTTCGCTTGGGTTGTGGGCCGGATCATCCGCTCAGCAGCCGCAAGGAATTCGTGCTGCGGCCGATGAAAAGGGCCGAACTGGAAGTCGCCGCGGAAATGGTAGGCGAAGCTGGCGACGCCGTCGAAATGATTCTGGAAAAGGGCCTCGATGCGGCCATGAACAGGTTCAACCGGCGAAAGCCGCCAGAACCGGAGGCGGATGGGGCTGGCAAGTAAGGAACGATTTTCCCGAGCCTGCAGCCGCGGTCTTCAGACCGGGGGATTCCAGGTCTCGATGCGAATTGCAACAAAAGAAAGAGGTCATCATGGAAGAGCGTTTGTACGATCTGATTTTCATCGCGCGGCCTGCTACGCCGGAAGACGAAATCAAAAAGGTTCTCACCGGCATCGAGCACACCTGCGCGGAAAAGGGCGGCAAGATCGAGAAAACCGAGCACTGGGGCACGCGCAAACTCGCCTATCGCGTGGCCAAGCATCGCGAGGGCATCTACGTCTACCAGCAGATTCGCACCAATCACGGCGAGTTGATTGCCGAGATCGAGCGGCGCCTCCGCGTCCAGGACGTCATCATCAAGTATTTGACGGTGCGTCTCGACGAAGATTTGAAGCGCCAGAAGAAGCTCGGCGGAAAGCGCGAACAACGTGCCGCGCGGCGTCCTCGCCGCACCGCTCCTGCTTCTGTTCCCGCGCCGGCTCCCGAACAAGCTGCGGCCGGTTGATTTTTGTCATTCGTTCTTCGAGTTTTATCGGCTTTCGTTTTTCGCGCTTCAAATTTCGCATTTCGTTTTTTGTTTTTCGGTTCTTAGAGAGAAAGGCAGGAAGGCATGGCAGAGGAACAGAAACAAGCACAGTCTCATAGTGGACCGCCGCGCCGCGAAGGCGGTTCCGGCGGCCATGGCGGCCCTGGAGGCGGGCACAGTGGTCCGCGCCGCGAAGGCGGAGGCCCAGGCGGCGCTGGTCCAGGTGGCCCCGGCGGCCGTCCCCGCGGCAAGCGCCAGTACTTCCGCAAAAAGAAAGTCTGCAAGTTTTGCGTCGAGAAGATGGATTTCATCGACTATAAGCGCGCGGACATTCTTTCGCAGTTCGTCCAGGAACGCGGCAAGATTCTCCCTCGTCGCATGACCGGAGTTTGCTCGCGCCATCAACGGTGGCTCGGCGTCGCGATCAAGCGCGCCCGCAATATCGCCTTGCTACCCTTTGCTGGCAGCGCCGCTGGCACGCAAGCCCCGCGCCAGGTCGTCCCGCACGCCGCGCCTGCCGTCCATCCAGCCGCAGCTGCGCCAGCGCAGCCAGCCCCACCGGCCTCTGCGGCCGAGGCCCCGAAGGCGTGAGCCTATTCGGGCGATTCGAAACAGGAGCTTAGAGAGAGAACATGCAGATTATTCTTCAGGAAGATATCGAAAAGCTCGGGCATCGCGGCGAAGTCGTCACCGTCAAGTCCGGCTACGCCCGCAATTTTCTTTTGCCGCGCAAACTCGCCATTGAAGCCAGCGCCGGCAATATGAAAGCGCTCGAACGCATCCGCACTTCGCTCGCGAAAAAAACCGCCAACGAGCTCGACGCCGCGCAAAAGCAAGCGGCCCTTCTGAATGGCGTCTCGCTCGGCTTCACCCGCAAAACGGGCGAGAACGATCAGATGTTCGGCTCCGTCACCACCGCCGACATCGCCGAATCCCTCGCGACGCAAAATTTCAAAATCGACAAGCGCCAGGTCCAACTCCCCGATCCCATCAAAGCCCTCGGCGAATATCCCGTCACCGTCAAAGTCTTCCGCGATGTAACCGCGCAAATAATCGTTCGC
>Ga0335073_10012493_pt1 | contig 11922 bp, 11 predicted proteins | sample Lox_Sample_22_FD_207093 | JGI IMG/M metagenome (GOLD analysis project Ga0335073, IMG submission 207093) | Soil microbial communities from Loxahatchee National Wildlife Refuge, Florida, United States - Lox_Sample_2.2 | ecosystem: Environmental > Terrestrial > Soil > Wetlands | place: USA... | reverse complement strand
CAAGATTAGTCGCTGCCTGCCCTTCGCCCGCGCCTCCCACGCGAAAAAACACATCGTGCAGCGTGATCGGATCCCGCGCATGGTCGGCCTTGCGTCCCCGCGGTCCCACCGCCAGCAAGTCTGCCGACATCACCGGACCCGCATCAAACAGCAGTCCGGCAATTTCGATCCCGCCCACATCCGCAGTCCGCATCGCCTCAACCCCGCCCTCCGCCCGCAGTGTCGCGAACCCCAACCCCATCACCACCGTGTCGGGCCGCGTGATGCCAATCGTCCCGTGCAGATCGTAGATCCCCGGCGTAAACAGAAGATTCTTTCCCTCCGACAGCTGCCGGGTGATCGTCGCTCCATCATCGACGCCCGGCCGCGCCACGTAAAACCGGCTCAAGGGAATCAGCCTTCCCGGCGTCTCGCCTCCATGCCACGTCACGCCCACGCTGTCTCTGCGCAGCTCGGGTACGCGCACGCTCCATGTGCCCTTCGCGTCAACTTCGAGGAAGGGCTTCTCGCGTACCACCGGCGTGCGCTCCACCTTGGTATACGGCGGCTTCGGCCACTCCCCCTCCGGCGGATGCGGCACGCCCACAAACACCATGTTCCAGTTCGCGCCTGTCCAGCTGCCCCACTCGCTGTTGCGCGAGATCCACTGCTGCTGCGGCCCGGCACCCACATTTCCATCCACCGCCGAGTCCGCCATCCATCCGCCGCTCGCCCATCCGCCGTTCTGGTGCAGAACGATGTTGCCTTTCACGTGCATCCGGCGAAACGGCGCCGCCTGTGATACAGCCCATTGCATCGTTCCGCCCGTGGGAGTCACCGACAAACCTTCCAAGGCGCGCCAGAACGTGCACGTTGCATTGTTATGCGGCCGGCTTGCGTCGCTGTGCACGTTGCCCACAATCTCGACCGCGTCCGGCGTCGCGCCCAGCCCCATCACCTCCGTGTAAAACCCTACCGGCACATCCACGTGATATGTACCCGGCAAGAACAGCAGCGCATAGCGCTCCTCTCCAAACTCCGCGTACTGCTCGATCGCGTAGACCTTGTCGATCTGCTCCTGGATCTCCGCGGCCGGCATCGACGGATCGAACACCAGCACGTGCGGCCCCAGATCGGGGCGCGCCGCTGACTTCTGGGCATGCAAAAGCGCCCCCGCCATCCACAAACCGCCCAGCAGAATCCTGCGCAACCCTCCGCAATTCGCCTGCATCCCCACGCTTCCCCCGTGCCCAACGTGCCATTTCAGGCCAAAACCGCATCCTACCTGCCGACGGCGCATCCCGCAACGCGAGTGGACACGACCGCGGGTGCCGCGCGAGAATGGGCCCCTGCGTTTTTCGGGGAGATCGCAAATCATGCAATCCTCTTTCATCACCCGCCGGGATTTCGCGCGTCTCAGCGTCGCCGCAGCGGCGGGATCATCCATTCCCTTGCTGCGCCCTTCGATCCTTGCCGCACAGACCCCCTCCACCGGTCGCAAGATCCGCTTCATTTCCATTGGCACCGGCATTCGAGGCTGCGACTTGCTTCGCGCGGCGCGCCTTGTCCCCAACGGCGAGCTCATCGCCATCGCCGACCTCTACGACATGCACCAGAAAGCCGGCGTCGAAGCCTACGGCGTCGACGTGCCCACCACCCGCGACTACCGTCCGCTCCTCGACCGAAAAGATATTGACGCCGCCATTGTCGCCGTCGCCGACTTCCAGCACCGCCGCGTCGTTCTCGACTGCATCGCCGCCGGCAAAGACGTCTACTGCGAAAAGCCCATGTCGCACAACGTCCAAGACGGCTTCGCCATGGTCAAAGCCGTGCAGGAAAACAAGCGCATCTTCCAGGTCGGCAGCCAGCGCGTCAGCAACATCGTCTACAAGAAAGCCGCCGAGATCTACGCCTCCGGCCGTCTCGGCGAAGTCTCCTACATCGAGGGACACTCCGATCGCAACTCGCCCTCCGGCGCATGGGTCTATCCCATCGCTCCCGACGCCAGCCCCCAGACCATCGACTGGACCACATGGCTGCGCGATGCGCCTTCCATCCCCTTCGACGCCGCGCGCTTCTTCCGCTGGCGCTGCTTCAAAGACTATGGCGAAGGCCTCGCCGGCGACCTCTTCGTCCACCTGCTCTCCGGCATCCAATGCGTCCGCGGCACCAACCAGGCCCCTAATCGCGCCCTCTCCGCAGGCTCGCTCACTCACTTCAACGATGGCCGCGACTTTCCCGATCTGCTCGCCACCCTCTACGACTATCCCGGCGTCACCCTGAATCTCCATTGCAACCAGAACAACGCAGCCGGTGAGCCCGTCATCTTCTACGGCCGCGAAGCCACCATGGTCATCAACGGCAACTCGCTCACCGTCACGCCCCAGGACACCAGCCCCCAGCCCGAGGGCTACTCGCTCGATGGATGGACCACCGAAGCAAAACAGCAATACCTGAAGGAGTGGCACGCCGCTCATCCCACCCCCGCGCCGCGCCTCGCCGAGGTCGAAAGCTGGTCCGCACCCCCGGGGTACAACGACACCGCCGATCACATCGCCACTTTTTTCCACGCGATCGAAACGCGCGAGCACGTCGTCGAAGACGAAATCTTCGGCAACCATGCGGCCATCGCTTGCCACATGGCCAACTTCTCTTATTTTCACCGCGCCATCGCCACATGGGACGCGGCTTCGCAAACCATCAAGAGCTAACCCCGCATTCCAAGAGGAGAACCTTGAAGATGAAATCGCTATCGCGCAGAGAGTTCGTGAAGACCACCGGCGCCGCAGCGGCCGCTGCCCTCGTCTCGCCACATCTCAGCGCTGCCCCGCTCAAACTTCCCATCGGTCTGCAACTTTACTCGGTTCGCAAGCTCTTGCCCGTCAACTTCGACGGCACCCTCCATCAGCTCCACGAAATCGGCTATCGCGAAGTCGAAGCCGCCGGCTACTACAACAAGACCGCGACCGAATTCCGCCATGCGATGGACCAGGCCGGACTGCGCTGCATCAGCGCCCATCACACCCTCATGGAGTTTCGCTCGCGCCTCGACGACCTCATCGAATACGCCCATATCCTCGGCCTTGAATACCTGGTCTGCTCCTCCTCCGGCGGCGTGCATCGCGATCCCAACGCCAAGGGCAATGAGCTCAGCCTCGACGACTGGCGCTATGTCGCCGGCGAATTCAACCGCATCGGCAAGAAAACCAAAGCCGCCGGCATCACCTTCGGCGTGCACAACCACACGCCCGAATTCGCCGTCGAAGACGGCGTCCTGGTCTACGACGAACTTCTGCGCCTCACCGATCCCGAGTACGTCGTTTTCGAGATGGACTGCGGATGGGTCACCGCTTCCGGCCACAATCCCATCGACTACCTCCGCAAAACCCCCGACCGCTTCCCGCTGCTCCACGTCAAGGACATGATCCGCGGGGACGGCGGCAAATTCCACTCGGTGGTTCTTGGCACCGGCGTCATCAACTACGCGCCCATCCTGCGCGCCGCCACCGGGCTCAAGCACTACTTCATCGAGCAGGAGGAGTTCGCCGGCGACACCATGACCGAGCTCCGCGAAGACGCCGAATACATGCGCAAACTCAACGTCTGAACGTATTTGGCCTCCTGATCGAAGCGCTTCGGGGCCCGGAACGGTGCAGGCGGCGCTTGGGGTGGCACAGCGAAGGATCCCGCTTTATCGCGCATCGATCGCGCCTTGGGGATCCACTTGCCGCATGCAATGCCTGCTGCATGCAATGCCTGGATGCAATGCCTTTTCGGCTACCCTGAATCCATGAACGTCTTCGACGAAAAGAAAGCGGATCTCGAGCGCCACGAGTTCATGATGGGCCTCGAGCGCGGCCGCCTTGCCGTGGCCCTCGACCTGCTCACCGACTCGCTCATCCTCATCGGCCAGCACGGCGTCTACTGCACCTCGAACCGCAATCCCAACAAGCCCGCCCTTGACTTGCAGGCTGTCCTCGGCGGCATGGAAGGCGCAAAAACGCTGATCCAGTCGGTGATGGAGGAGTTGCGCAAAGATAAGGGGCAAACGGCGGGAAATTAGACGACGCCGGACCGTCGACTTCTTCAGGCTTCCCGGTCTACACCCGCCGCAGGCCGAGCAGCTCGCCTTCGATCCTGCGGATCGTCATGATCGCCGCCGAATAGCGGGTAAATGCCTGCTTCTTGCTCAAAGGCGTAGCTGTGGCGGAACGCATCAGTGCTTGGTTCACTGCTCTTTCGCGTTCGTGGAGGGACAAATTCTCGCGCAAATAGTCGCTGCGATTGCGACGCAGGAGCAGGCTCATCTCAGACCGCTTCTCTTGAGTTTTTGCTATCTGGATCGACAATACCCGCGGGACGAACTCTAGTCAATTTGGTTGCCCCACCGCCTCAATCTGGTTTCCATGCCATTGCACGAGGTTTTGACAGACATCGATGCTGTCGAAAAGAGGCGGGTGACAAAGGAGGGATGGTGCGCCCGGAGAGATTCGAACTCCCGACCTAATGCTCCGGAGGCATTCGCTCTATCCAGCTGAGCTACGGGCGCGCTCTCTCAGAATACCGTATTTCCAGCCCGCACCCTCACCCTGCCTGTGACCTTCCTCCCGTCCCGTTACCTTCGCCGGGAACCTGGCCTTGCTTCGCGTTTCGTCGTCCGTCGGCCCGCTTATGATAGCGGAATCGTGCAGATCCTTAGACTTGCGGCTGTCCTCGCCTTCGCGCTGGCGTCTCTTCCCTTGCACGCCACCACGATCATCATGGTTTTCATGCCGGGGCGCGTCTACATCGCCGCCGATTCCAAGCTCTCCTCGGTCAACGGCGAATCCAACGGAATCGTGTGCAAGCTCCATGTCGCCGACAACTACGTCTGGGCCTCCTCCGGCCTTCTGCACGAGTCCCAGCGCCCCTTCGACCTGGAACAGCTTGTCCCCGCGTCGATGGGCAGCGGCAGCCCCTTCCCCGAATCCATCGATAATCTTGAGGCGCAACTCAGAGCCGTCTATCCGCAGCTCGTCGACGACGTCTCCGCCACCGGAGCCAGCGCGGAAAAAGCCCAGATCGGCATCGCTCTCGCCAATTTGCAAAAGGCCGGAGAAGTCTCCGAAATCTACATCGCCCGAAGCGGGCTGCAGCGGCGCGATTGCCCCAGCCAGAGCTGCCACGAAACCAACGGCGTCTTTACCTTCGGAGAGCACAAGGCAGTGGACGCCGCCATGGCCGCGAATCGCGGCATCTGGAAGCAAATGGGGTTTGTCCCTGCCCTGAACTACCTCATCCAGCAGCAGGCCCAGGCTACGCCCCAATTCGTCGACGACAATGTGGCGATCGTCGAAATCACCTCAGCCGGTGCGCAGTGGCTCCAGGGCGGAGCGTGCCGCTGAGTGATCACCCCCGTCGCCTGCGCGCTCTAAAGTCCTTCCAAATCACGCCGCCCTCGGCCATCCCGGGCCGTCCCGATGCCCTAGACTAACCTATTGGCCGAATTCCTGGATCACGTCGCGGCCGGCAAAGGACTTCATGCACTTTAATTCTCCGTTCACCGTGGTCCGCATTCTCTGGACCGTCACGCTGGCTGCGCAACTGGTCCTGCTGGTTGTCCTGCTGGGCCGCGACCGCGCCAAGCGCTTCTTCTGGTTCACCACGTCCATCGCCCTGGTCACTCTGCGCCTCATTGCCAGCCGGCTGCTCTACGGCCGCCTGCCCCAACTCACCCTCGGCATCATCTTCGTCATCCTCGCCGACATCACCACCATCGTTGCGATCCTCGTGCTCCTCGAAATCGCGCGCCACGCCTTCGGCCGCTGCACGCGAAGAGTCCGCAACGCCTGGGCGCTGTTCCTGCTGGCCGCCGGCGGAGTCGTGCTGGCCACCTGGGGCCACTGGCCCGCCTGGAAGACCCTCACGCCCCTCAATGAGATGACCTCGCTTGGCCTGCTGCAGCTCTTCGCGCAGAAAGGCGGCCTGCTCACCGACGTCGTCACCGTCCTGCTTGGCGTGCTCGTCGTCGCCTTTGGCCGCCGCTACGGCGCCGGCTGGCGCAGCCACACCCAGCAGATCATGATCGGCCTTTCCACCGCGTCGCTGAGCCAGCTCGCCGTGCAGATCATCTGGCAGATCATTGCCGCAACCGCCAAGCCGCACTCCATGGCAGAGTACGACCGCGTGGTCGGCCTGCGCGAGAAGCTCTTCAACGCCAACAGCGCCGTCTATCTCGCTGTCGCCATCTGGTGGATTGCCTGCCTCTGGATCAACGAGCCCGGAAGCCACGCCGAATTGGCCGAAGTCCCAGTCCCCGTCGGCTCCGGCGATCCCACCAAAAGAATGTCAGCCTCTGTCCAGCCGCCCGACGAAGCGCGCGATTGACAATACAACCGTGTATGCAAGGCAACGCCTCGTGACTTGCTGAAAAGTCACGCGACAGCGGCCCAGCGTTCCGCCGAGCTTTTTGAGTTCCTGCGCGCAAAGTTGTGTTGACCGAAACAGAGTCCCCCCTTGGCCACCGTCCGTTTGATCGCAGATCGCTGCCGCTAAGCCGACTTACCGATACTAATCCGGATCGGTGTGTGCATTGGCGATCTTGCATGAAGTACGATCACCCGGTCCGCCGGGCGGATTGCTGGCGCAAAGCGTGTTCTAACTGCGACCGTGCACTGTCCCGGGTTCACTCCGCGGTCGTGGACTTGTTGTGCGGAAAAGGTTGATGGTTTCTTATCCTCGCTACCAGCGTCGTGATCTCTTGAATCACCAGATCAGGCCTATCGTTCTGGATGTAGTGATCGCTGCGTTTGGCGATGATGCGGATGCTCTGAGTGGACAGAGCCTTTGATTCCTCCTGCATCTGGTTCCAGACGACGGAGTTCGCTTTCGCGACAGAAGCGGGCCAGTTAGAAGAAAGTACCGTTGGGTCGCGCGAAAGGATCAGGACCGGAAGATCACCAAAGGGTCCTGCATGGATCGTCTCTTCTCCTGAAACCCGTTCCGCATCCAGTTCATTCTCTATCGCGTCCATTTGGGATGGAACGCACGAGTCTGCCTTGATCCATGCGCTGTAGGCGTCAAAACCTGGAGGGATGGATGTGCAGGCTCCCTGGAGCCTATACCAGCCCAGCATCATGAGCAACTTCTGCCACGGCATCTGACGACGCTGGTCCTCCTGGATCTTTACCAGTTCCTTAGGAACGCGGTCGTCCTGCAGCGGCGTAGCTCCATCGACGAACACGAGCCCGGCCAGGTCGCCAGGAAAATGCGCCGCGTAAGACCGCAGATAGAGTCCTGAGATGGAGTGTCCCACCAGCACAAACGGCTTCTGGACAGAGGCCGCCCCGATGAGTTGGTGGAGTTCCGAGGCAATCGTGTTCGCATCCTGAACGCCGGGACGCGATTCGCTCCAGCCGAAACCGGCGCGATCATACGAGCAAACTCTGGTTTGCCGTGAAAGCGCAGGCTGCACCCGCGCCCAGCCCGTGAAGTCATCACCCAGCCCTGAACTCAGCACGACCGTTGGGGAACCTTCGCCCGTGCAGTACAGGTGCATCGGATAGCCGCCAATGTTGTATAGCTTGCCGGGAATTCCAGCGATCGCGCGATAGTGGCGAATGCTTAGCTCGTTGTAGGCAATTCCACAAACCCCAGCCAATACACAGAGAAGAACAATGATCGTGCTGATCCTGGTTAGAAGCTTGAGGAATGCCATCCAACTCATCCTAGTGGAATGCCATCCAACTCACCCTAACAGAGCTGCCTCAGTTGCATGATTGAGCCGTCGCGTCTCGATGGACGCGTTCAGGCCAATGCGCTCATCGTGCAAGGGCTTGGGCCTACAGCGGGACATTAGTCCTGTGAAACGCCGTTCGCGCAAAAAATTCTCATTCCGCCCGGATCACCGCTGGCCGCACTGCCCTCTTTACACCGCGAAATCGATAAAGCCCCGCTCCGGATCCGTCGACACCAGCTTCACCGTCAGCCGGTCGCCCACATCCAACCCTTTCTTCGCGCCCGGCTTTCCCGCGTTCACCAGCATGCCTTCCACGTGCGGATCGAGTGTGCGCACAAACGTTCCGTAGTTGTTCACCCCCGTCACGATGGCGGGAAAGCTCTGCCCGATGCGCGGTCGCAGCACCACCGCCGCGATCCGCTTCTGCATGTCGCGCTCCACCTTGCGCGCGGCGTCTTCCATCTGGGTGCAGCGTTGCGCGATGGCATCCAGATCACCCTCGGAGTACGGCGCAGCTGCTTGCGCCAGCCATGCCTTCAGCAGCCGCTGCGTCACCACGTCGGGAAATCTCCGGTTGGGCGCCGTCGAGTGCGTGTAGTCCTGCACCGCCAGGCCGAAATGTCCCGGCGACGCTTCCTTCGGCTTCACCAGCACATATTCGCCGGGCCCCATCAGCTTCACCACCGCCAGCGACAAATCGGGAAAATGGTCGGGGTCTTTCGCCCTCTGCGCCAGAAGAAAATCATTCAGCGCTTTCGAGTCGGGATCGGCCGGCAGCTTCGTGCCCAGCCCGCTGGCCAGCTCCACAATCCGGTCCCAGCGCTTGGGCGTGCGCACAATGCGCCGGATCGACGCCACGCCGGCATCTTCAAACGTCTTTGCGATCACGCCGTTGGCCGCCACCATGAACTCCTCGATCAGCGACGTCGCCCGGTTCTTCTCTAGGCGCGCGATGTCCACGGCCTGGTCCTTCAACATCACTGGCCGCGTCTCAATCGTTTCCAGGTCCAGCGCGCCATGCTGGAAGCGGCTGCCGAGCATGCACTGCGCCGCCTTGTCTTGAAGTTTCAACTGCGCGGCGAGCTCGCCATTCGCGGCCACCTTGGCCGGCGCATCGCCCCGCCCTTCCAGCCACGCGCCCACGCTGTTATAAGCCAGCTGGGCACGATTCCGCACCAGCGCGCGATAGGCCTTGCCGTCCGATGCCGTCCCGCTTGCATCCACGCACACCTCGATCACCACCGCAACACGATCCTGGTTCTCGTTCAGCGACGTGATGCCTTCGGAGAGTTCCGCGGGCAGCATGGGGAACACCTTCACGCCGGTGTACACCGACGTCGTCTCGCTGCGCGCGTGGCCGTCGATCACCGTTCCTTGCGCAACCCGCGCGTCTACGTCAGCCACCCCCACCAGCACGCGAATGCGCCCGTCCGGCAACTCCTCGGCCCACTCGATCTGGTCCAGATCTTTCGACGTATCGTTGTCGATCGACGACCATAGCAGGCTGCGCAGATCCCTCGCTCCGGGCGCGGAGGGCGCTTCGGGATGCGCCTCGATCGCCGCCAGCTGCTCCTCGGTTCCTTTGGAAAAATCCGGCTGGAAGCCCCGTTCCAGCATCACGGCGTGCGCTGCCGCCACCAGGTTGAAATGCGCGGGATGACCGTTCGACATCAGTGCTCCTTGAACGCGAAAAGCCAGCCTACCACGACCGGATCAACAGAGCGGAAAAAGGGCGGCCCGCTTTCGAGCCGCCCCATGGCAATTCCTCGGTTGCTGCGACTTGAGTCGAGCCGGCACCGGCCAGCAGGAAGTCGGCGGCATCGAATCGCATCGCAGCAGGATACAAATGACCCAGGAATTGCTCCCCCTGAATTCAGCTCATTGAATGCCCAGGTCCCCCAGCACCTTCGGCTTCGCCTCGTCCACCGCCAGCAGGTTGTGGCAAGCCGAGCAATCCTGCGTGATCGACGTGCCGTTCTTGGCATTGTGGTCGCCATCGTGACAGCGGAAGCATCCCGGGTACTCCATGTGCCCGATGTGGTTCGGATGCGTTCCCCACGTAACTTTCATGTCGGGAAAAACATTCTGGCTGTAAAGCGTCACCAGTTCAGCACCCGCGCGCTTTACCTGCTCCGCCTTCGCGGCCAGCACCTGCGGATTGCTGCTCCGGTAAAACGCTTCCAGCTGCGCGGGAATCTGCCGGCTCGCTTCCGCCTCGCTCGTGTAGTTGGCTTTCAGCAGCGCCAGGCCTTCTTTGTGCACCCACGGCAGCGACGGGCTGATCGCGCCATCGGCCATGGCGCGGTTGATCGCTTCTTCCGCGGTCACGAACGTATGCGAAGCCCGGTTGTGGCAATCGATGCAATCCATCACCCGCCGCTCGCCCTGCGGCATCGCGCCCTTCAGCGCCGATGCCACGTACGTGCTCTTCGAGCCGTCGGGATTGGTCCGCTCCACCCAGGGAATCGTCGTCCGCGTCGGGTCCGTCGCGATGTACTCAATGTGGCCCAGGTGCACCCCGTGAATCCCCGTCAGGTGCGAGAGCGAGTCCTGCCCGCCCAGGTGCAGCACCACCACGGTTTGCGTCTCGCTGTTCTGCTCATCATCGGCAAAACTCGACTTCACCAGCAGCTTCTCGCCCACAAACTTCGCCGGCGTGTGGCAGGCCTCGCAAATCTCCCGCGCCGGCCGCAGATTCCGCACCGGCGACTCGATCGGCGTCGGATAGTCGGGGATCAGCTTCGGCGCAAGATGCGCGAACGGATGCGTGCTGACTTCGATCAGCTGCTTGGTACCGTTGATCTTCGCCTCGAAGTACGACGAAACCCCCGAGCCGATGTGGCACTCCACGCAAGCCACGTGCGAATGCGGCGAAATCCGGTACGCCGTGTATTCGGGATGCATCACGTGGCACGATTGTCCGCAGAACTGGGGCGAATCCATGTACGCCGCGCCCCGATAACTGGCAATCGACACCACCAGCAGGTTCACGATCGTCGCCACCAGCACGATGTCCACGCCATGACGGAAGATCCGATCGTTGAAGTCGACCCGCGGAAACGCCTGCGGAACCTGCCCGGCTTTCTGCAGAATCCTGCGCCGCTGGTACATGCCGATCGGGATCAGCGCCAGCCCCAGGATGAAGAACGCGGGAAGGATCAGAAAGAAGATGATTCCGAGATAGGGATTCGCGAACGGACGCGCAACCAGCTCGATCAGCCAGTAGCCCACCATGGTGACGCCCGACGCGGTGGTGATGGCGCCGCCGGCAAGGCTCAGCGGGTTGTTCCCGAAGAAGAGCGCCGGCCGAACCCAATTCTCGCGGAATTTTTGAAACGCAGACACAATGACCCCCCGGAACTCTGAGAACGGGAACCAAAGAAATGGCCCGCCCTGAGCGGGCCGCATTCTTTACTTCAACGAACGAAAATACGTAACCACGTCCTTGATCTGCGCGTCGGTCAGCTTGCCGCTGAACGGCTTCATCTTGCCCTTGCCGTTCTTGATCGAATCAAACTCCTGCGCCGCAGACAGCTTCGTCATCGCGGGATCCGACGCCGCCTTCACGCCCATCATCTTGGCGATTCCGGGACTCGGCGTTCCCGAACTTCCATGACAGCTTTGGCAGTTGGCTTTGTAAATCACTTCGCCCGAAGATTGGGCAAAGCCCAGAGAACCAGCCGCGGCAATCACCGCCGCCAGAACCATCGTCGATCGCATCGTCCTTTTCATTCCGCACACTCCTTCAAACTTCCCGTTGCGCCGCGCGACGCTGCCGCGCGGTTGCCCTGCATTGAAAACCCCGCCGGCCCAGGAAAACCGGCGGGGCCCGCTGCGCCACCTTCACGCATGCTCTTGCCAACCTCCCGGCGCACCTTCTGCGCCGGACCTGCCTGTTCTACTTCACAAACGTGCGGAAGTAGGTTACTGAATCCTTGATCTGCGCGTCCGACAATTTGTCCTTGTATGCCTGCATCTTACCCATGCCCCTGCGGACCGCGTCAATCATTTGCTCTTCGCTCATCTTCACGGCGGGATCCGTGCCCGGCTTCACCTTCATCAACTTGCCCGGCCCAAAGTCCGCCCCGCCCGTGGCTCCATGACATCCGCGATCAGAATTCGTAGTGAACCGCAAGCGTCACGTTGTTGGCGTGCACGTTCCTCGGAGCCGTCTCACCGGCCGGCGATATGTTCATGCCAGTCTGGTAGGGCAGCGTCGAGCACGA
>Ga0335073_10012492_pt1 | contig 11923 bp, 11 predicted proteins | sample Lox_Sample_22_FD_207093 | JGI IMG/M metagenome (GOLD analysis project Ga0335073, IMG submission 207093) | Soil microbial communities from Loxahatchee National Wildlife Refuge, Florida, United States - Lox_Sample_2.2 | ecosystem: Environmental > Terrestrial > Soil > Wetlands | place: USA... | reverse complement strand
AAGCTCGACCTCTGGGACACCCCGCTGAACCCGTAAAGCGCGCCGCACATGACGCCGCGTGGCGGGGAACCACGCAGTCGGTCGGCATCACGAATTTGATCCTCGTCCTTTGTGGTGGTGTCCGGGCGGTTGCCGGAGCGCGGCCGGCAGACGCTAAGGTAGCCGGGTAGTCCCGGCCCTTACGTGCGGTGGTAACAGGAGACGCGCAGATGATCATTGACTGTCACGGTCACTACACGACGGCGCCGGCCGCCCTCCAGGAGTTCCGGGACGCCCAGCTCGCGCGGTTGAAAGACCCGGCGCTGCCCGCCCCGGCAGAGCCGGACATCAGCGACGAGGAGATCCGGGCGACGATCGAGGGCAACCAGTTGCGGATCGCGCGGGAGCGCGGTCACGACCTGACGATCTTCTCGCCGCGCGCGTCGAGCATGGGCCACCACGTCGACGACCCGGCCACGGCGGTCGCATGGGCCCGGGTCTGCAACGACCTGATCTACCGGGTGACCACCCTGTTCCCTGACAACTTCGCGGGCGTCGCCCAGCTGCCGCAGGTGGCGGGGGATCCGCTCGACGCTTGCGTCGCCGAGCTTGAGCGGACCGTCACCGAGCTGGGCTTCGTCGGCTGCAACCTGAACCCGGACCCGGCGGGCGGCTTCTGGAGCTCACCGCCGCTGACCGACGCGTACTGGTTCCCGCTGTACGAGAAGATGACCGAGCTGGACGTCCCGGCCATGATCCACGTGTCCACGTCGTGCAACCCGGCCGCGCACACGCTCGGCGCGCACTACCTGAACGCGGACACGACGGCGTTCATGCAGCTGGTCAGCGGCCGCCTGTTCGAGCGGTTCCCGGCGCTCCGCTTCGTCATACCGCACGGCGGCGGCGCGGTGCCCTACCACTGGGGCCGATTCAAGGGCATCGCGACGCGGGAGAAGTACCCTCCGATCGAACAGAACGTGATGACGAACGTCTGCTTCGACACCTGCGTCTACCACCAGCCCGGCATCGACCTGCTGACCACCGTGGTCGACACCGGCAACATCCTGTTCGCCTCTGAGATGCTCGGCGCGGTGCGCGGCAACAACCCAGACGGCGACTTCCCCTGGGACGACACGAAGCGCTATGTCGAGGCGGCCAAGCTGTCCGACGATGACCGGGCCAGGATCTTCGAGCAGAACGCCCGCCGCGTATACCCCCGCCTGGACGCCAGGCTCAAGGCCCAGGGCCGGTAATCTCGCGGTCACCCGGTCTCCGAGGGAGGACAAAGAGCAGCTCCGGGTCGTCGACGGGCTGCCTGCGCAGCATCCGCCCCCGGCATCCGGGGCGGTACAGCTATTCCGCGTGCTGACTCGTGTCGGTAGCCTCCTGGCCAGGAGGTGCCTGAGCAGGCGGGCACCCGGCCGATGAGGGGACCGCATGAGCTCAACGCCGGATCACCGGTACGACGCCGAGCTGGCTCCGCCGCGGGTGCGGGAGGTAAGCGACGGCGTGTTCGCGTACATCCAGCCCGACGGCACCTGGTGGATCAACAACACCGGCTTCCTCGTCGGCCGCCGGGGCGTCACCAGCGTGGACGCCTGCTCGACCGAGCGGCGCACCCGCGCCTACCTCGACGCGATCGCGAGGACGAGCCGCCAGCCGGTCCGCACGCTCATCAACACCCATCATCACGGCGACCACACCCACGGCAACTACCTGTTCCCCGACGCCACGATCGTCGCCCACGAACGCTGCAGGGAGGAAGTGATCAGCGCCGGCCTACCGAACTTTCCCGGCCTTTTCCAGGACGTGAACTGGGGCGACGTCCAGCTCGCGCCGCCGTTCCTCACCTACGCCGACCAGGTGACGCTGTACGTCGATGAACTGCGCTGCGAGGTGCGCCACGTCGGCGTCCCCGCGCACACGACCAACGACTCGATTGTCTGGCTGCCCGAGCGCTCCGTCCTGTTCTCCGGCGACGTCATCTTCAACGGCGGGACCCCGTTCCTCCTCATGGGCTCCGTCGCCGGCGCGATCGAGGCCCTTGAACGAGTGGTCAAGCCGCTCGCGCCGGCCACCATCGTGCCCGGCCACGGCGACGTCTGCGGCCCGGAAGTGATCGACGGCATTCTCGGCTACCTGCGGTTCATCCAGGACGTGGCGCGTGAGGGCAAGGCCTCGGGGCTGACCCCGCTGCAGGCCGCCCGCCAGACTGACCTCGGCCCGTACGCGGGCCTCACCGATCCCGAACGCATCGTGGGCAACCTGCACCGCGCCTTCGCCGAACTCGACGGCCACGAGCTCGGCTCGAAGATCGACATCGTCGCAGCGTTCACCGACATGATCGCCTACAACGGCGGCAAGCCCCTCACCTGCTACGCCTGAGGGCACCGAGGTCGGCAAGAACGCCGCCCGCGTACCGGCTCACGGCGCCGCAGGAAAGACCTTGAACGCGCAGCGGGACCCTGGCGCGGCTGTCATCGTGGCGTCATAGGTGAGGAGCGGCGCGTTGTCCCGGCACCTAGAAACCGATCGGCAGGCCCGCGTAGTTCTCCGCGAGGCCTGCCGCCCCGTGCGCGCTCGACGTTACCCAGCGAAGCTGGGACAGCTGGAGCTGCGCGTCGAAGGGGTCGCCGGAAGTGTGCAGCATCGTCGTCATCCACCAGGAGAAGTGCTCGCACCGCCACACCCGGCGCAGCGCCGTGTCGGAGTACGCGTCCGCCAGCGCGGTGTCGTTCTTGCGCACAAGCCGGCCGAGCGCGGGGGCAAGCAGGGCCACGTCGGCGATGGCGAGATTGAGTCCCTTGGCGCCGGTCGGCGGGACCGTGTGCGCCGCGTCCCCGGCCAGAAACAGCCGCCCGTGCCGCATCGGCGACTGGACGAACGACCGCATCGGCAGCACGCTCTTGTCGGTGATCGGGCCCGGTGTGAGCTGCCAGCCGTTTTGCCCGTGCCCGAGCCGGGTCGCCAGCGCGGTCCAGATCCTGTCGTCTGACCAGTCCGCGACGTCAGTCCCGTTGGGCACCTGGAGGTAGAGCCGGCTGACGGTGGCGGACCGCATCGAGTGCATCGCGAAGCCGTCCGGATGCCAGGCGTAGATGAGCTCGTCGGTGGACGGTGCGACGTCGGCGAGGATGCCGAGCCAGGAGTAGGGGTAGATCCGCTCCCAGGTGTCCACCCGGTCGGCGGGCATCGACGCCCGGCTCGGCCCGAACGACCCGTCGCACCCCGCCACCGCCAGCGCGTCGATCCGCTGCGGGGTGCCGGACTCGTCGGTGAACGTCACGAACGGATGATCGGATTCCAGGTCGTGCAGCGCCGCACCGGTCGCGCCGTAGAACACCTGCCGCCCGGCCGCGTCGCTGGCCGCGACCAGGTCCGCCTGCACCTGCGTCTGCCCGTACACCCAGACGCTCCGGCCGACGAGGTCAACGAAGTCCAGGTGATGCCGTTCCGACGGCCACTGCAGGTAGATGCCGCGGTGCTCGTCGCCGTGCGCCTCGACCCCGCTGCCGAGTCCCACCGACCGGAGCAGGTCGACGCTTGAGCTTTCCAGGATCCCGGCTCGGATGCGCGCCGCGACGTACTCCTTCGACCGCACCTCGACGACGATCGACTCGAGACCGTCCTGCGCGAGAAGGTGGGCGAGCAGCAGGCCGGCCGGGCCCGCTCCGATGATGGCAACGTCTGTCCGCATGCGTCCTTTTATAGATGACGCCGGCCCGCGGCGCGACGGGGAACCTGTGAACCTGTGTCCGAGGTCACGTCCCCGCCGCCCGCTGCCGTCGCCGCTGGTTAACCTCAGTGATCCAGCGGAACCGTGAAGTAATGGCCCTGCTCCATATCCGCGATGAGCCCGGGCTCCTCGGGACGCCATCCGAACCGCTCCTGGGTGCGTGCACTGGACGCCGGCACGTTGAAAGCGGCGAAGACCGCGAAGTTACCGAAGTGGTCCCGCGCCTCCTCGGCGGTGACCGGCTTCACCGGCACGTTCAGGTGCCGCCCGATGACCTCGGCGATCTCGCGGAACGGCACCCCTTCGTCACCGACCCCGTTGAGCAGCGTTCCGGCCGGCGCCTGGTCAAGGGCGAGCCGGAACAGGCGCGCGGCGTCCAGCCGGTGCACGGCCGGCCACACGTTGCTCCCGTCCCCGATGTAGGCGGCGAGGCCCCTGGCCCGGGCGATGCCGATGAGCGCGGGAATGAAGCCGTGGTCACCCTCGCCGTGCACCGACGGCGGCAGGCGCACGACCGAGGCGCGGACGCCGCGGTCGGCGAGCGTGAGCGCCGCGGGCTCGGACACGCGGGGGTAGTGCGGGTTCTCCGGTGCCCTGACATCCTCCGTGCTGACCTGCCCGGGCTCGGGTGCCGGCACTCCTGCCGCGACCACCAGGGGCCGGCCCGACCCGGCGAGGCCGTCGCCGAGTGCCGCGATGGCCCGGCCGTCGACCGCGGCGGCCGCGGCCGGGTTGGCGGTCGGGGAAAAGTCGTGGATGTAGCCGGTATGGATCACGCCGTCGGCGCTCCGGGCCGCTTCCCTCAGTCCGTCGGTGTCCTCCAGCGAGCCGCGGAAGACCTCGGCGCCGCTGGCGGCGAGGGCCGCTGCGGACTTGTCCGACCGGGCCAGGCCCACCACCTGATGCCCGGCGCTGAGCAGTTCCCCGACGACGGCGGACCCGATGAACCCGCTCGCGCCTGTCACGAACACGCGCATGATGACCATGCCCTTCCTGATCCCGTTGAATGTCCCGGTCTTGGATTCAGGCGACCCCGTGGTGCCCGGCCGGTACTTCAACGATCCGGCTCACCCCGCGCCCGTGTCCAAGACCCGTTCCGTACCACGCGATACGAATCAGGCATCACCTCAGTTCAGCGGCTATACGCAGGGGCGTGCGCGAACCAGTTCCGCGGATTACCCTGTAGAGCGTGCCGCAATCCCAGCTGGCCGGCTCGTCGTCCGCCTCATCGTGCCCCGACGACCTTCAGCCGCAGCTCCCCGCCGACCTTGACCTGCGCCTGGTCCGCTACTTCACGGTCGTCGCCGCCCACCGCCACTTCGGCCGCGCCGCGGCCGATCTGCTCATCGCCCAGCCGTCGCTGAGCCGCCAGATCCGCCGCCTTGAACAGGAACTCGGCGCGCGCCTGCTCGACCGCACGCCGCAGGGAACGCGGCTCACCGAGGCGGGCGAGGTTTTCCTGCCCCGGGCCAGGGCACTGCTCCGGTCGGCGGCCCAGGCCGTCGCGGCGACCAGGGCCGCCGCCCAGCCAAGCAGGATCACGATCGGCTACACCGTCGGACTGATCATTACCCCGGCCGTCCGCCAGCTGCGCCGCCAGCATCCCGACGCTGACGTGCAGACCTTGCACCTGGACTGGAACGAGCCACGGCAGGCCCTGCTCGACCACCGCGTGGACGCCGCCGTCACGCGGCTGCCGCTGGCGACTGACGGCCTGCACGTGACGATCCTGTACGACGAGCCGCGGCTGCTTCTCGTGCCCCTCGATCACCGGCTCGCGGGCAAGGAGTCGGTGACGCTCGACGACATCGCCAGCGAGCCGATCCCGAAGATGCGCGACCCGGTATGGAACGCTTACTGGCGCGTCGACCCGCGCCCGGACGGCAGCCCGGCACCCGACGGCCCGGTCGTCGAGGCCTTTGAGGACAAGAACGAGCTGATCGCATCCGGCCAGGCCATCGCGATCATCCCGGGCGGCGCGCACGTCGCGGGGACTGTCCGCCCCGACCTCACGACGATCCCGCTCGAGGGGGTGGCACCGAGCCATGTGATCCTGGCCACCAGGGCCGCGGACCGCGGCCGTCTCGTCGCGGCATTCCGCAGGTCAGCCCTTGACTGCCTGACCGGTCCGTGCGCAGAAAAGCCGGGGTGACCAGGTGCCCGCGGCGGCGATAGCCTAGGCCCCATGACCACGCCGCAGCACCGGGCTGACCTGTTCATTGATCCCGTCGATGACCCTCGCGAGGGAGGGCCGAGGCTGGGGGGCGAACGGGCGACCCTGACCGAGTTCCTCCGCTGCCAGCGGCTCACCCTGGAGCTGAAGTGCGCCGGCCTGGACGCCGGGCAGATGGCCGTCCGGTCGGCCGAGCCGTCCACGCTGTCCCTGCTCGGCCTGGTCCGGCACATGGCCGAGGTCGAGCGCAAGTGGTTCAGGATCCGTTTCGCGGAGCGCGACGAGGCGAACCGCTACCAGACCCCGGATGACCCGGACGGCGACTTCAACGGTGCCGTCCCCAGCCAGGCGGTCGTCGACGAGGCCTGGGATGCCTGGCGCGAGGAGATCGCGTTTGCGAACGAATTCATCGCCGAACACGACTTCGACTTCGTCGGCAAGGACTCGCGGGGCGAGCCGGTCAGCCTGCGTGAGCTCATCGTGCACATGATCGAGGAGTACGCCCGCCACAACGGCCACGCGGACCTGATCCGTGAGCGTATCGACGGCCGCGTCGGCCAGTAAGCTCCCCGCTACCTGGCCCGCCCGTCAGGCCCCGCCCGTCAGGCCCCGCCTGGCGGGCCTGCCTGCCGGGCTGGCCGGGGAAGCGCCGGCCCGTCAGGGCGACCCGTCAGGAGCAGGGCGACGGACGGCCCAGGGGCCGTGGTCGAGGCCCCCGGAGCCCGCCTCCCCAGTGACCCGCGCCACTGGCTGCCGGGCATGACAGACCCGGCTGCGCACCGGCCACCCCGGCCGGCGCGCACCCGCCGTCGTCCACTGCCCGCACCAGTGCCGCCCCCTCACTCAGAGATACGGACCGGATACGGTAGCGGTTCAATGATCGCCGAGATCCGTCTCGGTTTCTTTTTCCACCGCCCGGGTCTCGTCGCCCGCGATCCATCGCCGAGGTTCCGCCACACGGCCGGGCGCTGCGTACTGAGCCCTCGGACTCACTCGTAGGCGAGTGTTCCGTCGTCGAGGTCCGCCTTGGGCAGGATCTCGCGTTCCTGCTCGTGCTCGAGCAGGTGCGTCCACGGCTCGCGGTCGCCCCGCTTGTACAGGAGGTGCTGCGTGCGCATGACGTAGCCGGCGTTGAAGTTATCGGGGTCGGCGAACGACAGCAGCGGCATGTCCGCCTCTTCCGGGCGCAGCGCTGGTGTCACCATCGTGGCGCCCCTGTCCCGCATGCTCGTCAGCAGCCGGACGAGCAGGTCACAGACCAGGTCCACGCGCAGGGTCCAGCTGTGCCTGAAGTAGCCGAAGACGTAAGCCATGTTCGGCACGCCGCTGATCATGATGCCGCGCCAGGTGACCCGCTCGGTGAAGTCGACCGGCTCGCCGTCGACGGTGAAGGCGACGTCGCCGAAGAGCGACAGGTTGAACCCGGTGGCGCTGACCACCACGTCGGCGGGGATCTCCTCGCCCGAGCTGACCTTGATCCCGTGTTCGGTGAACGTCTCGATGGTGTCGGTGACGATCGAGGCCGTTCCCTCGCGCAGCGCCGCGAACAGGTTCCCGTCCGGGACGATGGCGATGCGCTGCTGCCATGGGCGGTAGCGGGGGGTGAAGTGCTTGTCGATATCGAAGCCCGCGGGCAGCAGCGGGCGCATCGACTCGATGAGAAACGCGTGCAGCTCGCCCGGCGACTCCGTCGACATGCGGGCGAGCAGGTCCATTTGCGCCATGAACTTACGGCGCAGGATCTCGTGCGTCCACTCTTCGGGGATGTCCAGGGCGCGCAGCTCCACGGCGAGCGGGTCGTTCACCGGCGGCGCGAAGTAGTAGGAGGGGGAACGCTGCAGCATCGTCACGTGCTCCGCCTGCCCCGCGATCGCGGGGATCAGCGTCGCGGCGGTGGCGCCGGAGCCGATGACGACGACGCGCTTGCCGGTCAGGTCGAGGTCCGCGGGCCACTGCTGAGGGTGCACGATCACGCCCTGGAAGCGGTCCATGCCTTCCCACTGGGGCCGGTAGGGCCTGGCGTGGTTGTAGTAGCCCTGGCACATCAACACGAAGCCGGCGGTGTAGCGCAGCCGCTGTCCCGTGTCCTCCCGCGTCACCTCGACTGTCCACTGGCGGTCCCCGGTTGACCACCTGGCTGCGGTCACCCGGTGCCGGTAGCGGATGTGCGGGCCGAGGTCGTCTTCGTCGATGACCTCGTCAAGGTACGCGAGGATCTCCGCGCCTGCCGCGATCGACGGCCCGCGCCACGGCTTGAACCGGTAGCCGTAGGTGAACAGGTCGCTGTCCGAGCGCACGCCAGGGTACTGATGCGTCCACCAGGTTCCGCCCCGGTTGTCCTGGGCGTCCAGGATGACAAAGGTCCGCTCGGGGAACCGGTCCCGCAGGTGGTGGGCGGCACCGATGCCGGAAACCCCGGCCCCGACGATGAGGACGTCGACATAGCCGGCGTCCTGCGATTCCTCGGTTTCCTTGGCGGGAGCGTTGGTGGGCGCCGTCGTCATGGCTGGACCTCCGGGAGCGTCGCTACTCCCGGGTAATACTAGCCAGGGCCTTTCCGGCGGCACCAGGGTCGTTCAGTCGCATTTCCGGATGCCGGAGCCGTCAAGCGGCCCTTTCTGTGCTCCAGCCGGCAAGCCGCTTCCCCAGGCTGGAGGGATCGGCGGCTTTCTGGATGCTGCAGCCGGTGAGCGGCCGCTCCGATGCTGCAATGGTGGCGTGGACATTTTGAGCAGCCGGATCTTGCTGCGGCCATCCGACCTGGACCGCAGCCGCCGTTTCTACCGTGACGTGCTGGGCCTGGCCGTCTACCGCGAGTTCGGCCCCCCGGAGGATCCGGGCGTGGTGTTCTTCCTGGGCCCGGGTTTTCTCGAGGTCTCCGGGCAGGCACCCGGGCCGCACGGCCGCTCGGTAATGATCTGGATCCAGGTCAGAGACATCCGCGCCGAGCACGCCCGGCTGGCCGCGGCCGGCGTCCGGATCCTGCGCAAGCCGGCGACAGAGCCCTGGGGTCTGATCGAGATGTGGATCGAGGACCCCGACGGCGTCCGCATCGTCCTGGTCGAGGTCCCCCCCGGCCACCCCCTCCGCCGCGACACGCGATCCGCATGACGCACGGGAATGTGAGCGGTGGCAGCAACCCGCACTCGTTCCTCGTGAGTATTTGAATGATCCCGGACGGGTGCGGGCGGCTCTGTCGCGTTGACCGGCACAGCGCTGATGGCGCACCCGCCGTCGCGGCCGGCCGGCCGGGATGCGCTTCTCAATGCGGGGAATGAAAGCACAGAATGTGTTCATGGAGAGGAGCGCATTGCCGGTGGTGCCATGACAGAGGTGATCGTCGACCCGGAGCTTCCTGAGCGGGTCAGGCGTGAGCTGGAGTGGACGCCGCTGGACGCCCTGGTGGGGTTCAGTGACCCGCCGCCCGTTCCGCCCAGGAGACTCGTGCCGTGGCAGCGACGGCCTGCGGCGGACGCGTACCACCGCCGCTACGTCGTGCCCGAACTTGACCTGCGCGGCGAGACGGCTGTGCTGTGGGCACGGGCGAGCGGCGCGGCGCGGGTGATCCGCAAGTCTGAGCCGGTCCGCCGCGGGCTGATCGATTCCGTGCACGTCGCTGCCGTCTTGCCGTGCCACCTGTGGGAGGTCGCGGAGCGGCTGGCGCTCCTTTCCCATTCCGAGCGCCGGCAGTCAGGGCCGCTCGGGCGGCTTGACGCCAGTGATCCCGAGGTCAGAGCCGTCCTTGACCACCAGGTCAGGACGCGCGAGCTGACGATCGCCGACCTGGAACCGCGCATCAGTCATCTTGAGGCCTTCGCCGACCTCGCCCAGAAGGCGGATGCCGCGCTGAAGCGCCAGCGGGCGATCCAGCAACTGGCCGACCTCAACCCGGACTACGAAGAACTGCTGTCGCGCATCGGCGGCAGCGACAACGTCTTGTCTGCGACCGGGGTTGTCGCGGATGAACTCCGCGCCGTCGCCCGCGAGGCCGCCGACGCGGTCAGGCGGGCGAACGAGGCGGGCCACGCCCTTATTCTGCCCTGATAACAGCATGTCCGGTTCCCGGCCGAACACCCCTGGCCGTGGCCGGGTCAGGCCAGGCCCGCCTCGTGGGCGAGCAGCGCGATCTGGGTCCGGTTAGCCAGGCCGGCCTTGGTCAGGATGTGGGTCACGTGCGCCTTGACGGTGGGCACGCTCATCAGCAGAGAGGCCGCGATCTCGGCGTTGGTCTGTCCCTCGGCGATGGCCCGGACGACGTCAAGTTCCCTAGGGCTCAGCCCGGCCAGTTGCTGTCCTGCCCGTTCCCGCGCGTTCTCCTGGACCACGGCACGGCGCATCAGCCGGCGGGTCACGGCGGGGGAGAGGATAGGGTCGCCCGCGGCGACGCGTCTGATGGCGTCGGCGATCTCCGCGGGCGGCGCATCTTTCAGCAGGAAGCCGCTGGCACCGGCCCGCAGCGCGCCGAGAACGTTCTCATCCGCGTCGAACGTGGTCAGCACGATGACCTCGGGCGGCCGGGGCAGGCTGCGCAGCCGGCGTGTCGCGGTGATCCCGTCCACCCTCGGCATCCGGAGGTCCATCAGCACCACGTCGGGCCGGTGCTTCGCCACCGCGGCGGGCACCTGGTCGCCGTCGCCGGCCTCCCCGATGATGACCAGGTTGGCGGCGCCGTTGAGCATCATCGACAGTCCGGCCCGGACGAGCGCGTCATCGTCCACGAGCAGCACGCGGATCTGGGCGGCCGCCCCGGAGGCGTCCGTCATCCGGTCACCGTCGCTCCAGGCTCCGTACCGTCCGCCGCTTCCGGCCACGGCAGCCACGCGTGCAGCCGGAACTCGCCATCCGAGCATCGCCATTCCAGCGCGCCGCCCGCCAGTTCCAGCCGCTCGGTCAGCCCGATCAGCCCCGTCCCGGCTCCCGGCACAGAAACCACGGCGCGCGGAACCGAACTGAGCCTGTTGACGACCGACACGTCGAGGCCCGCGCCCGGCCCGCCGTCCACCATGACCTGCACCGGCTCGCCGGGCGCGTGCTTGCGGGCGTTGGTGAGCCCCTCCTGCACCACCCGGTACACGGTCCGCCCGGCGGCGTCCGGCAATCCGGCCGGCTCCCCGTCCGCCGGCCACGCCCCGCCCGTCACGGAGACGCGGGTCCCCGCCGCGCGCGACTCCTCGACAAGTTCCGGCAGGTCAGCCAGGCCAGGCAACGGCGAGCCGCCGGCCGTGAGGTCGGGTGCGGTCTCCGAGTCATCTCGCAGCACGCCGATGACCTCCCGCAGCTCGTCCAGGGCCTGGTGAACGCCGGATCGGACCACGTCGGCGGCGCGGGACAGCTGCTCGGGCGGGGCGTCAGGCCGGTAGGCGAGCGCGCCGGAGTAGGTGGCGAGCAGCGACAGCCGGTGCGCGAGCACGTCGTGCATCTCCCGCGCGATCCTGGCCCGCTCCGCGGCCCGTGCCTCGGCCACCCGGCGGGCCTGGTCGGCCTCGGCGCGTTCGGCCCGCTCGCGCAACGAGGAGATCAGTGCCTGGTTCGCGCGGATCAGCGTGCCCCAGCCGACGAGCGCCGCATAGGCGACGAGGACAAGAACCACCCACCACCCGTAAGGCAGCCCGGAGACCGGCCGCCACGCGCCCCGGATCAGGTGCGCCGCGATTCCTGTGCCCGCCACCGACACGGCGACACCAAGCCGCTGCCACCGGGCGACGATCAGGGCGGCCATCGTGGCGGGCGGGGTGGCTGCCGGGGATACGGCACACAGCACAGACAACAGCACCGCCACCGGCACCGGCCAGCGGGCAAGCAGCGGCACGAGAGCGACGCTCACCGCGCCGACCGCGATGTCAAGCCCGAGATACGACGTGGGAGAGCCGCCCCAGACCGTCGCTCCGACCAGGACGGCCATGGCACACGTCCAGACGACCGGCTCGACGCGCGTGTGCCGTCGGCTGCCGCTGTCCTGCCTGGCGGCGGCGGTCACGGGCGAGACATAGACGGCGTGCACAACTGCCAAGTCTACGAATACGGCCTGTCAGCGA
>Ga0335073_10012489_pt1 | contig 11925 bp, 7 predicted proteins | sample Lox_Sample_22_FD_207093 | JGI IMG/M metagenome (GOLD analysis project Ga0335073, IMG submission 207093) | Soil microbial communities from Loxahatchee National Wildlife Refuge, Florida, United States - Lox_Sample_2.2 | ecosystem: Environmental > Terrestrial > Soil > Wetlands | place: USA: Florida... | reverse complement strand
GCAGCTCGGCTGGATCGTGCGAGCCGTCGGCGTCCATCTCCACTAGGACGTCGTAGCCGCGGCCAAGCGCCCAGTCGAAGCCAGCCAGGTAGGCCGCGCCGAGGCCACCTTTCTGTGTCCGGTGCAGCACGTGCACCTGGCGGTCGGTGAGTGCCAGCTTCTCGGCCATGTCGCCGGTGCCGTCTGGGCTGTTGTCGTCGACGACAAGGATGTCCGCCGCTGGCACTGCCTGCCGCGTCCGCGCGACGATGCTGTCAAGGTTGTCCCGCTCGTTATAGGTCGGGATGATGACTGCGACACCGCTGGTTGTCACCGTCCGACTCCCGCCATACCTGTCAGCGTTGCCAGCCCTGTCATCCTTGCCAGCCCTGTCATCGTTGCCAGCACCATCGCCTTCCGTGCCCGATCCTGAAACCGATAGCACATCACAGCCGGGGTCTCCCCCGCAATTTCCTGCCTTGCGATTAACGACCAGGGAAGAGGGCCTGGAAACCCTTCGGACCGGAGCGCGTCCCGTCGGCAGCGGACTCGCCCTCCGTTGTCTACTGGGTGCCCAGGCCCCTCCCGGTTCCAACCCCCCGCCGAGCCAGGGGTCGGGCCTTCGCCCTTTGCAGCGGCCACATCACGCTGCGCAAGCGGGCCCGGCTAACTTCCCTGACCTGTTGGCCCGGTGCTGGACTGCGTAGCAACATACCGTTGATCGCGACGTTGTCAACTGGTCAGGCCAGGACTGTTACCCGTTAGCCGACCTCATGGCCGCGGTCCGCCGGGCCTGTTCGCTGTTATCCCCCGGCGTTACGATTGGGGCACCCGTAACGTGTGAGGGCGCCTATGACGAGGTTGTCTGTGACAGGCAGCCGGCCCGAGTTCCTGCCGTTTGTCTGCACCAGACACGCGCCCGACCCGTTTCGTGGTGAGACCGCTCATGTTGGACCGCCCGCGCATCGCTGCGCGCGCACTCGCCTTCGGCCTGGAGGACAGGAATGACAGAAAATTCGGAGACACCCGAGGTCTCTGAGTCCCAGATCGCCGTGCACTGGCGGGAGGAAGAGTATTACCCGCCGCCCGAGAAGTTCGTCGCGCAGGCTAACGCCAATGATCCGGCTATTTTGGAGCGGTTCACTGAGGACAAGTTCCCGGACTGCTTCACCGAGTATGCAGACCTCCTGACCTGGGACAAGCCGTGGGACACCGTACTCGACACGAGCAACGCGCCATTCTGGAAATGGTTTGTCGGCGGCAAGCTGAATGCCTCTTACAACTGCGTTGACAGACACGCCGCGGCTAACCCCGACAAGACGGCCGTCATCTGGGTGCCCGAACTGGAGGATGACGAGACCCTGCACATCAGCTATGGCGAGCTGCTGCGCCGGGTGAATGAATTTGCCGCACTGCTCAGCGACTTCGCTGAGCTGAAGACTGGTGACCGGGTCACCTTGCACATGCCGATGGTCCCCGAGGCCGTCGTCACGATGCTGGCGTGCGCCCGGCTTGGCGTCATTCACTCGCAGGTGTTCGGCGGGTTCTCCGGCAACGCATGCGGCACCCGGATCGCGGACTCCGGCAGCCGCGTGCTCATCACGATGGACGGCTACTACCGTGCCGGGTCGATGGGCGATCACAAGTTCAAGGCCGACGAGGCGGTTGCGGAAGCGGCGCGGCAGGGCCAGGAAGTCGACAAGGTGCTGGTCTGGCGCCGCAAGGCGGGCGAGTACCAGTCCAAGTCGCCGATGGTTGACGGCCGCGACTTCTTCGTCAACGACATCATCGGCAAGTACGCGGGCCAGGAGGTCGCGCCCGTTTCGCTGAACGCGACTGACTCGCTGTTCCTCATGTACACAAGTGGCACGACCGGACGGCCGAAGGGCGCCCAGCACAGCGTCGGCGGTTACATGTCCTATGTGGCCGGGACGTCGAAGTACTACCAGGACATCCACCCTGACGACGTGTACTGGTGCCTGGCCGACATCGGCTGGATCACCGGCCACTCCTACATCGTGTACGGCCCCCTGGCGCTCGGTACCACCACCGTCATCTACGAGGGCGTGCCCAACTACCCCGACGGCGGGCGGCCATGGCGCATCGCCGAGAAGCTGGGAGTGAACATCTTCCACACCTCGCCGACCTCTATCCGCATGCTGCGCAAGGTCGGGCCCGACGAGCCGTTCAAGTACAACTACCACTTCAAGCACATGACCACGGTCGGCGAGCCGATCGAGCCCGAGGTCTGGCGGTGGTACTACAACTTCGTCGGCAAGGGCCAGGCCGCGATCGTCGACACGTGGTGGCAGACCGAGACCGGCGGCTTCCTCGGCAGCACGCTGCCTGGCCTGGAGCCGATGAAGCCCGGGAGTTGCGGCCCCGGCGCGCTCGGCATCTTCCCCGTCATCTACGACGAGGACCGCAACGAGATCCCCAAGGGCAGCGGCAAGGCCGGCAATATTTGCATCCGCAATCCGTGGCCAGGCATCATGCAGACGGTCTGGGGCCAGCCCGAGCGGTTCCTCGATGTGTACTACCGCAAGTACAACACCGACCCGGATAGCAAGGACTGGCACGACTGGCCGTACTTCTGCGGTGACGGCGCGGTGCAGGCCGAGGACGGCTATTTCCGGATCCTGGGCCGGATCGACGACGTCATCAACGTGGCCGGGCACCGCCTCGGCACCAAGGAGCTGGAGTCGGCCGCGCTGACCGTTCCCGAGGTTGCGGAGGCGGCCGCAGTCCCGGTCATCGACGACATCCGCGGCCGCATGGTGGAGATGTACATCTCGCTCAAGCCCGGCGTCGACCCGGACGGGATGGAGGCCAAGGTCGTCACGGCGATCGAGACTGAGATCGGCAAGATCGCCCGGCCGAAGAACGTCTGGATCGTGCCGGACATGCCCAAGACCAGATCCGGCAAGATCATGCGCCGGGTCATCGCCTCGGTGTCGAACTTCGCCGACGTCGGCGATGTCACGACACTCGCGAACGCCGAGGTGGTCGACGGCATCCGTCAGCACGTACAGCGCGCGAAGGTCGCTAAGGGCGAGCAGCCGCGTGAGCTGTCCGAGACCGAGCTGGCCGAGATTCAGTCCTTCGGTAACGAGTAAGCACGACTGGCCGCACGCGGCCGCCAGCCTCCGGGCTGGCGGCCGCTGCCGCGTCAGCTCTCGCCCTCCGCAAGCCAGCCGCTGAGCATGAGCCGGTCGATCGAGTCGATCCGGCCAAGGCCGCCCCTGCTCTGGCCGTAGTCCCGCAGCTCGCCCCGGGTGAACCAGTGCGCTTCGAGTATCTCGTTGCCATCGACGGACACGGACTCATCCGCGGTAGTCGCACGGAAGGCGACCATGAGTCCGGCCGGGAACGGCCATGGCTGTGAGCCCACGTAGCTGACGTCACGCAGCCTGACTCCGGCCTCTTCGAGGATCTCGCGGCGCACGGCGTCCTCCAGCGACTCGCCGATCTCCACGAATCCGGCCAGCAGCGAGTAGCCGCCGACCTTCGAGGCGCGGTGCCGCGCAAGCAGGCACCTGCCCGGCGAGGGGATCGTCTCGACGAGCGTGATGACCGCGGGCGCGATGCGCGGGAACAGCAGGTTTTCGCAATCACCATTCGTGCAGGCCCGCACAAGACCGGCGTTGCGAGACATGGCTAGGGAACCGCACCGGCCGCAGTAGCGCTGATTCCGGCTCCAGTACAGCAGGCCGCGAGCGTAGGCCAGGATTCCGGCTTCCATTGCCGACAGGTTCGCGAACAGCGAGCGGATGTCGGCGACGGCGTCCGCGCCAGTGGCGGCGAGGGCATCAGCGAGACTGAGATCGGAGAGATCGACGGCGAACTCCGGGGCCCCGTCATCGAGACCGAGCAGCACAAGCCGCTGCGGGTCCGCCTCGTCCAAATCCGCGACCTTGAGCACCAGCGGAACTGGCGGATCCCCCGCGATCAGGCACTGATCGCGCCACAGCGGCCTGACCCGCGCCCGCGGCTCAGCCGCCAGCGCGGCCGCCCAGGCGGGATCCTCCCGCCGATCGGTGGCCCGGTCCAGCCCGAGTCCGGCGTAGGGCACGGCCGGTGCCACGCCAGCGCCCGGCTGGCCGCCGGTGTCTACTGCGGCCACTCGTGCACCGGCTGATTGCTGTGCATGTGCTCGATATAACGCTGCGTCATCTGACGAAGCGCATCAGGCCGGTCGGCTCCGTTCCTCTCGCTTATGGAGCCAACCGTCGCGATCTGCCACGCGGCGCCGGTCTGGCCGGTCAGGCAACGCTGCTCGATGATGCCAAGCAGCCGGTCGGCGTGCGCAGAACCGACGCCCCAGCGAACCAGGCCCTCATGGGCCATCGGCAGCAGTCGGCGGAGTACGAGCTCGGCTACCTGCGCCTCGCCCAGCCCTGGCCAGTACAGCCTCGCGCCCATGCCATGCCGCGCCGCTTCGTGCAGGTTCTCGGCTGCAGTGGTGAAGGACAGCTGGGTCCAGATCGGTCGCTCCGACTCGGCCAGAACGCGCACCAGGCCATAGTAGAAGGCGGCGTTCGCGATCACGTCGACGACCGTCGGCCCGGCCGGAAGCACCCGGTTCTCGACGCGCAGATGCGGCTTGCCATCCGTAACGGCGTATACCGGCCGGTTCCACCGGTAGATGGTGCCGTTGTGAAGGCTCATCTCCGCCAGCTGCGGGCATCGGCCGCGGTCGAGCGCGGCAACCGGGTCCTCGGCCTCGACGATCGGCAGCAGCGCCGGGAAGTACTGGATGTTCTCTTCGAACAGGTCAAACACCGAGGTGATCCAGCGCTCACCGAACCACACCCTAGGCCGCACGCCCTGCCGCTTCAGCTCGTCCGGCCGCGTGTCGGTTGCCTGCTCGAACAGGGTGATGCGAGTCTCATGCCATAGCTGCCGCCAGAACAGGAACGGCGAGTTGGCGGCCAGCGCAACCTGGACGCCCGCGATCGCCTGCGCGGCGTTCCAGTAGCTGGCGAACGCATCCGGGCTGACCTGCACATGAAGCTGAACGCTCGTGCACGCGGCTTCCGGCGTGATGCTGTCGGCGTGCGTAAGGATCTGCTCAGCCCCGTCGATCTCGATCCGCATGTCCTCACCGCGCGCAGCGAAGATTTGCTCATTCAGGGCCCGGTACCGCTCGCTTGCCGACAGCGCGCCCGCATGGACGTCCGTCTTGGACAGCGTGGGCAGGATGCCGATCATCACCAGGTGGCTGCCGATGCTCCGCGCCTTGGCGTCTCCGGCGTTCAGGCTGCCGCGGATCTCGTCCTCAAGCCCGGCAAGCGCGTCCCCGGTCAGCTCCCGTGGCGGCACGTTGATCTCGAGGTTGAACTGCCCGACCTCGGTCGCCCAGGCTGGGTCAGCGATCGCTGCCAGGACGTCGGCGTTGTGCATCGAGGGCGCGGCCGAATCGTCGACGAGGTTGAGCTCGATCTCCTGGCCGACGAGCGCCGGATCACCCTGGAACATCTGCTCGTGCAGCATCCGCGCGAACACGTCAAGCGATCGCGCCAGCTTGGCCCGGTAGGTCACCCGGTCCTCGCCGGTAATCTTCATGGCCTGGATTTCGCGACCCATCTGGCCTCGCCTGAGTGACTAGCAGACCACGTACCCCATCCGGCACCTTGGTTACAGGTTCGCACGATCTAAGGCCCGCTGACCAGCACGATCTTGGCTAAGCGGCCTGCAGCCGGATGCTCTCGTCCCGCACCCAGAGGCTGAGCAGGCCGCGCAGGTGCTCGACGAACTGCTCGTGCTCGTGGTCGGGGTACGTCGAGCGCACCGTGTCGATCAGCAGCTTGTCGAAGTCTGGGCCGGCGACCCAGTCCAGCACGATCTCGTCAATGTCAGCCAGGCTGGTGGCGCAGAAGTCGTCGTACCGGGCGGTATCGAAGTAGCTGTCCGCGAGGTCACGGTAGCCCGCCAGCTTCGCCGTATAGGACTTCGCGGCATCATCGGCGATCTCGAAGTAACGGTCAGTGGCCAGGTCCAGCCGCGGGTGCCGGCCGGTAACCAGCGCGAATACGCACCACTTGACCAGCGCTTTGATGGCCCAGGGGAAGTAGTAATGCAGGCTGGTCAGCGCTACGTCGGGGCAGGCGTTGGCATAGTCGATCGGGTAGACCTGGCCGTCGGCCACCAGCGTCTCGCACGAGTTGAACTCCCACCGGAAGAACGCGTTCACCAGCCGCGCGATCGTCACGACCTCTGCGCCCGCCTGCGGCGCGAGAAACGCGTGGTCCACCGCATATCGCAGGTGCATCGGCTCGTCCGGCTGGAACTTCATCACCATGGTCTCGGCCCCGATCGTCAGCGACCGGGCGAAGACGTCGTAGTCGATGGCCTTCTGCAGGTGCATGAGCATCTCGCCGCTGGCGTCGTAGGCGGCGTGCAACTCGGCGGGATTCCTGATGCGCGAGACGCCGCGCCAGGCGCCGCCGTCGTACGGCTTCATGAACAGCGGGTAGCCGATCTCCGCAGCGATCGCGTCGAGGTCGAATGGCCGGTTGTACTTCGCCGCGGTATAGGCGTACCGGGCGTTGTCGACCGGGTTCTTGTACGGCACCAGGACGGTTTCCGGCACGTTGAGCCCGAGTCGCATCATCGCGCAGTACGCCGCGTGCTTCTCCATCGACTGGAAGGTAAACGGGCTGTTCAGCAGGTACACGCTGTCCATCAGCGCGACCTTCTTCAGCCACTCGCGCGGCACGTAGTACCAGTAGGCGAGCCGGTCGATGACCAGCTGATAGCGGGGCTTGTCGCGCAGCCCGAAAGGCTCGATGGTGATCCGCTCGCAGTCGAACGTGTGCCGCGAACCGCCTGGGCCAGCAACCGGTCCGAGCCGCCGTACGACCTCCTCGAACGCGCGCGGCCAGTCCTCCTCGGTGCCGAGCAGCAGCCCGATCAGGTGCCTCTCAGATGTCATCGGCTTCCTCCCTTCCTTTTCCGCATACCTGCTGCAGCAATTCGGTCAGCCAGGGATGGAGCGCGTCGCGCCACGCGGTGAAGTTGTGCGCAGCCCTGACCTCATGCAGCATCGCCGGGTAACCCGCCGATCGCAGCAGCGACAGCATGAGGCGGTTGTTCGCGATGTTCTCCTCGATCGAGCCGCAGGTCAGACTGACGGGAACGGGCACGCCTGGCACACCGTCGGCTTCCAGGGCCGCGGTGAAAGCGGTGATCCGGCGGTAGTAGCGGAAGCGCCGTTCCTGCGGATCCAGCCGCGGTACGAAGAAGCTGGCGGATTGCAAGAACAGGCCGCCGAACGTGCCGGGGCGGCGGCAGTGAGCGTGCAGCATGGCCAGCGCGCCGAGGCTCGTGCCCATGCCAACTCGGGCCGTGGTGGCAACGAGGCCGGTCAGGGCCGGAATCACCTGTTCGGTCAGCGCGCGGGCGTACCTGACGTTGGCCGAGTACCAGCTGTTGCGGTCTCCGGCGCTGAGCAGCGCGGCGCGCAGCCGTGGCAGCCATCCGGCGGCGATCCCGGCACCCAGATAGTGAGTCAGGCTTGCCAGCGAGTCATAGTCCGGCCCGTCATGCACGACCAGCAGCGGAAGCGGCGCATCGTCAGGCGTGCCCCTTGGTGCCCAGATCCGACTGGCGATAGCGCAACCGAGTGACGCTACCGGCACTTCGAGCGTCACGACGAAGCCAGCATCGGCTGGTGCCGTCAGCCACCCAGGTGCAGCATTAGCTCGGCCCGCAGCAACTGGCTCGACAGGCACAAGCACCCGGTCACCCTCCGCATCAGCCGTTCCCTCCATTAATCGCCCATGGTGCCCGTTCTGAGAAACGGTGACAATGCCTCTCCTAAGCCCCGCCACGGCTGAATCAATCCCTATGCAGAAGTGACATAGGTGAAAGAATGGCTTGATGCGGCATACGCTGCGCTAGCGGGAGGAGAGGCATGGCCGGTGCCGGAAGCCGCCTGACCCGACCACGAAGCCGTATCGCACCGGGGCGCTGGCGACTGCGCAGCAATCTGGCGTCAGGCCCCAGTAGCCGAGCCGGGGTCGATGAGCCTGCCAAATGGCGATCTCGACGCGCGCTCCGGCTGCTAACGGTTCTTACTGCTTTTGCAGTTCTCGTCTTTGTCTTGTGGCTTGCCTGGGTGGCCTACCTCTTCGTCGTGCGCGGCGGACCGTCGGGTCTCTCCCTCGATCCCGACCGGCGGTGCTCCTCGCTCGGATTTTCCTGCGGGATCGTCACGAACGTACTGGCGTCGGGTGTGCTGGTGGCGCTGGCCTTTTCCTTCGTGCTGTGGCGTCTCTTCGGGCTGCAGCGGCAGTATCGGGTGAGGGCACGGGAAGAATCCCGCGAGCTAGTGCCAACGGCAGGCGCGATCATCGACAAGGTCGTGGGGCGTGACGACCTGTGCAAGGCAGTGATGGCCGACCTGCATGACCGCGGCAGCCGTCCGCACGTGATCGCCGGCGGCGTCGGCACCGGTAAGACGGCTGTCCTGGTCAGGCTCACCGAATTACTCGCCGAGAAAAACGCGATCCCGGTCCCGATTCGGTTGCGCGACGCCGGGAACGACTTTGACTTCGAGACGCTTGCCCGCGACCGGTTCATCAACGAGGTGAATTCCCGGCTGTTCTCGTTCGCGGAGGGCGAGACAATCTGGCGGCGTCTGCTCCGTGACGGCAAGATAATCGTTCTGGCCGACGGCCTGGAAGAGGCCTTGGCCGCGGAGCCGGAACGGGACAACATCATCCGGACGGCCATCCGGCGAGCACATCAGCAGCACCTGCCCCTGGTCATCGCCTCGCGGCCGCACGGTCCGCTCCGCGCCACAGATGCTGCCGTCTTGGCTCTTGAACCGCTTAGCTACGAGGCGGCGCTGGCGTACATCGTTGGCGAGCGAGCAGGAGAAGACGAACGCCGGCTCGCCTGGATCATCGAGACTGCCGAGGTAGTCGAAGCGCCGATCTATCTGCAGATCACCCGTGAGCTTAAGGTCAAGGGCCTGCTCGAACCCACCTCGGCCGGCCAGCACGGCGTCGTCGACACCAGGGGTGTCGACCGGTCGAAGCTGCGGCTAAGCCTGCTGGAGACGTGGGAGCGAGCGCTCATCGCCGGACACCTCCGCGAGGAGATCCCGCTGAACCGCTCCGAGCGCCACGCCGCTATCGAGCAGTTGTCGGCACTTGCCTGCGTGGGCCTGAAGCTTGACCGCCTGGAGGTCGAGTTCGACGACTTGCAGGGCGAGGGAATCCTGGAGGAGGTCAGAGGACGGCTGGCCGAGATCGACAAACAGTCGGGGCAGACGCCCGGCGTGCGCAGCGTCGACGTCCGGCTCGCGGCGGCCTGGGGAGCGCAGCTCGACCTCGTCGAACTGCGCGGGAACAGCGTCCGGTTCCCGCACAGCCTGATGCAGGCTTACCTCGGTTCGAGGATGCTCGGCGTGGCGTTGCGTGATCCCGAGTTCCTGCGCGAAGCCTTGCGGCACCCCAAGCCAGGCCGCGAATTCCTGATCGCACTCGTGCTGCGCTCGCGGGCTGCCAACGGGACAGGGGGCTCGCGGTCGACGTCCCAGCGCGGTGCGGCCGCGCCGGGCCCGAAGCGTTCTGACGGCCGCGGCAAGGCGGCAAAGGCAGACCGGCCCGAGTCGGTTGGGCCGCTGCTTAAGGCGATGGCCACGAGGGAAGACACCAAGGTTCTTGATGTCTACGCGGCCGCACTGGAAATCGACAGCGTCGCAGACGAGCCGATGCATGCCGTCATCACAGCCGAGATCACCGACAGGTGGGCGCAGATCCACACCCAGGATCCCAGGACGCTGGAGGAGAGCAAGCTCAGCGTCGTGCACCGCCTAGCCGAGGCGGCGCGGACCATCGAGGAGCGGCGGCGGCAGACCGACGCCTTCACCGCCAGGCCGGCCTACCCGCAGCTGTATGGCATCGCCTGCGCCGATCGGTCGTACCAGGTTCAGCAGGCAGCGGCGCAGGAGATCGGCGTCGGCGGCACTTCGGCGTACGCAGAACTCCAGGGGTTGCTGGCGGCGCCGTGCGCCGGGTGCGCGGCAGAGCGAGCCGCCCGCTCGGTCGCGAAGCCAGATCAGGCAGGTCCCAGGTCGCAGACCGGCACTGATCCCGCGCGGGCATCCATCGTCAGCGCGTGGCTCGCACCAATGCTGGTCGGCTCCATCGGCGGCGGAGATGCATCGCCGGCCGACAAGATCCTGGCGCAGCATGCCCAGGCAGACCTCGCGCAGTGGCTTCGGCACGTGAGCCAGGACGATCGGCAGGCCGGCGAGCAGGACTTGGCCATCTCATTGGAAATTGCCCTGGCGCAGGGGTTCAAGCATGCAGCGAACCGTCGGCCGTCGTATCCGGACACTCTGCGCGAGGCGCGGCTGTACCTGGCCGAGCAGGCACTCGAGATGCTCAAAGGCGCGCGCTACTGGTTCTCGCAGCTGACCCTGTTCCACGCGTTGTGCCTGCTGAGCCTGTCCGAGGGACCGAGGCAGGCCGACGACCGGCGTGGCGCCAGTGCCGAGGCGATCGTCCAGCACTGGCTCGATGTGGCCGGGCGTGACCGCCGGAGCCGCGGTCAGTCTGCGGATAGCTCTAATGAGCTGCATCCCTTTGTTCGTGAGACCGCCGTGCTGGTTGTCCAGGCGCTGCGCACCGGACGACCGCAGCGCTATTGCTGGATCGACGAGAGCAGCGTCGTCGCTCAGGTGGGGTCGCGGAATCTCGGACAGGGAACGCCACACGGACGCCATCCGCTGTGGATCCCGCCATCGGCGGGCTGGACCGCGCTCGACGGCCGGGCACAGCAGCTGGTGGCCGATGTCCTGCTGCTGCTGAATCTGGCCGACCGGGGCGACCATCCGACCGAGCGCGAGCGGCGGCTGAAGCGATCCAACCGCAACGACCTACCGCCTTGCATCACCCAGTACCGGGATGCGCTGGAGCCAGCACGCACCGTCGGCACTGCCGTTTCCTCGGTCCCTGGCACCAGCTGTGTCGACGGCTGTGTCTTCGAGCTGTGTCCTTATCCTCCCAAGGGCATCCAGCCGCGGGTCGAGATGAGCGAGGCGTTCTGCCGACGGCAGCAGACCCTGATAACCAAGCCCAGGGACCCGCGCACCGGGCGTGCGCCCTGGCAGCAGGCGCGGGCACGACAGCTCAAGCAGTTCTGGGTTGAGATGGCTGACCGCGCGCGCGGACCACAACCCCGTTCCGCCCCGTCCGACTGGGCAGGCGGCTCCTAGCACCAGTTGCCGCGATCCCGCCTGCAGCAATGGACACCGCCTGGCAGGCTGCCTGAAGTGACGACTAACTTGGCGTGCTCCGGCGGGCTCCCGTGCGGCCGGGAACATCCGGCATTGCCACGTCGACACCGTCGGATCGTGAGGAGATGGTGATGACAGCCGAAGGTCAGCGTCCGGTGATCTCTGTGATGCTCGCCGTACCCGAAGCCGGCGCGGCAGCCAGGTGGTACGCGCATGCACTCGGCGCAACCGAGCTGTGGAACCTTGGCGGCGTTGTCGGGCTGGCTATAGGCGGTGCCCCGTTCTTCCTCGGCGAGCCTGAGAATAACGGCTGGGACACCCCGGCTGCCCTTGGCTCCCGCACGGTGCGGGTAGAGGTCTTCGTCGACGACCCGGATAGCTTTATCGAACGTGCGGTGGCAGCTGGAGCCGACGGCAGCGTCGACGAGATCCGCGATCACCAGACACCCTGGGGCGTTCACCGTCAAGGCGGCTTCATTGACCCGTTCGGGCACCTGTGGCTGGTCGGCGACGGGTCCCCCCTCGGGAGATACGACTTGCGGTAACCGCACACCGTGCCCGGGTGTCGCAGCCCGCTCAGCAACCCACCCTGACAGGCACGACCTCGGCAAACTGTCAGTATCTATCGATACTATGTGCGAGCAAGCGATTCCCGTGAAAGGCGGTGGCGATACCATGAGCGAACCCGATCGTGC